>Ga0307429_1001652_pt1 | contig 10167 bp, 8 predicted proteins | sample SalMarWE160230MG_FD_202151 | JGI IMG/M metagenome (GOLD analysis project Ga0307429, IMG submission 202151) | Salt marsh sediment microbial communities from the Plum Island Ecosystem LTER, Massachusetts, United States - WE1603-230 | ecosystem: Environmental > Aquatic > Marine > Intertidal zone >...
AATATTATGACCACCAATCTCTACCCATACCTGACAATGAGCTGCAGTTAAAGTTCCGTCTTTTTTAACCCCTACTTTTAAACGGGTCTTTAAGGGATAACTTGAATGGTCGTACATATCTTCTTCTCGGGAAGTTACTAATTTCACCGGTTTTTTTGCTTTCAAAGCTAAAGCTACACAAATAGGGGTTATTGAATTCATTTGAATACTTGAACCGAAAGAACCTCCCAGGGTAATTCTCTTAACATTTATTTTACTAAGTGAAATGTTAAAAATATTCCCTAAGAGTATGCGTACATTATGTATCCCCTGGGTAGTAGTCCAGAGAGTTATTCCTCCATCTGCTTCCGGTTTACATACTGCAGATTTAGTCTCCAGCTGCATATGGTAAACTCTTTTTATATTAAATGTTTCATCTACAATTATATCCGCTTCTTTAAATCCTTCTTCTACATCACCCACTATAATATTTCGCTCACAGGCAAGATTATTTTTTACATCTACTTTTTCTTCTCCTAAATATACATGGTCATATATTGCAGGAGCTTTTGAATCCATAGCATCATCAAGGGTTACCACTGGTTCCCATTTCTTGCCCCACTCTACTTTTATCTTTTTTAAAGCAGCAAAAGCCTTCTCTTCTGTTTCCGCTGCACAAGCAGCAATGGCCTCTCCAACATGTCGAACTTTATCTTTAGGTAAAACTGTCCTGTCACGATAGGTTTTATCGGGAATACTTACTATTCGTTCATTATATAAAGTGTCCGGCACATCGTCCGGCCCAATACAGATAGCTCCCATTTTCTCTGCTTCGGTGTAATCGATTTTTTTAATCTCAGCATGGGAATAGGAGCTTCGTAAAACTACCGCATATAGTTGACCGGGAATATTTACATCACAAGAATAAACTTCTTCACCGGTTACTTTACCAATATTTTTAATATCATACCTTTTACCGATAACATCAAACTGCTCTTTCTCCAACAAAACCACCTCCTTTTAAAATCATCCGGGCATCTACTACTTGCAGACCTTTTTCAAATACAAAAACAGGATTTAAATCTATTTCCTTAATTTCAGGATTTTCCGTAGTAAGTTTAGAAACTTTCATTAAAACTTCCTTTATAGCCTGAATATCTCGGGGAGGATTACCTCTCGCCCCTTTTAAAATTTCGTATCCCTTTATCTCGGTGATCATCTCCCGGGCATCTGTTTCTTCTATGGGAAGGATACGGAAGGAAATATCTTTCAATATCTCTACAAAGATTCCCCCTAATCCAAACATTACCACCGGGCCAAAATGAGGGTCTTTCATCATTCCTATTATAATCTCTGTTCCTTGGGTAACCATAGAATAGACTATCACTCCTAAAATTTTCGCATTTTTATTATATTTTTTAGCCTTGGAAATAATTTCCTGATAAGCTGTCGTGGCTTCTTCTTCATCCTTAATCCCGACTTTTACTCCTCCCGCATCTGTTTTGTGGATGATGTCAGGAGAGACAATTTTCATCACTATAGGAAAATTTATTTCTTTGGCCAATCCGGTAATTTCATCTTTGCCCTTTATCAATTTAAAATCAGGAACAGGAATTCCATATTCCTTCAGCAATTCTTTTGCCTCTGTCTCCAATAAAGGTCTTTTTTCTTTTTTAGCCCTCTCGATAATTCTATGCACTTTTTCTCCTTAATGGTTAACTAGTTAATTAGAATGTTCGTTAATGACAAAAATATAAGGTTTTCTTGTGTAGGGGTCGGATTTATCCGACCCGGGTTATTTGGTAATTTTTTTAGCGGGTTCGATGAATAGAACCCCTACTTCTGACTCCAGAATTCTACCCTATTTACTTATCATTTATTACATATTACTTTATATTTTTTTCTATACGCTATACGCTATTTCTTTTCTTCACTATTCACTAACGACTATTTTTTAAACTTCGTAAATATATTTTTTGAATAACTTGAGCACATCTTTCTCCGGTTTCATAATTGGGAATTCCGTATTTTTTTAATTCCCTAATCGCCTCCCTTACTAATCTGCCCGCCATAAAACTGGCAAATACAGGTTTTTTTATTTTCTCTTTTGCTTTTCCTAAAGCCCGGGCAATTACCGTAGAATCCATGGAGGCAGTGGGAACAAAAATAGCAATTATCGCATCATATTCGGGAGCTATAGCCTCACATGTTGAAGCAAAGGTTTCTGCACTCCCATAAGCCAGAAGGTCAAAAGGATTTCCCAAAGAGACATGTGGAGGAAGAATTTCTTTTAATACATTCTGTAAACTTTCGGATGGTTCAGGGACTTCTAATCCTAATTCTTCTAATTTATCTGTAGTCAATACTGCAGGTCCCCCTGAATTGGTAATCACGCCGATTTTATTCCCTTTGATTTTCGGGTAATGAATCAGGCCCCGGCATAAATCAAACATCTCCTCCACACCTTCTACCCGTAAAATACCGGCCTGTTTAAAAGCGGCATCATAGATTTTATCTTCCCCCGCCAGAGAACCAGTATGAGAGGAAGTTGCCCTCATCCCGGCTTTACTCTTACCTGCCTTAATCGCAACAATCGGTTTTTTAAGAACGGCTTTTTTAGTTTGAGCTAAAAATCTTCTTCCCTCTTCCAACCCTTCAATATAGAGAGCAATAACTTTAGTTTGCAGATCTTCTTCAAGATATTTAATTAAATTTACTTCGTCTACATCACATCTATTCCCGTAACTTACAAATTTAGAAAAACCAAAACCTAATTCTTCTGCTATCATTAAGACGGCTCCGCCCAGGGCGCCGCTTTGAGTAACAAAAGCAGTTTCACCCGGAAGAGCACGAACTTCAATGCTGGCAAAGAGATTACAACCAGTATTCATAATGCCGGCACAGTTTGGACCTATAATTCTCATTTGATGTTTTTTAGCTATATTTTTTATCTCTTCTTCTTCTTTGATATTTCCTACTTCTGAAAAGCCAGCAGAAATTATAACTACTGACTTAACTCCCCTGCTTCCCAAATCTTCTAAAAGCGAAGGAATAAATTGCCCCGGGATAGCAATAATTGCTAAATCAATATGTAAATCAATAAATTCCGGATAAATTTTTTGACCAAATATTTCGCCTCCACTACGGTTTATGGGGTAAATTTCTCCCTTAAATCCTCCGTCCACCATATTTTCTACTATTTCATATCCGGTCTTTCCTTCTTTCATTGAAGCAAAGATAGCTACTGAATGAGGGTTAAAAAAATTTTCCATACTTTTATTTTTCATTCAACCATTCCTTCTGCTATTTCGTACCCTACGCGAAAAGCAGCAATATTTTTATCCAATTCGCGCGGAATATGTTTTTTTAAAATGCTAATAACAAATTCTTTATCAAATGAAGAGATAAAAGAGAGAGCGCCCAGCAAGACAATATTTTCTGCAATAGGAAGTCCTGCTTCTGAAGCTATTTTACCGGCATCTATCCAGATTATTTTTACTTTTACTTCTTTAAATAATCTGGTTATCCCCTCATCTTTAGGGTATTTCTCGGGATGGGTCATCATATCAATAGGATATATCCTTTTCCTATTTAAAATAACTGTTCCTCCCGGTTTAATAAATTCTAAACTTTTCAGTCCTTCGGATAATTCCATTACTACTGTTATATCGGAAGAGAGAGGAGGAATCCTCGACCCGAACACATTACCTATTCTAATCTCACAATGAACCGGACCGCCTCTTTGAGCCATACCTACTTCTTTAAAAAATTTAACTTTCTCACCTTTTTCTATCCCATAATCGGCAACAATCTGCCCTAACCTTATTACTCCCTGTCCACCTACTCCGATTAAATAAAAATTATTTTCCATCTTTTATCACCTCTATCGCCCCTGTCGGACAAGTGAATTCACATAACCCACAGCCGAAACAGGCTGAAGTAATTTCCATATAGGCTTTACTATTGGTATCTTTAGGATGAAATACCATCGCCGGACAGGCCAAGGAACTCAAGCATATCCTGCAGCCGGTACATTTTTCTATATTTACTTTTCGTTTAACTAATTTAACCTTCTTTCTTTTAGCTTGAAGAGCACACTCACAGCGGGAAACTATTACCGAAACACCAGGATATTCTATTGCTTTCATTATACTCTCTGTCGCTTTTTTGCTCTGATAAGGATCAATTATCTGAATATCCTCTATACCGCAGCCTCGACAGATTTCGACAATATCAACTCTTTTGGTATTAACGGCTCCATTTAAACTAACAGTCCCGGGGTTCTCTTCAAAACCGGTCATGGCAGTCCATCCATTATCTAAAATAAGTATGGTTAAGGGGACCTTCTGGTAGACTGCATTAATAAGAGGAGGAATACCGGCATGGAAAAAAGTAGAATCTCCTATGGTAGCTATCACCGGTTTTTTAATCCCTGCCCATTTAAAACCCTGAGCTAAACCAATACTCGCTCCCATAGCCACTTCAGTCCAACAACTCTCAAAAGGTTTGCTCATACCTAAAATGGTACACCCTATATCCCCGGTAATTATAATTTCATCTTTTTTATATTTTAAATTCTTAATCGCTTTATTCAGGGCAAAATAAGTTCCCCGGTGAGGACAGCCTATACAGAAAGAAGTAGGACGTTTGACTTCTAATTCTTTGGCTTTCTCTAAAATTTTGGAATCCTGCCCGGATTCAAGCTTTGTTTTTAAAAGTACTTCCAGAGCATTTTTTATCTCTTTAAAGGAATAATTTCCGATTAGAGAAAGGGTTTTATCAAATTTTCCTAAAATTTCAACTTTCTTGTTTAAGAGATAGGCAATCCTTATTACTTCTGCTTCTATAAGAGGGTCTAATTCTTCTAACACAAGCACTCTGTCTACTTTTTCTAAAAACCTTTTTATCCTCTCTTCAGGCAAGGGGTGAATCATACCTATCTTTAACCGGGATAGTTTCAAATTATATTTTTTTAAGGCCTCTTTAAAATTGCCTTCCACTGCTCCGGCATAAATTACTCCCTGTTTACTGCCATCTTCAAAGTGGATTTCATTTACTTTTTTCCCGGATTCGGTAATATAAGAATCGCAAATTTTAGAAGCTTCGGCCAATCGGTTAAGTGCATCCTGATGTTGAGCCATACACCAGGCAGCACCTGCCTTGGTATATTTGGCAATATTACGTTCGAAATGCGCTTCTCTTTTTTCCAATTTCAATTTTTTACCTATTTCAACATCAGAAGCAACATGAGCAATCTCAGTAGTTGATCTTAAAAATACCGGACCGCCAATCTTTTCAGAAATATCAAAAGCAACTTTAACATAATCCAGGCATTCCTGTTGAGAAGCTAGGTCAAGCATGGGGACTACCATCGATTTAGCATAATAACGGGAATCCTCTTCGGGCATGCCGGCACTTACTCCCGGATCATCAGCCACAAATATAACCAATCCCCCGGTGCATCCGCTGTAAGCAACGGAAGCTAAAGAATCAGCAGCTACATTCACTCCCGACATCTTCATGGTAACCATGGCTCTTTTTCCGGCCCAGGCGGCACCAGCAGCTATTTCAAAAGCAACCTTTTCGTTAACGCTCCATTCTATATGAATTCCTAATTCTTTTTCCTGAGGCAACAGGGTCAGAACTACTTCTGTTGAAGGAGTACCCGGATATCCGGTAACAACTTCCACTCCTGACTCGATTACTCCTTCGGCAATCGCTTCATTACCGGTTAATAATTTTTTCAAACCTATACCTCCTTATTAATAAAATATTATATCACTTAGAGTGCTTATTATATCTAAACTAACCTCTATGTAGTATCTAAAATATTACTGCCTACTTATTTTATGCTTAAGCTTCTCCTATAGTATTAAGTATAATATGCTGCTTTTGATACAAATCGATTTTAGCTTTTAATTAACAATAAATTTCATTATGCAATTAATCTCTTATAAGAGTTAAAGTCATACAGGTAGGACCTCCTCCACCTTTGGCAAACTCAGAGAGGTCTACTTCAATAACTTCAATCCCCCTTTTTCTTAACTCTTTACTCATGTTAAGATTTAAAGCTGGTACGATGACTCTGTTGGGTGAAACCACTAAAATATTCGGAGCACATGCTTGAAGTTCATCATCTGATAATTCAATAATGTCTACCCCTTTGCTATTTTGAAGCCACTTAACTGTATCGTAATCAACTCCCCCTGGCCATAAGACTGCAACTTTTGGATTAGCCATACCAAAACACATATCTAAATGAAACATTCCCGAACTGGCACCTACCTGCTTTGTCCTTTTTGTTAAAAATCCCGGTAGATAGGCATAGTGAATATCTTCAACGCCTAGGCCTCTCAATATATATTCTACCTGGTCTCTGCCTTCCGTATTGCCTCTCATGCCTGTTGCAAGTATAACACTATGATCATCAATCCAGACCATATTACTGGTTTCAAAGACTCCTCTTCCGTGAACAGTATGTAAAATTGGGCAACCAAGTTCCATTAGTCTTTTGGCTTGGAATACTTCTAATCCCTTCTTATAAGCAGCAGCCGATCTAGAAATAATTACACCACCTCTTACCATAATAGCTTCTCGACAATATATTGCGGATCGAAGAGGAATACCGAACGTTCCGATGAGTGGAGATTTTGGCTTTAAGTACACAATATCAATACCTTCTGATTTTAATATATTAACTAAATCGTCATGTTGCTTCTGGAGCTTAGGCAAATCTGTCGCGCCTTCTGGCAAATTGAAAAGCTGATAATCCTTAGCAATTAAAGGATCTTTCTGTTCTTCCCCCGGCCGATAAACCATAATCTTTCTGATTTTTCCAAAAGCAGATTTAATTCCCCACTCTTCACCCCAATTGGCCGTTAATTCATCTAAGAAATCGGTCTCATAAATTGGTTTGTAAGGCATGCCCTTTTGATATGATGGGATTTGATTTAATTTGTTCATTTTTTATTCTCCCTAATTTATTATTTTTTGATTTTTTTATTCTTCCAAGAATCAAGAATTTATCACTTCATAAATAGCCTGAATAAATTTTTGATTCTCGTATGCAGTTCCAACTGTCACTCGAATAAAAGTTGGACAGCCATACATTTTTCCTGGTCGAACAATCACTCCTTTTCTTAATAGCTTTTCAAAAAAAACTTCACTGTCTTCTTTTAAATCAATAAAAATAAAATTTGTTTCAGTAGGAAGGTAAAATAGGTTTAGTTTATTTAGTTCTTTATAAAGATATTTTTTACCTTCTCGATTTATGCTTATAACCTTTCTACGATGTTCTTCATCATCCAAAGAAGCGAAAGCTGCAACTTGAGCTAATCGGTTAGTGGCAAAGGGTTCCACCACTCTTCTTAGGTATCCTATTAAGTCTTTCTTCGCTATACCATAACCTATTCGGATTCCTGCTATTCCTGCTATTTTAGAGAAAGTGCGTATAACAATTACATTTTTCCCCCTAAGATATATAGCAAACCATTAGAATAATTCTTATCTTCAACATAATCATAATAAGCTTCATCGAAGACTATAACTACATTTTCAGGAACTTGTTTTATGAATTTATCTACTGCTTTTTTATCAACTATTATTCCTGTTGGATTATTAGGATTGCATAGGAAAATAATCTTAGTTTTTTCATTTATTCTTTTAATAATTCCCTCTAAATCAAAACTAAAATCTTTAAGTTTAACTGAAATTAATTTTCCCCCCATAATTTTAGTTATAGTTTCATAAGCGGGAAAAGTAATCTCTCCGCTAATCACTTCATCGCCTTCATTAATAAAAGCCATACCAATAAGATCGATAATATTATCTGCTCCGTTACCGAGAATAATCATCTCTTTATCAATATTTAATTTTTGAGCAATTTTTTCTCTTAAGAACCTGCTTGAACTTTCCGGATAAAGATTAATATTTTCTACTTCTTTTTTTATGGCCTCTACTGCTAAGGGGGAAGGTCCTATTGAAGTTTCATTGGAGGCTAATTTAATTACTTCTTCTAACTCTAATTCTCTTTTAACTTCTTCAATCGGTTTACCAGGAATATATGGTCTTAGATCTAATATTCCTTTTCGTATTAAGCTTTTATCATTTTTCACATTTTTATCCTTTCATCTATCCTATAATATTTTTAAAAATATCTTTAATTTGCTTAATTTTTACTCAAGAGAAATCTTTTAAATTCAAGATATAGTTGTTTAAATTATTTCTTAGATTCACTCCACGCCAATTCGTATAATAAATCTGCAAGTACTTCTGTTGCTAGTGCTAAATCCTGAGGTGAAGAATATTCTTCTGGGCAGTGGCTCCTCCCTCCACGACAGGGAACAAAAAGCATAAGTGCTGGTATAAGGCGCCCAAAAATTTGAGCATCATGTCCGGCACCACTATTCATTCGTAAATAAGAAATATTACGGCCGTGAGCTATCTTTTCTGCCCTCTTTATCAAGCCCTCATCCATAGAAGTAGGCTCCCCATAATAAATACGGTCTATTTTTATTTGATAACCCTTATTATCTAACTTAAGTACTCTTTCTTTCACCACCTGTTCGAGTTTGAGAAGTCGTCCCTCGTCCACTTCACGTAAATCTATAAATATTTTCACTTTTTCTGGAACTACATTGGTCATACCGGGTTTTACAGATATAACTCCTACAGTTGCTCGAGCGTATTTCGAAATGTTTAAGGCCAGGGAAGGAAGTTCTTTCAAGAAACTCGCTACACCAACAAGAGCATCCAATCTTAAATCCATAGGCGTTGTCCCAGCGTGATCTGCTCTACCCACTACCTCTATTTCTAAAAGTATAAGACCGGTAATCTTTTCCACTATTCCTAAATCAATATTAGCATACTCAAGAATAGGACCCTGTTCTATATGTAATTCCAGAAAAACCCCAATATCATCCCTTTTTGCAGAATCTAGTTTATTTGGATCGAGACCTTCATTAATTATTGCTTCACGAAGAGATATACCTTGTTCGTCTCTACATAACAAGTCATCTTCTAGAAGTCCTTCCATTATAGCTCTACTTCCTAAATAACTGGCTTTAGTATATCTACTACCTTCTTCCTCACAGAGGGCTACAATTTCTACTGGTACTAGCGGCGTTCCGAATTGTTTTAGAAGAGCTGAAACTGCACTAAGTGAGCAGATAATCCCTGCTGCTCCATCATACTTCCCACCATTTCTAACTGTATCAAGGTGAGAACCGGTCATCACCACTTTTTTAGAAAATCTCCTCTTTAAGGGTGGATTAGCCCGCCCAAAAAGGTTACCAACAGCATCTTCTTTAACAACTAAGCCTATATCAGACATCCAACTGCTAACCAGGCTCTTCGCCTCCCTATAGGCAGAAGTATATACTGGTCGCCACAATTGTCCATTCATAAGCCCAATAGAGCCTAATTTATGGACGTAATTTTCTATCTGGTTCGAATCCACTATAACTTTTTTCATTCTTTCTTCTCCAATCCAATATGCTTTGTATACCAACTCTTTAAATTAACCATATCAGGCTGTCCATTAAAGATATTAAGATTAGGTCTTGAAAACATGCCTACCTTGCTCGTTTTTAAACCTGCTCTACAGAGAACTTCTGCTAAAAGTACTCCTTCTTTAATACCATCAATAATTGGTACTTTTGTATTTCCTAAAACTAATTTATCTATCCCTGTCATCGATGCACACCCAAGACATATAACATCAGCCCCATATACTTTCACAGCATCTTCTACCTCCTTTTCTACCAAAATAGTTATATCCTTATCCAATACACCTAACACGCTAACCGGCAATACCTGTACAGAAGCACAACGAGATTCTAGACCATAACGACGAATGAGGTCCCAAGTAATAGAAACATCTTTTGCTCCTCCTGTAGTAATCACTGAAAATTTATATCCAATAAGACAGGCTATATAAAATGCAGCTTCACCAATACCAACTACGGGTACCTCTAAAATTTCTCTAGCAGCCCAAAGAGCCTCATCCCAAGCACAAGCAATAACTGCAGCATCGTATGAATTCTTGCGTTCAATAAGTTTCTCTAATACTGCTACTTGAGCAATAACACCATCTATGTGACCTTCGATAGCTGTTGAACCAAAAGAAACATTTACTACTTCAATAAGTGTTTCTTTTAATACATATTGCTCAGCTGTATGTCGTATCCG
>Ga0307429_1001654_pt1 | contig 10161 bp, 7 predicted proteins | sample SalMarWE160230MG_FD_202151 | JGI IMG/M metagenome (GOLD analysis project Ga0307429, IMG submission 202151) | Salt marsh sediment microbial communities from the Plum Island Ecosystem LTER, Massachusetts, United States - WE1603-230 | ecosystem: Environmental > Aquatic > Marine > Intertidal zone >...
CAATTATGAAAGAAGTAACACTTGTTCCTTATATTTGTTCTGAGCTTTTTTTTAACGAATGGCCGGATGATGATTATCCATCCATACCTATTATAGCTATTTGTAATGATATGTGGGTTTATCCTCTTCCTTGTTTTTCTTATGTCAAAAAATTAATGAGGTTAGCGGCGAGATTTAAGGCAATTCAATGGCAACGAATTATATTATATGTTTCATTCACTCACGCGGTTTTTTTTGACAAATATGGCAATGAAAAAAATATTTTAAGAAAATAATAAAAAAAATTAGTTATTAATATTAATTAGATTAGTGATTGTTATTATTGACAAGTTAAAATTATCGCAGGTAGTATTAGTAAGAATGTTAATTATTAATTAAAAATTGGAATTAAAAAGAGGGTAAGTAATGAATAAAACCAGAAAAATAATTTTTTCGTCAATTATTCTATTGGTAGCGTTGCTTGGTGTTGTAAGTATTTCAGGGATATGGAATCCATTTAAAAAAGAAAGTTGGGAGCAGCTTGGGAGTGATATAGAAAAAACAGCAACAAAAGCTTATAAAGAAACAAAAAAAGGGGTAACAAAAGCGGGAAAAGAAATTGAAAAGGGAGCAACAACAGCTTATGAAGAGTCTAAAAAGGGATTAGGCGTAGCTGGAAAAGAAATTGAAAAAGGAATAGCAAAAGGATTTCAAGGTATTACTAGATTAGCATTGGGGCTGACAAGAGAGCCAAAAATTAAACCATGGAGAGTGAGACCAGCTTTGGATACTAAGCTTAACGAATTTATGTGGGTATGTACGCATAATGCATTTTCTTCAACAGCACATGGCTATGGTTTATATCGACAGCAAGATACCTCTATGCTTAATCAACTAAAAGCTGGTGTAAGAGCTTTAATGCTTGATGTGTATGTAGGAGTAGGAAACAAAGAAGTTCGGCTAACACATAATAAGCCTAAATTTGATAAAATGTTACGCCCAGGAACTTTTACTGAAGGTATGAAACTTTGGGAAGAGTTAAAATATTTGAAAAAAGAATTTTTTGATAAAGATAAAAATGCTGTTGTGTTCGTTATTCTCCAAGATGTAGTTCCTGATGCGAATGTGCTTGATAGGGCCTTTGAAAAATCTGGTATGGCTTCACGTATTCTTAAACCTTCTGAATGGGATCCTATTGTAAATGACGGTTGGCCGACTATTGGCTGGATGAGTCGCCATAAAAAACAATTAATTATTTTTAGCGATAAAAAGTCAACAGAGTATATTTACTCTGGTTATAAAAATGTAGTTGAAAATAATGTTGGGTATTTTGATCCGACAATAACGGCAAAAGAGCGAGGAGATTCTAGGAAGTATGCTGATCAAGAACGGTATCTTTTTTTATTTAACTTTTTTCAAGATCCTTTTAGAAAGTTTCCCAAAGCAACAGAAAGCTTGCAGGCTTTTGGCGCGGCTATGGATGCTCTTATAAAGGGAATAAAAGATACAGATTTTCAAAAAGTTAATAGTACGCAATTGCAAAATGCTCTTAACTATTTAATAACAAGTGGCCCGGCAGCATTTCGGGATCGTTATCCTAATTTTATCGCTGTTGATTTTGTTGCAAAAGGCGATGTATTTAACATTGCTGATGAATTTAATAGAAAGGCTTTTGGGAGGCAAAAAATTGTATTTAGGCCTCTTGTTACAAAATAACTGCTAATTTTTTTAGTATACTGTAAAGGCTTTTTCCCCAGATTATTTGTAATTTTTTGAGAAAAATTTTGCTATTATCTCTGTAAAATGCTTCTTTTGCTGTTTATTGCTCAATAGTTGTTTGACAAAACAAAAAAACTTGTTACTATTTTAATAATATAATAGATTATATTTCTTTTTATAACTATAGTTCTAATTAATAATCTATTTCATAGTGAAATGAAAATTTTGAATTATGCCGCGGGGTAGAGCAGTCTGGTAGCTCGTTGGGCTCATAACCCAAAGGTCGCTGGTTCAAATCCAGCCCCCGCAACCAAGTCTTTTTTTTTATAAATTAATTTTTATACTTAAAATTAATAAAAAATAGCAAGTATTATGTTTTTTTAATGAAGCTATTTGCCTTACGTAAAATTTCTTTTGAATTATGATACGTTAGTTTTTCTAAAGCAGAATCAAAAGGCAGCCATAAAAAATCTTTATGCTCATGGGAAAGTACTACCTTTTTATTTTCTTTTAATTCCCCGATAAAAAAATAGACTGTTTTTTGTACTTTTTGTTGTTCTTTATTTGAAAAAATATAAGAAATATTTGTCTCAAACCCAGGTTTTAAAATTGCTCGTAACCCAGTTTCCTCCAATAGTTCACGATGAGCAGTTTGTTGTTTTGTTTCGCCGGGGTCTATATGGCCTTTTGGAAAATCCCAATGGCCATCACAATAATGTAAAAGAAGATATTTAATATTGTCATTTTCTTGCGAAAATAAAACAATACCTGCAGAGTAAACTTGTTTCACTATATTTTCCTTCTAGTCTAAAAAAAATAGTCTTACATTAAAATATGAACGTGAATACCATAATGCTAAGAATAACAGCAATGATAATGGTCCTGTCCAAAGCCAAAATCCAAGTTTATATAAAAAAAATGTTGCTAGTAGCGGAGAAAAATAAACACTTATGAACCATTCAACAACATAGTAAGAAGTAATAAAAGGGATGAAGAAAATAACAAGTTGTATTCCATAGCGGAGAGCAAAAAGTATAAAGGGGTTAACATAAAGATGAATGTTATATTTTTTCCATAAAAAATAAGCAAATAATGATGCTTGCACTATGCTTGATAAGGATGTAGCCAATGCAAGTCCTGATGCTTGTAGCCAATTAAGAAACAATGAATCAAGCAGTACATTGACAATAGTTGCTCCTGCGGCAATAAGTGCAGGAACCCAGGTAACGTGCATTGCATAATAAAGGTTTAATAAAATTTTATTAAACGAGAAAAAAAAGAGGCCAAGAAGAAACATACGTAAAATATGAGCGGCTTGCTGTACTTGGGATAGGGTAAACTTAGGAGAAAGAAAAATAGTATAGAAAATTTTTTCAGAAAAAAAGGTCATCAAAAGTATAACGGGCAATATTACCCAAAGAACAAACTTTGCTGATTCAAATAAATAAAAATTTAATCGTTTAGGAGCACGAAGACTGAGCTGAGAAAAATGGGGAAGTAGAATGGTTGAGAATGCAACAGCAAATACGCCCAATGGGATACCAACAAACCGATTTGCATAATAAACTAAGGAAATTGATCCTTTCGGAAGATAAGAAGCAAAGCTTGTGTCAATAAAAAGACTGAGTTCCATAATACTAATGCTTGGCAAACACAAAAAAAATTTGATTAATATAGCCCGTAATTGAATAAAATTATCTTTTTTTATATCGCCAAAACCAAATTGAAGTTTGATATAAGTAATAACATGTATAATGAATTGCAAAAAACCACCAAATAAAATAAACCAACAAAGATATATGATAGGTAAATGAAAGCTTAAACAAACAATAAGGCCGCTAATAAAGGAAATATTTAGCAATACAGGAGAAATAGCTGGTACAAAAAAATGTCCTACCGCCTGAAAAGCACCAGCTAATAAAGCACTACTTGAAAGAAAAAAAATAACAGGCATAACAATTTTCAGAATTGGTGTGGCATTGTTGATTTGTTCTATTGAAAAACCAGGAGCAATGAAGTCTATTACGGTATTAGCTTTTAAGATTACAATAATGCATAATATAAGCACTATCCCTTCAAAAACAATAAAGCCAAGGGATATGAGCCCTTTTACTTGCTTGCGCCCTTTTAATTGCATTGTGTTAATTAATGTCGGAACAAAAGCAGCAGATAGTGCCCCCTCAGCAAAAAATTTACGGAGGGAATTTGGTACTTTATAAGCGGTTAAAAATGCATCAGACAAAGCGCTTGCGCCAAGATATTTAACCATTAATATTTCACGTATTATTCCTAGAATCCGACTAAAAAAAGTAAATCCCCCTACCTCCACGGTTTTTTTTATAATTGTCTTTCTACTGAACATGTAAGATAATCCAAAAAAATAAATATTATTATTAAATTAATTGTAACAGTTTTTAATGAAATTAATTATTCTTTTTTAATTAATTTACCTTCTTTTAACTGGTAAATAGTTTCCATTGATTGGGTTACGTAAGTATTATGACTGGATATAATAATGCCCATATTCCATTCTTGTTGACAGGACAATAGAAGATGGATTATCTCTTTTCCCATCGCAATATCAAGATTACCTGTTGGTTCATCTGCTAGTAAAAAGGTAGGTTGATTAAAAAGAGCACGGGCTAAAGCAACGCGTTGCTGTTGTCCTCCTGAAAGTGATGCAGGTTTATGGTTAGCTTTATTGCTAAGGTTAATTTTTTCTAAAAGCGAAAATGCTCTTTTTTTACATTGATCCGAATTTTTGTGGGCAATTAAACCAGGAATCATAATATTTTCTACAACAGAGAGTTCGTTAATCAAATATGGCCATTGAAATAATAAACCAATTGATTGATTTAAAAATTTGCTCTGCTCATGAGAAGAAAAATTAACGAGCTGTTGATTATTAAACAATACTGTACCAGCACTTGGTTTTTCTAAGCCGGCAATAATATGGATGAGTGTCGATTTACCGATGCCAGAAACTCCGGTTATAGCATAGGTTTTCCCCTGTAAAAATGAAACGCTAATGTTGTTTAAGACCATAAGAGGAAAGTTCTCTTGCAAAAAAAATTTTGATATTTTTTGAAGTGCTAGTATTGCTTGAGCCATAATAGCCTCTTAATTTTTTTTAATATTTTCCAAGATAAAAATAATTAAATGTATTTTATTCTGATTATCTTTATTAAGATTAACTGCCTTTGAAAAAGAATTTTAATCTTATCTATTTAGAATTATTGTATTCTTTCTTTTTACTCCCGTAAACTAAGGGATAGAGGTACAGCAAGAAGATTAACGATTTGCACAATACTTAACTTAGGGGGATAGAATGAAGACGCTTTTAAATCAAAGCAATCAAGGGACAATGCCAGAAGTATTTTCTGTAATTCCAACCATGGATGTTGTTATATTTCCACGGATAATTGTTCCGCTTTTAGTTCTTGATGAAAAAATTATTAAAGGAGTTAATCAATCACTTGATTCATCAAAAATGGTACTTCTTCTTGCGGCAAAGAATCAGGTAGATGATCAGGGAGGAATTGGTACGTCAGATTTGCATCAAATAGGAACAATTGCTTCTATAATGCGAGTAATTCAGATTCCTGAAGGAGGAATAAAAATTTTGGTACAAGGAGTGCAAAAAGCGCGAGTACTTGAAATTTTGACCCAAGATGAAATGCTTCAGGCAAGTGTAGAAAAAATTGAGCAAGAATTAAATGATCAAGAAGAATTAGCAGCGATTGTTAGTAAAATTAAAACGCTGGCTGAGCAGATGGCAGCATCAGGTAATACTTTTAGCCCTGATTTTCATATTATTCTATCAAAAATGCAAGATCCCGAAAGGATTGCGGATTTTATTTTATCTCATCTTAATTTAACTATCACCCAAGCACAGGAATTATTAGAGACAAAAAGTCAAAAAGAATTTTTAGAGGGTGTCTATTACTACTTGACTAAAGAAGTAGAGACAGCAGAAATTAAAGAAAAGATTATCAGTGACGCTCGGGAATCCATGAATCAGTCGCAAAAGGAATTTTATTTGCGGGAGCAATTAAAAGCAATAAAACAGCAACTCGGTGAAGATGATTTAGAAGAGATTGAAATGATGCGCACCAAATTGGAAACACTTACTATTCCAGCAGAAAACAAAAAAGAAATTGATCGACAGATTAATCGCCTTGAACATACAGCGCCAGATTCACTTGAAGCAACAGTTACTCGGAACTATCTTGAATGGATTTTTGCATTGCCTTGGGGAGTTGTGACCGAAGATAACCTTAATATAGCACATGCAAAAAAAGTACTTGATGAAGATCACTTTGGCTTAGACTCAATTAAAGATAGAATTTTGGATTTTATTTCGATTAGGAACCTAAAAAAAGATGGCTATTCTCCTATCCTTTGTTTTGTGGGTCCACCTGGAACTGGAAAAACATCACTAGGGAAATCGATTGCTCGTAGTTTAGGAAGAAAATATGGCAGAATTTCACTTGGTGGGGTGCGTGATGAGGCAGAAATTCGTGGACACCGAAGAACATATGTTGGTGCTATGCCAGGCCGTTTTGTGCAGATTATAAAAAAAACAGGTTCTTCTAATCCACTTATTGTAATTGATGAGTTGGATAAGATAGGAGCTGATTTTAGAGGGGATCCTTCAGCAGCAATGCTTGAAGTACTTGATCCACAGCAAAATAAAACATTTTATGATAACTATCTTGGTATGCCTTTTGATTTGTCAAAAATTATGTTTATAGCAACGGCGAATAACATAGATGCTGTTTCGGAACCATTACGTGATCGAATGGAAATTATTGAATTATCTGGTTACACCCGCGAAGAAAAAGTAAAAATTGGTCAACACTATCTTGTAAAAAAAGCAATTGAGGATTCTGGTCTTGAAGATAAAAATATGTCTATTAGCGATGCTGTTTTACAAGAATTAATTGCCAACTATACTCGTGAATCAGGAGTGCGGCAACTTGAACGTATTATTCGTACACTTTGTTCAAAAGCAGCTCGAATTTTAGTAGAAAAAAACAAGCTTATTTCTTTTGTCCCCAGTAATATTGAATCATACCTTGGTCCAAGAAAATTTATTGAAGAAGAATCCAATAAAGAGGATCAAATTGGTATATCAAATGGATTAGCATGGACAATTTATGGTGGTGAAATGATAAAAATAGAGGCAGTGCTCATGCCAGGAAGTGGTAAATTGCTTCTTACGGGTCAGCTTGGTGAAGTAATGAAGGAATCTGCACAAGCTGCACTAAGTTATGCTCGCGCTCATGCAGAAGAATTTGGTATTGATAAAAAAATATTTGCGAAACATGACTTACACATTCATATCCCTGCAGGTGCTATTCCAAAAGATGGTCCTTCTGCTGGTATTACTATGCTTACGGCGATTCTTTCAACACTGACTGGTCGGGCAGTAAATGCACAATATGCAATGACGGGTGAGCTAAATTTAAGTGGCGAAGTAATGCCAATTGGTGGTGTCAAAGAAAAAATTTTGGCAGCAAAACGTAATAATGTTGCTCATGTTATTTTACCAATTAAAAATAAACATCATTTAGCGGAAATAAATGATATTACTGCTGATATTGATATTATTTTGGTGAATCATGCAAACGAGGTTCTTGAGCGAGTACTATTACCAAAAAATAAAAAGAGTATTAAGCAGCGGTAAAATGAAAAAAATACTAACTATCGGGAGTGCAATGCGGGATGTGTTCATTCAGTATGAGCACATAGATACCCTGCATTTACATACTAAGAAAACTGATCAGGCTTATGTTATTATGCAAGAAGGCAGAAAAATTGAAGTAAAGAATCTTGCTTATCATGTGGGAGGGGGCGCAGCTAATAGTGCAGTATCGTTCGCACGGCTTGGGGTTACAGCCAATAGTTTTTTTAAACTTGGCTCTGATAAAGAAGGTGATTTTATTCTTACTACGTTGGCAAAAGAAAAGGTAATAACCAATGATGTTGTTCGTACAAGAACGGCTGCAACGGGAACATCATTTATTATTCCGAGTAAATCAGGAGATAGAACCGTATTAGTTTATCGTGGTGCGAATATTACTTTAACAGAAAAAGAATTGCCACAAAAAGCAATTCTTGATTGCGATCAGTTATATATTACTTCATTAAGTGGACCAACAGCGCAGTTATTACTCCCGATAACAAGTTTTGCAAAAAAGCACAAAAAATCAGTTGCAACTAATCCTGGTACAAGTCAATTATTGGGTAAAGCTGCATTATTTAAGAAAGCATTACCCAATATTGATATTCTTATCCTCAATAACTTTGAAGCGCAGCTTCTTATGGCTTCAATTGTTACTGTGTCGTTACCGGAAGATTTTTCTCCATTAAAAAAAAGTAGGAAAAAAGATTTACCAGAATTATTACGGGAACCAATGGGTTCGCCTACTGTATGTTTTACGCTGCCACAGTTTTTTCAGGAAATGCAGAAACAAGGGCTACGGATTATTGTTGTTACCAATGGTAGTGAAGGGGTATATGCAGCATACAATGATACAATTTATTTTCATCCTGCATTGCCTGTTCGTGTGGCGAGTACCTTGGGAGCAGGAGATGCGTTTGGTTCTTGTTTTGTTGCACAATTAATGCAAAAAAAATCAATTGAGTATGCAATTCGTGCGGGCATTGTTAATAGTACTTCCGTTATTCAAGATTTAGATACACAAACAAGTTTGCTTGATGTCACTTCATTGCAAAAAAAAGTAAAAAAACTTGATCCTATTTTATTGCAAACATTTTCATTATCCTAATTAAAATTCCATTATTTTTTTAAATATCTTACAGTATTATCACAAAATTATTCAATTGTTGAATTATCTTGTTCCGTATCTTTACGTAAAAACGTAGGGATGTCTAGGTCCGTTGGGTCTATAATAATATTACTTTTTTTATTCTCCTTGCTCTTTGCATCAGTATTATCATTGGCAGACAATTCTTGGGTACCTTTTTGTTCTTCTTTTTTTATTGTTTCTTGCGGAGTTAAAATTTTTTCTGTTACCTCAGTAGCTTCAACTGTTTTTGTATTTTCGGTTTCTGCATCTTTTGCAGAGCGATCAACGACGGTTGCACGGATTTGTAATGGTCTTTCAAGTTGACAGGAAGCGCCAGCTTGCATTTGTTTTTCAAAGCCAGTTGCGATGATAGTGACAATAACTTCGTCGTTTAAACTTTCGTCAATTACTGAACCAATAATGATGTTTGCATCTTCATGTGCTTGTTCATAGATAATAGAAGCTGCTTCATTAATTTCATGCAATCCAAGATTATTGCCGCCTGTTATATTTAACAATACACCTCGTGCACCAATAATATTCATATTTTCAAGAAGAGGAGATGATATTGCTTGTTGTGCCGCATCTTTTGCTCGTGTTTGTCCTGATGCTTTGCCAGTTCCCATTACGGCAAGCCCCGTATCTTTCATAATGACGCGTACATCAGCATAATCAACATTAATGTGTCCAGGTTTTGCAATAATATCAGAAATACCACGTACTGATTGGCTTAATACATCGTTGATAAGAGCAAATGCTTCAATCATTGAAATATTTTGTTCGGTGACTTCAAGTAGTTTTTGGTTAGGCATGATAATGAGTGTGTCAACTATTTGTTTTAAATTTTCAGTTGCTTTTTCTGCTACCTGTGCTCTGCGTTTGCCTTCAAATAAAAAAGGCTTGGTAATAATTGCAATTGATAAAATTCCTTTATCGCGCAACGCTTGAGCAATAACGGGAAGTGCACCAGAACCAGTACCGCCTCCCATGCCGCCAGCTAAAAAAACAATATCTGCATCACCAATTACTTCCATTACTTTATCCATATCTTCTTCAGCAGCACGCTTGCCAATTTCTGGATTTGCACCAGTTCCTAATCCTTTAGTTGATTTAATACCAATTTGAACCTTGCAAGGTGCCTTGGAAAGTTCAAGTGCTTGCGCGTCTGTATTAACAACTATGCATTCAATTCCTTGGCAACCAGTTGCAATAATACTATTCACGGTATTACCGCCAGCGCCACCAACACCAATAACTTTTATTGAGGCGGCTGCATTTTTATATGTGAAGGTTTCTTCTGCTAATTCAATCATTATTTATCTCCTTTTTATTAAAAAAAATCTGATACCCACGATTTCATTCGTTCAATTACTCGCTTTGAAAATGATGACTGTGCAATAAAAGGAACTTTTTTCTGCATTTTTTTAAGAGCATGTATTATTAAGCCATAACCTGTTGCATAAATGGGATTTCGTAATGTTTCTGGCAAATCAAATAGTACTTGCGGCTTGCCAATACGAATAGGCATGTCAAATAGTTGTTCTGCAGATTCTTGCATACCAGCTAAAAGAGAACCACCGCCAGTGATAACCATTCCAGTAGTAATAAAAGGTATTAAATTATGGGTAATAATTTCATCGTGTACAAG
>Ga0307429_1001655_pt1 | contig 10155 bp, 10 predicted proteins | sample SalMarWE160230MG_FD_202151 | JGI IMG/M metagenome (GOLD analysis project Ga0307429, IMG submission 202151) | Salt marsh sediment microbial communities from the Plum Island Ecosystem LTER, Massachusetts, United States - WE1603-230 | ecosystem: Environmental > Aquatic > Marine > Intertidal zone >...
TCCAAAATTCAAGACTCACATGTTAACTACTATTACCGGTGCCATAAAAAACATGTTTGGGATTATTCCGGGAGGGAAGAAGGCACAATTACATACTGTTTCTCGATCCATTAAAGGATTTGCAGAACTTTTAGTAGATATTTATCAAATAAGAATTCCTGATTTAAATATTATGGATGCTATAATCGGTATGGAAGGTGCTGGTCCTACCAATGGAAAAATTAGAATTATAAATAAAATAATAAGCAGTGATAATGGTATTTCTCTTGATTCGGTTATGGCTGCCATGATGGGACTTAAACCTGATACAATTGAATTATTACAGGTTGCTAAAGAAAGAAATTTAGGAGAGATAGATATTCACAGAATAGATATAGATGGAAAATTAGAAATAATTTCGGGGTATAAAACGCCAAATAACGGTTTATTACAAAAAATAGCAAAAACAGTTGTCCCTCATATATTTAATTTTAATAAAGTTGTCCCAATTGTAGATCATAATAAATGTAAAATATGCAAAAAATGTATTGAAGTTTGCCCTGTTTCTGCAATGAATTTAACCAATAAATTTCCGGAAGCGGATAGAAAGAAATGCATTTCTTGCTTTTGCTGTGATGAACATTGTCCTCATGGCGCAATAATATTACCTTCATGGCAGCAAAATATTTTCAACCGATTGAAGGGAAAATAAAAAATTATAAAAAAAGTTCTGAAGGATAAAAAATGACAAAATATCTGGTGATAGTTGAATCACCAACCAAAGAAAAAACATTAAAAAAAATATTGGGTAGAGATTATACTATTAAATCGAGCAAGGGGCATTTAATAGATTTACCTAAAACAAAATTGGGGATAGATACTGAAAATGATTTTAAGCCGGAATATGTGGTTATTCCTAAACAAAGAAGCGTATTGAAGGAATTAGAAGAAAGCGTTAAGGGTAAAGAGAAAGTATTTTTAGCTACTGACCCGGATAGAGAAGGTGAAGCAATTGCCTGGCATATTGCTCAAAAATTAAATGTTAAGGATGTGAAAAGCAGAGTTAGTTTCAACGAAATAACTGAAAAAGCTGTATCTCAGTCCATTAAAAATCCGAGAGAAATTAACCTTAATATGGTTAACTCGCAAAAAGCCAGGAGATTATTGGATAGATTAGTGGGTTATAAGGTTAGTCCATTATTATGGAAAAAGATTGGCAAAAAACTGAGTGCAGGAAGGGTGCAATCTGTAACATTACGCATAATATGCGAAAGAGAAGAGGAAATAGCTAAATTTAAAATAGAAGAATATTGGACAATAAATGCCTTGTTTAAAAAAATAGAAGATGAAAAAGCAGAGCCTTTTAAGGCAAAACTTTTCTCGATAAATTCTAAAAAAGCAACTATTAACACAAAAGAAGAAGCCACAATAATTTGCGAAGAAGCGAAAAATCAGGATATCTATATAAAAAGTATAAACAAAAAGAAAGAATTAAGAAATCCCCGTCCACCATTTACTACCAGTACTTTACAGCAAGAAGCGTATAATAAATTGAATTTTCCCATTAAAAAAACTATGTTCATAGCTCAACAATTATACGAGGGTATCAACTTGGGGAATAAAGGAAATATTGGTTTAATTACCTATATGCGTACTGACTCTATAAGAGTATCTGAGGAAGCAAAGAATGAAGCGAAAAAATATATTGAAGGACATTATGGTAAAGATTTTGCCCAATTATCTCAAAATTTAAAAATAAGAAAAAATAAAATAAAAAATATAAAGATTCAGGATGCTCATGAATCTATCAGGCCTACCTATGTATTTAATCATCCGGAATCAACTAAAAAATATCTAACTAATGACCAATATAAATTATATAATTTAATCTGGCAAAGATTTATAGCGAGCAGGATGAAAGCCGCTTATCTGGAAAAAATTACTATAGATATAGAAGTAGGAAGGTATATCTTTAGAACTTACGGTTACCGGATATTATTTAAGGGATATATGATTCTATATGGCCAAAATAATCAGGATTTAGATAAAATCCCTGATCTTGAAGAAAAAGATAAGCTTAAGTTGTTAAAAATTAAGGCAAATCAATCTTTCACCAAACCTCTTCCCAGATATACAGAAGCCAGCCTGGTAAAAAGATTAGAAAAAGAAGGAATAGGAAGACCCAGTACATATGTACCGACTATAAGTACCTTACAATATCGGACATATGTGGAAAAAGTAAATAAAAAATTTAAACCTACAGAATTGGGGATAACTGTAAACTCTTTTTTAATCCAATACTTTTCCGATATTGTAAATGTGGCTTTTACTGCAAAAATGGAAAAGCAACTCGATGAAGTCGAATCTGATAAAAAAAAGTGGGAAAATGTTTTAGATAAATTTTATAAGGCATTTTCCAGGGATTTGGAAAAAGGAAATCAGGCGCAAAAAATTGAAATGCCAAAAGTATTCAGCGATGAAATATGTGATAAATGTGGCAGTAAAATGTTAATAAAAAATGGACGTTTTGGTAAATTTTTAGCTTGTTCAGGATTCCCGAAATGTAAAAATACAAAACCCTTTTTAGATAAAATTGGTATACCCTGTCCCGAGGAGGGATGTTCGGGTGAGATTATTAGAAAAAAGACCAAAAAGGGGAGGATGTTCTATGGGTGCAGCAATTATCCTAAATGTTCTTTTGTAACCTGGAATAAGCCGGTTAACAAAAGATGCCCACAATGTAATTCTATTTTAGTAATAAGTAATAATAAAAAAAGTGGGTTTTATCTTAAGTGCAGCAACCCAGCTTGTGACTATAAAGATTTTATTAAAGAGCATAAAAAATAATCGACAGGTAGCAGTAAACAGATAAATTTAGTATCGAGTAAAAACAGTATCGAGTATATAGTATTTAGTATCGAGTTAAGAAAGAGAGAGAAGGTAGAAAAAAGCAGCGTTCTTCTTTCTAGCTAACTACCCCACTAAAGTTTACGCTAACAATAGCATTTTATTATAAGATAAAAAAGTTAACTCCTCAAAAAATATAAGAGGGGAGTGTTTAAATTTGAAGGAACATATAAATTCGTATATTTCTTTTCTAAAGAATGAAAAAAATTATTCTAATAACACTATTATTTCCTATAAAAATGATTTATTACAATTGTTAAATTATTTAAAGGATTATAAAATATTAAAGCGAAATAATATACAATATATTGACCGTGGCATTATGCGAAAATATATTGTATATTTAAAGAAGTGTGATTATTCGATAAGAAGTATTTGCAGAAAAATATCTACAATTCGTTCTTTTTTTAAATTTCTATTAAGAGAAGGTATAGTAGATATTAATCCGACTATCAATTTAATAACACCTAAGATAGACAAGAAGTTACCTTCTTTTTTATACTTAGAAGAAATTAACAAACTTATTGAAATGCCCTCCGGGCATACAATATTAGGAATTAGAGACAGGGCAATCCTTGAACTGCTTTATGGCACCGGGATGAGGGTTGGAGAACTGGTGAATTTGAATATTCAGAATATAGACCTGTATGAAAAAATTGTGAGAGTATTTGGAAAGGGTTCAAAGGAAAGAATTCTCCCTTTGGGAAATCCGAGCATAAAGGCAATACAAGAATATTTAAATAGTAGAAATATATTTAGAAAAAATGTATCTATAAATAAAAATGTCCCAAATGCATTATTTTTAAATCGTTTTGGAGGAAGATTATCAGCAAGAAGCATACGTAGACTTATCATTAAATACATGAAAATAGCTGGTTTAAATAAAAAGATAAGTCCACATGTTTTAAGGCACTCATTTGCTACCCACCTGTTAGGGGGTGGAGCGGATTTACGTTCTGTTCAGGAACTTTTAGGGCATGAGAGTTTATCTACTACTCAAATATATACTCATATTACTAAAGAAAGATTAAAAGTAATTTATAAAAAATCTCATCCCAGGTCTTAATATTAAAAGTTTAAAGGAGATGAAACAAAAAATGTTTAAAGGAACTACAATTTTAGCTATAAAACATAAAGGCAAAGTAGCTATTTCAGGTGATGGCCAGATAAGTATGGGAAATACTATTATGAAAAATAATACTAAAAAAATACGAAAACTTTATGATGATAAAGTGCTTACCGGATTTGCCGGAGCAAGCGCAGATGCCATGACTCTATTTGAAAAATTTGAAAAGAAAATAGAAGAACTTCATGGGAATTTACCTAAGGCGGTTATTTCTTTGGCTAAAGAGTGGCGAACTGATAAAATATTAAGAAAATTAGAAGCGATATTAATTGTTGCGGACAAAGAGCATATATTTATAGTTTCCGGAACTGGTGATATAATAGAACCGGATAATAATATCGCTGCTATCGGATCAGGTGGTCCTTATGCATTTGCAGCAGCAAAGGCTTTGGTTAAGTATTCGAATTTATCTTCTCCCGAAATAGCTTTAGAATCATTAAAGATTGCTGCTTCGATTTGCATCTATACTAATGATAAAATAACAGTGGAAAAGTTATAATAAAAAGGAGGAACAACAAATGAATAACGACCTAATCCCTTCACAAATTGTTTCCGAACTTGATAAATATATAATCGGGCAGGATAATGCCAAAAAAGCAGTAGCTATAGCTTTAAGAAATAGAATTAGGAGACAAAAATTACCCCCGGAATTAATAGATGAGGTGACCCCAAAAAATATTATAATGATCGGGCCTACCGGAGTTGGAAAAACTGAAATCGTTAAAAGATTATCAAAATTAGTTAAAGCCCCTTTTGTAAAAGTTGAAGCAACAAAATTTACCGAAGTAGGTTATGTAGGAAGAGATGTAGAATCCATAATAAGAGATTTAACAGAAGTAGGCGTTCAATTGGTTCGTAAAGAATGGGCCAGCAAGGTAGAAGATAAAGCTAAACAGCTGGTCGATGAAAAAATAATAAATTATTTATTCCCTATATCAAAAAAAAGAAAAGAGCAAAAGACAAATTTATTAGATGGTTCATTTTATTCCGGAAGTGAAGAAGAAAAGAAGGAATCTTTTGAAATTCCAACAAAAAAAGATGAAAGGGAAGAAAGGTTTGAGAGGACTAGAAAAAAGTTTAAAGATAAATTAGAAAAGGGTGAGTTGGAAAATAGACTAATTGAAATCGAAGTTGAGGAAAATGTTAAGTCTACGGTAGAAGTTTTTTCTAATGCCGGAATAGAAGGAATGGGTATCAATTTTAAAGATATTATGGGCAGAATGTTCCCCCAAAAAAGGAAAAAACAAAAAGTTACCATTGCAGAGGCTCGTAAAATATTACTCTATGCTGAAACTCAAAGGTTGATAGATATAGAGGAAGTAATTCGAGCTGCTATTGATAGGGTGGAAAATTTAGGGATTGTTTTTATCGATGAAATCGATAAGATTGCCGGACAGGAAAAATCGTACGGACCAGATGTATCCAGAGGAGGAGTTCAAAGAGATATATTGCCTATTGTTGAGGGTTCAACAGTTATGACTAAACATGGAGCAGTAAAGACCGACCATGTTTTATTTATAGCCGCCGGTGCTTTTACCACTTCAAAGCCTTCTGATTTAATACCTGAATTACAAGGGCGTTTTCCTATTAGGGTTGAATTAAATATTTTAAATAAAGAAGATTTAAAAAGAATATTAACCGAACCATGCAACTCACTAATAAAACAATATACAGCTTTACTTGCTACCGAAGGTTTGAAGATTGAAATTACAGATGACGCTATTGACGAGATTGCTGAAGCCTCTTTTTTGGTGAACGAACAAACAGAAAATATTGGGGCAAGAAGACTATATACTGTTTTAGAAAAATTATTGGAAGATATTTCCTTTAACGCTCCCAGTTTAAAAAAGAAGCAAGTTACTATTGATAAAAAATATGTTAATAAAAAATTGCAAACCATTGTAAAAAGCGAAGATTTAAGCAGATATATTCTATAATTGACCGATGAATCAATTAACCAATTCACCAATTCACCAATTGACAAATTAATTAGTTACCCAGTTACCCGGTTTACCAGTTGACCAGTTAATACTAGTCGTTAATTTCAAATACAAGTTCTCAGTTGCAAGATGAGAGTTAGTTGATACAGTTAACCATCCTGATTTTAATTCTTCAACCGGGTAACAGGTAAACTGGTAAAACTGGCTAACCATCTTTACGAGATACGATTCACGAGATACGAGATACGGTATTATATTTTCTTGATTTAGAAAAAAAACTGTGTTATACTATCTTTGGTTTTATGCACGTATTATCTATAATTATAGCGACTTATGACAATTTTGGAATCATAAGAAAAAAAATAAAAATGTAAATAAAAAAATTTAAATTGGAGGATAGTAGATGAGTGTAATTTCAATGAAACAATTACTAGAAGCAGGTGTACATTTTGGCCATCAAATGCGCCGATGGGATCCTAGAATGAAACCTTATATTTTTACAGATAGAAATAATATATATATTATAGACCTTCAACAGACTGTAAAATTGATCCAGGTGGCCTATGATTTTGTAAGAGAAATATCTAGTAATGGTGGTAATGTACTTTTTGTAGGAACTAAAAAACAAGCCCAGGAATCGATTAAAAATGAGGCCGAGAGATGTGGTATGTTTTATATAAATTATAGATGGTTGGGCGGAACATTAACTAATTTCAGTACCATTAGAAAAAGGGTGAAAAGGCTTTGTGAATTGGAGGAAATGGAAGATAATAAAATGTTTGAAGTTCTTCCTAAAAAAGAAGTAATAAGCTTAAAGAGAGAAAAAGAGAAACTTAAAAAAGTATTAACCGGAATAAAAGACATGCAAAAACTTCCAGATGTTATATTCATAGCTGACCCAAAAAAAGAGAAGATTGCAGTTGCTGAAGCCATTAAACTTTCTATTCCTATTGTGGCCATTGTGGATACAAATTGTAACCCGGAAGAAATTGATTATGTGATTCCAGGAAATGATGATGCAATAAGAGCAGTAAAATTAATTTCTTCAGTTATGGCTGATGCAGTTATTGAAGGAAAAAAGTCAGTAATTGAAAAAGAGGTTGAAATGGTCAGTTAGAACTCAAAATATCAATTTAAACGAAGCAAGGAGATAAGAATGAACATTAGTGCCCAGATGGTTAAAGAATTACGAACTAAGACAAGTGCCGGAATGATGGACTGCAAGAAAGCTTTAAAAGCTACCGAGGGAGACATAGAAAAAGCAATTGAACATTTACGTAAAAAGGGAATGGACGCAGCTTCATCTAAACTTAACAGGAAAGCATTAAACGGAATAGTAGGATCCTACATTCATCTATATGGCAAAATTGGAGTTTTAGTCGAGATAAATTGTGAAACAGATTTTGTAGCCAATACTGAAGAATTTAAACAATTTGTAAAAGATATTGCCATGCAAATCGCAGCCTCAAATCCTAAATTTATTACCAGAGAGGAAGTCCCCAACGATACAATTGAAAAGGAAAAAGAAATATTTTATGCGCAAGTTGAAAAATCAGGAAAACCTGCCCCGATTATTGAAAAAATTGTGGAAGGTAAATTGGTAAAATATTTCAAGGAAAATTGTTTAAAGGAACAAATATTTATTAAGGATAATAGCAAGAATATTAATCAGTTGTTATTAGAGTTAATTGCTAAATTAGGTGAAAATATTGTAATTAAAAGATTCGCAAGATTTCAACTTGGCGAGGAAATCTAATTCGTATCTCGTATCTCGTGAATCGTATCTCGTTAAGAGAATAGAAGTCAGAAAACAGAATTAAAGGGTCAGAATGAAAAAACAAAAATGTCATTGCAAACAATCCCTTAAAGTGCCGAAGGATAAGAAATATGAAAAAGCCTGTATATAAAAGAATTCTCCTAAAACTTGGTGGCGAATCATTATGCGGAGAAAAAGGCTATGGTATTGACACCCAAAAGATTAATTTTATCGCTAAAGAAATTGCCGAGATAAAAGAGTTGGGAGTGCAAACAGCGGTAGTGATTGGGGGAGGCAATATCTTCAGAGGTCAAGAAGGAAGCGAAAAAGGTATAAATCGGGTTTCGGCTGATTATATGGGTATGTTAGCAACTGTAATAAATGCTTTAGCACTTCAAGATTCTTTAGAAAAATTAAATGTTGAAACAAGAGTACAGACTGCAATTGAGATGAAAGCAATTGCTGAACCATATATCAGAAGAAGGGCTATTAGACATTTAGAAAAAAACAGAATAGTAATTTTAGCTGCTGGAACGGGGAATCCCTACTTTACTACAGATACTGCTGCCGCTCTAAGAGCGATAGAACTAAATTCACAAGCAATCCTTAAAGCTACAAAAGTTGATGGTATATATGAATCTGATCCATTAAAAAACACAAAAGCAGTGAAATTTAAAAATCTTGGTTTTCTCGAGTTTTTGAATAAAGGCTTAAAGGTTATGGACGCAACCTCTATTTCTTTGTGCATGGAAAATAATATCCCGATAATCGTTTTTAATTTTAATACTGTTGGAAATATTAGAAGAGTTGTATTTGGTGAAAAAATTGGAACAATAGTGAAGGGAGAATAAATATGCTGCCTGATTTATTAAATGAAACAAGAGTTAAAATGGAAAAAACAATTACAGCATTAAGAGATGAATTTGCTCACATAAGAACAGGAAGGGCTTCTTCAAATTTAGTAGACCGGATAAAAATATCCTATTACGGTACATTAACTCCCCTTAAACAAGTAGCAAATATATCTATTCCGGAAGCGAATTTAATAGTTATTCAGCCCTGGGATAAAAATTGTATTTCTGAAATTGAAAAAGCTATATGGAAATCTGATTTAGGATTAGCCCCATCTATCGATGGTCATATTATTCGACTTACAGTGCCACCACTAAACGAGGAAAGACGAAAAGAATTGGTAAAATTAGTAAAGAAAGAAGCCGAAAATGGGAAAATAGGCATAAGAAACATAAGAAGAGAAGCAAATGATTTAATAAAAAAAGATGAGAAAGAAGGTAATGCTTCAGAAGACGAATGTAAAAAGCATCAAAATAAAATTCAAGAGCTAACGGATGAGTATGTGGAAAATATTGATAAATTATTGGAACTTAAAGAAAAAGAAATTATGGAAGTATAGAAAATATTTTATAATAAATAAAAATAAAGGAGATTTTAAATGGCTCATAAAATTACTGATGAATGCATTAAATGCGGTATCTGTGTTGATGAATGTCCTGTAGAAGCAATTTCTGAAGGAGATGAAACTTATATAATTGATAAAGATAAGTGCACAGATTGTGGAGCTTGTGTCGATGTTTGTCCAAATGAAGCAATAATAAAGGAATAATAAATAATAAAACCCCCTTCTCATTTTAATCTATATTAAACTATTTTGTATTGATATAATTTTAAGGGGGGTTTTTTTATAGGTGATGATTATTAGAAATTTTAAGATTAATAGAAATGAATTATTTGATAAAGATAAATTACCTCAACACCTTGCAATAATAATGGATGGAAATGGGCGATGGGCAGAGAGAAGGGGATTACCTCGAAGTGCAGGGCATAGAGAAGGCGCAAAAGCAGTTAGAAGAGTAATAACTAACTGCTTAGATTTTAACATTCCTATATTAACCATTTTTGCGTTTTCTACGGAAAATTGGAAACGTCCAAAGAAGGAAATAATCTATCTAGTAAAATTATTCGAAAGAGTTTTGAGCAGAGAAAAAGCAAACTTAGTTAAAAATAATATAAAGATAAATTTTATAGGAAGATTAGATAACCTGCCTAACTCGCTTATTGAAAAAATGAAAGAATTGCATGAATCTACCAAGAGGAATAATAAACTTATTTTAAATATTGCTATTAACTATAGTGGAAGAACCGAAATTGTTGATGCACTAAAATCTATATTACTAAAAATAGATAATAAAAAATTAAGCATTGAAGAAATTAATGAAAATACTATTAGAGATAATTTGTATACCCACAATCTTCCTGATCCCGATCTACTGATTAGAACAGCGGGCGAAATGAGAATTAGTAATTTTATGCTTTGGCAGATTGCTTACACAGAACTTTGGGTAACTCCTGTTTTTTGGCCTGACTTCGACGAAAATAATTTAGTAGAAGCAATAAGAAATTTCCAAAAAAGAGTGAGAAAATATGGAGGA
>Ga0307429_1001659_pt1 | contig 10125 bp, 10 predicted proteins | sample SalMarWE160230MG_FD_202151 | JGI IMG/M metagenome (GOLD analysis project Ga0307429, IMG submission 202151) | Salt marsh sediment microbial communities from the Plum Island Ecosystem LTER, Massachusetts, United States - WE1603-230 | ecosystem: Environmental > Aquatic > Marine > Intertidal zone >...
GCTGAACATTAGCATTAACTTCATCCTTAATTGAGCGATACTGCTGCCTTAAATCTAAAAATGGCACTTTCATTCCTCTTCCCCTTAGCGGCATTCCTGCTCGTAGCTCCCTTTTAAACATCTAATTCTCTATTTCAAGAATAACCTCGTCATCTGCCAGCCTAATCCATGCAATTACGCTATCTGTAGAAGCGAGCTCTTTTGCACGGCTATCCACATTATCCAATTTGACTGTTGGGGTATCTCTTTTCCTCCATCAACTGTAGGTTATTCCTTCCACCGGCCACGAACTTTCACGATTGCAAATATTATGACCGAAATTAAAATAAGTCCGCATGCTCCAGCTATTCTCAATGCCGTACGTCGATGGATATAGTAAAGCGAAATAATGGCCCTTCCGGGTCGGTTAGTCGATAAGTAGATGTCTCTCAAGTCAGAAAACCGCCTCAAAATCCACACTGTAAAGCCTGATTTCCGGATATTCCTCAAAGACCCGGTAGGAAAATTCGCAATACTGGGGATCTCTTCGTTATAGATAATCTCGAGCTCTATCGACTCTCCAAGAGGAATAACTTCATCAACCTTTAGAGTATCATTCTCGACAATATAGTTGGCTTCTACTCCATTGATGGTTACTTTACTAATGGGCACATTTAGGGTTTCCTTCTTGCGAATATGATAAAGCCTTTTACTTCTCGATTTATTTGACAAGACTAACTTATTCCCATACATTCGTACATCTACGCTGCCATCATCGTTAGTCTTTTCAAGGTAAAGATGTTTTAAGATGTCGCCCAAACTTGTCCATCTGATTTCCTCTGCCAAATCATTGATTTTATCGGCAGTAGAGTTAAAGGCATCTATTCCTGAGAAGAAGAAATCCTGATGTGCAAGAATTAGGACTGGTTTATCAATAAAAAGATCAAATGCATAAGGAGCTACATCTATATCGCTTTTCGCCTTTTTAAAACTCCATATTCTGTATCCCTGGGCTGAACGCCTTTTCAGGAGGGCAAAATTTGCATAATCCATAATTGCAGGTTCCATTCCGTAAAATGTGGATTCAGGCCGTTTTGTTTCTAAAGGAACATCTTGATTATTTACTGTAGCGACAAAGTCATTTCGTTTCAAAAGCTCCAATGTCTTTGCCGGGGCAATGCCATGAGGAAAAATCATGATCTTATCGTAAGGTATTCCGGTTAACTTTTTGAATTCTTCCATTCTATGCAGAGCTTGAATTATATCCTTCTGCTGTTCCTTAAGTGGTACTTTACTGTATTTATAAAACTCATAATGATTATGGTTATTGCCATGAATGGCTATGGAGTATCTATCAGGATAATCCAAGAAGAGTCTTACTACCTTGGGATTCGATCGATCGTAATTCCAGGGGATAAAGGCAATGGTGGTATGGAAGTCATGAGTTTGCATTGAGGTTAGTAATCCTCTGAATTCCAAATTTCCATAGGGTTCCACCAAGAATGGATCGTCGATAGTGAGATTGGCGTAATCAGTCTCTCTATGCCAAACTTCATCTCCACTCGAGTATCGCAGAAACATCATTATGGGCACAATTTTTGAAAAATGTTGAGTGTCATAGAGCTCTTCCATCTGAGTATTCTGTAAGCTCTTGCCATTCTTGGTTCCCAAGATAAAGATACTACCCTTGCCCTTTCTATACCTTCCGAATATAGGATACAGTTTAGAAGAATCGTCCGTGGCACTCACAATAATATCGATATTGCTAGCACTATTAGGAATCAGGGTAATGGCCAAGTCAGTCTGAGGACCAGCATGTGATAACTTTAGTCCAGTAAATTCTCGCGTGATCTCTGGAAAGGAATCCGAGATCACATAGTCTGTTGATGAATCCGCTGGATTCGTAGCTCCAATTATTACATTATCGGTAACTTTCTTGAGTAGCGATTCACGGCTATTTGTGATTTCTTCTGTAAGTACCAACAGGCTAAGACCTCCAGTTTCCACGGCTTCTTTGAGAATTCCAATCTCATTTGGGTCAGGATAAGCAGGATTCTCCGGAGCATAATTATTAATAAAGGCAGCCTTCAAATACTCCCCGTTTTTATCCCTCAATAAGCTATCCGTTAAGGCAGTTGTAGAAAGATCAATTACTTTGCACCGCAATCCGTAGTGTTCAGAAATTTTTTGAAAATTAATATCACAACTTCCTTGTAAAGAAGTTGTGAGCAGAACAGTATCATAAAAGTCAACCGCAAACAATGGTGTTCTCAAGCCAAAAAGAAGCGACAAACTCAACAGCCAGACAGGAAGTAGTTCACAAAATCTCATAAATCCGCTCCTGGGTTCAACTGAAATACATGTTTTCCTAACCATTTGTCAATATCTTCTTTTTTGAATCTCTAGAAACGGCCAATTTTGATTGCTCGTATCTTTCCTTGCTCAGGCCAGGTGTAGACCGTGGATTCCTCGACCTTCAGATATTTGGCGACTTCTTCAACTTCATCAAATTGTCGGCCATAACCGATCCCCCTTCTGCAGTAGTTTCTACCATTTTGTTTGAGCATAGCATAGTTATTCTGGGTGTTAAGACAGAGTCCTCATTATTTCTTTGCTGTCAGCTTATCAATCTGAGCATACGAGTGTTTGATTTGCTTAGGCTCGAACAGGATAGGCTGGAATTTCTGCATCGTCTGGTGAGAATTCGAAAAAGGTTCGAACATCGTCCGTCCCCCGGACAAGAGCCGACGGCCACAGCATATCCGGCCCTAACCTTCTCCGCGAATGCTCACTCAAACTCTTCTGTCTTCTTCCCTTGCCTTAAGCGACCTGATTTTAAGACCTCCACAGCAGTCCTAATCTCGTCGTTGGAGAGCACAACCTCAGCGATGTGAATAAAACCCTTGATCATCTTACTACTCCTGCTGTATAGCGGATTTGAGCAGCCTCATTACTTTAATCGAATCTTCGATGGAGTTCATCATTGTACTCTCTTCGTTTTGAGGCCAGTGGTGATCCAACCTGACTTCAATGTATCGATGACCTCTTCGATCTCATCTTTCTCTATGTGAGGTCCATCAAAGGCTAGAAAATCCTGTCCCATCAAATCCTCACAGGTTCTGATTTGTAATTACAGTCAAATCTGTAGCCAGAGTTTTCTATAATGAAAAGGTTTTATAAATGCGTATGTCGGTAGCAGTTTCTTTCTGTAGGCAAAAACCATTTTTGCGGTAGAATTTAATAGCCCGAAGGTTGTTTTTTCTTACAGAAACTACATATTTTTCAACTCTCAATTTTCGCAGCTCGTCTTCAAAGCTATCCAGAAGGACTTTTCCAAGATTCTTTCCTTTCATTTCGTTAGCAACAGCAATAGAAATAAGTCCATGATAAGATACTTTAGACCTAGACAAGTCTCTTTTGTCTAGCTGTTTACAGAGCCTGTTCTGAACCAAATTTACAAATCTTGGTAAAACCCCCCTCATGAACTTCATAGAAAAGAGTCTTGCGATAACATACAATGTCAGCCTGCATTTGTTTTGTTTTATGAAATCATTTCTTGCCTTGTTCAGAATGTATCCCTCCCCTCCAAGAAGAAATCCACAAATTCTTCCGCCTATGACACACACCAAAAAAATGGCGCGATATTTCAGAAAACTTCCATAATAGTTCGCCATTAAATCAAGACTCAATTCGTTCAAAAAATGATCCTCTGGATAACTCTCTTTATGTATTTTAGCGATACCTTTCAAGTCTTTGTGATTAGCATATCTTATCATATCTATTTCATTCCCTATCCCTGTTTTGTCAAATACACCTCTTCCGCTTTATTTTGCCTACCCCAGGCTTTGAGAATATGCTATCCTCTGTGTCAAGTGTGTGTACTGGAGAGCTCTGAAAAATTAGCTCTATTTTTAGATTATGTTCTCAAACAAGAATTTTTTTAGAGAAGATAGTTGGAAGACGAGTAATTTCTTCTTGATTCTCCTTTAGGTCTTCCCTTTTTAGGGGAAAACTACCGCTCTTTGACTCATTTACCCCGAAGAGAAAGCCAGTTTTGCTACCGTTTTCTTTGTTTTAAGTAGCTTCACCATTCTCTTTAAGTTCATTACAATAAACGTCATAAACACCTGGATAGCTCATCTTTATCTACCTCGATACCTTGCTCGTGCCATTCTGTGATGCCTTTTAGCTTCTCCAAACTTTGCCTCTATTCTCTTGCGCTTCTCTAGGGCTTTCTTCCTTTCTTCTGGATCAGCCTTGAGATAAAGAAGATGACTGTCACTTGCATATATCCGAGCTCTATCTTTGTTGAAAGAGCACCCTTTTCTTCTATCACAACCCCTACAAGAGTCGGAAGAAAAATAGTAAAGATAACCATCTTCCTGGCGGGTTTTTCCTATGGAAGAGTATCCTTTGCCGCAGATAAGTTTGTCTTCTTTATCACTGTAGATAAAATTGTTAAACCTTTTCTTTTCTCTCTTCTCAGGAATATAGTGCTTCTTTTTCTTTTTCTCTATACTCAGCCGGTTAGATAATGAATCATAAAGAGCATCGCATACTACAGCTTCTGTCTTTAGCTCCTTTTTATCTTCTTTTTGAAGCATACTCTCTAGATTAGCCTCGCTTCCTTCATTCTCATTTCCAGGGAGGGTCTCACAACTGGTGACGATTTGAGATTCATCCTCTACTACATGAGCTTTGTATCCAGCAAATTTCTTATCCTTACTCTTTCTGCCAAACCTGGCATCGGGATCAACAAAGCTAACAAGCTTTCTTTTTTCTGTAGGATCTACTACTTTTTCTAAAAGATGAGCTATTTCCTCAACTTTAGAAGAGTATTTCCCCTGAACTTCTTCTATAAGCTCTTTTGATAAGGCAAGTTCTTTTACTAGTCTCTCTTTGGTTGACTTTTGAGGAGGTTCATCTTCTGGAAGATATCTCTTTAAGGATTCATCTAATTCTTTTTTCTCTTTTTCCAGTTGCCTAAGGATTCTTCCTCTTCCCTCTTTTAGAAGATTTACTGTGTTGGGAATAGCTACATCAGCAATAATATGGGTAGCATCTATGGCTTTGAGCTTTCCCTTTAAGAGGCCATTTTTTTCACATTGTTTGATGAACTTATCTAAGATTCTCTCGAATCTTTCTTCTCCTAGTCTCTTTCTAAAAACAACCAGGGAGGTATCGTCAGGAAGAGGCTCCTCGATCTTAATTCCGACAAAGTATTGAAAGAGAACATTGAACTTTAGCTGTTTTACTACCTCTACATCAGAAAGGTTATAGTAGAATTCCAAAAAGAGAATTTTGAACATTACCTCAGGAGGATAAGAAGTTCTTCCAACTGCTTTTGCATAAAGATCTTTGGTTTCTTCCTCAATAAAGGAAAAGTCAACCTTCTCCTTGATCTTGAGAAGTTCATGTTCTTTCGGCAGAAAGTACTCTTCAACATAGGAGTCGAAGAAGCTAGCTTGAGGGTCAGTTTTTCCTAACATCTAGGCTCTCTCCTTGTAGAATTTTGACATGAAATTACCTCAAATATACACCAGATGCAGGTTTTTGTCAAATTCAAGGAGAGAAAATTGAGAAAGAACACAGGGAGATTCTATCAATTTGCCAAGTTAGCTAAGACTTTTTCAGAGGTCTCGTACTGAGCTCGTTGACTCCAGGCCAATGACTCTCCTCCTTACTACCTTTGAGCTATCTCCCCATGAATCTTATCGACCTTATCAATGAGCTTTCTAAGATCTGCCCAGATTCTCCAGAAAACACGAGCGCGGCAGATATCCAAGAAAGTTTTACCTAAATGTAACCCCCGCCAGGAGACTAAGCTGTAAGCCACCAAGGTCGACTTCGGTATCCCAAGTATCCCACCAGCGCACTTTGAGTTTGGCCTTAGTATCCATAACGTAGCGGGCCTCTAGATTCAAGGAAACCGGCTTATGCTTAAAGCTGAATCCCGCCAGAAGCACCAGACCGGCCGGGATATCGCTATCAGACTCGGTCAAAGAGTAGGAATCGAACAAGAATTCGTTCTTATATTCATCGTATTCCCCGACGTATCGAAGCTTAGTGATAAACGAACCTACGCCTATTCCTACATAAAAGGGGGAAAATTTGTAGATCCCTGAGACAATCACGGGCGTAACGGTCAATTTAAAGTCGTCATGGTGATAATGCTCCCAGAGGTCCCCCGACTCACGCTCCCAGGAATTATAGTATGTATCACCCGTTTTGGACTCGAAACTGTAACCCTCCAGTCTGAACTCAAGTCGAGGAACGACATCGCATCCCAGTGCCAAGCCGTAGATCGCTCCCGCTTTAAATTCAAAATCGGTACCCCAGTCATCATTCCAGTACTCATCAAAGTCCTCATTTATCCTTCCCAAAGAAAAGTTATAGTGGCCTCCGACAATCTTTAGACTCAACTCAGCCCTGGCTGGTGATGAAACAAGACCAAGAAATAAAACCAGCACTCCAGCAATTACAGATTTTACAATCTTTTCCCTCATTTTCTTTACCTCCTCATGTGTTATTTTCTCTCTTGAATTCTTACCGGCTCTACGCTTGAGGAATTTCTTTGCCGGTACGTGGATAGTCTGTACCGGTCGAGGATCCCTTCCTCTTCTTGGCTTTCCTTTCCATGACTTGAGAGGCCCCAAAACCAACCGAACTAATTCTTTCCTCTCTAGTCAAGGAGTCGGTTACAGCTGGAATCACTCCACCAATCGCTTCCGTAGATGTTTTCCTTATTAGCCCTGGTTGGTCAGCTATCTCCTCTACTAGCTCTGCTTTGTTCACTGCGTGCCTCTTTTTTCTCTTTTTCTCGGTCGTCACGGCAGAGTTATCTTTCCGAAGAATCCAGTTTTAACAGCCTTCACCCTTGAGCATCACCGGTATCGTCCTCAATATTATCTTGATATCCAGCCAGAGTGACCAGTTTTTAAGGTAGTGGATATCCAATTTAACCATCTCTTCAAAAGGAATCCTGTTTTTGCCACTCACCTGCCAGAGGCCAGTGATCCCAGGAATTCCATCCAGCCTTTTTTTGTGCCAATCTCTGTAATCCTTGTATTCGTGTGGTAAGGGTGGTCTTGGCCCCACCAGGCTCATCTCACCTCTCAGGACATTAAGTAATTGAGGAAACTCGTCTAGACTGTATTTTCTAATCAGCCTGCCCACCCTGGTGACTCTCCCATCATCGGAAATTTTAAACAGGGGCTTACCATTCTCATCAATTTCATATGGATTACCTGCCTTAATCAAGTTTTTCACATATGATCGATGCTCGGCATCGTCTGTATTAACATACATTGACCTGAATTTATAAAATGCGAAAGGTTTCCTCCTTTCTCCCAATCTCATCTGTCTGTAAAAAACCGGCCCGGCACTACCAATCTTTATAGCCAGCATGATTAAAAGCAGCCAGGGGAAAAAGACCATGAGTATTAGAGAAGTCAATATAAGATCCAGGGCTCGCTTAAGAAGAAAGGGTTTCGCCCTTACAAAAAGCTGGCTTGATTCCATTGACCTCGCCTTGATCTCGGCAGATTTTGTTTCCCCCAGGTCAATTACTTCAAGGATACTCTTATATTTCATTGCTCAAATCCATCTTCATGGAAATCCTTCGTTTGATTGCCTTCTGAAAGGAAAAGAAGTCGAAGCCCCTATGGCCTTGAACTTAGATCGCCGCGGATTGGATGCCCTCCATAAGGCTTATCCATTAGTCCCCTGATGCACCTAAGATCATCAATATTTTTTACCACCCTGGCCGGGTTTCCGTAAACGACCGATCTGGGAGGGATATCTTTAGTTACTACGCTTCCTCCTCCGATGAGGGAATGCTCTCCGATGGTGATAAACGGAAGCAGGGTAACATTAACTCCAATCTGTGCACCTTTTTTAATAATCGGTCCCTTCATACATCGGGCAGAATAACTGCAGCCCGGATGGATGTCATTGGCCGCGATCACACCGGGTGCCATAAAGACGTCATCCTCAATCACTGTATACTGAGCAATATAGACACCACAGTGAATTTTAATATTGTTGCCCATCACACATCCATAGTCCACTACCGAATTATTCCAGATCCTGAAATTATCGCCTATGACATTTTCCTCCCTGATTACCACATTATGCCCTGTCTGTAGATTATTTCCTATCTCTGAACCACAGTAAATGACTGATCCACTTCTGATTCTGGCATTCTCACCTATGATCAGTCTCTCGGATTGGATCATCCTGTCGCTTGGATATCCAATCAATACTCCCTCATCGATCTGGCAGCCTTCTCCCAAAGTAACCTTCTCACTCAGTATCTCCAACTCCTGACTCATAAGCTTATCTTTCCCTCCCTTCCCCCGTTCTTTAGAGATTCATTTATCTTCTCTATCATCCTCACCACCTGATAACCATTTTCACCATCAGTAAGAGGTTTTTTGCCTTCTCTGATGCACTCCAGAAAATGGCTTAATTCAACCTTCAGAGGCTCTTCCTGTTTTAGGCGGGGAATGCTGATATCCCCATATCTGTAGGAAAGTTGAAACTCACCAAAGCTATTATGAGAATTGGGAACTAAAACTCCCTTATCGTAGATTTTAACCTTCTCTAAGGTTTCTATATCATCGTAGACGACCATTTTCCTGCTCCCTACCACGGTCATATTCCTGATCTTACAGGGATCAAGCCAGCTAAGATGCAAATTAGCTACTACCTTATCAGCAAAATTCAAAGTGATGAAAGCCACATCTTCGTTCTCCGAGAGAAAGTGGCTCTGGCCAGTGGCCACGATTCGGCACTTCTTTTCTCCTAATCTACCATTTAGAAGATACAGAATTACGGAAATATCATGAGTCCCAAGATCCCAGACCACATTTATATCGTCCTGAAAGAGCCCTAGATTTCGTCGCTGAGAAGAGATATAAAGAACGTCTCCTAATTCACGGGAATCGATCAGCTCCTTTAGCTTATTCACCGCCGCCGTGTATAAAAATGTATGTCCTACCATCAGCACTTTACCTTTTTTCCTAGCAAGCCCGATCAGTTCCCTGGCTTGCTGGCTGGTCTGGGTTAAAGGTTTCTCCACAAAAACGTGTTTTCCCGCCTCCAGTCCCTCCTTAGCCAGCTTAAAATGGGTATGTACAGGGGTAGCTATGGCTACGGCCTCCACCGTGGGATCATTAAGGATCTCCTGGTAATTCTGAGTAACCTTAGGCTCGGGATAAAGGCTGTTAATATGCTCCAGTTTGTCTTCATCCAGATCGCAGCAATACTTCACCTTACTTTCGGGAATCTGGATAAAATTCCTAATTAAATTTGGCCCCCAGTAACCACAGCCAATGACGGCGACCTTGATCATTTTCTCTATCCTTGACCACTTTTCTACATGGCAAAGCGGTTAAGCTCTAGTCTTAATGTCTGGCAAAGAATCTCTTTATCTCAGTAACGACCTTTTCAATCTCTTCCTGAGTCAATTCTGGAAACATTGGCAGAGAAAGAATCTGCTTAGCACACTCTTCTGCTACAGGAAAATCGCCTTCTTTATATCCCAGATATTCATATGCTCTTTGTAAATGAAGAGGTATAGGGTAGTGAAGCCCTGTACCTATACCCTTGGATTTAAGCCAGTCTTGCAGCTCATCCCTCCTATGCGTCCTAATCACATACAAGTGATAAACATGTTTAGCATACTCTGCCTCTAAAGGCATGACCACTTCATCCACATCCTCCAATAGGTCATTGTAAATCGAGGCATTTTTTCGCCGCAATTTATTCCACTCATCTAATCTTTTTAGCTTAACTCTTAATATAGCCGCCTGTATCTCATCCAACCTACTATTATAACCTTCTACTAAATGTTCATACTTTTTTATCTGTCCATGGTCCCTGAGCATCTTTATCTTCTGAGCAATTTTATTGCCATTCGTAACCACCATTCCCCCATCCCCAAAGGCTCCTAAGTTCTTGCTGGGATAGAAGCTAAAGCAACCAGCATCTCCAATAGAGCCTACCTTTTTACCTTTATATTCTGCCCCATGTGCCTGGCAGGCATCCTCAATGACCTTTAAGTTATACTCTCTTGCTATCTTCATTATTGGATTCATATCTGCAGACTGTCCAAATAAGTGGACTGGAACTATTGCCTTCGTT
>Ga0307429_1001661_pt1 | contig 10120 bp, 9 predicted proteins | sample SalMarWE160230MG_FD_202151 | JGI IMG/M metagenome (GOLD analysis project Ga0307429, IMG submission 202151) | Salt marsh sediment microbial communities from the Plum Island Ecosystem LTER, Massachusetts, United States - WE1603-230 | ecosystem: Environmental > Aquatic > Marine > Intertidal zone >...
TTTATAAGGCACTTCATGAGGATCGTAAGGCTTTAATCCTTTTAAACTATCGCGATAAAAATTTTTGTTTTTTTTCATATCTTATATTATTGCTCCCTTCTTACTATATTAAATAAATATATCCTAATACGATTTAAAAATCTATTTCAATCTCTCTATTATTTCGATTCAGTAAATCAGTAGTTAATTCTGCTTTGCACTGCTCGATTAATAATTTTGCCAATTCATCTCTTGCTTCCTCTATAATCGATTGAGGAACTACCCCGATTCCATCAATATTAATAACCATTCTTTTGGTATTTTCAGTAATTTTACTAAAATCACCATTTCGCCAATTCCATCTCCTACACATCACCTTCAAAGTTTTATCATCAAAATAAATTACCTCTCCTGGTTGAGGATTTTCTTTCTCTTCGCTACCCAAAGCAACAAACCATTCATTCCCCTTAGCAAAACCAAGGTGCAAATCCCCCTCTATTTTATCTGTATCATCACCGCCGCAAGGGATAAGATATTTTATAGAAATATAATTAAATAAAGCAACTACTGAGTTAATAAAAGGAAACCCTCCACCCTGTTTTATTCTTTTTAAAAGTGCGGTTATCGAAGGTGGAAACTTGCGCGGATCAGAACCAAACTTTAAATGTGCTTCATCCCAGGATTTTACAAAAGAATGTTCAATTAAATTTTCCTTCATCCTCTTTTCAATCTCTTTATTTAAAGGTTTCTTTATTCTTTTGTTTCCGAGTGCATTTTCTATATCTTTTACAACTATAACCCCTCTTTCAAAATCAGGAAATTGAACAAAAATTTCTGGATCTACTATTACTTTTCTCATGATCTATTTATTTTCACCTTTCACTTAAAATTTATGTATTTTGTTTAATTTTTTTTCCTTAAAATTGTTCTTTGAACCTTAATTAATTTGATAGTTTTTTATTTTAACTATTTGGGGATTAATAGTTTTTGAAGAAAATAAAGGAAAGAAAAAATTATTTCTTTTCTAAGCTCCTGATTTGATCCCGTAATTTAGCAGCTTCCTCGTAATTTTCTACCTCTACCGCTTTCTGCATCTTTTGTTGTAACTCAACAAGTTTTATTTCTTTTTTATTTTCTAAGGTGACTTTCTCTGTGGAAGTCTTATTTAATACTTCTTTAGTTATGTAAATAGGGGCACTTGCCCTCAGGGCTAAAGCAATAGCATCACTCGGTCTGGCGTCAATTTCTTTTTCCGTTTGATTTATTTTTAATCTAACTTTAGCAAAATAAGTATTATCTTTAATATTACAAATTACTACTCTTATTACAACTACGCCAAGGGTGTCTAAAATATTTTTTATCAAATCATGGGGTAAAGGTCTTACTGGTTTTACCTTTTCCAAAGCTAAAGAAATCATCTTTGCTTCATAATGTCCTACCCAGATAGGAAGCCACTTTTTTTCAGTTTCATCTTTTAAAATTACTACAAAACCTTTTGTTACCGGGTCAATTGCTACACCGGAAACTTTCACCCTGATCATTTTTATCCCTCTTTTTTATTTTGTATTTTAACATATTTTACTTTTGATTTTAAGAGTTTTTCTTCTTCTCTATACATTATATATTATATTCTACAAAAAATAAAAAATCCCTGCATAAATTTTAATTTTTTTTAAAATTTTTTCAATTATAAGTTAATTCACTAATTAATTCACCGATTGACCAATTAAATTAGTCGTTAGTGAATATAAACTAGCGTATAGCGTACAGCGAGTAGCGTATAGGAAAAAGTAATAAGTGATGAGTAATAAGTAATGTGTAATAAGAAAAGAGTTAGCTCGTTATTTGGTTACCTGGTTAGCTTTTTAGGATAGCAAAAAGAAAATAGAAGTTGCGAGTTACAAGTAGGGGTAAATCTTGTGTCTGCCCGTAGGACAGGCGTCCCGCCTGTCTATTTCTTCAACACGGCAGGCCATGTCTCTACCTTGTGAGGGCGTATAACAATACGCCCCTACTTCTCTCTGTAAATTTGAAACTCGCAACCGGTAACTTGTAACCTCTATTTTAACTGGCAAACTGGTTAACCGGGTAATTAGATAACTATGTATACGAGATACTAATTCTGGCTCCTGCTTCCTGAATTCTGCTTTCTGACTTCTATTTTCTTTCCGCAATACGCAATACGCAATACGAATAAATTGATTACCCTTTTAAGAAATGCTATAATTTTTTAAAATATAAATATAATATTTTTTATTATATTGTAAAAATTTCATAGAAAAATGCTTCAACCTCGGGAGGAATACAATACATTTGCTTAATTTATGGCTCTTATTTTTAATATGTGCCCTAATAATTATTTTTACAGGAACTAAACTAACCCGCTATGGAGATATAATTGCTGAAAAGACCGGATTGGGAAGGGTCTGGATTGGAGCTGCATTAATCCCCTTGGCTACCTCTCTTCCTGAAATCACTTCAAGTACCGGTGCCGCCTGGATCAATGCTCCTAATTTAGCTATTGGAAATATCTTCGGCAGTATTATGTTTAATCTACTAATTATCGCCATAGCAGACTTTACTCACGGCCCTGGTCCGCTTCTTAGGGAAGTCACTTCCGCCCAAATTTTAACTGCCATTTTAGGAATATTTCTGTGTGCAATTGCTACCTTGAGCATGTTATTAAAACCATCGTTTCTCTTTGTGGGAGTTGGCATAGATTCCCTAATTTTAATAATTCTGTATTTTTTGGGGATCGTAATAATATTCAAATATAGTAAAAAAACTAAACCTGATGATGTCCTGGGAGTCCCTGAAAAAAGTTATACTGCCTATTCTTTACCCTTAACCAACATTAAATTTTTATTAGCAGCTATAATAATAATCTTTACTGCCATGAAGTTAGCACAAGTAGCCAATAGTTTAGCTGACCTTACCGGATGGGGAACAACTTTTATGGGCACTATAATATTGGCTATCATTACCTCTCTACCAGAATTAGTTACCGCCCTTGCGGCTATTAGAATAAAGGCTTATGACCTTGCAGTAGGTATTGTCCTGGGAGCAAATATTCTTAATATGACCATACCTTTCTTCTCAGATATATTTTATGATGGTCCACCAATTTTAAGTGTAGTTTCACCCCAGCATATTGTTAGTGCACTAATAGCTATAATTCTCACCAGTATTGCCATTGCCAGTGTGGTATATAAACCTAAAAGAGCGGTATTTAGTTTAGGAATTGCTGCCTGGTTAATTTTTTTAGTATATTTCCTGGGAATTTTCTTAATTTTTAAAATAGGAATAAAAATATAAAAAACATACAACTTACCAATCTTTGCAATCTATAATTATTTTTTTATTTTTCTTTCTCTTCTTGCTCAATTACGCCCTTAAGAAGAATCTCAGCTGAAGATAAGTTAGTAGCTAATGGAATATTATGTACATCACAAACCTTCATAAGAGCAGCAATATCGGGATCGTGAGGCTGTTTTGCCAGAGGATCTCGTAGAAAAATTACCAGATCAATTTCTTCACTAGCTACTAAACCGCCAATCTGTAAGTCACCACCTTCAGGACCGGACATCATTTCTTTCACTTCTAAATTAGTCTTTTCATTAATCAGGTGACCAGTCCCTTTAGTTGCAATAATATCGCACTTTTTTAAAAACTCCTCATTCTTACTGGCAAAAGCTAACATATCTGCTTTCTTGGCATCATGAGCAATGAGAGCAACTCTAAAAATTTTTTCCTCTAACAATTCTCTCCCCCTAGACGAAACAACTATTGTCTTATACGATTTGTTCTTCATTATATTTCTACTTCCTCCTTTTTATTTAATTTATAATTTAAGTATCCGCTAACAATTATTAAAGACGCGCCAAATATGCTAAATAAATCAGGAATTTCCTTGAAAAATAATACTCCCAGTAAAGCACCAAAAATAATTTGTAAATACAAGTAAAGAGATACTAATTTTGTAGGTGCCATCTGATAGGCTTTAGTAAGAGCAACCTGTCCACCTAGACCCGCTAATCCCAGTAAAAGCAGAATAAATAAGCTTAATGCATCAGGAATAATAAAATTACCTTGCCAGAGTAATGTTCCAAAAGATATTAAACCAATGCTATATCCAAAATAATTAACTATTACTAAGGGATGGTCAGTCAATCGCAAACTACGTATAGCTACGTGTGACCCAGCTGTTGAGATTGCTCCCAATAAAGCGATAACTGCTGGATATATGTCCAAACGAAACCCTGGTTTAACTACTAATAAAGCTCCTAAAAATGCTAAAGTAAAAATAGTAATTTTTCTAAAATCTATTTTTTCCCCTAAAAATATACTTGCTAGGAATATTATAAAAAATGGGCTCAATTGCTTAATGGTAACTCCATCAGTTAAGATCATAACTGTAATGGTATAAAAATAAGCTATTACAGCAAAACCGGAAAGTAAACAGCGTAATAATAAAAGAAGCTTATTGTTCCCCCAAAAAGAAATTTTTTTATTCTTCAATATTAAAGGAATTATTAGCATGATGGGTATATTTCGGAAAAAGATTATTTCCATTACAGGAAGATGCCGTAAAAATTTAACCATTGCCGCCATTAAAGAAAAACAAATTGTGGCAATAATCATCATTAAAATTCCCATATTAGATTTATCTTCTTCGTTCTTTTCTGAACTTAACAATCTAATTTTAATAATTATGAACTACCTCAACATTTTTTATTTTATATTTTACACAATATAAAAATATAATAAGCGATTATCTTTTTAAAGTAAAGAAGATGCTACTCGAAATGCGTCTTTTACAAGAATCAAAGTATTAAAAAATGAAAGTTTAATTTGTTTCGATTTTTAAATAGTAAATTTAAAAATTTTTTTGACTTTTCCTAATATATATGTTATCTTATTAGAAATTTAATATTTGTACCTCACTTTTTTCTTAAGTGGGGTAGAGGCGCGAGCAATAATCAGTACTGGTGATGAGATGAGCATCTTTGATTCCCCAGGAAAGGTATTCTCGCCGAAGCGTAAAGATAACAGCTCTAATCTTTTTGCTGGGTTTATGGTCAAAAGCCATAAAACTGTCATCAGAATCTATACCCTGGTTTCTGATGGAGCGCTATCTCATCTAATGAGAGAAATGGGGATAAATTTAATTGTTAGATTAATTTTGGGCAATTGATGAGCATAGCGTTTATCAATTGTCTTTTTTATTTATATTTTTAAATTATATTAATATATATTTTGCGAAAAATAGGTTATAACTATCTGTGCAACCTATTACATAAGGAGAAATTAATGAATAATCAAAATAACAGAACACCTCAAATTTATCGGGAGGGTTTTTCTCTAAATAATTCAGGAAATTTAGAATTTGACCGATGTGAGATTATAAAATTAGCCAAAAAATATGGAACCCCCTGTTATATCTTTTCCGAAAATATAATTAGAAAAAAATGCCAACAATATACTTCTGCCTTTTCTAAAAGAAAGGTTGATTTTAAAGTAATCTATGCCGGTAAAGCTTTCCTGGTTAAAGCAATGTGTAATATTGTAAGGGAAGAGGGTTTAAATTTGGATGTTTCTTCCGGCGGAGAATTATATACTGCCCTTTCAGCAGGATTCCCACCGGAAAAAATATTTTTCCATGGGAATAACAAATCTAAAAAGGAAATAGAATTCGCTCTTAAAGAAAAAGTTGGCACCATGATGGTAGATAGTGAGTATGAACTCGACTTAATTAACCAGGCGGCAGAAAGTTTAAACACAAAGGTGGGAATAATCCTCCGGGTAACTCCGGGAATAGATACTCATACTCATAAATATATTCAAACCGGACAGGTAGATTCAAAATTTGGAATTGGTATTAACCGGGTACCTAACTTTATGAAGAAAGTTTTATCCAAAAAATACATTAACTATAATGGTTTACATTTTCATCTCGGCTCACAAATTTTTGATCTATCTCCTTATGTTCTCGCTATTAAAGAAATGATAAAACTGATAAGAAAGATAAAAGACCTTGAGGGAATAAATACACTGAATTTAAATTTAGGTGGAGGATTGGGGGTAAAATACTTAGAATCCGACTTGCCTCCTTCTATAGAAAATTTTGTAAATTTAATTGTCGATAGTGTAGAAAATGAGGTAAGAAAAAACAATCTAACGATGCCAAAAATTTTAATAGAACCGGGTAGATCTATTGTAGCTGAAGCGGGTATTACTCTTTATACTATCGGTAATATAAAAGAGATACCTGGGATTAAAAAATACCTAATTACAGATGGTGGTATGGCTGATAATCCTCGACCAATCCTTTATCAAGCAAAATATGAAGCTGTTTTAGTAAATAAAGTAAATGATAATCTGCCTAAGGAATTGGCAACTATTGCCGGGAAATGCTGTGAATCAGGAGATATCCTAATTAAAGATTTAAAACTTCCTTCAGCTTCACCGGGAGATCTTTTAGCAGTATTTACCACTGGGGCTTATCATTATTCTATGTCCAGTAATTATAACCGACTCCCTCGACCTGCAGTTATCCTGGTAAATCAAGGAAAAGATGATTTAATAGTAAAAAAGGAAACTTATGCTGATATAGTAAGAAACGATACCATACCAGAGTGGTTTAAATAAAAAAATATATATAAAGGTGACATCAATGAGAATAATAGTAAAATTTGGCGGAACCAGCGTTCAGGATCCTGAAAGAATTAAAAAAGCCGCTCAATCAATAATTCAACAAGCAAAAAAAGGATATGAAATAGTAGCAGTTGTTTCAGCAATGGGGAATACCACTGATACTTTAACTTCTTTACTTAAAGATTCTGTTAAAGACCGTATTGAGGATAGAGATTATGCTGACTTTGTTTCTATGGGAGAGCGGATAAGTGCCAGAGTGCTTGCAGCTACCATTAAATCTATGGGATTTTCTTCAAAATATTTTGACCCCGCAGATGAAGATTTTCCTATTATTACTGATGTAAATTTTAGTCAAGCTAAAATTCTTTCTCAAAAAAGTAAAGAAAGGTGCCAAAAAATTATTAAACCCTTGCTTAAAAAAGGAGTTATTCCTATAGTGTGTGGTTTTTTAGGTAGAAGCTGTGAAGATGGAAGTATAACCACTCTTGGCCGGGGCGGTAGTGATATCACTGCTTTCGCCCTGGGAAACTTTTTAGAAGCTGATGAAGTAATAATCGTAACTGATGCAGTGGGAGTGTTAAGTGCTGATCCTCGTATAATAAAAGAACCCGTGACTTTAAAGAAAATAAGTGTGGAAGAAATGGGAGTCCTTGCTGAAGGTGGAGCAAAAGTTTTACATCCACAAGCCTTAAAATATAAAACGGATAAGATGAAAGCAAAGATAATTCACTTTCAGAAGGGAAACTTAGCGGCAGAAGGAACAGAGATAATAGGGGCTTTTAAAAGTAAATTAACTCTTTTTAAAGAAAAACTGACTATGCTAACTGTTCTGGGAACTGAAATTTTTAATACTCCCGGATTATTAAAAAAGATAATTACTCCTGCTTCCGATAATCATGTTAGTCTGTATGGAGTTTCCATTGGGACAAAACATATCGGAATCTATGTTATGGAGAATTATGCCCAGCAATATTATGATTTGATTCATCCTACTGTAATTGAAGATGAAAGACTAAAGTCAGTTACTTTAAAAAATAACATTGCTTTAATCATTGCCAGAAGCAGGGATTTTATAGAAACACCTGGTATTATTGAAAGAATTACCCGTCCCCTGGCTGAAAATAATATAAATATAATTGAAATGACTACTATCAAGACTGATATTTTGATATTCTTGGAATGGAAAGATAGAGAATTTGCTTATAAAATAATAAACAAATCATTGGAAGGAGCAGGAATCAAGGTAAGCAAATAAATTAGCGTGGAGCGTACAGCGTATAGCGTATAGGATATTAGTTATCCAGTTACCCGGTTAACCGGTTTGCCAGTTAGTGAGTTTCGAGTATCGAGTAAAGAAAAAAGAAGTTGCAAGATGCAAGGTACGAGTTGCAAGTAGGGGCGTATTGCATACGCCTTTATAGCGTGGAGCGTACAGCGTATAGCGTATAGCGTATAGCATCACGGCAGTACCGTGATGAGGAAAGAAAAAGACGAAAGACTAAAGAGAAAAAATAAATTCGTATCGAGTATCGTGTATTTGGTTAGCTCGTTAATTGGTTACCTGGTTAGCTAGTTAGGATAGCGAAAAAGAAAAAGCAAAGAGAGAAATTCATATCTGGTAAAGAAAACAAGAAGAGGTTAAGGATTAAAAGTTACAAGTAGGGGCGTATTGCATACGCCCTTATAATAAATTAAAATTGAAAACTGATTTTCTTAACGCAATACGATATACGATATACGAAAATAAAAAAGGAGGAATAAAAAATGTTTAAAGGATCTTTAGTAGCTATGATTACCCCATTTACCGAAAGTGATGAGGTCGATGAAAAAGGAATAAAAGAATTAGTGGAGTTTCATATCAAAAATGGAACCAATGGTATTGTCCCCTGCGGTACTACCGGGGAATCCCCTACTCTTTCTCATGAGGAACACAAAAAGGTAGTGGAGTTAACTATAAAAGCAGTAGCGGGAAGAGTCCCGGTAATTGCCGGAACCGGCTCCAATTGCACTCGAGAGGCCTTAGATCTAACTTCTCATGCTAAGGAAGCAGGGGCAGACGGTGTTCTTATAATCACCCCTTATTATAATAAACCTACTCAGAAAGGATTGTATCTACACTTTAAAAAGATAGCAGAAGAAGTGGATATTCCAATTGTAGTCTATAATGTCCCTTCCCGAACCGGAGTAAATATGCTGCCTGAAACATTAGCGGAATTAGCTGAATTAAAAAATATTGTGGCGGTAAAAGAAGCCAGCGGGAATTTAGATCAGATGACCCAGATAGTTGAATTGTGCGGAGATAAAATAACTCTTTTATCTGGAGATGATAAGTTGTTACTTCCATTATTATCTATTGGAGGAAAAGGGGTAATCTCGGTTGTTGCCAATATTATCCCTCGGGATGTATCTGATGTAGTCAGGGAATTTGAAGAAGGAAATTACCAAAAGGCTAAAGATATTTTCTTATCTAAAGTCTATCCCTTAAGTAATGCTATGTTTTACGAAACTAATCCTATCCCGGTTAAAACCAGTGCTCGACTAATGGGATTGCCTTCCGGAGATTTACGATTACCTATGGCTCATATGAGTGAAAATAATCTGGCAAAACTAAAATCGGACTTAATAAAATTTGGTTTACTGGAGGAATAATAAATGATTAATGTCATTGTCTGTGGTGGTTGTGGAAAAATGGGTTCCACAGTCGCTCGGTTAGTTCATCAGAACGAAGATATGAAATTAGTAGGTATAATTGAATCCCCTTCTCATCCCCAGAAGGGAAAAGATTGGGGAATAGTAGCGGGCTTGGGAGAAATTGGAATAATTATCAAAGATAATTTGGAAGAGATAATTCAAAATGCCGACCAGATAGTTGAATTTACCAATCCCCAAGTTTCTCTAAAACATCTGGAAATTGTTTCTAAATATAAAAAAGCTATGATTATGGGAACTACCGGGTTCTCCTCAGAAGAAATCGAAAAAATCAATAAATTAGCTCAAGGCATTACTTTTCTTCTTTCACCAAATATGTCTTTGGGAGTAAACCTACTATTTAAACTTGCTGCTGAAACTGCTGCTGCCTTGAGCAATGATTACGATATAGAAATTGTGGAAGCCCATCATCGGTTTAAAAAAGATGCCCCTAGTGGTACAGCAAAAAAGTTAGCCCAAGAAATTTCGAAAGCCAAAGGGGTGAATCTGGATGAAGTGGCAATCTATGGCAGAGAAGGAATAATTGGAGAAAGAAAAAGAGGGGAGATTGGTATCCACTCGATTCGAAGCGGTGATATTACCGGTGAACATACCGTAATGTTTACTGCCTTAGGTGAGAGATTAGAATTAACTCACAAAGCTCACAGTCGGGATACTTTTGCCTATGGTACCATCCAGGCAATAAAATTTATGAAAGGCAAACCCGCAGGTTTTTACGAAATGAAAGATGTGTTGAAGATATGAAAACACAGTAATGTGTAACGTGTAATATGTAATA
>Ga0307429_1001662_pt1 | contig 10113 bp, 8 predicted proteins | sample SalMarWE160230MG_FD_202151 | JGI IMG/M metagenome (GOLD analysis project Ga0307429, IMG submission 202151) | Salt marsh sediment microbial communities from the Plum Island Ecosystem LTER, Massachusetts, United States - WE1603-230 | ecosystem: Environmental > Aquatic > Marine > Intertidal zone >...
TAGTAACAATCTGGAGGGAGTAACTATCAAAAAGAAGTTAATGGATATCCTTGCCTGTCCAATCGACAAACACTATCCCCTTGAACTCCACGTTTTTGAGGAAAAAGAAGAGATTGTAGAAGGCGTAATAATCTGCCCCAAATGCTCGCGATGGTATCCCATCCGAGACGAAATCCCAGAAATGTTACCCGACGAACTGCGAGAAGAAAAAGACGAACTGTCGTTTATGCGAAAATGGAAACAAAAATTCCCCAAACAGATAATGCTTGAGGGAAAACCTTTCAACCTTGGAAAAGAGCTGTAAAAGAAGAGCTGGCGCAACCCACATTTGCTATAGGTTCGTTTCTATGAATAGAAATGTTTCTACATCCTATCTTGCTAGCCCATCTGCCTTCGATTCTCTTCTTGTTTCAGAACTTTCCTGCCTCTTGTTTCAATTTAGCTAGAGTTTTTAGGATGGTCTCAGATAGAGATTTGGAAGAAGCCAGTCTTCAAATGTTTCCTCTTCTTTACATGAAGGGTCTATAGTCTCTTCTTTTGCCTATCCAGTAGGTTATGAAAGCGCCTATAATCGAGGGTACAGCAAATAGGAGGATTAAGGTTGTCCATGTCCCCAGATAGCGAGTGGGCGGCGGTAAGCCTGTAGCCAAAATGATGAAAGCCGTTGTGAACAAGGTGATGACAGGAGCTAAAAAAGCTCCAGACAGTATGAACGCGATCTTGTTGGTTAAATGGACGGTTTTTGAGTGTTGATATCGGGTTTGAACATACCAAATTCCATAGGATAGAAGAATGGCTAGAAAGAGTAGGAGAACTCCGCCAAAGAGTCTGAACAATTCAATGTAAGCTAAGAGATACAAACTGACCTGCAAGACTATGAGAACGGCACATGACACGATTATTAGAGGCAAAAACCGCCTCCGCCATTTGGGCTTTCCCGTCGTCTCCTTTTCTATTTCTAATCGCCTATATTTTCTTTCCATTGAACTAATAGCTTTTTTCTTTGCCACTTTGTCACCTATGTAAAAGGCTGTTATGTATGCGATAGCGAAGGTAGGAATGAACAAGAAATCGGGAAGAGGATATCCCAGAAACACTTTATAAAGCAAGGCAACAGTAACGTAGATTCCGAAACCTAGCGATAACCCTATGCTGATAGTGTAAAACAGTTTTATGCCTTTCGGACCAGCATATTCCCTTACATAATAGACCAAGCCAAGACCCAAGATAACGACAGCCAGTAAGAAAATTATCCTAAGAGGATCACCCACCTCAGGCACTTCAGGCCATAAGATTGGAGAAATCAATATTCGGACGGCAATTCCCACTATCAGAAGCACTGAAAAGTATATCAGTATACTCTTACGGCTAACTTCCATCTTGTCACCCATTAGTAACTCAAATGTATGTTAGATTTTAACATTAACTACGGACAGGCCCCGCCAGTCTCACATATCAGTGTACAAACCATGTCAATCGGGTACATTCCTAACCACGCAATGCAAATGCAACATACATAAGTCGTAGCGCAACATACATAACACGCTGCCACGGCGCCAACAAGACATGCTGCCATGCAAGGAATACATGTCCACCAAGGGTCTGTCAGAATTGCCGAGTTTTCAAGAATTTCCAAGTCATATTCTTGTAGTTGCCTTTTTACTAGCCTAGAAAAATTCTTTGTTTCTTTAGCCATCTTGTAATAGTTTTGAGCAAGCTGTACAAGTGTCGCATCATTGTTCTTCAACCCGCCTCTCATGTAGACTTGACCTATCTTCTTGGCAACTTTGTCGAGTGAAGTATACAATTGTGATAGTGTAACTGATGAGTTAAACTCGACAAGCTCTAAAGACAGGATTTCAGACTGTCCCGCTGGTGCATAGCTTACGACTGTAAATGAGCTGTTGTAGGTTTCTGAGTTCAATGGTGTGAGAGTCGTAGATATTGTTAAGTTATATTCCATGTGCTGAACCAAGTAGTTGAGACTATAGAATTGTATTGATGTATCTTCAGTAGTGATTTCTATCAAAGTGAAATTGGCTGTTTTGATAGCACTGTACGTGTGCTCGCTATAACTCCACAGTAGACTTCTGGCAATTGTGACCTCAAATGCTGTTCCATTTACTTCATACGTTACGAGAGTTAATGTGTAATCTTCTTCCTCTTCCAGCATGGTAATCTGAATGTTGCTGATTTCACTTTCACCTGAGCACTCTTGATTTTCGTTACATGATGTGCAGCCCATCTGAAGTAACAACGGTTCGATTTCCACATGAACTCCCCTGTTTCCTGTCGTGTTCACTGTTACATGATGAAAAGTTGTGTAGACTGGATATTCGGCTTCTATCCATGCTGTTATGCCACCAAGCATGTTGTAAACTTTTGTGAAGCCATTGTCAGCAAGGATTCCTGATGCGATCTCGCTTCTACCGCCCAATCCACAATAAACAATGATTTCATTATTCATGTACTCTTCAAGTTCATCAATTCTTGTTTCAAGCTCATGAAGCGGAATCAAAATAGCGTCGTATAAGTGGTTGATGTTGTATTCGCTTTGGTTTCGGACATCCAGAATAGCGAGGTCAGGGAAAGAACGGTTTCTGCGTATCATGTCGTAGGCTGTGTCCACTGTAATGTTTTGTGGTGTCTCCGGGTCAGCAAAAGCTAAAGGTGTCAGAGTAAATGCTACTAAAAGTAAGGAAACAAGAAATGCTACTGTAACCTCTTTGCGTTTAGACGAAAATACTTGCAATTTAATTTTCACTTTTTCACCTCTTTCATTATTCCGTTCTCTTTCTGTCCCTCGATTGGGACTAGGCGGTGACACGCCTCCGAACCATTTAGCCTCGGCTTAAACATCCATCGCAACTAATGTTCAATGGAAAACAGTGACAAAACATCAAAATTTAACTGAAGGTCATACTTAATGTTTACTTCCCCCCTACAACAACATTAAAACTTGATACATATAAAATTTTTGCAAAATCAGTAAATTGTTCGATCCAATAAATGGGTTACACTCTCTGTGTTAGGAGAGAGTGTACCAGTTTGGAGCGAGATTTGGATAAGCTGAGACGGTGGATTATCCGCAGGAGATTGGAGGGTCAACCAGTTACCTCGATATGCACGCAAGCGCGGATTAGCAGGAAAATGTTCTATTATTGGTGGAGCCGCTACCAGACAGAGGGCTGGGAAGGGCTGCAAGAAAAGCCAAAAGGCCGTCCATGCGGACCTGAATTTGAAGTTCGCTGAAAGAGAAGATCATCAAGTTAAGGAAGCGATACGAGTGGGGACCAAACAAGATAGCGGGCTACCTTGGACACAGAGGATTCGCCGTTGACCACCACAAAGTCTACTCTGTAATCTGCGAAGCTGGCTTAAACCATCCCATAACTGAGCCTAGAAAGACATGGGGCACCAAGCGTTTCCAAAGAGAACACAATAACAGTCTTTGGCAGGCTGATTTTAAGCTATGCAGCGACGACAACTGGATGATCAGCTATCAGGATGATCATTCACGCTTCATCACTGGCTCAACTAAGATTTGGAGCCCAACCGGCGAGAACGCGATTTTGCTGCTCAAGAAGGCTGTTAAGCAGTATGACGTTCCAGAACAGATTCTTACTGACCAAGGGACTCAGTTTAAGCCTGCCAGAGGCGGAACATCAGAGTTTGCCAGGGTCTGTAAAGAGCTTGGGATTGAGCATATCACTGCGAGCGTTCGCAGGCCCACAACCATTGGCAAGATAGAGGCGTTCCACAAGGCGTACGAAGCTGAGTCTCACCTGTTCAAGATGCACTGGAGCTTCATACGCTACTACAACTACACCAGACCCCACGAAGCGCTAAACTATTTAACCCCAGCAGAAATATACCTAAAAAACAAAGTGTAACCCTATTTTCGGATAGAACACAAAATCAGTAAATTGCATAACAAAAAAATGATAAAAGCAGCTATTTTGCCATAGGAACGAACTAAGGTGTAGGGTCAAAAACTTTTCATTTTTTGTAGTTAAAAATAAAGGTTACACTCCATAAACTAATTTACTCTAACCTGAAGTTATGGATACAAAAAAGTAGACAGTGTATCTTTTTGTTGTTATCCTTGACGTTCTGGAAGTTTTGAGTATGTTCCGTCTGGCGTCCTGTAAACTGCTAGTCGTGCAACGGTTTCCCAGTTTTCTCCGTCATTTCTTCTAAGCTGAAGTGTGATAACTTCTGCTGATGGGTCAGCTTTCCCAGGCCAGACGGTTAAACCCAGATAGTCCTGTTCATTTATGCGCGTATAGAATCTTGCCTTTGGCTGAGATGGACTCATTTCTTTCACCACAAATCATTGGATACTCCATACTTTTTATTTTTTTAGGATACAACTGGAACAATAACCCTAGAAAACGATGCACAAAGGTGCCTAAGCGCTGTTTCTGTTTCACACGATTATAGCAGCAATATTACTCCGGAGATTGCAATCAAAGCTTGAACAGCTATTAGGAAGAGCACAACATCTCTTTCGTACACTTTTCCTTTCACTCTTTTCAGGAACCAGATGGCTAAGTGAGTTGTGTCATAGACGTGCTTGTAAGGCAGTTCTAACGAGCCGTCTTCGTTGGGTTTCGCGAAGGCTTGAACATCCCCCATCTTATCGATCACTCTGGCTCTGAAATACAACAGGATTTCCAGGAAGTAGGGCATGAAGAGCCATAATGCGATTCTCTCCATGTCTCCCAGAATAGCCAAGGTGGCAATTAGAGCTCCAATAGCATACGTGAAGGAGTTGCCGGGAAAAACCTTTGCAGGATACCAATTAAAAGCCAGAAACGCCAGCAGACACGCATAAACGATGAAGGCTATCAACGCAATCCACAGTCTTCCAACATACAATCCTGTGAAACCGAAGACAGCAAAGATTACCATACCCATACCTGTCTCCAGTCCGTTATAGCCGGCGAGAAGGTTGAATCCGTTTGTTGCGCCTATTACGCCCAATGGAACAACCAACAAGGGATAGAGCAGACCCAAGTCTACGCTACCTAAAAATGGGAGCACCATGACTGTTTGGTTGACATTCAAAACGGTCAATGGAAGAGCTATGGGAACTGTGAGTAAGACCTTCTGAAGCTGGCTCAGTCCTTCTTTCCACCCTAAAACGTCGTCAATAAATCCTATGAATCCCGCCAGCAAGACTGTGGCTGAAATGGCGAAAGCCTCAACTACATTTGATGATGGGCTTCCGACTAGGGAGAAGGTTTTCAGGAAGATGTAAAAAAGCAAAGAGAAGCAGATGACTATTGCAACAACTAAGCCTCCTGATCTTGGAATCAAGGGTTGGTCATATTTGTTCATGTCCTTTCCTACGAGTTTTGCTGCTTCAGCTGATCTGATCCATTTTTTTGTGAGAAACAGGGTTAAAACGAAACTAAACAGCAGGATTAGCCCAGCGAGAATCAGTTCATTCATATCTACTAGCAGATAATTCAGGAAACTAGCGAGACTGGTGTTGAGAAAGGTTGTAACAACGGACAGCAAAGTGAAGAACGTTAAGAGAGCCATTTTATTTTTGCCTCAGTTCCTGTATCTTCTGATTAGGATTTTTTCTTAACCTACCTGTTTTAAACAGCATCTGTAGTCTTAAAGACTTAAGCATTGCCCCAAATCTGGCTATCAAACAATAATTGCCTTAATTCTTAACTGTATGCTTCTAGTTTGGGATGTACTGATTGGAAACAAATATTGGTCATTAAGAAAAGCCTTGTTTTCTGGACCATGCGTGCGCCCAAGATCGTAAGAAGGGGTTTGCTGAGGCTCCTGCACGGGTAGTTGAATATAGGAAAGAAAGACATATGAACAAACCTTTGCTATTACCGCTTTGGTTAGTTTCATCTTCCGTGCTTGAGCCGTCTCAGCCCCATTTCTTCCGATGTTTTACTCCCCAATAAAAAAAAGGGAGGGAAAATTTTGGGTTATTTTTGTTTTTTGAGTGCCAAGTAACTGACTATGCCTATGATGACGGCTATTGCAACTGCTGCTATGATGGCTAGGTCTATTGTGAGATAGGCTGGTATTTCTGGAATTTCTGGGTATGCTGGAAGCATGTTGATAGTCCTCTGAGCAGCATCGGCAGCAATCTCCTCTGCTGTTGGAACGTCTGGATATGCTGGAAGCTGGCTGATAGTCTCCTCAGCAATCTCTTCAGCGCTGGGAACGTCTGGATATTCTTCTGCTGCTGGGCCTACTCCTACGGCAGTTTCTGCGTATGATGCATAGTAGCCTTCGGATCCCATGAACGTGGCGACGATTGTGTATTTGCCTTCAGCTTCTGGAGCCCACATATAGCTGTACGTGCCGCTCATGTCTGTTGTTGTTCTGTCTAGATCATGCCATACGCCATCTTCATCAATCCAGTTAAACACTACTTCAACACCTTTCGCGTCTTCTGGACGTTGAAACTGCTTATACACATACAGCATCCACTCGTTCATGCTTTCATCAGCTACTGCTGGAACTCCATTCGGGAACCGCATTCGAAGTGCTTCGTCTTCTGTGCTAGGAGACACATCCATAACCGTGCCCTTTATCAGAATAGGTGTGCCCAGTGGTTGAGTGGTGTCTGATGCGGTAACCGTGGTTGCGCTTGGTCCTTTGCCGATAGCGTATATTTGTTGGTCGTATGTGTCGTAAGTGGCTATTATGCTGTCTCCGATAATTGCACGTCCTCCCCAGTAGGATCCACGGAAGGCACCGCCAATTCTCCATATCTCGGATCCGTCTTCCATGTCTAGGCATATGAATGGTGCACCACGCGGTCTAGGATCAATGGGGGAGTGCTCAGTATGAGTTAGGTAAATTTTTCCATCAGTAATGAATGCAATAAGCAGCGGCCAGTTATTGCTCCACAATATTTCTTGGTAGTCGTCATCTGCGTTGTATGTCCATTCGAGATCTCCTGTTTCGGCGTTATAAGCATATACTATTCCTCCGGTGCCAACTGAGATGAATTTACCGTAAGCTAAGGCGGTGTGCATGGAGGCACTGGTCCAGTAGTCAAGCGAGTCCAAATAATACTGTGATTTAGTTGTAGACCAAACTAACTTCCCGTTGTCGATGCTGAATGCATGGTGGCTTGTGGTCTCTTTTCCAGATATTATGAAAATACCTTCTTCTAAACTAGCTCCCTTGTAGATCATGGTTAAGTTGCCTGTAGGTCGCGCCCAAGTTGTATTAAACAGAAGTTCTCCTTCGTGCCCAGCTTTCAAGTTTATACCCCATAATTGCAGTGTTGGATCTCCTGTTGTTCCTCCTGCCCATGAGTCAACTGTAGCACCGATTATTCTATCCTTCAAAGTTACTAAAACTGATCCATGTAAGCCTGCTGGTAATGTTTTGTTCCATTCGATTCCAAGGGCACCGTCATACGCTTTATAACCGCTTCCCATCATTCCTCCTAGCCAGGTTCCCTTGTCTACGACGACTCTACTACTACTAGAATTCCATAAAGTCACCCAACCCTTGGCTAAGTTAACTGTGTACCTGTAGATTTCACCTTTTGGACCGTAGATATTGGTGCCTGAAGGCACGTTCGTTATGCTGTACACCCAGTTTCCGGTAAGAGCGTCATACGCATTCCAGGTAGTGCCAACAGTTGTCCATAGGTAGTCGAAAGTGCCGTGATAGTTGTACGAGTCCCAATAGAATGTTTGACCAAATGATAACCTTTCGTTGTCGCCTAGAACTTTAGTCCATAGCTCTTTACCTGTATGCAAATCTACTGCAACAACTTCCTGCGTTGGAAATCCGGCCTTGTATTTGTTGTAGTAAAGCACTCCGGCAATGATTACTGACTCTGAAAAGAATCCTTCATATGCATCTCCAATTTCATAGGAATGTTCACCAAGTTCTCCTCCGACAAGACCGCCTGTCGATAACGTCTTTGCCCACAGTATATGAGCGGACTCTGGTCCGTCGTTGTAAGGCGCTAGCTTATTAAATGGTAGATCCCAACCTGAGGTCAGCCAATTTCCTGCGATTGGTGACCACTCTCTAAGCTGCGAGTCTATTGGGCGAGTCCAATATTCTTCTGGAAGCGAATTACCAGGATAATATTCTATTACTTCTTCCTGCACAACAAGTTCCAGGTGCTCGCTAGTACCTGCTTTAAAGTATGTTGCCATGTCACGGAAGCCGGCAAAGGTCCAGCCAGAATAGTTGTACCATTGTGCAGGGAAGTGCGCCTGAAGAGTGTATGTGCCGACCTTGTCTGGCGTGAATACTTCTCCTGTTCCACCTGTAGCATCGGTTCTAAGTGGACCTATAGTGATTTCGGCTTCATCAGGATCTATAATTGATATTGTTAGATTCTCGTATCCGTCCTCTGTCGCTTGTAGCTGGTCTGTAATCCCAACATGGAGCAGCACTGTTTGACCGACTCCTACGGGGTTAGGAATGACTCCAAGGTAGGGATAAGACTGCTTTGTAGAAACGGAAGTTGCATTAACAGTTGGCAAAGCAGCTAAGACACTAGATATGGTCAACATTAGAATTAACGCGATTGTTGAGATTTTCGAGTTACTTCTTGAAATCATCATTTTTTTCTATTTCCTATATTTTTACAGATAGTCTGATTTGTAGTGTAGTCCTTTTAAGTTTTTCGTAAGATAGTCACGATATTCTTACAAACGTAAATTTGAAATCAAAAAAACATTTAAAACGTACGAATAAATTGAAAATAATTGTACGAACAACAGGTAGTAACAAACATCTCTCGTCAAAACACATACCGAATACTAAAGGAGACGGTGAAGGAGCTACTTATATTACAGCGCGTATGATTGATTATTAGCAATCCAAGGAGGCGCTTCAGCGATCTCAGAAAAAATTGACTCTATTGATACCAAAATAATAAAAAGCCTATTGAAGGATTCAAGAAAGAAGTTCACAGACATCGCAAAGGAATGCGGTGTTTCAGTCACCACAATAAAGAACCGCTACAGTGAACTGAAAAAGTCAGGCATCGTCTTAGGTTCAACGGTCATTGTGAACGTGAAAAACTTAGGATATGAAGGATATCTAAGCCTTTATGTTAATGCCAAATTTGATGAAGTAGAGCAATTTCTTGAGTACGTCAACAAACTACCAGGAGTTATGACCTATCACGTTACGCTTAACGAGAATTATAACGTACATGTTCTGTTGCCAGTAAAAAGCATGCAGGAAATTGAGAGGAGAAAGGAACAGATCAAAAATCATCCATCAGTAATTGATGTTAAAGCAAACATCTGGACAGAAATAAAATCCATTCCAGAAAATCTCTCAATCGATTCTCTCTAATAATTGGTGATACAATGGATAAACTAGATTATAAAATAATGGAAAAATTGATGGATAATTCTCGTTTGTCTTTCAGGAAAATCGCAAAAGAACTCGGCGTCTCAACAGATACTGCGATGCGGAGATACAAAAAACTCAAAAAAAACGGTACACTTAAGCCTACAATAGCTATCGACCTTAGTAAATTTGGATATCAAGTAGTTATTTGGTACATGATTTCGCTAATGCCACAAATCAACAGTTCTTCAGCAGTAGATGAGATTGCAAAGATTCCAAATGTAACAACGATAATTAAAGCCGTTGGAGATTACGACTTACTAGCGATGGCAATGGTCAAAGATTTCCAGCATATGTACAAAATAGGAGATGACCTAGCCAAAGTTTCGGGCGTTACAAAGATAGAGGGGCGACCATATATAATGGCTAGCGGCGACCCCGAGGTTGGAAAAGCATGTGCTAGAGGTTTTTACAGACCATAAATAGACGAGCATGCCAAAATAACAGGGGAAAACGCCTGCAAGCCGCAAGCAAATGATTTAATTTACTAACATCAATGAAAAGAAAAACATGTGAAAACAGTCGATTAGAACCGTGACAACAATTTCTATTTTGTCCAGACGCCTCTTCCGAATCCGCGGTACACAAAACCTGCCTTTTCTGCCTTGACGGGATCAACAACTTGCCCCATATCCACTATGGCTGCAGGTTGCCTCATCAAAATCTGGATTCTCCGCAGATTCAATCGTGTGAAACGATCATGCGCCACTGCCACAACTAAGCAGTCTGCTC
>Ga0307429_1001663_pt1 | contig 10112 bp, 10 predicted proteins | sample SalMarWE160230MG_FD_202151 | JGI IMG/M metagenome (GOLD analysis project Ga0307429, IMG submission 202151) | Salt marsh sediment microbial communities from the Plum Island Ecosystem LTER, Massachusetts, United States - WE1603-230 | ecosystem: Environmental > Aquatic > Marine > Intertidal zone >...
GGGGGTGCGCCGTCACACGGCCTGAACCCCTGTCCGCGCGCGCAGCGCGATGGAAGGCCCGGGACCGGGGGGGCGAAACAGCCCGCTCGAGACGGAACGGGGCAAGGAGCGCAACGACGCTCCGGGATGGGGGGTGCCCATGCGCGTCATCGCGATCGTGAACCAGAAGGGAGGCTGCGGGAAGACCACCACGACGGTGAATCTGGCTGGCTGCCTCGCGGCGGACGGCCAGCGCGTGCTGGTCGTGGACCTCGACCCGCAGGCGCACTCCACGATCGCCCTCGGGGTGGACCCGGAGCAGCTGGACGAGAACCTCTACGAGGTGCTGGTCGAGCCCGACGGTGCCCAGCGGCTGGGGGCCGTGCTGGTCGACGCGGGAGAGCGCCTGTCGCTGGCGCCCGCCGGCATCGTGCTCTCGGCGCTGGAGCAGCGCCTGGCCACCGAGCCGGTCGAGACGCGAACCGAGCGGCTCAGCCGCGCCCTCGAGCCGCTCCAGCAGGACTACGACTATGCGCTGATCGACTGTCCGCCGAGCGTCGGCCTGCTCACCTTCAACGCCCTGCGCGCCGCCAGCGAGGTGATCGTTCCGCTCGAGACGAGCCCGTTCGCGATCCACGGGGTGGAGAAGCTGCTGGAGACGATCGGACTGCTGGTCGAGCGGATCGGGCACGAGCTCAGCGTCCGGGTGCTGCCGACGCTCTACGACGGCCGCACGCGCTACGCGCGACAGACGCTCTCCAGGATCCGGGAGCGCTTCAAGGACATGTGCTTCGACACGGTGATCCGCTCCAACGTGAAGCTGCGCGAGGCGGCGGCGCGGGGGATCCCGATCTCGAGCTACGCGCGCACGGCCAACGGCGCGGTGGACTACGGTGCGTTGGCCACGGAGGTGGCGGCCCTCGGCCTTCTGGACGCGAGCGCGCTGCCGCTGCCGGCCTACGAGGAGACGCCGCGCGAGGTGGTGGTCCGCTACCGTGACGCCAGCGCGAGCGACGTCCGGATCGCCGGTGACTTCAACGGCTGGGTACCGGACAAGGGGGTGCGCTCGCTGATCGAGTCGGAGGGCGAGATTCGCGTCTGGACCAAGATCCTCAAGCTCGCGCCGGGCACCTACCAGTACCGCTACGTCGTCGACGGCGAGTGGCGCGAGGACCCCGAGAATCAACGAGGCGTCGCCTCGGACGTCGGCCCGCGCAACTCCGTCCTGGTCGTGCGTTAGGAGGAGGCCACCCTGCCGCGGGACCTGGGCGACGTCGCGGACTACTTCCTGCCTCGCGCGCGGCCGGAGGCCGTTCGCGTTCCCGAGCCCCCGGCGCGCGCTGCGTTGGCCCCGAGCCCGATCTGTGCGGAGCGGCCCGCGGCGCTGCCGATCCTCGCCGTGCCGATCGGCGAGCGCGACGTCGTGCGCGCCGCGTTCGCCTGGAACCTGGTCGTGGAGGTCGCGCGGCTCGGCGGCAGCGCCACGCTGCTGGCTCCCGAGGACGACGAGCCCTCTCCCCTGTGGCCCGAAGCCGGCCCGGGTCCGGTCGGGTCCGAGGTGATCCTGGCGCGCGCGGAAGGCCTCGCCGACCTGAACCGCTGCGCGCTCGACGTCGCCGTCTCCCGCGCGGCGGACAGCGCGGACGGCGGAGTGGTGGTGGTGCGGGTGCCGCCGACCTGGCTCGGACCGGGTCGGGACGGTCGCGCCCTGCTGCGCTGGGTGCTGCTGTTCGCGTCGCCCGAGCGCCGCGATCTGCTGGAGGCCTACGGTCTGGCCAAGCAGCTGCTGCTGGGCGGAAACGGCGGCGTGGTGGGCATCACCATCCACGGCGCGCGGCGCGTGGCGGAGGCTCGCAGCGCCTTCGAGCGGCTGGCGGACGTCTCGATCCGCCACCTCGGCCGGGAGCTGCTGAGCTACGGCCTGCTCGTGGACGATCTGCACGTCTACCGCGCGATCGTGTCGCGGCGCCCCATCGGGATCGAGCATCCGCAGTCGCGCGCGGCGCGTGCGTTGCGCGACCTGGCGCGCCTGGTGCTCGAGGACGCCCGGAGCTTCGCCCTTGGCTGATCTCGCTCTCACCGCTCCGCCGCCCCGGGAGGATCTGCTGCGCCAGCTGCGGCCGCGGCTGGCGCAGGTCGCGCCCGGTCTGCGAATCATCGCGGAGGGCCTGCTGGGCGCCGACGCGAGCATCGACTTCGTGGGAGTCGAGCCCGACGGGCGCGTGGTGCTGGTCCTGGTGGGCGGCGCGGACCAGGACCTCGAGCTCGTGGCGCGCGCCCTGGCGCAGCGGGCCTGGGTGGAGCGACGCCTGCGCGACTGGCTGCAGCTGGCCCCCGAGCTCGGGCTGCGACCCGAGGCGGGCGTCCGGCTGCTGCTGCTGTCGCCGGACTTCCGGCCCGAGGCCGAGTCGGCGGCCCGCGCGCTGGGCCCGGACGCTCCGACGCTGGCCGTCTACCGCTGCGTGCGCAACGGCGCCGGCGTGGACGCCCTGCTGGAGCCGCTTCGGGCGCCCGCGCCGCACGCAGCGGCGACGCGCGCGCGGCCGGCGGGCCTCCAGCCCTTCCGCACCGGCCTGACCGATGCCGATCTCGGCCTCACGCCCGAGGAGCACCTCGAGTTCGAGTAGGCTGGCGCGGCCCGCTGTTCCTGCGCGCCCTCAGGGCTCCTTGCCCCCGCGGGGGCGATCTTCTGCCAAATTCCGTCGATTCGTCGACATTTTCTGACACCTGCACGCGAGCCTCGACCACATCCCACTACGGGGGGTGAGCCGGATCCGAGGCCGGCGAAGCTCGAGGGGATATGGCCGCACCGGAAGCCAGGGAAACCGACCTTCTTCCCGACGACGATCTGCTCGAACGGGTGGGCCGCGGAGACGAGGGCGCCTTCGAGATCCTGTACGAGCGCTACTTCCCCCGGGTCTTCAGCTTCGTCAACCGGCGGCTGCGCAACCGTGCCGATACCGAGGAGACGGTCCAGGAGGTCTTCATCAACGTCTTCTCGTCGCTCGGATCGTATCGGGGTGAGGCCCCCTTCGCGGCCTGGGTGCTGGGCGTGACGCGCCGCACGCTGGCGTCCCGCTTCAAGAAGAAGCGGCACGTGATGGTGCCGCTGGACGGCGCGGAGGATCAGGCGCTGGACGTGACGATGCCCTGGTTCCGCCGCGAGCCCTCGCCCCTCGAGCACTACGAGTGCGGCGAGCGCATGGCGCGCATGGATGACGCGGCCCGCGACCAGCTGAGCCCGGAGCAGCGCCGCCTCTTCGAGCTGCACCACCTGCGCAATCGCCCCATCCAGGAGATCGCGAAGACGCTGCGCAAGAGCGAGGACGCCGTGAAGTCCAACCTCTACCGCGCACGCAAGCTTCTGCTCGCCCGCTAGCCCGGGCTGCCGTTAGACTTCCCGCGTGTGCGATGCAGCCCGCTTCCGGGTCGACCGCGACGAGCCGCTCGGGCTCTGGCGCCGGGAGGCCCCGGCTCCGCAGCAGCCACCCGCGCGGCGCACCATCGAGTTCGACTACACGAGTCGGGGCGACCGGGTCCCGGCGCTGCTGCGCCTGCCCACCGGAGGCAGCGGACCGTTCCCGCTGGTGATGCTCCAGCACGGTGCCATCGGGGCAAAGGATGCGCCCTACATGGATCCCATCCTGACGCCCTGGGTGCGAGGGGGCGCTGCGGTGGCGAGCATCGACTTTCCGCTGCACGGCGAGCGCGCGAATCCGAAGCTCGCCGCCCTGCTGCTGGGAGCGCTGGGACTGCAGGGGAAGCCGACGCCGGCGGGGCGCGTCGTGCTCCGGGAGTTCGTGCGACAGGCCGTGCTCGACCTCCAGCGAGCGCTCGACGTGCTCGCGACCTTTCCGGAGATCGACGCGACGCGGGTCGGCTACGCGGGTCTCAGCCTGGGATCGATCGTGGGAGCCACCTACTGCGCGATCGACCCGCGGCCGCGGGCCGCCGCGCTGGCCCTCGGCGGGGCGGGATTCGGAGGACCGGAAGCCGACCCGGCGCACTACGTCAGCGGGATCGCCCCGCGCCCGTTGCTCTTCGTGAACGCCTCGCGCGACGAGATCATCCCCCGGGCGGCGGCGGAGGCGCTGCACGCGGCAGCCCGCGAGCCGAAGCAGATCCTCTGGTTCGACGCCGGCCACCGCAACCTGCCGGGGAGCGGCCTGAAGCAGATCTGGCGCTTCCTGCGCCTCCACCTGGGCCTCGAGGAAGCCGGCTGAGACCCGCGGAGCGATCGATGGCTTGGGCTAGACTACGCCTCCCACCGATCGAGGTTGTCATGACGCTGCGGATCTTCGTCGCGGGAAGCGCCCTCGCGTGCCTCGTCCTCTTCACCGGGGCCTGTCGTCCGGGCGGGGGTCCGTCCGCAACCGCGCCCGAGACGGCAGCAGCGCCCTCCGAGCCGGCGCAGCTGGCGGCCGAGGTCAACGGGACTCCGATCACGATCGCGGAGCTCGACGAGCAGATCAAGGAGGACCTCTTCCGCAGCCGCGCGCGCAACGCCTCGGAGCTCTACGCGCTGCGCATGCGCTTCCTGGAGCGAAACCTGGCCGACCGGGTGCTCGAGATGGAGGCCAAGCGCCGCAACACGAGCGTCGAGAGCCTGCTCGAGAGCGAGGTTGCGGCGCTCGGCCCCGTGACGGACGAGGAGGTGGCCCTCTTCTACACGGAGCACGAGAAGGAGCTCGGCGGAGTCGGCTTCGAGGACACGCGGGAACGCATCCGCGACTTCCTGACCGACCAGCGCGAGAGCCAGGCCCGGCAGAAGATCCTCGAAGAAGCGGACATCGTGATCCACATCGATCAGCCGCGGGTCGCGGTCGCAGCGACCGGCCCCGCGAAGGGCCCCGAGGACGCCGGCGTCACGATCGTCGAGTTCAGCGACTTCGAGTGTCCCTTCTGCCGCCGCGCGGCTCCCACGATCGCGGAGGTGCTGGGCAAGTATCCGGATGACGTACGCCTGGTCTATCGCCAATTCCCCCTGCCGGGCCACCGGCGGGCCCGACCCGCCGCCGAAGCCGCCCTCTGCGCCGCGGAGCAGGACGCCTTCTGGCCCTATCACGACCGGCTCTTCGCCAACGCCCAGCAGCTCGCGGACGAGGACCTGCTGCGCCACGCCGAGGAGCTCGGCCTCGACCAGAAACGCTTCGCGGAGTGCTTCGAAGCGCGCAACTTCTCCAAGCAGATCGATGCGGACGTGGCCGCTGCGCGCGCTGCCGGCGTGACGGGCACGCCGGCCTTCTTCATCAACGGCCTGATGATCTCGGGAGCCAAGCCGGCGGCCGATTTCTACGAGATCATCGACCGCGAGCTGGAACGACTCGGCAAGAGCCCCACCGCGCAGGGCGGAGGGACTTCCGAGCCCGCCTCCTGACTCGCCTACGCCTGCTTGCGCGCCTCGATGCGCTCGAGCAGCGCGTCGCGCGCCTCGAGCATTCGCTCGTGCGTGTCGGCTTCCAGATTCAGGCGCAGCACCGGCTCGGTGTTGGAAGGCCGCAGGTTGAACCACCACTCCGGATAGCGCACCAGCAGCCCGTCGAGATGCGAGATCTCGGGAGCCCCGGCGTGCTCGGCCTCGATCTCGGCGAGCAGGCTCCGCGCGTCGCTCACACGGCGGTTGATCTCGCCGCTGGCCGAATAGCGGCGCAGCGGCGCCACCAGCTGCGACAACGGCTTGTCCTCGGCGGCCAGCAGATCGAGCATCGCCACGAAGGCGGCGATGGCATCATCGGCGACCAGCGTCTCGGAGAAGCGGAAGTAGAAGTGACCCGAGAGCTCGCCAGCGAAGACCGCCCCGACCGCGCGCATCTGGGTCTTGACGAACGAGTGCCCGACACGGCACATCTCGGGTCTACCCCCGGCAGCAGCGATCTCCTCGGCGGTCACGCGGCTGGAGCGCAGGTCGTAGAGCACGGTTCCACCGGGATGCCGGCGCAGCACGCGCTTCGCCAGCAAGGCCGTGACGAAATCCGAGGGCACCGGCTCGCCTGTGTCGTCGACGAAAACCGCACGATCCGCATCGCCGTCGAAGGCGACGCCCAGGTCGGCGCCGCTGCGCTTCACGGCGGAGCGCACGTCGGCCAGGTTCTCGAGCTTCAGGGGGTCGGCCTCGTGGTTCGGAAAGGTCCCGTCCGGCTCGAAGTAGAGGCGCTCCACCGCGAGGTCGAGCTGCTGGAGGACGGGCTCGAGCCCGACCGACGCCATGCCGTTGCCGCAGTCGATCGCGACCCGCAGCTGCGGGCGGAGCTCGCCGACCGCCAGCGCATGGGCGGCGTAGCGGTCGCGCACGTCCTGCCGGTCGACCCGGCCGCGCGCCGCGACGGCCGGCGCCCCCCGCACCGCCTCGGTGAGCCGCTCGATCTCCCGCAGACCGCTGGCCTCGCCGATCGGGATCGCGTGCTCGCGACAGATCTTCATGCCGTTGTAGCGGCCTGGATTGTGCGACGCGGTCAGCATGATGCCGCCGCCCAGCCTCAGGTGGTCGACGGCGAAATACAGCATGGGCGTGCTGACCAGGCCGAGATCCACCACCGAGCTGCCTTCGTCGGTGACTCCCCGCACCAGCGCGGCGTGGAGCTCGGGGGAGCTACGCCGCGCGTCCCGGCCCACCGCGAGCTGCGACGCAGCGATGTGACGCGCCGTGGCGCGTCCGATGCGATAGGTGATCTCCGCGTCGAGCTCGTCGGGAACGACGCCGCGCACGTCGTACGCCTTGAAGATCGGCACGGACGCAGTGTACGGCTTCCAGCAGGGTGGAACCACGCGCCTTGACCGCGCTGGAGGGGAGCGGCACCCTGTATCGGAGGCACTCAGCCTCGGAGCCGCCCATGTTCGGAATCGGGACCACCGAGCTGTTGATCGTCCTGGGGATCGTCCTCGTGCTCTTCGGAGCCCGGCGCCTGCCCGAGCTGGGCTCGGGCCTGGGCAAGGCCATCAAGAACTTCAAGGCCGGGATCTCGGGCAAGGACGAGATCGACGTGACGCCCAAGCCCGAGGAGGTATCCGACGGGAAGTCGGACTGAGCGCGGCCGCCGCGCTCAGGAGGCCCGCGGCGCCTCGGGCGCAGGCGTCGGCTCGGACGACTCGGACTCCAGCGGCGCGGCGCCGAGCGGCGCCGTGTAGATCTCGAAGCCGCGCGCCGCGGCAGGCACGTCGGTCAGGATCGCCTGCACGGGACGGCCCTGCGCGGCCGTGAACATCTCCCCGGCCATCGCGACCGCCCCACGCTCCAGCACCCCGTGCAGCAGGCGAGGATCCGTTTCGCGCAGCTGGGCACGCGGCAGCGCCGGTCCGAGCTCGCCCGCGTCGTCGATCAGGACCCTTCCTTCGGCGTCGAGCAGCCGCACCTTCAGACGGGCGCTCGGCGCGGCGGCGCCGGGTCCCGTGGAACGCAGCTCGCCCGAGATCACGTAGAGCGGGCCGGAGACGGCATTCTCGACCCAGCGGCCCGAGACGCTGTCGATGCTCATCGCCCCCGCCGTCTGGCTGGTCGTCGCGGGTCCGGCAGGCCCCCCGCCCGGCGACGCCTGCCGCAGCATGGCGAGCGTCAGCACGGCCACCGCGATCCAGCCCGCCCCGTGCACGACCCCCCGCAGCCATCCCGGTGCCGGGACCGACTCGACGGCCAGGGAGCTCCGGGCCAGCCATGCAGCCGGGGAGGGGACGATCCTGCCCAACGGAATCGAGCGGCGCGGAGCCGCCTCCGCAGCCTCTTCGGCGAAGAAGTCCCAGTTCTCCGGACTGCCGAGCTCGTCCTCGGCCGCGCGCGGCTCGGGCGTCGGATCGCTCGCGGCGGGCCCCGGCTCCCACGCCTCGACGCCCTCCAGCGGGTCGAACTCGGGCCCGGAGTGCGCCTCGAAGCCCTCCTCGAGCTCGGGGCCGGCGGGGAAGCTGGCCGCCGACGAGCCGTCGAGCCCGGGCAGGGGTGCCCCACCGCCGTCCAGCAGCGCGTCGATGTCGTCGTCCACGCCGGGGTCCGTGTCGAACAGCGGATCTCCCGGGGTGTCGGGGCTGCCGGGGTCGGCGGACAGCAGGTCGTCCACGGCCTCACGGGCGGCGGCGAGCTCGGCGTCCTCCGCGTCCGACGGCTCGTGGTTGAACTGCCAATCGCTTTCCTCGGCCCGGCCCTCCTCGGCGTCCGTCGGCCTCCGCGGCGGCTCGGCGGCGGCGGCCGACGCCGTCTCCGCAGGCTCGCCGCTCGGCTCCGGCTCCGGCTCCAGCCCCTGGCCGGACTCGGCGGCGTCGACGGCCAACGCCTGTGCGACGGCGCCCTCGACCGGGTCGCCGCCCGCGACGCCGCGCTTCACGAAGAACGCGTACTCGCAGCGCGAGCAGCGCACCCGCACGCCCGACTCGGGCACCCGACCATCGTCGAGATGGAAGCGGGTCCCGCACTGCTCGCAGGTGATGATCACGGACGGCCTTTCGGAGACGGCCGGAGCCGCGCATCCCTGTGCTAGGGTCCGCCCGACTCTGCCCTCCTGCGTTCGTTTCGGAGGCGCCGACGCTGCGCTTGAGAGCTTGCCCGCCGTGCCAGCTGGCTGGAATCTTCCGACCCGTCGCCAGTGAGCTCCCGTCTGCGTGAGCGATCCCCACCCCGTCTCGCTGCTGGACCGCCGACTCGTGATCGTGACCGGCAAGGGCGGCACGGGGAAGACGACGGTGGCGGCCGCCTTGGCGTTGGCCGCCCAGCGCGCGGGGCGGCGCGTGCTGGTGGCGGAGATGGCACGCGACGAGGCGCTGGTGCGGCTGCTCGATCCCGGAGCCGCGCCCGTCGGCTACGCCGGTCGCGAGCTGCGGCCCGGGCTGACCGTGATGCGCATCGACCCGTTCGCGGCCCTGGCCGAGTACCTGGGCCTGCAGCTCGGCATGCGGATCGTCGTCGATCGGGTGCTGCGCAACCGCGGCTTCCGCCAGCTGATGACGGCTTCGCCCGGCTGGCGCGAGCTCATCACGCTCGGGAAGGTCTGGCACCTCGAGCAGATGCGGGAGGCGGACGGCCAGCCGCGCTTCGACCTGCTGGTGGTGGACGCCCCCGCCACGGGCCACGGCGTGGCCTTCCTCAACGTGCCGCGCGTGGTGGTCTCGGCGGTGCGGGCGGGACCCCTGCGCCGACACGCGCAGGCGGTCGAACGCCTGCTCGAGGATCCCGTGCGGACCCTGCTGCTGCCGGTGGCGCTGGCCGAGGAGCTCCCCACCCGGGAGACGGCGGAGCTGGTCTCGGCGGTGCAGCGCGAGGTCGGCATCGCCATCGACCGCGTGGTGGTGAACGCGGTCGTACCGGCACCGTTCCCCCCCGGACTCGAGACGCTCGACGAGCAGCTCCGCCGACTCCCGTCCGAGCAGCGCTTCGGCGAGCTGCCGCGCTGCGGCACGCTGGCGAGCTGCGCCGGGTTCCTGCGCGCACGTCACGAGCTGTGTCGCACCTACGTCGGTCTGATCCGGGAGCTCACGGACCTGCCCCTGGTGTGCCTGCCCCAGCTGGTCGAGGGGATCCAGGCAGCCGGCGCGCTCGAGCGCCTGGGCGAGGCCCTGCTGCGCCCGCCCCAGGGGCGCGGATGAGGGCCGCGGAGTTCGCAACGAAGCTGCTGGCTCCCGGCCGCATCGTCGTCTGTGTCGGATGCGGAGGCGTCGGCAAGACCACCGTGGCCGCAGCGCTGGCCCTGCAGGCCGCGCGCCGCGGGCAGCGGGCGTTGGTGCTGACCATCGATCCGGCGCGCCGGCTGGCGGACGCGCTGGGCGTGGCCGGGCTCGGCAATCAGGCGCAGGAGCTGCCGCGGGCCTCGCTGGACGCATTGGGTGTTCCCGAGGGCGGCTCGCTCTCGGCCGTGATGCTCGACATGAAGCGCACCTTCGACGAACTGGTGGAGCGCTTCGCGGACAGCCCCGAGACGCGCGAGCGCATCCTCCGGAATCGCATCTACCAGAACGTCTCCGACGCGCTGGCGGGCAGCGTCGAGTACTCGGCCATGGAGAAGGTCTACGAGCTGTGGGAGTCCGGCGAGCACGACCTGCTGGTCGTCGACACTCCTCCGGCGCAGCACGCGCTCGACTTCCTCGAAGCCCCCCAGCGCCTGCTCGAGTTCCTCGACAGTCGGCTCGTGCAGATGCTGATCCACCCCGCCTTCGCG
>Ga0307429_1001664_pt1 | contig 10106 bp, 23 predicted proteins | sample SalMarWE160230MG_FD_202151 | JGI IMG/M metagenome (GOLD analysis project Ga0307429, IMG submission 202151) | Salt marsh sediment microbial communities from the Plum Island Ecosystem LTER, Massachusetts, United States - WE1603-230 | ecosystem: Environmental > Aquatic > Marine > Intertidal zone >...
CCGCGACTGGTTTGCGGGGATGACTCAGATTGGAATACTCGCATCGCGGGATGAGCAAGGTCGTGGTGGGTACAGCGAGCTTTCAGCAAACGAGATAGCGCGACGAGCATTTATCCAAGCTGATGCGCTGCTGGCCGAGCGTGGGCGCGCCGATAGAGAGCTTGATAAGGAGGAGAACGATGAACACGCTCAAGGATGACTGGCGCGTAGGCCAAGCAGTGTGGGCTGCTCAAGGAACAGTCGGATGGCGTCCTGCTTCGATCACGCATATCGGGCGCAAGTGGATTGAGGTCATCTTCCATTCTGGGAAAGGATCACAAGGGATGCGGGAAGCAGAAGAGTTAAGACCCCGTGATCCTCTGATGGAAGGCGCAGACAAACCAGAACCGCTGAAAGAGGAGAATAATGGATAAGAGAATCCTGCTTGAAGCGTTGATAACGGAGCGGGAGGGTATGATCGCAGAGAATACCCAGCGGGTCACAAGAGGAGAAAGCTTGGCGTTTGTTATGGACCATTTCGAAAGCCTCGCTGACAGGATGAGGGTGTTGACCAACGACACCTCAAAGGAAGAATGCCACGCTCTCAATAACTTTGCGCTATTGCTACACGCGGCAAAGGCTGTGTTACCATACCTACCAAGCAGCGATCTCGTAATCAAGAACAAGCCGACACACTTAGTTGTGACGACGGCCTTACGCAACGCTATCAAGCAAGTAGAGGAGGTCCATAGTGACGACGTATAACGGGTACGACTTGGTTGGTTACCTGGGAGGAAGGGGCGTCTACCGGCACCACGCGCGGGGATTGGCTATTGAGAAGGACCATAGGTACCTTGTAGGGATGACCGCAGAAGAAACCACAGCTTGGGAAAGCCAGCTCCACGACGCGGCGATGCTGGCGCAGCTGGAGAACGAGGCGTCTCAGGAGGTGCGACCATGACCCCAGAGGCGCTTATCGACAACCTCACTTATGCCTGCTACCGCTACAACCGCGACCTCTTTCCAAGAATTGCTCCCGAACGGTGGGCGCGGGTATTCAAGAATGCGGCAGTGTTGGAAAAGCGTTATCAAGATGAGGAAGAGGTGCTTGCCTCATTCGGTGAGGACTGGTACGAGGAGCTGGGCTATGCCCGGGCACGTGGGCAAGAGATCCCGGTTCTGGTGACAAAGGAGGGATGATGCCTGAAAAGAAATATCGGTGCCCCGAATGTGGCAAGATGACCTCGGACGAAGAGGGTTGCGTTTGTGATAGGTGTGCTGAAATTCTAATACAGGACGCTACTCGTGAGATGTTCGGCGAGGATGAAGCAGCTTATCTTGAGGCCGCGGGGATCGACGATATAGGAGACAAATGAAAACGAGGCGGCTGCGGCCCGAGCACAGATGAGACGCACTCGGGGGTTCGCGGGAGGGCAATGATCATGCCCGTTTGTACCGACAGGCCGGTGCAAGACCGGTTAGCCGTCTAAGATGAAAGGAGGCATATGATGAGGGAACCAGTCTTGTACCACGGCATCCCGATCGTTGGGAGGATGCCGCTGTTTCAGGCGCACGGGAGGCAAGCAATCCGCGACAATCTGAAGACTCAGACGCGACGGGTGATGAGCAAGCAACCATCGTGTAATTTAGAAGGAGCCTACTTTGACGCCTATAATGGTGGACCACAGTGGAATTGGTGGCTACCGGATGGACGTGTGTGTAACGGTCACGATATCATTCATTGTCCATACGGCAAAATCAGTGACATACGCTGCATGTGCGAGCCGCTGAGGAGAGGGGCCACTACCGGAATTGCATACTACCGTGATGACGGTCTAAAGGCTACTCCAGTGATCAGTCTCATTACTGGCAAGCCTCTTATGTGGCGATGGAAGCGAGACTACTTAGCCTCGATCCACATGCCGACAGAGGCAGCACGGACGATTTGCAAGGTCACCGATATCCGCGTTGAGAAACTACAGGAGATCAGCGAGGAAGATGCGATAGCAGAAGGGACGGTTTATTACATAGCAACAGGGGGTAGACAGGCTGAAGAAATGTCTATGTACGCTCAATTTGGAATGCTCTGGGATTCAATTAACGCAAAGAGAGGATACAGCTGGTCCATGCCGCAGGTGGTGTGGGTAAATGCGTTCGAGAAGTTGGAGGTGTGAGGTGTATCATATCCTCTACACGACAGTCAGCGGGGATTTCGTAACCATAGAGAAGGAGTTCCCGTCCTTCGCCGCCGTGGAGCGGTGGCTACGTTCGATCGGAGCCACGTATTGGGAGATCGGGTTGCCAGCTAGGAAGAAGGCACTCGATTTCGGTCACGTTCTTACCGATGAAGGGCGGACAGTTCTCAATGAGAAGACGGTGATTGAGATCCCAAAGGAGGGGAACGATGGATGAACTAGAAACTGTGCGAGTAGACCGGGTCGCAGTAACAAGATTGTTAGAAGTTACGGCGGATCGCTGGATTAGCAACCCTGAACTCGTGATTGATGAAGTGCGCCGATTCGCGGGGAAGATTATCCCAGACCATCCATTGATCCAAGCCAAGACTCTTCGCGCAGAGAGAGAAGCGCGTACAAAGTTTGCTGTTGTAGAACGAGACAAGCTACGGGAAATCGAATTCATCAAGGTTGGAAACTTGAGTTTATGCCCGGTGTGCTTCCAAGGGCCGTATGGCGCTGGTCACGTCTCTGACTGCTGGCTCGGCGAGTTACTGAAGGAGGAATGATGCTGAAAGTAACGATCGACATCACGCCGGAAGAAGTACGGGAACTAGAGCGCGACATGGTGAGACGGGTGATGATAAAGGAGGCTGGAATGGGTGACGCGCTGCTGGAGGACACCATACTCGCCCGCGTGATAGATGCGGCCTTGAGCGTCATGGGGGAGGAGTGAGATGAACCAGAGGATGGCCATCCTATCGATCTCATTCATGATGGAACTTGACGAATCGGATCCGAGCCGCTAAAATAAGATAGCGAATGCGCCTGTCAGGGCCCTGCACCGCCCCCCTTACAGGCGGGCGCGTTTGCGACCTAGGTAAGGAGGTTGAAATTGAAGAACCATCAAGGTTTGACGGGTTACGAAAGATTCCTTCTCGATCGGATCATAACCAATCTCGATGATGATAATTGGTGCCGTTTGCGCAACCAAGAGCTTGCGCTCAAGACGGGCACGACGCGCAAGAAGGTCGTGAAAGAGATTGGTATTCTCGTAAAGCAAGGCATCCTGGTACGTGAGAGGGACAGGAACGGTGGGGGGCATGTCATTGAACGACGGCTTCGTATTGCAGGGAAGCCTTGATGCTTTCCCCGAAGAAGGTCGCAGTTCGGTACAGCGAACTCGGTTATCTTGTTTTCCCATGCTATGAGATCATAGATGGACATTGTGCTTGTGGGAAGGAGGATTGCGGTTCACCTGGAAAGCATCCTCGAACACCCCACGGCGTTAAGGACGCCTCGAAGGATCCCCAACAGATTAAAGCATGGTGGGATCAATGGCCGAATGCAAATATCGGGCTCGCAACAGGGAAAGAATCGGGTGTGATTGTCCTCGATATAGACAAGCACGGCGGCTTCGAATCCCTCAAACAACTGGAAGATGAATATAGCCCTTTGCCAGAGACTCCTTGGGCGATGACGGGCGGCGGAGGAGAGCACCATTTCTTCGCTTATACTCCAGGCATCAAGAATGCCGTCGGTATTCTACAGGGCCTGGACCTGCGTAGTGACGGCGGATACGTGATCTGCCCGTATTCCAACCACATCTCGGGCCACGCTTATGAATGGGAGGCGAGTAGCACGTTAACCGCGCTCCCACTAGCACCCCTGCCGGAATACATAGTGAGGCTCGTCAAGGAAGAGAGAAAAACACAGAAGCCAGAGGTCGAAGCAGCGGCTGTCCTAGATGGAGTTCAACAAGGCAAGAGGGACGATACTCTTTTTCGTTACGCCTGTTCCCTTCGTGCGCGGGGCATGAACCCCAAAGAGGCCAGGCTCTTGGTTCTGGCTGCCGCTCAGGCGTGCACACCGGCTTTCCCGGATAAGGATGCCCAGGCAAAGGTGACTCAGGCATGGCGTTACTCGCCATCGGTTGCGACGATGCTCCTCGGGATCGTGTCTCATCCTCCCGTTGTGCAAGGAACGTCCTCGACGTACACGCTCACCTGGGGCGAGGATGCTATCACCGCAAGGGTGTCCAGGCTCAAAGAACACTCGAATGGCGATATCTCTGGTTTTCTTGCCTTCACGACTACACTACCCGGAATGCCTCCGAAGATTCACCAAGCCAAGTTTAACTTTGCCACCTCGAACTCCCGGGTTTCGTTGGCTAAGGTACTACATCAACGGGCGCCTGCCCTCGATCAGAACCGCTGGTTGGGAATCGTGGAATCCCTATGCGATAATGTGATCGAGCGTTTGCAGGAAGGTGTGCCATTGACAATTCTCGGCGTGGAGGACGTCGATCCCAAACCCATTCCTTACGTCTTGAAACCGATCGTGCCTGCATATGAACCCACGGTCATCTTCGGAATGCCAAAGGCTCTTAAAAGCTACCTCACACAGTATCTCACCGTCCTCATTACGCTGGGGCAGTCTGACGATAGTCTAGGGCTCCTCTCTGAGGTGGAGCCAATGAATTGCCTCTACCTCGATTGGGAGGATTCAGACGACCGCCTGAGGCAAAGATTCTCCTTGTTACAGCGGGGGCAAGGGCTATCGAAGAAAGCGATCTTCTATCAACGCAGCTACCGCGCTTTGGCTGATGACGCCGACCGGATTCAGGCTTTGATCATGAAACACCAAATAGGGTTTATCGTTGTGGACTCGTTGGGGCCTGCTTGCGGAGGAGACCTAAACTCACCACAACCCGCAATCGAGTTCTTCAACGCCTTGCGATCATTCAAGGTATCAAGTGTGATCACGGCGCACCAATCGAAAAACTCCACTGGGCAGGCAACGCCTTTCGGAAGCATCTTCTTTCACGCTTTAGGAAGGTCGGTGTGGGAGATGATAGGGCACCAAGAGGAAGGTGCTAGTGAGGCCGAAGCGGGGTTGTTCCACCGTTGGAGTAATCTGTCGCGGCTAGAAAAGCCTGTGGGATTCCGGTTTATCTTTGACGACGAGAACGGGACCACGACGATCAAGCCGCAGGAAGTGGGGAGAATCCCCGGGGTACGGGAGAACGTCACCCTCTCGGGACAGATCTATCGACTTCTGACCGAGACAGGTGGAATGACGGTTAGAGAGATCGCGGATGATCTTGGCAGGCCAACTGAAAGCATACGAGTAACGGTAAAAAGAATGCGTGATGCAAAGAAGGTTACGCAGTTAGCAGATAAGAAATGGGGAATTCTGGCTAGAGACGAAGCCCCATTTTAAGTTTTAGGAGGGGGCGATGGACAAAAGAGAAAACCAAACACGCGGAAAGCCGGATAGGTTTTACCCCAGGCGCTCTTACGGGAGCCAAAACCAAACACAAAACCAAACATCCTTTTGCCGGAAATCCAGACAAGGGAAACCCAGACCTGATGCGGGAAGGAGGGCGATAACCAGACAGAAACCAGACGGGTCGACCTAGACAGAAACCAGACAAGAAATTACGGATTCGAGGAAACGTCGTCCTTATGGGGGTTTCAGGGAAAACCAGACAGGTTGTTTGGTTATTAGAAGGGGCGATCGAGGAAAGTGGCATGAATAGGTGGTTTGCGTATAAACCAAACACGTCTGGAATTAGATAACCAGACACCTACCCTCCCTTAAGGGAGGGGGTAGGTGGTGTCTGGCATTGAAAAAAAAGAAGAGAGGAGCGTGGCAGCCGAAAGTAAAAACCAGCTATGCAGGACTTGTTTTTAAGTGACCATAGGAGTATAATACTTGGAGAGGTGAGTAACTATGGAAGATAAGCGACTGGAGAAGATCATTACTATCGACATCGATCTCCATCGCGAGTTGAAGATCCTCGCGGCGAAGAAAGGGAAGACCTTGCGTGAGCTGGCAGAGACGGCGATTGGCCGGTTTCTTACTGCGGAGACGGCTATTGATCAGTTTCTTGATACCGATGAAGGAACTCTACCGGTTTCAGGGGAGGAGACATGACGCTTGATGAGGTGATAGCATTATCAAAGGTAGAATTACGGATTATGGTAGCGGAACTGACGGGGTGGAAACAGATCGGGATATTGAACGACGGGGTCCCGTATGGAATTCCACCCGCAGACTGGGAGCGCCCGGATGATCCTCCCCTTACCGAAATTTGGTTCTGTTCTAGATGCGGTAGGCGATTCATGATCGAGAAGGAGGAGCGATGAAAATCTACCACAAAATTCAGACCGTCTTCAAGCGGGACCCCGAGAATAACTACAAGACGTTGCTTGAAGGAGAATTTAGCCGCCCGGAATTTAAGTACCTCTCTAACAATGTATGGGTCTTCACAGAGAAGGTTAATGGCACGAACATCCGCGTCATGTGGGATGGGACTAATGTAAAATTCGGCGGAAAAACAGATAATGCACAGCTCCACGCCGATCTGGTCCAACACCTCAGAGACACGTTTACTGACGATGTAATGACCAAGATATTGGGAGCTGAAGGTGATATTTGTCTCTACGGGGAAGGATACGGCGCCGGGATCCAAAAAGGTGGTGGCAGGTATCACCAAGACAAACGTTTCGTGCTGTTCGATGTCAAGGTCGGGGAATGGTGGTTACAGAGCGCCGATGTTATCGACATTGCAACAAAGTTTAACATTCCTATGACACCAATCATTGGAGAAGGGACACTGCAAGAAATGGTTGAACTTGTTCGTAATGGAATAACATCAACATGGGGGAGCTTCGCGGCAGAAGGAATTGTAGCCCGACCGAAGTGTGAGCTCTTCGCTCGCAACGGACAGCGCATCATCACGAAACTCAAGACGGAGGACTTTACCCATAAGGAGGCGGCTGATGAGTCAGAATAGAAGCAACTGGTTGGAGAGGCTCATTTGGGAGGCATGCCCGTACTGGCGAGGATACGGGAATTTCTGTTTGAAAGGACGACTGGCCGGGACACGAGTAACGGATCTCTGTACTTGTTACACACTAAAACACCGATGTGCTTCTAACGACGGGAAAACCCTGACGGAAGAGCAAGCAAAGGAAAAGGATGCGCACCAAGGCCTGGGAGAAAGCATACGCCGGAATGGCGGCGGACGGCTGCATGATCGATCCTGAGAGCCTTTGGTTTCGAGAAGCTGTGAGCGAACTAGGGATGGCAGAGGTTGCGGAGACGTTTCGGATCGATCAGAAGTATTTGGCGGGGATATCGAAGGTTGCAAAGGAGGAATGATGGCAGGGGTATGGACAGTAGAAGGACCTAGAACGCGGGATCTAGTCAGTAACTTCTCCTCATGGTCAAGAGTAGTTGATGGTGATGGCTCAACGATAGCATACGTGCCAACCATGGTGAGGGCGGCGCAAATAGCTGATTTGCAAGAGGCGATTATCAGAGCAACGCCTTGGCTAAACAAGAAAAAGGAGGCGTGATGAAGATTCAAATATTGCATCCAGATGAGCCCGATCAGGATTTGAACGTGTACGAACGGAGGTTGGTCCAGGCGTCAGCGATTCCTGCACGGCTGCTTATTCTGGCAGGGCGTGCTAGAAATCTGGAGTTCGCTAAAAGGATGTACGAACAATTCTATAGGAAGGAGGAGACAGCTGATGCTTAGTAAAGACGTGCTATTCGATTCACCATTTGGCATCGTGAAGATTTGGAAGCCTGAACGGCAGTTTTCCCACCCTAATGGGGGTGCAATCCAATCGATGCCCGTGACAATTAAAGTTGTGATAGTAAAATCCTGGGCGGGGGGATGGTCGCCAGGTGAAGTCGTCCGAATGAAACCGTTTGAACTCCGTCTCCGGGGCTTCCGCATGAAGGAGGCCATGAAGGAAATCTCCGATGGGGAAGATGGGGGCATGGCGATTCTGCACGATTTGCTTCAAGGAGTGAACTACGGAAAGAGAGAAAAGCTCCTGTCTCAATATATTCTCAAGCTTCATGATCGTGGGATGGATCGACGTGCGGCTTTGCTCCGGATACGGCAGGTTGCTTTGATTTGCAATCCGCACATCCCAGACGAACGCGCCAGGGAACTTTTCCGGGAGGTGTGGGATGCGGTCGAGCCGGAAGATGCGCCCGTTCCCAGAATAAAGGACTTGCTCTTCATTGCCCAGAAGGAGATCGCCGAATTGAAGAGCGAGAGAGCGCGGTTGCGAACTATCCTTCAAGTGGCCGTGAAGAAACTGGACGCGCTGAGAGAGGAATGATGGTACTGGAAGGTTTATTGTGGGGGAGAAGGGCGCACCGCACCAAAAGCTATCACCCGCGCCTTCATCCTGGCAATGGAGGGCAACGATGCTGACGCCTAACGTTCAAGATGAATTAAGAGCGCGCCTCAAGCTACTCGCGACGCCTCTCATGGATGACAATGCGGAGATGCAGGAGATCATCTCGCACGTTGTGGAAGCAAATAACATCGTGGCCGCCTCATTCCTGCAGGAGGGGTTTGTTCTACACGAGAAGATGCTAGCGGCGTATGCGGGATTCTTGGGCGCTATGGGTATAACGCTAGAAACGGGAGTTCAATCCTCAGAGTTCATGAAGAAGCTACTTAAAGAAAAGGAGGTTGGTGATGGGTGATATAGCAGATATGCACCTGGATGGAACCTTGTGTGAGTGCTGCGGTGAATTCCTTGGGGATGCGGTTGGGTATCCGAGAAGATGCGCGGGATGCGGGATCGATCCGTCTTGGCGCGGTCGCACAATTGGTGTTGACGGAGAGATTGCTACTCGGAATACGTTCGTAGAGCAGAAGGATAAGGAGGTTAGTGATGAGTCGTTCTGAGGCTGTAAGAAAGGAGGTCCTACGCCTGGACGGGGCAAGGTTTGACTTTGCGTTATCAAAGTAGTATACTTGTTTGATAAGGGTGATTCTATGACAGACGAGCAAGAGGCCAAAGTGGTGGTTGTCAATCCAGGATTGCATCGGCGGATGAAGATACTAGCTGCGAAGGAAGGAACGACGATACAAGCATTGACAGAGGAAGCGATCAAGTCGCTACTGAAGGAGAGGGAATGAGCCGTAGCGAAGCAGCGTGCAATAGAACGACGAAACCTGGACCAATGCCAAGACCATTGACTGATCGTTTTTGGGAGAAGGTAGATAAACGCGGGCCGGATGAGTGCTGGGAATGGAGAGCAGCACGACACAAAAGTGGATATGGTCAGTTTAAGTATGGTGGGGCAATGAAGCAAGCTCATAGGGTTGCATGGGAATTGATCAATGGGCCTATCCCTAAAGGAATATGGGTCTTGCACCATTGTGATAATCCAGGATGCGTCAATCCAGCTCATTTATTTCTTGGTACCCACCAAGATAACATGGCGGATATGGACGCAAAAGGGCGCAGATGGATGGGGCCTATGAATCGTGGTGAGAGGAACGGAAATGCCAATCTGCGCGAAATAACTGTTCGTACAATCAGAATTGCAGCAGGGACTCAAAGGGAGATAGCAAAGCGGTTTAACACATCTCAATCCCGTGTGAGTGAAATACGAACTGGTAAAGCATGGGGATGGTTGCTATGAGTCGCAATGAGATAGTTCGACAGGAAGTTCTCCGGCGTGACAATGCTCGTTGTCAAATCTGCGGCAAGAGCGAGGGGCTTGAAGCCCATCACGTCGACTTGCTGGGAATGGGTGGCAGTGAGGAGAAGGACGTCGCAGAGAATATGATCACTCTCTGCGCAGAGTGTCACGGTAAGGTGCACGCAGGGATGTTCCATATTGAGGAGTTTGTTCCAGACAGGCTAGTCGTTACCGATAGTGGATCAAGGCGTGTACCCGATAGCCAACTTTGGTTCTATCAGAGGCAAAGGATAGCGGAACTTGAGCAGGCCGAGGCACGCCTGATCGGATTGCAGGCTATCGAGGAAGCCAAGGCGCACGATCTTTGGGAGCTGGCCACCGGCGATCCACCGGGCTACACCTTGCTCGACGGATACTCCGAAGGTGAGACCTTCTCCGCATATGTTTCGGGCAGGAATATCTCAGTGAGACTCGCCAACGAAG
>Ga0307429_1001666_pt1 | contig 10101 bp, 8 predicted proteins | sample SalMarWE160230MG_FD_202151 | JGI IMG/M metagenome (GOLD analysis project Ga0307429, IMG submission 202151) | Salt marsh sediment microbial communities from the Plum Island Ecosystem LTER, Massachusetts, United States - WE1603-230 | ecosystem: Environmental > Aquatic > Marine > Intertidal zone >...
ATCAATGAAGGTCGTGCTGTTCTGCGGTGGTTTGGGCACGCGAATCCGCGAATACTCTGAAAGTGTGCCAAAACCGATGATCCCTGTCGGCCATCAGCCGATCCTCTGGCATGTCATGAATTATTACAGCCAGTATGGGCACCACGATTTCGTTCTCTGCCTTGGTTATAAGGCAAATGTCATCAAGGAATTCTTTCTCAACTATAAGCCGCAAATCTATTCTGACTGTGTGGTCTCGCAGCAAGGTTCGAAGGTCGAACTCTTATCTGAGATCAAGGAGGATTGGCGCATCAGCCTCATCGACACAGGCATCTGGCGCAATATCGGTCACCGGCTGTGGGCCGTGCGCGATCACGTCAAGGATGAGGAAATGTTCCTCGCAAACTACAGCGACGGCCTAACAGATCTCGATCTTGACGATATGATCGACACATTCAAGAAGAGCAATAAGGTCGCCTCCTTTGTGGCCATTAGGCCGCCGCTGACGTACCACATTGCCGACATTGACTCCGAAGGAAAGGTACGCGAATTCCGTTCCTCAGATTGCTCCGAAATATGGATCAATGGTGGCTACTTCCTTTTCCGGCGCGAGATATTTGATTACATGAATGAAGGCGACGAACTCGTGCTAGAGCCATTCCGCCGGCTCATTGAGGCGGACAAACTCATGGCGTTTAAGCACGAGGGTTTTTGGCGCTCCATGGACACGCTCAAGGACCGCCAGATCCTTGAGGACATGGTCGAGCAGGGCAATATGCCGTGGCGTCTCAACGGCGAGCGGGCCAAAAAGAAACCTCACGTCACGGTTGCGGCAGAATGAAATCGCTTAGATTGTCGCAACCGGGCGGCCGGCTCTCGGTGTTATGCCTCGGTGCGCATTCCGATGATATCGAAATCGGGGCGGGGGCGACGATCCTGGGTTGGATCGCGTCAGGCGTCGAGCTTCATGCGCATTGGTGCGTGCTAAGCGCCGTTGGGCCGCGCCGCGAGGAGGCCGAGAGATCCGCAACAGCTTTCCTTGAGGGCGCATCAAGCACGCAGATCGAACTCGGTGAGGGTAGAGACGGCTACTTTCCTTACTGCGGTGGCGAGATCAAAGATTTCATCGAGGATCTCAAGACGCGATCCAACCCCGACGTCATTCTGACCCATCGGCGTGACGACGCGCATCAGGATCATCGCGAGGTGTCGACGCTTACTTGGAACGCGTTCCGCGATCACCTCATACTCGAATATGAGATACCAAAGTGGGACGGAGACATCGGACGGCCAAATCTTTACATGCCGGCAACCGCCACCGTCATCGAAAGAAAGATTGAGCTGCTCGATAAGCACTTTGGAACCCAACGTTCCAAGGATTGGTTCGATGCCGAGACGTTTCGCGGGCTTGCGCGTCTGAGAGGCATGGAATGTAGGGCGCCGGAGCGTTTTGCTGAGGCCTTTCTCATGCGCAAGGCCTGTATAACATAGCGAAGGGTTATTTTACCTGGCCAAAGGCCACCCAATTTTTTGCTAAAGGCGCACACGGTATCCTGGTGTGCAACGCAAGTTTTCAAGAATTGCCAAGTGCTAGGTTTGAGGTACGTAGCTCGGATCGTTGAAGCGCCGATAGACCATCTGCGATGGCCTGCCCATGAGGTAGCGTTCCACGCCGTCTTCCAACGCACGGCTGTAGATTCTCAGTGCACCGTCGATGGCATCAACTGTCCTGTCGATGTCCTCGCCGGTATGTGAATAGCTGACAACAAGTGACGGCATGAGAACGCCGCGTCTGATCGTTTCCTGCAAAAATAGTGAACGAAACGATTGTGATGGCTGCCCGTTCTTATCGAGAGTGGCGTAGGCGAGGCAACATTCTTTGCCGACGATCCTAATAAACTCGGATAGACCGTTCCGTGAGATTGCTTGTTCGGCGCCCTTTCTTAGTCGCGCACCTGCGCGGAAAAGGTGCTCGATGACCGGTTCGTTGCGATAGATACGCATCGTGGCGATTGCCGCTCCAAGCTCGTGGGTCTCGGCGCCATGCGTCGTGGAAAGCAGGAAGACGCGCGGGCGATCTGTGTGATGGAGACCACCAAGACGCATGAACTCGCGCTTTCCAGCGAGCGCAGAGACGGAGAAGCCATTGGCGAGCGCCTTGCCAAAACAGCACAAGTCGGCGCCAACGCCATAGTACTTTTGAGCTCCACCGTTGTCCCAGCGAAAACCGGTAATCATCTCGTCAAGTATCAGCAGCGCACCGTTGTCGTGGCAGAGTCGTTTGAGTTCAGCGAGATAGCCAGGTGCCGGATCCTCGCTTCGTGCCGCCTCAAGGATCAGCGCCGCGATTTGACCGGGATGTTTTTCGAACAAATCACGTGCGCTTTCCAGGTCGTTCCAGCGGAACTTTACTGTGAGTTTCTTGATTGCCTCTGGAATGCCCGCATCAACGGCCGTCGTGCCTATAAACCAATCGTCCGTCGAAAAGAAGGGGTGATCGGCGCAAATCGCAATGAGGTCACGACCGGTATACGCTCGCGCGAGGCGAACGGCGCCCGAAGTTGCATCGGAGCCGTCCTTGCAAAACTTCACCATCTCTGCGGTGTCGATCAATTCAAGAAACTGTTCGGCGCAAGCAACCTCTATCTCCGCCGGTCTCGTAAAATTGCAACCGCTTGTTAGCTCTTTGCGCACCGCATCAATGACCGGGGGATAAGCGTGGCCGAGCGTGACGGCGCGGTTGCCCATCCCATACTCGATAAACTCATTGCCATCTACGTCGAAGACATGAGATCCAGCGCCTCTTGCGATGAAACCTGGTGCCTGGAGCGGGTATTGATCGTCACCCTTGGCGTATGTGTGGCAGCCACCCGGAATGATCTCGTGAGCCCGGCGCTTCAGCTGTTCCGACTTTTCAAATTTCGTAAACCGCTCACCTAGTACGTTCATGTGTAACACTCGATACGGTTTTCAATGACTAGCTTTCGCGGGCGGCACCATTCCAACAGCCTGCCGCGCGATGTGACATCAATTCCCAAATGACCAGAAGGCATTCCATTTCAGGTTTCCGACCTGGCCGTCGCGTATAACGGGTCAGAGCGGGTTCCGGCGGCAATTCAATGTGCTTGCTCCGCGGGTGATATCGCTTGACAGAGTACGGCATGGCGGCTGACCAACTATTTCGTCTCTTCTGGAGCTCGGTTGTAGACATCGCCGGCGCGCACAATGTCATCTTCGCCGAGGTAAGTGCCGATTTGGACCTCAATGAGCTCGAGTGGTACTTTGCCTTGGTTTTCCAGTCTGTGCCACGTCGTAGCGCCAATGTAGTTGCTTTCACCTTCACCCACGAGGCGCTCTTCCTTGCCGTTCGTCACCCTGGCGGTGCCTTTCACGACAACCCAATCTCGGATCTGTGATGATGCATCTGCATTGAGAGGGTTCCGCCCGGCTTGACATGCAGCAATTTTACCTGGTAGCGCGCGCCGATGTTGAGTGTCTCGAAGTATCCCCATGGCCGATGATTGCGTAGATGTTGTTCGTGCTCTCTGCGGTTCGAGCGCTTGAGCCTGTCAACGATCTTTGTGACCTCTTGGACGCGATTCTTGTCGGCAACGAGAAGCGCATCTGGCGTATCGACGATGACAAGATCATTTACGCCAATCGTGGAGACGAGACCGCGCTCAGCGTGAATGAAGCAGTCCCTTGTGTCCTCCAGCACTGTATCCCCATTGGCATAATTGCCCTCTGTGTCGCGCGGTGCAATTTCCCAAAGTGAAGCCCAGGAGCCGACGTCGTTCCAGCCGACGTCAATGGGAAGCATCGTTGCGGCTGCCGTCTTTTCCATGACGGCATAGTCGACGGAAATCTTGGGAGAGGTGCTGAAGCACTTGGCGTCCAACCTGAGAAATTCGAGATCTTCCTCCGACCGCGCCAGCGCGCCGCGAGCTGCCGCAAGTATACGGGGCTCTAGACAGGCCAATTCATCCAGAAACGTGCGGGCATGGAGGATAAAGATCCCGCTGTTGCAGTAGTAACCGCCTTCGGCGAGATAGCGCTGCGCCGTGGCCGCGTCCGGCTTCTCAAAGAAGGCTTCAACACTAAAGGCTCCATCGTCGGCGCCTTCGAGCGCGGCCCCTTTGCGGATATAACCGTATCCCGTATGTGGTTCCTTTGGCCTAATGCCAAACAAGACCAGCTTGCCGGTTGCAGCAACCTTTGCCGCACGCTTGACGCTCTCGACAAAACGCCCCTCGTCACGCACCACGTGATCTGATGGCATTACAGCCAGTATGGCATCGGGATCATCCCGCGCGAGAGCAAGCGCGGCAACCGCAATTGCCGCCGCCGTGTTGCGCGCAACGGGTTCAAGGATGATCGCCTTGGGCTCTATCCCCGCCCGCTCAACTTCCTCTTTGACGAGGAAGCGGTGGTCTTTGTTGCAAAGCAGAAGAGGAGAGGCAAAGCCGGCCTCCGGCTTCAAGCGGCCAAGCGCGGCTCCCAAAAAAGTGGAGCCCTGACCGTTAAAAAAATTGATGAATTGCTTGGGGTACATTGCCCGGGATAACGGCCATAAGCGCGTACCGCTTCCTCCCGATAAAATGACGGGAATAATCTTGTTACCATCTCCCAATGCATCCTCTCTATAAAAATCATGATCTAAAACTTAAAGCAATAAACGTATAATTGAATGCCATGCCATTATGTCAACAGGCAAGTCTATTAGTCAGGTTCCAAGATTAAAGTTAAAGCTTTTGTCAGCTGCGTAAGGTTTTGTCGGTAAGCTTGAATACAATGGCTGTTTAGTTAGCCTCTGGCTGACCACTTCGAAAAAAGCGCTTGATTCCACTTGATGCAAATCTACTAGGGTCTGTGCACGACGTTAAGGCGACCGTTACGTTCTTGTCCCGCGGCCCGAAACGCGGTCCAGTCCATTGTGTGATGGCCCCAGACGAAACGGGAGTGACCAGAATCGACCGGCACATAGTAAACATTTCTGTCGAATTCATTTCCTCCTGAAGAGATTATCGAATAATTTGCATCGCCAGGTTTGGTTCCGGCCACGCCCCCAGCGCACGGCGCATCATCAAATGTCATTTGGTTATTGTATGCTCGGACATGTTTCGTTTTATACGTGTCTCCATTTTCAGCAAGACGGCCCTGATCGATTAGCATAATGCCGCAGCCGCCAGCGTTCACCGTCAAACGATTGTTTTCTATAAGAACGTTTTCGGATGCGGCGATCTGGATTTCAGCGCCCCAGAACCATGGCCGGTCGATCCCATTTCTCAGCAATGTGTTGTTTTTGATCGTGGCTCCATTGGAAATTTCGAAGAAAATGCCTGCGTCGTGATTTGCGTCGACGTAGTTTTCGGTATACACGACATCACGGCAGTCGATGTCGCACCAGATCCCCGGCCCCACATTATTATAGACGTGGTTGTCGTGGAACATTGCAAATCGGCTGCGGTCAACTTTAATGCCACCAGCCGCCCAGCTATAGTCGTACCCGTAGATGTTGTTGGCCCAAACGTCGTTGCCCTGAATTTTTATATTGTTGTTAGAGCCGTCGATACCAATCTGTCCATTGTGGTGGACGCTTGAACCTTCGACTGTGCCATCGCGCGAAAGCCCTATGCCCGCGCCGCTGTTAAGGCGAACCTCGCAGTTGCGAATGGTCCAGCCGTTGCTGCCGGAAGCGGCTTGGATCGCGCCGTATTGAGCCGGGCTTGCATACTTTTCGACGGTCAAGTTTTCGATCACGACATTCTTCGCCGGACCGTTGATCGCGAAATCCACTGCTGTTGCTTCGACCTTTCTATTCGCCGGGTCACTACCGAGAAACACACGTCTCGCTTCGTAGTCAATGTAAAACCGTTCTGATGTGAGAGCACCTCGGCTCATAACCTGCTCAAGTGGCTTATCGTCCAAGAAAACAGCTTCTGGGATATTGCATTGCGGCGAGTGGTTGGCGCACTTACCATGGCGCCGGAACAGGCCCCCAGGCCAAGCCGCAGTCCAGTGGGCGCCGTCCGGGACGAAGCTCCTAATCCTGACGGAACCATTGAGAACCGCTTGGGTCTCGCCGAAGAAGCGCTGTCCGTGCTTCGGGCGTATTGTCCGCGAGCGGTGGACGCCACCCTTTAAGCAGATTGTTGCACCCATTGGTTGGTCATTGACAACGGCCTGGATTGACTCAGCGGGACTGACTATGGCGGCCCCGGCTGGGCAATCGGCGTCAATTGGCCCCTTCTGGCGACTTTGACTCGCTGCGAGGCCCGTTGCTGGGCTCATGATAACCAAGAAGCCATATATCGCGCAAACAATCCTGCCGGTCAGTATTGCAACTGTCCGTGACCCGGAAACGATCGCCACCGGTTTCAAACGCCGAACCTCCCAATCGAACCCAATTAAACGCTGGCCCAATAAACGCTGGTCCAAGAAAATCTTTGAAGAGCTCGCCGGCTATTAACGCTTGAGTGCGATAGACCAAAAAACGGCGGTATCAACTCTAATCTGGACACCAGAACAAAAGTGCCTTTGCATCGGACGTTTCGCTAAATCGTGCAGCGCCCGATTAATATGGATAGTCGACAATCAACGTCCAACAACAAAATAAAGTGGAACAAGTTAACCCAATTGTTTCGGCGACGGGATTGTATCTTTAGTATTGCATTGGGAGTCCCGGGCACTCAATTGGGCTGCCCATACAACTTCTAACTTTCGTCACCAACCGAGATATTGGCGCGGACGTCATGAGGGAACGTCCGCGGTAAGTCAAAAGGCTATCGCATTATCTTAATACCGATATTCTGTATTAACTTCAAAATCTCGTTTTGCTTGTTGTGTGAATAATTTCAGGGAGATTCATGCCACAGTCAGCATACGTCTTGCATACCGCCAAGGCAGTATCACACATTGCGTTTCAACTCGCGGTAATCTGCAGTCATGTCCGTACAACGAAGCCCCGTCCGCAGTGTAAGTCCTTCGGTCGAACCCTCAAACGAGGTGCCTTTGAACGATGGGGCAGCAGAATTCCAAGATCAAACGACAAAGGAAGGCAGAGGCGTCATCGTATTAATCAATGCTCAACCAATCATTCTTGAATGTTTGGCGCAGGCAATACGGACCGAAATGCCCCAGAAAGTGGAATGTGTTTCCTCCATTGATGAGTTGATGTTGGCAGGGCGGTCCGCACGCGCGTCGCTCATCCTTCTTTGCCAGTTGGGATACTCTAGAACCGAGGCCATTCGCCAAGTTGAGCATCTCTTTGACCACCGCTTGGAATGTCCTGCCGTTGTACTTTCTGACAAGGAGGACCCGGACTTCATCGTCGAAGTGCTGGGAAAGAGCGTTCGCGGCTACATTCCGACGAGCCTGTCGTTATGCGTTGCCGTGCAAGCGATGCAACTGGTGCAGGCTGGTGGTGTATTTGTACCTGCCAGCACCCTAATAGCTGCTCGCCGCACACCTCAAGAAACGATGGGTGGCTCGTTCGGCAGTGGCATTTTCACCGCGAGACAAGCAGCTGTCGTGGAGGCCCTTAGGCGCGGCAAGGCAAACAAAATTATTGCCTACGAACTCAATATGAAAGAAAGCACGGTGAAAGTGCACGTCAGAAATATAATGAAAAAACTTCGGGCGACCAACAGAACAGAGGTCGCTTATATCGCAAATCGCCTCATCAATGGTGAGGAATTAGCAAGTTAACCGCGGCGTGCATTCTAATGATGATTTTTTTGAAGCCTGTTACGGACTTTGCGGCCCTGCTGCGAATTTGCCGGCTTGGGACGGTAGCAGAATGCGCTTCGTGTATGCAGCGGTCCAGGGACGTTTGTGGCGATAAGATTTACGCAACAGCGCCTAGCCATCGGAATTCCGATATTTCTGGCCATGCCCAAGTATACAAAAGTGAAAACTTTTGCATTGGATTTGACCGAGAAGATATGGCGCACATCTACGTGCGTCACCTGAATTGAAGCGTGCCGATTTCGGAGTCTGGGCAGCTGCTGCTGAGGGCATGGTCATGAGATTCGCTTATTCTTTGCCCCGGATTGTCAGGGATGGTGCATCTGATGCGGCGTACGCAAAGGCGCCCGCTAGAGTTAAGCATATTGGTTTTTTTGGTTTATTCGGCTCTGGCAACTTTGGAAACGATGGCTCGCTTGAGGTCATGCTTGACTTTGTACGAACGGCGCGTCCCACAGCCGATCTTTTGTGTATTTGTAAAGTGCCCACTGAGGTGGGCCCAAAGTTTGGCGTTCGCTCGGAGTGGATCAACTGGCGCCCGAAGAGCCAGCTGCTCCTGAAGCTGGATCGCCTGTTAATGTACCTTCCCAGCGAGATTGTGCGACTTATAAAAACTGCCCTTTGCATTAGAAAATTGGACGTCATAATCATCCCAGGGACTGGAATACTCGATGATTTTATCACGCCACCAAGGGGTATACCCTATTCGATGTTCAGGTGGTGTCTGCTTGCGCGAATTATGGGCACGAAAGTTGTTCTGGTCAGTATCGGCGCGGGTCCGATCCATCACCCGTTGAGCCGCTGGCTGATGAAAACAGCTGCTCAAATGGCGACATACCGTTCTTATCGCGATCGAATTTCTAGAGATTTCATGAACAAGATCGGCTTGGATGTCAGCAATGACTGCGTTCGGCCTGACGTCGCGTTTGCGCTCCCGGAGCCTGCTAATCTGCGGGAGCCGAGCGCAGAGGGTGAAACGATTACGGTCGGGATCGGCATTATGGCCTACAATGGCTGGCGCGGCGACAAAGCGGACGATGAGGCGATTTATGATGCCTACCTGTGCAAGCTGCAGCGCTTCGTCTGTTGGCTACTATCTGAGGGGCACGGTGTTCGCATCCTGATGGGTGACGCGGCCGATAGTCCCACAGTAGAACGACTGTATCGATTGATTGTGAATGCGTATGAGGGTCCAGGCCGTCCTGCTGTCATCGCTGAACCGGCACATTCGTTGCACGACATTATGGCTCAGATTGCCGAAACTGATCTCGTCGTGGCGACACGTTATCATAATGTCGTGTGCGCTTTGAAACTCGGACGGCCGACTATATCGATAGGATATGCTGACAAGAACAACGTGCTGCTAGCGGCGATGGGGCTTGGCGATTTCTGCCAGCATATAGAGAAGTTTGATGTCGATCTTCTTATCGAACAGTTCCGCAGGCTCGCTGCTGGTCGAAAAGGTTATGAGGTTAGTATTCGTGAAACCAATGCATTGTTCGCGGAAAGCTTACGGGACCAAAATGCCTTACTGCTAAGCAGGTACTTATAGCCAGTGGCCGAGCGGTTGCAGATCGGGATGTTACAGTCCCCATATGAAAGGAAACCGCTTTTGGATTGGCCGCGTTTGGTTTTCGCGCAAAGTAAATCCTGCAAGAAAGTGGAGCGATTTGGCAGGCTAAACACTATGGCAAACAGCGACGGCAGACGCCCGCGGACGGACGGTATCGGGTCGCGACCTTGCCTTGTGTTGAAACACCACTCTGCCACGTTAGAACTGGCATCGACATGACTGGAATTCGACGCTCACTAGTCTTGAGCACTTCAGAGCGCTACTTCATCATCGCTGCCAATCTTGCCACGCTGGCCATTGTCTCGCGGTTGCTGACACCCGCTGAGATTGGCGTTTCGGTGCTCGGGCTGGCCATATCGATGCTGGTGCTCACCGTCCGCGAGTTCGCGACGCCGATCTTCTTAATTCAGCGGAAAGAACTGCAGCTTCAAGAGGTGCGGACGACAGTCACTATTCTCATGATAGTGTCGGCGGCGATCTCGTTACTAATCATGGTATCGGCGGGCGGCCTAGCGGTTTTTTATGAAGAGCCGGGGCTGGCACCATTCCTCCGTGTTCTCTCACTCTGGATGTTGGTTCAAATCATTGGCGCTCCTATCACTGCACTTCTGCGGCGCGAAATGGCCTTCGGAAAGGTCGCTGCAATAAATATTACCGGCGCGGCCGTATGTACTGGACTTACAATTGCGTTCGCCATGAATGGCTTCAGTTATATGAGCTTTGCCTGGGCCTTGCTTGCTTCGGAGGTAGCTATTGCGAGCATGTGCCTCTTCGTTTGGAAGGACCGATCGATCTTCAAGCCG
>Ga0307429_1001668_pt1 | contig 10081 bp, 6 predicted proteins | sample SalMarWE160230MG_FD_202151 | JGI IMG/M metagenome (GOLD analysis project Ga0307429, IMG submission 202151) | Salt marsh sediment microbial communities from the Plum Island Ecosystem LTER, Massachusetts, United States - WE1603-230 | ecosystem: Environmental > Aquatic > Marine > Intertidal zone >...
CGAGGGTCTCGATGGTGCGATCGCGCGGGTCTCCCTCGGTCACGCGTCCGAGCAGCTCGTGCACCAGGCCTTCGCGCAGCGCGCCGGACGACGTGCCCAGCGACTCGAGCTTCAGCAGCTGGAAGGCCGCCGAGAGGATCGCCACGCCTCCGGCGAAGACGGCGGCGCGGTCGACCTCGAGCCCCGGCAGCGAGAGGTCTGCGATGCGCCCGCGCGCCACGATCGCCTCCTCGAGCTTCTCCAGCGCCGGCTGGGTGATCAGCTCGTCGCCCCAGCCCTTGGCCCGCAGCACCTCGCGCACCGCCAGGATCGTCCCCGAGGAGCCGATGGCGCGCTCCCAGCCGGTCTCGCGGTAGCGCTGGCCGATCGAGCTGAGCTCGAGCCCCGCCGCCAGGCGGGCCTGCTGGAAGGCCTCGTGGCTGAGGCGGCCCTCGCCGAAGAAGCGGCTCGTGTAGGCCACGCAGCCCATGTAGAGGCTGTCGAGCAGCAGCGGCTCGTAACCCCGTCCGATCACGCACTCGGTGCTGCCGCCGCCGATGTCGAGCACGAGCTGGTTGCCGGAGGTGCTCGGGATGGCGTGGGTGACGCCGACGTAGATGAGGCGTGCCTCCTCGCGCCCCGAGATGATCTCGACGGGATGGCCGAGCGCGTCCGAGAACAGCTGCTCCACCTCGGCTCCGTTGCGCGCCTGCCGCAGGGTGTTGGTGCCGACCGCCCGCACGGCCGAGCGGGGCATGCCGCGCAGGCGTTCGCCGAAGCGCTCGAGCGCGGAGAGCGCCCGTCGCACCGATTCGGGACCGATCTCGCGCGCGTCGTTGAGGCCCGCGGCCAGGCGCACCGGGTCGCGCAGACGGTCGAGGATGTGGACGCGCCCGTCCTCTTCGGCGCGCGCCACCACCAGATGGAAGCTGTTGGAACCGAGGTCGACGCCCGCCACGATCTCGTCCTTGCGGGACGGCGCGGGGCGCGACGGCGCGCGGCTCGCCAACGGTTCGTCCTCCGTGGCGGAGCAAGGTAGCACGCAGAGGCGGCCGCTGACCGACTGACCGTTTGCGTTCAATCGTCCAACGCATTGGTTGGCGACCCGATCCACGGCCACGGATCTTCCCCGCGCCGTTGCACGGCCACGGACGGGACGCATGAGCCTGCTCGAGTCGATCGCCTGCCCCGAGGATCTGCGCCGCCTGCCGCGCGAGTCGCTCCAGCGCGTGAGTGACGAGCTGAGGCAGGAGCTGATCGCGGTGGGCGCGGCGGTAGGCGGCCACTTCGCCGGCAGCCTCGGCGCGGTCGAGCTCAGCGTGGCGCTGCACTACGTCTTCGACACCCCCCGCGACCGCCTGATCTGGGACGTGGGCCACCAGGCCTACGGACACAAGGCGCTGACGGGACGCCGCGAGGCGCTGCTCCGCCTCAAGCGCGCCGACGGACCGAGCGGCTTCCTGCGGCGCTGCGAGAGCGCCTACGACGTATTCGGCGCCGGACACGCCGGCACCTCCGTGTCCGCGGCGCTCGGGGTGGCGGAGGCGCTGCGGCGCGGCGGCTGCGAGGCCCGGGCGGTGGCGGTGATCGGCGACGGCGGCGCCACGGCGGGCATGTCCTTCGAGGCGCTGAACCACGCGGGCGAGCTGGGCTCGGACCTGCGCATCGTGTTCAACGACAACGGCATGTCGATCGCCCCCAACGTCGGCGGACTCTCGCGTCGCGGCCAGGCGCGTGGCTACTTCGAGGCGCTGGGGCTCCGCTACCTCGGGCCGGTCGACGGCCACGACCTGCCGGCGCTGCTCGATGCGCTGGCGGCGTTGCGCGATGCGCGGGGTCCCTCGGTGCTGCACGCCCGTACCCGCAAGGGCTGTGGCTACCCGCCGGCCGAACGCGACCCCTACCGCTGGCACGCCACCACGCCCTTCGAGCGGCACTCGGGTCGGCGCCGAGACCGGGCGGACGGCCCTCCGAGCTGGACGGCCGCCTTCGCCGACGCCCTCTCTCGGCTGGCGGACCGCGATCCGCGGCTCGTCGCGATCACCGCCGCCATGCCCGACGGCACGGGCATCGACCGCTTCGCGGCCCGGCATCCCGAGCGGGCCTACGACGTCGGGATCGCCGAGCAGCACGCCGTGACCTTCGCTGCGGGGCTCGCCAGCCAGGGGCTGCGGCCGGTCTGCGCCATCTACTCGAGCTTCCTGCAGCGGGCCTTCGACCAGATCGTGCACGACGTGGCGCTCCAGCAGCTGCCGGTGATCTTCGCCCTGGATCGGGCCGGACTGGTGGGCGGCGACGGACCCACCCACCACGGCGTCTTCGACCTGGCCTACCTGCGCATGATTCCGCACCTGGCGGTCTGCGCGCCGCGCGACGAGAACGAGCTCCAGCACCTGCTGGCGACCGCGCTCGAGAGCCGCCGGCCCTTTGCGCTCCGCTTCCCGCGCGGCGCGGCCACCGGCATGCGCTGCGATCCGGATCCGCAGGCGCTGCCGATCGGTCGGGGCGAGCTGCTGCGCGACGGAGCCGACGTGGCGCTGGTCGGCCTCGGCAAGACGGTGTCCGCGGCGCTCGGCGCCGCGCAGCGGCTGGCGCGGCGCGGCATCGCCGCGGCCGTGGTCGACGCGCGCTGGGTCAAGCCGCTCGACGTCGAGCTGCTGGCCGCGCTGGCGCGGCGCTGCGGCGCGCTGGTGACGATCGAGGATCACGTGCTCGAAGGCGGCTTCGGCAGCGCCGTGCTGGAGGCGCTGGCGCCGCTGGCCGGCGAGCTGCGGGTGCTGCGCCTGGGTCTGGCGCGCGGCTTCGTCGAGCACGGCGAGGTCGACGAGCAGTGGCGCGCGGCCGGCATCGACGCCGACTCGATCGCCGCGGCGGCCACCGCCCACCTGCGCGGCGCCCCCGCCCCGGCCTGGCCGCGCGCGGTGCTCGCCGATGCCTGATGCGCCCTCGCGACCGGCGCTCGAGGCCTACGCGCACTGCGCCGCAGTGGTCCGGCGCAGCCGGTCGAGCTTCGCCGCCAGCTTCTGGATGTTCCCGAAGGCGCAGCGCCGGGCGCTGCACGCGATCTATGCCTTCTGCCGCCTGGCGGACGACATCGCCGACGACCCGAGGCTGAGCGGCGACCGCGCGCGACTGCTCGAGCGCTGGCGCGCGGAGCTGCGCGCCGCCTACCACGGCGGAGCCGCCCACCCCGTGGGAATCGCGCTCGGCGACGCCGTGCGGCGCTTCCGCTTGCCCGAGGACGTCTTCCTCGAGCTGCTCCGGGGTGTGGAGAGCGACCTCGCGGGCGCGTGCCCCGAGACCTGGGAGGAGCTGCGCGGCTACTGCTACCGCGTCGCCTCGACGGTGGGGCTGCTGGTGGTGCGGATCCTGGGAGCGCACAGCCCCGGGGCCCTCGCCTACGCCGAGTCGATGGGCATCGCGGTGCAGCTCACCAACGTGCTGCGCGACGTCGGCGAGGACGCGGCGCAGGGCCGCATCTACCTGCCGCGTCGCGACCTCGAGCGGCTCGGCATCCCGCCGGCCCGGCTGCGCGGGCCGCGCATGACCGAGGAGCTGAGACTGCTGCTGGCGCTCTACGCCGAGCGGGCGCGGATCCACTACGAGCGGGCCGCCGCGGCCCTGCCCGAGCCCGAGCGTCGGCGCCTGCGCCCGGCGGAGGCCATGGGACGCATCTACCGGAGCCTGCTCGAGGAGCTGCAGCGCCGGGGATTCCCGTGCCTGCAAGGGAGCTTGCGGCTCTCGCGGCCGCGCCGGCTGGGAATCGCCGCGGGCGTCTGGCTGGGCCTGGAGGGACGCTCCGAGCCCTGCCTGCGCCTGTCTCCGCTCGGCGAAGCTGACCGATGGGCGACCTCGGGTCAGCGGTAGGGGTTGCGACGGGGTACCGGGCGATGGGATTCTCCGACGACCTCGACCAGCGGCGCGCTGCGGGCCGCAGCGCGCCTCCCCGGTGTTCGACCGCATCCGGGTCCGCGTCGAGAGGGGGGTGTGGTGAGCCTGGGTCCGCTGGAGACGTCTGGCCGCAGCGCGGCGCCCGCCGAGGGGCGCAAGGCGGAGACGCAGGCGCGCATCCTGGAAGCCGCCATGGCGCTCTTCGCCGAGCGCGGCTACGACGGCGCGAGCATCACGAAGATCGCGGCGCGCGCGCGGGTGAGCCGGGCCACCGTCTTCTGGCACTTCAGCGACAAGTCCACGCTCTTCCAGGAAGCCTGCCGCCGCATGCTCGCCCCCTTCATCGACGAGTTCCGGAAGTCGCTCGAGCACGTCGAGGCGCACAAGCGGATCTTCGAGCTCTTCAACGTCTACGAGCAGTTCGTCTCGCAGTATCTGGGGACGATCGAGACCTTCGTGCGCTGGGCGCTGGAGTCGGATCAGATGCGCGCTTCGCTACAGAAGCCGCTGTTCGCCCTGCACGACCAGTTCATCCGCGACTTCCGGGAGACTTTCCTGGAGATCTGGGGGGATCCCGAGGAGGCGGCGGAGCTGGCGTCGGCATTCCTTGCGCTGCTGGACGGGAACCTGCTGCTCGACCTGCTGGAGGGGAACCCCGCCCGGCGCGAGCTGCGGCGCGCGGGGCTGCGCCGGGTGGCGGACCTGGTGACCCGGGCCAAGGAGATGACCTAGGAGACCCGGGGGCGATCCTCGCCCGGGCGCGGGGCGAGAACTTCCCGGTCGCGCTGCGCTGGCTCTCGCGCGACCACCGCCGCGATCTGATGGCGCTGTACGGCTTCGCGCGGCTGGCGGACCAGCTCGGCGACGAGGCGCCCGGCGATCGGCTCGCCGCGCTCGCCGCGCTCGAGGCGGAGCTCCAGCGCGCCTTCGAAGGACGCGCGCGGCACCCGCTGCTGCGGGCCCTCGAGCCGACGCTGCGCGCCCGGGCGCTGCCCCGCGAGCCGTTCCTGCGACTGCTCGAGGCCAACCGGCTCGACCAGCGGGTGTGCCGCTACGCGAGCTTCGACGCGCTGCTCGGCTACTGCGCGCTCTCCGCGCAGCCGCTGGGCCGGCTGGTGCTGCACGTCTTCGACGCGCACACCCCGGAGAACGGCGCCTGCGCCGACGCCATCTGCAACGCCCTGCAGGTCGCCGAGCACCTGCAGGACGTCGCCGAGGACTTCGCCAGGGGCCGCATCTACCTGCCCGCCGAGGACCTCGCGCGCTTCGGCTGCCGGGAGTCGGATCTCGGGCGACGCGGACCGGCCACGCCCGCGCTGCGCCGCGTCGCGGCCTGCCAGGCTGCCCGCGCGCGGCAGCTGCTGTGCACCGGGGAGCCGCTGCTGGCGCGGCTCGCGGGCGGCGCCCGGCTCGCGGTGGCGGCCTTCGCCGGCGGCGGCCACGCGGCGCTCGACGCGCTGGAGCGGGCCGGCTGGGACGTCCACTCGCCGCGCCTGCGCCCGCGCCGGCGCGACCTGGTGCGGCGCAGCGCGGCGCTGCTCTGGCGCGCCGCGGCGCCGGGCGGGCGGCGATGAGCGAGCCGCGGGTGGCGGTGGTGGGCGGCGGTCTGGCGGGGCTCTCGGCGGCGCTCGGCTGCGCCGACGCCGGCGCGCGCGTCGAGCTCTTCGAGCTGCGCCCCTGGCTGGGCGGCGCCACCTGGTCGCGGTCACGCGACGGCCTCGAGATCGACAACGGGCAGCACGTCTTCTTGCGCTGCTGCGAGGCCTACCGGGGCTTCCTGCGCCGCATCGGCGCGGAGGACCGCGTCGAGCTCCAGCCGCGCCTGGACGTGCCGGTGCTGGCGCCGGGAGGCCGCGTGGCGCGGCTGCGGCGTCACCGGCTTCCCAGCCCGGCGCATCTCGGACCGAGCCTGCTGCGCTTCCGGCATCTGCCGCTGGGCGCGCGGCTGCGCGCGGCGCGCACCGCGCGCCGGCTCGGCGCACTCGACCCCGCGGACCCGCGCCTGGATCGGCTGCGCTTCGGCGACTGGCTGGCCGCGCAGGGAGAGGGCGCGGCGGCGGTCGACCGTTTCTGGGACCTGCTGATCCGCCCGACGCTGAACCTGCCGGCCCGCGACGCCTCGCTGGCGCTCGCGGCGTTCGTGTTCCGCACCGGCCTGCTGACGCGGCCGGCGCACGCCGATATCGGCTGGGCCCGGCTGCCGCTGCGCCGGGTGCACGCCGAGCCGGCGCAGGCTGCGCTGGGCGCGCTTGGAGCGCGGATCCATCTGCGCAGCCGGGTCGAGCAGCTCGAGATCGGGCGCGACCGCTGCGTGCTCCGGGTGGGGGGTCGGCGCGTCGTGGCCGACGTGGTCGTGCTGGCCACGCCTCCGGCCGCCGCCGCGGCGTTGCTGCCGCCCGCCGCCGGCGTGGCCCCTCGGGACCTGGAGCGCCTGGGCCGCTCGCCGATCGTGAACCTTCACGTGGTGTTCGACCGGCCGGTGCTGCCGTATGCCTTCGCGGCCTGTGTCGGCACGCCCCTCGAGTGGCTCTTCGATCGCAGCCGCTCTGCCGGGCTGGCACGCGGGCAGTACCTCGCGGTCTCGCTCTCCGCCGCCGACGCCTACCTGGGGCGCTCGCGTCGGGAGCTGCGGGCGCGCTTCCTGCCCGCCCTCGAAGCGCTGCTGCCGGCGGCGCGCGAAGCCCGCGTCGAGCGCTTCTTCGTCAGCTGCGAGCCGGAGGCGACCTTCCGCCAGGCCCCGGGGTGCCAGCGCCTGCGGCCGCCGGCCGCCAGCGCGCTGCCGCGCCTGTGGCTGGCGGGCGCATGGACCGACACCGGCTGGCCGGCCACGATGGAAGGCGCGGTGCGCAGCGGCCGGGCCGCCGCGCGCGGCGCGCTGCTCGCCGCCGGCCGCACGCGCGGCCTGCCCGCCGAGGCGGCATGAGCCCGCCGATTCCGTCCACCCGGAGGAGTCCCGCATGAGCGCGTCCGCCACCGCCCCGTTCCCCGCAGCGACCGCCGCGGGCGCGCTCGAGCGCGCCTGCGCCCGGCTGCTGAGCCTGCAGCACGAGAAAGGCTGGTGGAAGGGCGAGCTCGAGACCAACGTGTGCATGGAGGCCGAGGACCTGCTGCTGCGGCGCTTCCTGGGCATCCAGGAGCCCGAGCGGCTGCGCCGGACGGCCGCCTGGATCCGCTCGCGCCAGCGCGACGACGGCGGCTTCGCCTTGCACCCCGACGCTCCGCCGGATCTCTCGGCCACGGTCGAGGCCTATGCCGCGTTGCGCCTGGCGGGTGATGCCTCCGATGCCGCGCACATGCGTCGGGCCGCGGCGCTCGTGCGCGAGCTCGGCGGCATCGAGGCCTCGCGGGTCTTCACGCGCATCTGGCTCGCGCTGTTCGGCGAGTGGTCTTGGCGCGACCTGCCGGCACTGCCCCCGGAGCTGATCCTGCTGCCGAGCTGGTTTCCGCTCAACGTCTACGACTTCGCCAGCTGGGCGCGTCAGACGATCGTGCCGCTGTGCGTCGTCGCCGCGCACCGGCCGACCCGCCGGCTGGGCTTCGGGCTCGGCGAGCTCCGCAGCGGCGCCGCGGCGCCCCCGCTCGCCCCGCTCTCGAGCTGGGCGGGGCGCTTCGAGCGGCTCGACCGGCTGCTCCACCTCTACGAGAGGCGACCGCTGCGACGCCTGCGGCGTCACTCGCTGCGTCTGTGCGCCGAGTGGATCCTGCGCCGCCAGGAGGCCGACGGCTGCTGGGGCGGCATCCAGCCCCCCTGGGTCTACTCGCTGATGGCGCTCCACCTGATGGGCTATCCGCTCGACCACCCGGTGCTGCGCAAGGGCCTCGAGGGGCTGGAGCGCTTCGCCATCGTCGAGGCCGGGACGCGCCGCTTCGAGGCCTGCCAGTCCCCGGTCTGGGATACCGCCCTGGCGATGCTGGCCCTGCGCGATGCGGGCGTCGCTCCGGACGCGCCGGCGCTGGTGTGCGGGGCCGCCTGGCTGCTCGACGAGGAGGTGCGCGTCGCCGGCGACTGGGCCGTGCGGCGGCCCGATCTGGAGCCGGGCGGCTGGGCATTCGAGTTCGAGAACGACCACTACCCCGACCTCGACGACACGTCCGAGGTGGTGATGGCGCTGCGCGCAGCGCAGCACGCCGAGCCCGCCCGCGCCGAGGCGGCGATCCGCCGCGCGGTGCGCTGGAGCTTCGGCATGCAGTGCCGCGGGGGCGGCTGGGCCGCGTTCGACGTCGACAACGACCGGGCGCTCTGCTCCGAGCTTCCCTTCTGCGACTTCGGCGAGGTGACCGACCCGCCCAGCGCCGACGTCACCGCCCATGTGCTGGAGATGCTCGCCGAGGAGGGGCGCGCGACGGACCCGCGCGTGCGGCGGGGGGTCGACTGGCTGCTGCGGCAGCAGGAGGCCGACGGCTCCTGGTTCGGGCGCTGGGGCGCCAACCACCTCTACGGCACGGGAGCGGCCGTGCCGGCGCTGGTGCGAGCCGGTCTCGAGCCGGAGCATGCGTCGCTGCGGCGCGCCGTCCGCTGGCTCGAGCAACGCCAGAACCGCGACGGGGGCTGGGGCGAGAGCCTGCGCTCCTACCGCGATCCCGCCTGGCGCGGGCGCGGCGAGTCGACGGCCTCGCAGACCGCCTGGGCGCTGCTCGCGCTGCTGGCCGTGGACGCTGCTTCGCCGGCGATCGACGCCGGCATCGGCTGGCTCGTGCGCAGCCAGCGCGCAGACGGCAGCTGGGACGAGCCGCAGTTCACCGGCACCGGCTTTCCCGGCGACTTCTACATCCGCTACCACCTGTATGCGCTGAGCTTTCCGGTGATGGCGCTCGGCCGCTACCTGCGAGGCGCCTCCGGCCCGCGTCCAACCCCCGGCTCCGCGCCCGCGAGAGAGCTGGGCTGACGAGGTTCGCATGCCCGTTCCCTGGTCCCAGATGGCGACGGTCGCCTGCTACGTGCTGCGCCAGAAGCTCGCCGGACGGCGCCGCTACCCGCTGGTCCTGATGCTCGAGCCGCTGTATCGCTGCAACCTCGCGTGCGCCGGCTGCGGGAAGATCCAGTATCCCTCCCAGGTGCTGCGCTCTCAGCTGAGCTACGAGGAATGCATGCGCGCCGTGGACGAGTGCCCGGCGCCGGTGGTGAGCCTGCCGGGCGGCGAGCCCCTGCTGCATCCCGAGATCGAGCGCATCGTGGAGGGGATCGTCGCGCGCCGCCGCTACGTCTATCTCTGCACCAATGCGCTGCTGCTGGAGCAGAAGCTCGACCGTTTCACCCCGAGCCGCTTCCTGAGCTTCAGCGTCCACCTCGACGGGCTCGAGCCCGAGCACGACCGCGCCGTGTGTCGCGAGGGGACCTACGCGGTCGCCACCCGCGCCATCCAGGCAGCGCTGGCACGCGGCTTCCGCGTCACCACCAACACGACCCTCTTCGAGGGCAGCGAGCCCGAGCGCGCGGTGGAGTTCTTCGACGAGATGATGCGCCTCGGCGTCGAGGGCATGATGGTGTCGCCGGGCTACGGCTACCAGAAGGCGCCCGACCAGGAGCACTTCCTGTCCGCCGCCCGCACCCGGCGGCTCTTCCGCCGCATCCTCGGCTCGCGTTCGGGCCGCCGACGCTGGCGCTTCAACCAGTCGCCGCTCTTCCTCGAGTTCCTGGCGGGAGCGCGCGACTACGACTGCACGCCGTGGGGCAACCCGACCTACTCGGTCTTCGGCTGGCAGAAGCCCTGCTACCTGCTCCAGGACGGCTACGCCGCGAGCTTCGGGGAGCTGATGCGGGAGACCCGCTGGGCCGAGTACGGGCACGCCAGCGGCAATCCGCGCTGTCGCGACTGCATGGTGCACAGCGGCTTCGAGGCCAGCGCCGTGGAGGAGGCCTTCTCCTCCTGGCGGGGCATGCTCGCGATGGCGCGGGCGGCGCTGTTCGGGCCGCGCGTGCCGGCGCCGGGCGTCGACGTGGAGCCGCCGCAGGCGACGACGCCCGCCTCGGAGGCGGCGCCCAGCCGGGGCTGGGCGGCCGAGGCCACTCCGGCATCGCTGCGCGTGGCCTTCGAGTACCGGGGAGACGTGACGCTCACGCTGGACGACGGCGCCAGCCTCGCGGGCTACGTGACGAACCTGGACGAGCGGGAGCTGCAGCTCTGGAGTCGCGGGCACACCGCCGCCCGCCGGGTCGCCGTCGAGAGCGTGCGGCGTGTCGAGCTCAGCGGGCGCGACCCGGCGCCTGCGC
>Ga0307429_1001670_pt1 | contig 10074 bp, 9 predicted proteins | sample SalMarWE160230MG_FD_202151 | JGI IMG/M metagenome (GOLD analysis project Ga0307429, IMG submission 202151) | Salt marsh sediment microbial communities from the Plum Island Ecosystem LTER, Massachusetts, United States - WE1603-230 | ecosystem: Environmental > Aquatic > Marine > Intertidal zone >...
CGAATTGTGCAATCTCAAAAGGACCGGGACGGCTCACCTTTAGCGCCTAGTAGCTAATTATACCAGGAAACGGCAAATTCGGGTCCTGCGTATAGAGCCCATAATACCCTGTACTTCGGCTTGGCAATAAGTTGGAATTGATTTATTCCCGGTGAATCAAAATGATTACTGTTAAACTAACACCTTGCCTCAATCAGGAGCGAGGTTCCTTCACCAGACTTGGAATGGATTTTGAATGTTCCGCCAAGAAAATCGATTCTCTGGTGTATGCCAATTAGTCCTAGCTTACCTCTGGAAGCAAGCCTATCAAATTTTTTGGGTGGGCGAAAACCTCGGCCATTATCCTCCATCGATATCTTGAGGCTTTCCGGGGTGAATTCTAAGTTAACAATTGCCTCTGTAGCTCTGGAATGTCGCTTGATATTGTTTAAAGCCTCTTGTGTTATGCGGAATATGGTGACTTCAGCTTCGGGGGATAGCTTGCGCTTTTCACCACTTACCAGAATTCGGGTATTAATGCCAGACTCCTTATTCATACGGTCCACTAACCATCTCAATGCTGGTACCAACCCCAGGTCATCTAGCATGCTTGGTCTTAAGTCAAGTCCTATCCTCCGTAGGCCTTCAACTGTTTCCAGGGTTGTGTCTCTAATCCACTCTGCATTTTTCCTCGCTTCCCTCATATCATCACCAGAAGGAATCAAAGTTTCAGCGCGATTAGCTATGACCAGTAGTGTCTGTATGGTATCGTCATGGAGCTCCTGGGCAATGCGCAGCCGTTCATTCTCCTGGGACTCGAGTATTTTTGATATGTATACCTGACGTTCCGCCTCTCGTTCCGCGAAAATTTTCCTCTCTTTACGACGCCACTCCAGCTCAAAGGTTGCCAGTGATACGAGCAAAAAGGGCAGTAGCAGCAAAGCTATGTTGGTTATTAAGTAATCATTAGGCCACATATCGGCAATTATCGGTAGTATTCCCCCGAGCGCCAGCAAACAGGCAATCAGAGCACCCTGCCATGAGAAAAATATAGCCGCGTAGATAATTGGTATCAGAAAGAGGATACCAACAATATGATTTACGAACTCCATTACCGCCAGTTTGTAAAACGAAGAAAGCCAGGGGAACCATGGTCCTACATTAGATTCCCTCCAGGGCCAGGCCTGATAGAGAAATATTAGAGCCAGGGTAATAACGAGGATCACCCAGAAGTGGGGATTATTGAGGATTCTTCCCTTGGTTTTTAATGTGGAAATACCTAACATTTGCTTGTTAACCACCCACTTTATTCAAGGTCGTCAAGGGTAAGTATGCCTTTCCGCAGCCCGACGATGACGGCTTCGGTGCGTGAAGCTACGTTCAATTTCAGGAAAAGGTTGGCTAAGTAACCCTTCACCGTACGCAGACTCAGGTCCAGCCTTAGAGCGATATCGTTGTTGGATGTGCCTTTGGCGGCTAGACTGAGCACCTCCAGCTCCCTGGGGGAAAGTTTATCACCTACATCCGAGCCTTTGGGTTTGATGATATGTTGAAAGGCATATTTGAAAATTTGTTGTGAAACCGCGGGAGACAGTACCGTTTCTCCACAGACCAGAGCACGAACGGCATAAATGACTTCATCGCCGTATACGCTTTTGGTCAGATAGCCACCGGCACCGGCTTTGAGTATGCCAAGTATGTGCTCATTATCGCTGTGGACAGTCAGTACCAATACGGCTATCGCCGGACAATCCGTTTTGATTTGTTTAGTTGCCTCTAACCCGTTGAGCTCCGGCATACTTATATCCATAATCACCACGTCGGGCAGCAGCTCGGTGGCCAGTTTAACGGCTTCTTTACCATCGCTGGCTTCGGCAATAACTTCAAAGTCGGGCTGTTTTTCCAGGACATCCCTCAGTGCCTGGCGCAGCAGAGGGTGGTCGTCAGCCAGCACTATTCTGATCTTATTGGATTTGTAATGTTCTGAAGTAGATTCCGGTTTCACTTTAACCACATCTTACCTCGTGGCGATGATTTTAGCATAAGTGGGGGGCGCTAGCAACTGAAGTACCCCGTCTCTTGACCAGGCGGACTTTAGGACACGGTCAATAGACCGTTGTTAATTAGGCAAGATGGGGGTATATTGCGTTAAGGATGTCCCATCACAAAAAGCCCAGGATTTTTTGAAAAAATGGCCGCCGCTGACTTAAGGCTTTCATGTCCTGTCCGGGTGATGTGGGCAAACCGACTTGAGGTAAAAGGGCGGCAGGGGAGTTTTACCAGGCCAAATCTTTGATAGGAGGTGATGACCGTAATAATTTAAAAATATAACTATTATAGTCTAAGATAATATAACACCAAAGGAGTAGAAGATGATTAAGAAAGTCAAGTTTGACGATGCGCAGAGGAAGAGAGTAATTGACAAGGCGGGTCACCTCGCCTGTGACTTTGGGGCAAAATATATGGCTTGCGCCCCGGGTATTTTCGAGGGAATAGCCGAGGCGTTCCGGGATGAGGGGGTAGAGCTATTTCCCAAAGAAATACAGGACACGCTAACCTCTGCGTTTATAGCCCTTCACGGCGGTGTGGCTATGTCCGGAGTCGGCACCTGTGGAGCTGTTACCGCCGCTACGTTTCTTATCGGCTACGTGGTCGGCGTTACCACCGAGGAGCTAACGAAAAACGCCAACCTCAACTACGCCTCATGCGTTCCGGCGGTGACCTACATATTTGATAGATTCGAAGAGACATACGGCGCCACCGATTGTCTCAGATTGCGCTATAATCGGGTTCAGCGGGCTTTTGACCTCCTCGACCCCGACGCCAGGGTAAACGAAGAACTCTTTATTCTGTATCAGCCCAACAAGTGCGCCATGATTGCCGAAGAATTCGAAGGCGGGCGTGACCAGACGCCGCCGGTTCAGGGTGCGCGCTGGGCAGCCGAGGCAATTTGCGACTTATTAGCCATGGAACCCGAAGAGCGCAAGGAGCTGCCGCCGCATCTAAGGGGCTTGGGCATGCAGGAAATGGCGCCGGAGGTTATGAAGGTCGCCGAGGCGTTGAAGAAACTGCACTTCGGCCGCCCCGAAGAGAAGCTTTCCTACCGGGAGTACTGGACTTTTAAGATGAAGGGTAAAAAAGGAGTGGAAGAAGGCCGGCCGGGTTCAATAAGCGCCCCCAAAAAGTAATTAAGGGGCTTGATGATAAAAGCAGAAATTATAAGGAGGTAAAAAGTTGAAAAAGAAACTACTGTTAATCCCGCTGGCGCTGCTGTTAGCCATCAGCCTGGTTGCCATCGGCTGCCCGGCAACTCCGGAAGACACCACGCCGCCAACGCAGCCAACGCAACCAACAGAGCCAACCGCGCCAGCACCGGAGGGGCCTATAAATCTGATAGAGGCTAACTGGCCTCCAGCCCAGATGCCCCCACCGATATATTTGGAGCCTTTTGACTTCACCCTGGAGCAGTGGATGGACACCGTAGAGTGGCAGACCGGGGATGAGGTGGTTTTCGAACGTTACCCGACCGAGACCCTGGTAAAAATGGGCGACATGTGGGAAGCGGTTAAGCTGGGAATCTGTGATATTGCCATGGTAAACGTAATGGCCTTCCCCGGCCAGTTCCCGATGACGGCTGCCCTGCGCGTCCCCGGCTTTTTCTCTAATTCCATTCAAGGCTCAATGGTTCGCCAGACGCTGCTTGAGGAAGGCTACCTTGCTCCTGAGTGGGCCGATGTGAAAGTCCTCTGGTTCGGAACGAACGCGCCTCACAGCATAGCCTGCCGGACCAAGCAGATTACCACCCTGGATGACCTTAAGGGTTTGAAGGTGGCGAATATGGGAGAGCCGGAAAGCTCATTTTTAGAAGCGCTGGGAGCTGTTTCCGTACCCATGCCGGCAACAGAATTCTACCTGGCTCTGGAAAGAGGCACCGTGGATGCGGTCGTTCAGGATACCAACGGGCTGGTGGCTTTCCAGCTGTACCAGGTAGCGCCCTATATCACCGAGATTCCCGGCAACGCCAACTCGGCCATGGTAGTGGTTATGAACCTGGACAAGTATAATAGCCTGCCTCCCGATATCAAGACAGTGTTTGACCAGAGCACCGGCATACTTCGGTCAATATGTCATGGTAAGCGTTTTGACTATAGCTGTAATGCCTGCGTGGATTATCTCAACTCACTGGAGGGCGCTCCCCCTGTTTCCGTTCTTTCTGAGGAGGAGCGAGCCAAATTCTTCCAGACCATAGACCCTCTTATTGACGAGGCGTTAGCCGATCTGGAGGCTCAAGGGCTGCCGGCCAGGGATATGTTCGCCAGAGCTCATGAGCTGGTGGAGTTATATTCCAGCTGGGGTTTTTAAGCTAGAGTTATGGGGTTAGCTAATATAAGAACCGCCGCCCGCATTTTAGAGGAGCGCACCTCTTTTCTCTTCAGCGCGCTGGGGGCAGTCAGTGCGGCAGGGTTAGTCGCGATGATAATGATTACTGTCGCCGATGCCACCGGACGGCGGTTCTTTTCCTCCCCCATCTACGGCTCCTATGAAAGTGTGACCCTTCTGTTATCGGTAGTATTCTTCTCCTCATTATCCTACTGCACGATTAAGAAAGGGCATTTTGCGGTAGATGTCGCCACGTCGCATTTTCCACCAAAGGTTCGCCTATATATGGTTACCGTAATGTACCTCGTGTCTGGCTTGCTGAGCTGGCTGCTGGCTTCGCAGCTGGTGGTTCTCTCGCTTAAGCTGAAAGCCAGCCATCTCACGGGTACACAGTTTACCTTTTTGCCGGTTTACCCATTTGGACTGTTTGGAGCCCTTTGTTTGATAGTAGTCGGCTGGGTCTTTTTAGTGCAGTTCCTAAACCTCCTGGTAAAAGCTATAGAGGGGAATAACTAAGTCTTAAAACAGGCGGTTAATATATGGAAGTAAGCCCGATTATTATAGGCATCATTGGCTGGGTTGTGCTTCTCCTGTTGCTGTTTCTGGAGATGCCCGCCGGCATAGCTCTGCTTCTGGTTAGCTTTGGGGGCATCTGGTGCCTGAGAGACTTACCTCAGGCTCTTCATTTTGTTGCCCGGGCAACTTATGATACCTCGATGACTCATCTCTGGAGCCTCATCCCCCTCTTTGTCTTTATGGGTCTGCTGGCTAATGAAGGGGGGTTGGGCTCGGACCTTTTCAAAGCCGCCTCCAAATGGTGGGGAGGGTTTCGTGGCGGGATGGCTATGACCACAACAGCGACAGCCGCTGGTTTCAGCGCTGTCTGCGGTGACAATATCGCCGGAGCGGCTACCATGACTTCCGTCTGTTTACCGGAGATGAGAAAATACCAGTATGATGATAACTTATCCTTAGCCACTATTTGTGCTGGTGGAATCCTGAGCTTTCTGATTCCTCCCAGCCTCGGCTTTATTATCTATGGCTTACTGGCAAATGTAAATATTAGCGCCCTTTTTCTAGGCGGGGTCTTCCCCGGCATAATTTGTGGTTTCCTGTACATGGTTGTCATCTATATTATCTGCCGAATTGCTCCCGAAAAGGGCCCTGCGGCGGCTAAAGCAACCTGGGCCGAAAGGTTCTCGTCCCTCAGGTATGTATGGGGAGTACTGCTCCTGGTTATTATCGTCTTCGGGGGTATTTTCAGCGGGTTTATCACGGTTACTGAAGCTGGAGCGCTTGGAGCTTTCGCCGCCCTGGTTGTAGGCCTCATAAAAGGGCAGCTCAACTGGCGGAAGTTCCGCCGTGCCGCCGTCAGCTCGGTACAAACAGTGGGCATGATTTTTCTACTCATAATCGGTGCTTGGAGTTTTGCTCCGTTCCTGTCGCTGACGAGGATTCCCACGGAAATGGTAGCATTAATGGGTGGTTGGTCTCCCGGGTTTATTCTGCTCTTTGTTCTGGTGTTCTTCTTCTTGGGTGGTATGATTTTCGAGGCGGCGATACTGATGATAATCACGATACCACTCCTTCTCCCTCTATGGCTGGCGGCAGGTTTCGACCTGGTATGGTTCGGGGTCGTCCTCATGCTCGTAGTAATCGTGAGCGGTATTACCCCGCCGGTGGGATTTGTAGTATATGTAGTTAGCGGCATGGTTCCAGAGGCTTCTAGCGGTGCGATATTCAAGTCGGTGATCTGGTTTATTCCACCAGTATTACTTTGCGCCGGCTTGGTAGTTGCCTTTCCTCAAATTGCGACCTTTCTCCCCAACCTTTTCGGTTAGCTTTTAGGATAATAAATAGTCAATTTAATATCAGCGGAGGGATTCGAACCCACGACCAATTGGTTATGAGTCCTTGGGAGCCGCTACGCTAAACTAAAGCTTGTTTAGTATATAGAATAAGAAATAGTGATGGCTCCAGGGTCTTGAGACCAACATGAAAACATTGATCGCCTCTATATCAAGAGTACCCTAGGTAATCTCTCCACGCTGACTGGCCACCTCCTGCAATATTTCCGCCACTCATAATCCCAAGATCCCCTCGTCACTTAACTATTTTTGCTCTGGAAAATAAAATAGAGCCAATTTTTTAGGCAATTAGGTACTCTGGCAGTAGCCAAAGTCAGAAAAGAAATACCAGACCGTTGAAAAGTTCGGGTTTTGGAGCGAGTACAAATAGATAACGTGACACTAATATACTCAACGAATACAATAGTTTGACAAGGAAATTACAGATTGCCTATAATCAGATTTAAGGTTATCAGGGTATTCTTCAAATCAGAAATAGGGTATTAAAGGAGAGAACCTAATGTATCGCTTGGTTTGGCAATAGCCAGAGTCGGAAAAGAAATACAGCACCGTTTACAAAATATTGACAAGGGAGGGTAGAAAAATATGGATACACTGGAAGAGCTGGCACAGATTGCCCGCACCCGACCGGAAAAACTAAAAGAGCAGAAGGAAAAGGGCGTCAAAATAGTTGGTTATATAGGCAGGTTTGTTCCCGAGGAATTAATCTACGCCTCTGGAGCGCTACCCTATTTGCTCTGCAGAGGAGGGCAGCCTGAACCTCCGGATGCAGTGATACCTTACATGCTTCGCTTCATGAGCCCTTATTCCAGGTCTCAGATTGGATATCACCTCTTAGGTATAGACCCCGTAGTGCCAATGCTTGACCTTACAGTGCTGCAGAGCACTGACTGTCATGAATCGAGGTTAGCTGACCTGTTTGAATACTTTAAATTACCAACGATGAGGCTGGGTGTTCCACCTGACTGGGAAAAATCTCTCTCCCGGGACTACTATTACAAAGAACTAGCCCGGCTGATAGAGAAACTAGAAGCTATCACAGGTAATAAAGTATCAGAACAAAGACTCAAGGAATCAACCGACTCTATTAATAAGATTAGATGGCTTCTAAGTAAGATTAATCTGTTAAGAAAGAACCAGCCGCCGCCTATAGGCGGCGCTGACTTTATCCGGCTGAACCACTATTCCTTCTATGCCGACCCCCAAAAGATACTGCCCAAGCTCGATGAGCTGTATCAGGAGCTGCAAAAAGGCGGAAGCCCCTTCCCCAAAGAGGCGCCCAGGATACTCCTGGCCGGTCATGTAGTAGCCATAGGCGACTATGTTGTCCCCAAGTTAATTGAAGACTCCGGGGGAGTAATAGCTGCCGAGTTTCTGGACGAAGGGATGAGGCACTGCGAATGGAGTGTAAAAACGGACGGCGACTTGATAAGAAACCTGGGAGAGACCTATTTTTTAGAGAGGACGCCGCCGTCCATATTCCAGCCAGCCTGGGAAGCAAGAGCCGAGTTTATGAAGAAGCTTATAAGAGATTTTAGCATTGATGGCGTGATATGGTACGAGTTGTCCTTTGATGAGATATATGACCTGGAATGTTCCATCGTTTCTAAAGTACTGAATGAAATAAACATTCCCTTTTTAAAACTTGAATCATCATACGAATATTCAAGAGAGGCTGTGGGACCACTAACCACCCGGGTTGAGAGCTTTATCGAAACAGTCAAGCAGAGGAGGAGTTGATTAAAATGGCAAAGGATATATATGAAGACTTCTTAAGGCTAACCGGCTTTGAAGAAGACGAGATGTCAGAATATTTACCCCAGTGGCGTAAAGCATCCGAAAGGCTGGGCTTAACCGAAGACGATGTTAGATTCGCCACCCAAGAACAGCTTCCCACCTACTTTGCCATAGAATTGGAAGGTATCAGGAAATTACTGGGCTGCTTTGTAAAAGAAACTATAGATTTAACCAAAGCGAGTGAGTACAAAGAGAGAGGGGTAAAGATAGTATATGGTATTCTGCCCGCCATCTTGCATTTTTATTATGCCCTCAAGTTAACAGCGCCGGGCAAGGTATACGTCTCCTTTCCCGATATATTCCTGACTCTGGTAATGAACGGCTTCTTCCACAAGCTAAGTCCGCTCTTGGAGGAGGCTGAGAGAACCGGGATCCCCTACGGGTGCCGCCACTGCGCCCTGAACAAGACAAGATATGCCGCCCGCCGGCTGGATATTATCCCCTCACCCGATATAAGCTGGATATGGGGCTTCATCTGCGATGAAGGGCCTAAAACCGACGAGTTCATCCGCATCTACCATGACCCTGAGTGGAAGACCTATATTACCCGCCTGCCCCACGACCAGCCACTGGGCACCGTGGAGGATGAGGTCATGGACAGGGTAGAGTACCTGGCCAAACAGATGAAAGATGGCTTCGAATCAGCTCAAAGGGAAATAGGCATCAAGGTTGAGGAAAAGAAGATAAGTGAGGTAATTGCTATCTGGCACAGGTATGCGGCCAAGCTGGCCGAGCTAGCCCTGCTAATGAGTGCTGACCCGCAACCCCTGGGCGCAGTAAGCGGGCGCCTGTTCTGGGAGCCTCTGTTTACGCCCTTCAATACCGGCATTGAAGGAATGGAAAAGGCTTTAGACATTACCATCAGAGAGGTCAGGCAAAGGGTGGCCAATAAAGAAGGAATACTGCCTAAGGGGGCACCAAAGCTGCTGATTTACAGCATACACCCTTCCGTTCCTTGGATAGCTAAAGTATTCGAGGAAAATGGCGTGGGCATTCCTTTAAGCGAGTTTTTTATACTCACCAAGAAGCAACTGATGCCGCCTTCATTTGAAGACCCCTATATGGCTGCGGCTGAAGGCTGGCTCAGAACATCCGCGATGGTCAACCCCGGCTATCAGGCAGAGCAGATATGTGAAAAGATAGAAACTCACAAGTTTGATGGTGCGGTCTTTGGCCTGATGGACTTTGACCGCTGGCTGGGTAGCCCTCACCGGCTACTATCCAGAATGGTTGAGGAAAAGACCAAATTACCCGTGTTCTATATTGAGGGAGATAACTGGGATGATAGAGACTATAGCCTGGAAGCTCTAAGGACAAGGATTGAAAGCATATGCGAAATAATGAAAATGCGGAAAGCCTGACCGAATAATGTTTGCCGGTATCGATATAGGCTCAGTTGCTACCAAAGCAGTAATAATTAACCAGCGGGAAGAAATCCTGGTCTTTTCTCAGATATCGACAAGCTATGACCGTGAGCAAAGTGGAGCCGATGTTTTCAAACTGGCTCTGGAAAAAAGCCAGAAGTCAGCGGAGGACATAGAATATATTGTCTCAACCGGCTACGGCCGCAGGGCCTTTACCTCTTCAGACAAGGTCCTCCCCGAGATAGTCTGTCATGCCAGGGGAACAAAGTTCCTGTTCCCGGCAGTTAGAACAATTATTGATATAGGTGGCCAGGATAGCAAAGTAATGCAATTAGATGAACAGGGCATGGTCACCCGATTTGAAATGAACGATAAGTGTGCTGCCGGGACGGGAAGATTTCTGGAAGTCTTAACCGAGAGAATACTAAACCTCCCTATCGAAGAGCTTGGCCCGCTTTCATTGAAGTCTAAAAAACCTTGTACTCTCAGCAGTATCTGTACCGTATTTGCCGAGTCAGAGATAATCTCTTTTCTATCAGAGCATAAGGCTAAGGAAGATATAGCTTATGGTATGAGTAAAGCAATTGCCAAAAGGGTAATTGCTATGGGTGTCGGGGGGCAAATTAACTTTGAGGAGCTTATAGTTTTCTCCGGAGGAGTGGCCAAAAATATCGGGGTAGTTAAGG
>Ga0307429_1001672_pt1 | contig 10071 bp, 13 predicted proteins | sample SalMarWE160230MG_FD_202151 | JGI IMG/M metagenome (GOLD analysis project Ga0307429, IMG submission 202151) | Salt marsh sediment microbial communities from the Plum Island Ecosystem LTER, Massachusetts, United States - WE1603-230 | ecosystem: Environmental > Aquatic > Marine > Intertidal zone >...
TTAAAAAACAGTTCAGGTCGAATATCGGCCAAGCCATAAACAACAAACGTGCTCATTGGGTCGATGAGTTGGTAGATATTACAACCAAAAAACAAAAGGTAACACTGGGCCAGTTTTCAAAGGCTTTCGGCCGATTGAGCCGTCATCCCGTATTCGGGATTCCGATATTAATATTCTTCTTGCTGATGACATTTATGCTTGTGGTACATGTCGCAGGTTTCCTTGATGAAATACTTAGTGCTACGATAGTTGACCCTACGATTGGATTTATTGAAGGGCTATTCCAGGCTGAAGATGGAGCTATAAAACATCAGTTCTGGTACGACTTTCTTGTAGGCAATTACGGAATTTTGACGCTGGGTTTATTTAATGCGATAGTTACCGTACTTCCAATACTTTCTGTATTCTTTCTTATGTTTGGTTTTCTCGAAGACATAGGCTATATGCCAAACCTCTGTGTCTTGGTTAAAAGGATTTTCGGAAAGATAGGATTAACCGGCAAAGCGGTTATGCCGTTGGTTTTAGCACTTGGATGTAAAACGATGGCAACGCTTTTCACGAAAAGCTTAAATAGCCGGAAGGAAAAATTCATAGCTGTTTACCTGATTGCTTTTGCCATACCCTGCGCTGCGCAATTGGGTGTTGATATGGGAATAATTGGAAAACTCGGAAATCTGCGGCTTTTAGGCTTTGTAATTGCCTATGGGACACTGATAATTGTTGAGATTGGTGTAGGGTTCCTGCTTAACAAGGTGATAAAAGACGATGAAAAAAGCAGCTTTATCCAGGAATTGCCTGCTATTCGAGTTCCAAACCCAAAGGCGATAATTGTCAAGACCTATTATCGTCTGTATTGGTTTCTGAAAGAAGCACTTCCAATATTTATTATTGCGGCGGCGGCGCTGTTTTTCGTTGATAAAATAGGCCTGCTCGATTTAACAAAAACTGCATTAAGCCCGGTTGTTGTCGGGTGGCTTGGTTTGCCCATCGATATTGTCGATGCGCTGATACTTTCTCTTGCACGACACGAAGCGGCAGCTGGTTTATTGTTAAACATGGTAGATTCAGGTGCCCTGAATTTTATCCAGTGCGTAGTTGCTGTAACTATTACAACGATGTTTGTGCCATGTTTTGCAAATATTGTGGCAATGTGTAAGCAGATGGGCGTAAAAACCGGTTTAGCGATGGTTGTAGCGATAAACATATCATCTTTTATTCTGGCGGGTATTTTAAACTGGATATTGGTGTTTACTCTTGGGAGATGGAATTTATGAATGACAGGAAAATGGAAAGAGATGAGCATCTCGAACAGTTATGGTATATGAAAGAAGAAGGAAATGATTCAACAGAGGCTTTCAAGGTTGCTATGAACGGCAAGATAGACCCTACAATAATTGATGAATTGTCGTCCGAGGATATGGTTGAACTATCTGCCGATGGAAATAAAATCAAATTTACAAAAAAAGGTGAAGATTATAGCAGACAAATAATTCGTGCACACAGACTTGCAGAAAGGTTGCTCTACGATGTTCTTGGCGGTGATTTCGAATCAGGCGCATGTGAGTTTGAGCATATTATCACGCCCGAACTGGTCGATAGTATCTGTATTTTGCTCGGCCATCCAAAAACATGTCCGCACGGATCGCCGATACCGCAAGGCCGATGCTGCAAAGAATCCTGCCGGACAGCTCAAAGTTCTGTTGTGCCTTTGACTGAATTAAAGGTAGGCCAATCCGCACGAGTTGCCTATATCAATTGCAAAAATGACCAGCAGCTTCATAAAATAGACAGCCTGTGTATAAGGCCGGGGACAATTGCTACATTGCACCAGAGATACCCGACATATGTAGTTGAATGCGAGGGCAGTAACATCGCCATGGACGAAGAGATAGTTGCAAATATCTGCGTATGGAAAAACCACGAACCTCTGCAAGCGGGAGGGAAAGCGATGCTTCCCGGCACAGGCGAAAGAGGTGGCCGTCAAGGCAGATTCAGACATAGAAAACGAAACAGGCAATAAGGTAATAGAACGGTTTAATTTTTTGTGTTCTCTTTATGTCTGTTGCGGTTTTCGCTGTGCTTTGCTTGTTGCAGCAGGTCCGGTTTGCTCGCAAAATTTCAACATTGCTGTGCAATCATCTTTGCCATTTTTGTGGTTGTATAGTTACTGAACTTAATCATTCAGGGATGATGCCAGGGCTATTGATAATAAACCTGCTCTGGCAAACTACATCGCGCCTGTAGTAACCAAACAAAATTTTAGGAAATGATATTATGTCGCCGAAAGAAAAGAATAATTCGATTTATATTTCACTTATCTGCAATATTTTGCTTGTGATGGGCAAAGGCATTACCGGCATATTGGCAAACAGTAATGCCCTTGTAGCTGATGCAATACATTCGATGACTGATGTCATCGCTTTTTCTATAAATTATCGTGCCTGCAATGATTGCCAAATGTATGGCAGGATCAATAAGAAGAAGACGAGTGAAAAAATCAGCCAAAGAATTGTTGAGACCGAGGTAAGGGCAACATATTACATGGGTATTTTCATTTTTACCATCGGCATGGCTATTTGTTTACATAATTTTATGATCCTTGTGCTTAATAAAGTAGAAAAGCCGGATTCTATAAGCGTTGTGGTTGCTTCTATCGTATTAGCTGTCTACGTTGGGCTATATAAATATTTAGGAAACGGTGGTAATAAAGCTGTAAAAAATTGCGTAATTACAAGTAGAAATACACACTGGCAAAATAAGATGAACCTGGTTTCTGGAACCGTAGTTGTAATTGGACTGACAGCATCGATGTTAGGCTTTATTTTCATGGACGAATTAGCTGCCGTTGTTGTTGGCAGTATTTTAATAGCGATGGGCGTCAAGTTGATTATAGAAACCAGGGAAGGTTTTAGCACAGCAGCCAAGCGATATTTTAAGCCTGTAATTATTAGTATCTTAATATCAATAATCTTAGCAGCTATTTCCCTCTCGATTCAATTATAGAAGCAAATTATGTCCGGTGCGATAAAACAGCCAAAAGCAGCCATGTTTATATTGTCTGTCCTGGTCTTTTTGAATTTAACGCCTGAGTGTTTTGCTGAGCTAATAACAAAAAAAGACCTGGCAGATGTTTTGCCGACTGCCAATGCCTTTGCCAGGAAAACAGAACCATTTCCCCATTTCCGCGGCTATACTACTGACGGCGGATATTTTATGGGGGCGGTTTTTCTGACAACAGAAGTTGTTCCCGACGAAAGCTGGGGCTACCGTGACCAGATAGCAATCCTGGTTGGCGTAGATGCGATGGGAAAGATTACCGGCGTTAAGGTGCTGAGTGAATTTGAGAGTCCAAGATATACAAAAGGGCTTCTGGCTGATGGAAGCTGGTTTTTGAGTCAATTCGAAGAAAAGGATGCAGGTGACAACTTTATCCTCGAATCAGATGTAGACGCTATAACAGGAGCTACGATAACTTCAAGCGCGGTTACCCGTTCAATAAAAGCGGGCCTGGAGCTGGTTACAGAACAGATTTTAAATAAACACATTGACAAAGACAATCCGGTCGAGCACTTGTTTTTCCAGCACCTGCTCTGGCAAATAGATTTTATATTCCTATGGGTCATGGTTGGCCTGGCGTTCTGGTCATTTTTCAAAAAGAACGAATCCTTGCGTTATTTTATATTGGGGCTGAGCTTTGCATACCTGGGCATTTTCATGGGAGGCGGGTTTTCCATAAATGATATTTTAAGGCTCTTATCTCTTCACAGCCCTGTATTTTTGAACAACTTGTATTGGTACAGCCTTGTTGTTATCGCGATAGGTTTAACAGTTTTCGCTGGAAGATTCTACTGCGGCTGGCTTTGCCCATTCGGAGCTATTACCGAAGTGCTATACCGTCTGGTGCCGGTAGAATGGAAGATTACCGGAGAAGCTGACAGGTATTTGAAAGTTGTAAAATATGTCAATCTTGGGATTTTGCTAATGATCGGCCTTTTGTTTGGGGATAATATCCTTGCAATTTATTTAGCCGGCATTATAGAACCGTTTGCCACATTTTTTAATCTGCACGGCGATCTTGTATCTTGGACTTGGCTTATACTGATGCTGGTTTCTTCAGCTTTTATTTCAAGGTTTTATTGCAGATATTTCTGTCCGCTGGGCGCGTTTTTCGCGTTATTAAGCTGGATATGCTCTTTACTGCATCTAAGGCTGATAAGCGTTAATTTACCGGAAGATAACTGTAAAGGTTGCAAACTGGCTCAAAAAAGATGCCAGATGAATGCTATCAGTTACGATGAAGAATTAAAGAAACCCAGCATAGCCGGTAATGAGTGTTTTATGTGTAATACCTGTGCAACAATCTGCCCTGTAGAATCGAAAAAGCTCTTAAAAAGAATCTAAATGGGAAATTTTCTAAGAAAAAACTGGTTAATCATTATAACAATTATATCGCTGACTCTAAACGTTATTGCAGCCTTTGTTCTTTATCAAGATACAAAAACAACTGCCGATAGCTACGAGAAGAGTCTTATTAAGGCCGAGCCACTGGATTATGAAGCTTTCAAAGATCAGTGGGGCAGTGCCTGGCTTGGGTTGGAGGTTTCCGAGGTTACTCCTGAAGTAGCAGCAGCGGTACGTCTTGACAAGGTACAGGGTGCTTTAGTCAAAAGCGTTGCACCTGCTTCTCCGGCTGATAAGGCAGATATAAAACCTGGGGATGTAATAGTCTCTTTCAATGGCAGAAAGATAAGGACTGTCAGCCAGCTTCAAGGCGATTTATTGGGTAGCGAGATAGGCAGCGAAGTCTATATGTGCGTAGTAAAAGGCGATTATACAATTACGGTGTACGCACTGCCGATAGAAAGGCCGTCGTATTTGCCGCCTGTGAACAAAGCATTACCCTGGCTCGGCGTAGAAGTCAGTGAGGTTCTTTTTGGCAGTGAGGAGGCGAAAAAGCTCGAAGAAGTTGGAAAAGCAGGCGGTATTTTAGTTGAGGAAGTTATTCGTAATTCTCCTGCCGAAGAAGCGGGCTTGCAAGTCAATGATATCATCATGTCTTTTAATTCCCGAAAAACAAGAACTTTAAGGGAATTTCTATCCGACCTTGCCGGGTCCGAACCAGGTGACGAAATTTCTATGTGCATAATAAGAGAAGATGTACGCAGGACAATATATGTTACCTTGATTCGAAAACCCTCACTTACCAATATATAAAAATCAGTAAAAAAAGGCTGATTGTTTTTGAGACAGTATCATGTTAAAAACGAATCTTAAGCATCTGGTGCCGGAAAAAGAATTAAATGAACTTGTATCAAACAACACCGAAATGTCTTCGAGTTTATCATAATACGCTGGTTGCACACTGGACAGGTCAACTTTATCCTCAATTACTGTGAACGGTTACCAATTTTTTAGGTCACATGAAGTTCATGCTTGATAAATGGAAATATTATATTTGGGAAGATACAAAAAGTTGCTCATTTGAGTTAGGATATACGATTGGAGAGCTAAATAACTTAGCCGTTAATTATTGGGAAAAATTCAAGAAAGCATATTTTCGGCCTAATCCGCAAAAATTCAAACAACAGCTCCCTGAACTACTTGTCTCTAAATTAAACCAAATGCCTGACGTAACAATAAACAGTCATGTCTTTGAGAAATTGACCAACGAAATGTATAAGCTTCTATCCTGTTCCCTGGCAGGCAACCGCAGTCCTAATGAAATCATCTCTGGATTACAATCCGATACTGAAATGCGAGAAGAAGTAGTAGAACTTTTGGTCTCGGAGATAAAATCAAACTCCTCTCTTGGTAGTCAACGGACTTTTTTAAATAGACTTTTATCAGGAGATGATGAATTGAGAATTTTACTTAATAAGCAGAAAGAGAAAAAAGGTTTTCCTCACAATATTTAGCTGCCCTATAAAAGGAGAGAATCGCTATGGCAATAACAGAAACCACAACAGTTAACGGCTTAAAAGCACTTAGCTTTACAACGGTACCTGCTGTAAACATAACAGGGGTAATTTTGATTGCTACCGGCATTGTTGCCGTAGGTACTCCTTTGGTTATATTAGGGGTACGTTATATAGTCAGGCGAATAAATAAAAACGAAGATGGTTCTGTAAAAATAACCGCCAGTACTGTCAATGGCAAAGTTATTATGTCGCTTGTTGTTGTCGCGACATTGATGGTTAGCGTAGGGACGGCCATGCTGCCACGCACGGAAACAGTAATGATCATTCATATCGTTGCCGGGTATACCTGTTTACTATTCTCATTTGTTCACGTTTTCCAATATCGTAAAGTTATCAAGGCTCAAGCTAAAAAGTATTTTAACTTTTTAGCCGCCCCGAAGAAGCCCGCAGCAAAAAATCCAAAAGCACGTTTAGCGGTTGCAAAGGCCAATTGAAACATTGTCTAAAATGATGTGAACATTCCGTTTCTTCCGAAGACGATTTTATGAAACAAAAACTATCTAAGAACGCTGTCGACATGCACGAATTAAACGAATTCTTAAAAGAGCATGCCTCTGTTGAAGAATTAAATGATCTTGCAAGAATTCTGAATTATTCCAAGAACAGGAGGAAATGGAAAGAAGCTCTTGTGCAGGAAGTCGTCAAGAGATTATACAAATGCTATCAAACTCCGGCAGGTTATGCACTGAAAAAAAAACCTGCTATTGATCAAATGTGTGATCGGATTGCCAAAAAACTTAAACTGCGTAAATTGCAGGGAGATGGTTGGCAAAAATTACATAGTCTTTCCGTTAATATTTTTGAGAAGATATTTAAGTCAATGTCTGATGAGGAAAAGGAAAAACTTCTAAAAGAAATGTGGGAGAAATTGGATTCGGAGAAAAAAAAACAATTAAAAAAAGAATTTGATATAGCCGATGTCTCTGCTTTCATTCACGGAAGCGAGCTAATGGTTGTGCATGTCGTAGGAGTTTATTTGGCCAGAGAAACAGCTCTTTTTGCCGCTGCTGCTGTTTTACGGCTCAGTTTGGGTGTTGCTCTTACCGCAAGCACAGTATTAACTCGAACAGCAAATGTTTTTCTTGGGCCATTAGGATGGGCCTTAGTGGCAGTGTCGGTTAATGATTTAATGGGAACAAATTTCAAAAGGATAGTCCCTGCACTTCTTACCATCAATATCGTCAACATGCGCGTTCATCACAGACAAGGCAAAGAATTTTTTAACTTTTTAACGGAAATGTAAAGCCTTAACGTATCAAACTTCCAAGCCATATTTTTAATTTTGGGTAATCTTATGTCGGGTGCGTTGCTCAATATATGAATATCCATTAACAGATTCAATAGGGTAGTGTCAAGAATCTTTCGCACATTTGGTTATAAATCTTCTCTGGTCATGGGTTATATCCTTGACACACATGGGGGTGTCGCAAATTTTATCGGTCTAACCGGCATCCACCTGCTTTGCCTGGACAGCATAAACCATCGTTGGCATCGCGATCATCACACAGAAAAGCATACACCGGATGTGTGCGGACGTTTGAACTTGACGACTGTTGGTTTTTTCAGCAATATCGATTCCTCCCAGAATAATTGTTAAAACCGGTATTTCCCACATTAAACGCTTGGCTACACAACAAAGCCTTCCAATTCCAAAGTAATATCAAAACCTTCCTCGAATTATAGTAATCCAACCTATTTTTTAGGATTCTCTTGTCACATCTGTTGCCAAATTCACTGCTCTGCCGTACTGCGCTTGTCGTAGAGCTTTACCACGTCATACTATCAAAACCTTATTCAAAGCGCTACTCTTAATTTGGGAAATCCGGGTTGGAACAGCTTTATCAGCAAATTTCAAGGCCTAAGAAATCGAGAACAGCCTGGCATCTTTCCGTGCGCCTTGCCATGCTCCAGAGGGTACATAGAGACTATGTGTGGTTCACGCGTCAAGTCGATCGGTAACACATGGACCAGTCTTAGGGGGCAAGGCCTGCCATGGAAAGAAGTGGATTCTTCACGCAAATACCTTGGCTGGTTCGAGAATGGTTGGATATGGGATTTATGCGGTAGATGTGTATTTTTTACTGAATGTGCAAATGGTGGAGCTTCTCGCCCAGCAAGACAGGCTCGACCTGCTAAAGGTGCTTGCGGTGCGAGGCCTGCCCGCGGTGCAAGATAAGCCAGACCTGCACGTTAAGCTCGAAGTTCGTCATGGTCAAATTTAAGTGACGATTCTTTTTTTTGAACAATGAAAAAATCCCACTCCTCTTAAAAGCTTAGGATTAAGAATCCAGTAATCAGTTTTTTTACTGTTCTATTTTTGGAGTCACAAATGGTCTGGGAATTGTGTTTGAATAGTAACGTATCGTAGACATAATTTCTTGCAGAAAAAAGGCTTGCGTGGAAAATCGCTGTTTTGTAGTATTAAACAGGAGGGACGGATTCGAATCCCGACCTTTCCGTTCTTTATGCATATTCGCCAATAATGTCCTTCACAGCATTTCTACAGAAAAACCTGAGCCGGCCTGACCATGCTGGTGAACACTGCGGCCTATAGCAGTGAATTTGGTTAAAAGTTCACCCCATAGGAAGCATATCAATCAAAGGACGACCGGTTCTTCTCCAAAAAAGCTGAACATTTTTGTCTGGAAAGACCGATATAGCAGAGTATAGAAAAAAACTTCCAGAGACCGGATAAAATGAAAATAGAGTGGGAAAAAAATACTCATTCCTGGATAGGGGCGGTAAAGACGAGTTATCCACGTTTTGAAGTATGGCGTTCCGATAACCTTTTTGATTACTGCTGGTGTCTGAATATTACGCGGGATCGATACGTAGGGGCGATTGAGGTTCGTGATTTACCAAGCTTGGAAGATGCGAAGCTTTTTGCCGAAGGATCACTGAAAGAATTGGACTATGGTAGCGATAGTATTCTGCCTGTTACTATCCATTGTCGCGCAGAAGATACACAAATGACTTGTGCGGCCAACATCGCACCTTGAGATAGCATATCACAACTCATTTCTGATTTTAGATCAAGTGTCCGCCATCTGTTCAGCACCTCAGTTTTACCTATTTCATGGGGTGAACACGAATAAACTCTGACGACCTCAATAAAACCTGTCCGGCAATTCATTCCTGACGAATTGGCTTTGTTTTTTGCAGCGCGAAGCCGCCTATTATTTCCATAACCATCTTTATAATAGATACATATGCTCATATTGACCTTTCGCAAATTGGCTTTGTTTTTTCAAATAGACCATTAACCGCAAAGCATGTCCTGAGGAATTCGAAGGGGCATGATTCTTTACTTCGGCATTGGATATTCACTGAACTGCCTTTTATCTCCTAAATTTTGTATCCTGTATTCATTATGTTATATAATATACGAAAATTAACACAAGATGTCGGGCATATTTCGGAAAAATCTCCGTGACTCACCGCTTGCCAGGCGTTGCCCGTGAGCGCCAAAACCGACCATGTTGCACTTAACATGTTAATGCAACTTCCTTCAAATGCAGGATTTAGGATATCAGAGTTACCTGTAAAGATGTTGTAAAAAAAGATGTGACTCCTTCCCTCCTCTGGATCATTAGCGACTATGGCTTGATTCTATCTATGAAAATATAGTTGAAATTAATCCTGCCCATCTTAATATAAGCAATTGTTAATATTGAAGCACGAAATTTTAATGAGGCTAAGAGTCGATATTAGTCGCTTTGGTAGGGAGTTCCAACTGGAGACAGAAAATGAGAAGGATCGTATACGTCCTGTTTTTCCTCTGTTTATTGCTGCAAACGCGGTTCGCCGCCGGACAACAGCGGTACCAGCCTAACTGGGAGTCTATCGATTCCCGCCCAACCCCACAGTGGTTCACAGACGCCAAGTTCGGTGTTTTCGTTTGCTGGGGCTTGTATTCGGTTCCGGCGTGGACTCCGAAGGGTAAGTACGCGGAATGGTATCAATACTGGCTCCGGGGGGAAAAATCCGCAGATCACACTGGAGCAGGTCGCCGATGTGGCGAATACGCTGGCATGGAAGATATGGCAAATGTATCCGTATTCATGGAAACAGAAAGTCTATGTGTGTGAATATT
>Ga0307429_1001674_pt1 | contig 10057 bp, 10 predicted proteins | sample SalMarWE160230MG_FD_202151 | JGI IMG/M metagenome (GOLD analysis project Ga0307429, IMG submission 202151) | Salt marsh sediment microbial communities from the Plum Island Ecosystem LTER, Massachusetts, United States - WE1603-230 | ecosystem: Environmental > Aquatic > Marine > Intertidal zone >...
GGATGCCGTGCAGCGCCCGTCTGCCCGCGTTGCCCGTCGACCACTGGATCACGCGCAGCGGATGGCTGCGCGGCGCGTCCTGGGCTGCCGGCCGGCTCATGCCCCACCCAGTCTACGCGGGGGCGCGCGTCCTGGCCAAGGGGGGCTTGGCTTGGGCGGCGTCTTCTCTACGCTGCCAGCACGGGTCGGGAGGACGCATGCCGGTGGATCCGGAAGCTGCGCTCGCCGGCGCCGCTGAGACCCCGGTGCTCAGCGGCGAGCGGCGCCGCGTCGCGCGCCTGTGCCTGACGCTGATGGGCGTGCTCAGCAGCTGCTCGCTGCTGGGCGTCGCGTTCTCCTTCTACCTGGTGAACCACCATCCGCTGCTGCTGGTGGCGCTCTCGCCGCTCGGACGCCACGTCTGGCTGGTGGCGCCGACGGTCGATCCGCTGGCGTTCGTGGTGGTGGTCGGCGTCCGGCGCCTGCTCTTCTACGCGGCGAGCTTCCACCTGGGCCGCGCCCTCGGGCCCGAGGGCATCCCCTGGATCGAGCGGCGCGCCGCCTGGTTCGGCCGCTTCGTGCGCTTGATCGAGCGGCTCTTCGCGCGGGCCGCGCGCACCGTCGTCTTCACCATGGCGGGACCCACCGTCAGTGCGCTGGCGGGCGTCTCCCGCATGCCGGGGCGCGAGTTCGCGGGCTTCGCCAGCTCCGGCCTGGCCCTGCGCCTGCTCATCGTGCTCGGCTTTGCCGACTGGCTGCGGCCCTGGATCGAGGTCGTGCTCGCCTGGATCGAACGGATCTGGCTGCCCGGCACCGCCGTGATGGTGGCGCTGGTGCTGCTCTACCTCTGGAAGGGACGCGGCCGAGTGCCCTCGCTCGGGGCCTGAAGGGCAAGGGCCGGACCCCGCGGAGCGGGGTCCGGCCCCTCTAGCTCACCCCCGCTCGGACCTCAGCGCGGCGCGATGCGGCCGTCCATGTCCGGAATCACGAAGGCCGGATCGATCCTGCACGGTCCGTCGGCGTAGCCGAGGAGGTCGAGCAGCTGGCAGAGGCCCTGCACGTCGGCCGCGCTCGGCTGCGGCCCGCCGGCGACCCAGCCGCGCAGCGACTCCCAGCTCGCGACGACCTCCGCGTCCTCGAAGCCGCAGTGACTCGAGATCGCCTCGACGGCGATCGCAGTGGTCAGCTTCGAGGCCGGCACCACCGACTGGTACTCGCTCTCGTTCTCGACGATCACCAGACCGTCCTTGTCCGTATGCAGCGAGACGATCTTGGTGCTGCCCACGCTGCCGTTCGGCGTGTAGTTCTTCTTCAGCCGATTGGCCGCGCCGTTGTTCGGCGACACGCGCTCGATGCTGGCGTCGATCACCGGGTTGTCGTAGGTGACCCCGATGTTGGTGACGCCCACCTTGCCGTCGAGCTTGGCGGGATCGTGGACGAGGTCCGAGAGCCCGAAGAGCGCGAAGCCCATGTCGGTCAGCACGAAGTTGAGCGGCAGATCGATCTCGTCCAGGAACAGGCCGAAGCGCGCCGCCGCCCCCGGATTCGGGCTCGGGAACGGGAAGCCGAAGCAGGCACTCAGCGCAAACGCCATGTCGAGCGTGCTGAAGGTCGATCCAGCCGGCAGCCCCTCCGCGCCGCCCGGAATGAAGGCGCCCGGCACGCTCGAGCAGATCGCGTCGTAGACGAGTCGGATATCGGTGCCGCCGTCCCAGTTGCGGCTGCCCGCCAGGGCGCCGCAGATCGGCATGGCACCCGTCACGTTCCCCAGATTCCCCTTCTCGAGCGCCGCGGCCGTCACGATGCCGCCCAGCGAGCCGCCCGTGACGAGGATCTCGCTGGGCTGGCCGAAGTTGTCCTTGAAGACGCCCACCAGGACGCGCAGGTCGTTGTTCGTCTTGAAGACCGCCCAGCCCGGCTGCTGGTAGCTCGACGCCGCGACCGCGTAGCCCTCGGAGAGCTGCACGCCCGCCAGCGGGCCGAGATCGCTCACGGGGCCGATCGGGCTCAAGGTGAAGCCGTGGTTCCAGATGACGAGCCCTCCGTTCCAGGGCGTCGGATCGCTGGCCTCGGGCACGACGATCCGGAAGAAGGCGCCGTTCGAGAAGCCGGTGATCTCCGTGACGGCCAGCGCCGTCGACGGCAAGGCCACGAAAAACGCCAGCAGCAGAGCCTTCGCAATGACTTGCCTCATCGGGATTCACCTCCTGTGTTCAGCGTGAGGACGATGGGCCGATCCATTCCCCTCGGGGCCGAGGGTCGCCCGTCCATTGGAATCGCTCCCGACGGGAAAGTCAAAAGAAATGCGCTTCAGGGATACACCAGATCCTCGAGGCGGTAGAAGCCGCGCTCGTCCTGCACGACCGTCCGGTCGCCGAGCAGCGCCTCGGCCCGGCGTCGGGCGTAGGCCGCCCGCTCGAGCAGCACCGCCCGCTCGTAGAGGCTCCGCAGGTCGAGCCAGACCTGCGGATCGTCGGGCGTGAGCTCGGCGGCGCGCTCGAGCTGCGGCAGTGCCTTCTCGAAATCGGTCGTGATCAGGAGCAGCCGACCGTAGTTGGAGCGCGCCACCGCGTCGTCGGGATCGGCCGCCACCGCCGCCTCGAAGAACTCGGCGGCCTCGTGGACCCGGCCGTCGCGCAGCGCGTCGAGGGCGATGCTGTTGAGCGTGCGGGCCGACTCCGTGTGCTCGTCGGGCGGCGTCTCCCGCGGGGCGGGCGCGGGCAGCACCCGGTCCGGCAGCTCGTCGATCCCGAGGCTCTGCTTCTGGAGCGTCCAGATGCGCTCTCCACCCTCCTCGTCGGGCCGGACCTGGAGCACGGTCGCGTCCATCGGCACCGGCTGCCCCGCAGCGATCAGCGGCGGCCCGCTCGGCTCCGCGTCGCGCAGCAGCAGCCAGCCGGCCAGCCCCAGCACGCCCGCGGCCGCCAGCGCGACGGCCACGCGCCTCATCGCAGTCTCCGGACGCGCCGCGTACCGACCAGCGCCAGCCCGCTCACCAGCAGCGCCGCGGCCCCCGTGCCCAGGGCCGGCACCGTCACCGGCTCGACCGCTCCCGGCGAGGACTGGAAGGCCAGGTCGATCGCTCCATCGAGCCCTCCGCTGCCGGCGCCGACGAAGACCGAGACGAAGCTTCCGGACGCGCCGTCGTACTCGAGCACCTCGTCGGTTCCGCTGCTCGCCACGAAGAGGTTCCCGTTCGGCCCGAAGCTCAGGCCCGCGGGTGCATCGAGACCGCCGGAGCCCGGCGAGACGAACACCGAGAGCGGACTCCCGCTGGTCGCGTCGAAGGCCCGCACCTCGTCCGTCGACTGGTAGCTCACGTAGAGGGCGCCGTCGTGGAAGACCAGCCCGGTCGGGCTCGCCCCCCCATTCGCCGCCGTCACGAAGGTCGAGACGAAGCTCCCGGAGGCGCCGTCGTACTCGAGGATCTCGTTGGTGGCGACGCTTGCCACGTAGAGATTCCCGCTGGGGCCGAAGGCGAGGCCGCGAGGCAGGACCAGCCCGCCCGCGCCGCCGTGGACGAAGAAGCCGAGCGGGTTGGCCGTCTCTCCGTCGAAGCGGTGCACCGAGTTGGAGAACTGGCAGCTCACGTAGACGTCGCCGCCGGAGTCGAAGGTCACGTCGTAGGGAGCGTCGAGGAAGGAGGGGCAGGCGTCGAAGAACTGCCGCAGCAGCCCTCCGCCCGCTCCGTCCAGCTCGACGAGGTCGTTGTTGACCATGCTCGCCGCGACGACGTTGCCTCCGGGGGCGATGGCCAGCCCACCGTCCACGGGCGGCGAGATGCCGCGCGCGCGCGTGCCGGTGGGCGCCCCCGTCTGGTCGTAGTAGATCACGTCGTTGCTGGCCAGGCTCGCGACCAGCAGCGTCGTGCCGCTCCACGCCAGCGCTCCGGGGCTCGAGAGACCGCCCGCACCCGGGGCCACCAGGGGGCTGACCGCGAGCGTGTCCAGATCCACGGCCACCACTTCGTGGGAGTTCGCGCCGGACACGCTGAGCCGTCCGTCGGGGGCCAGGGCGAGCCCGAAGGGGCCGTCGACTCCGGCCGAGGCGGGAAGCACCACGCGGTCGAGCACCCAGCTGCCGCTCACCAGCAGGTACTCGAGCACGCGGTCGCTGCCGGTCTCCGCCAGCAACAGATCGGTCGCGGAGCGGAACAGGATCTGGCCCGGTGTCAGCAGGCCGGAGATCACCACCGCGCTGCCTCCGCCTCCGGTCGGGAAGCGGATCACGTGCTGGTTGAAGGTGTCGCTCAGGTAGAGATCCGAGCCGTTCAGCGCCACGGCCGAGAAGTCGGCTCCGGAATCCGTGGCGATCGTGGTGACCGATCCCGAGCCGAGCGTGAAGCGCTTGACGCTATCGATCGAGAGGCTCAGGCCATCGGCGGGGTCCAGGAAGTACAGGGCGCTCCCCGTGGCGTCGAACGCCAGTCCCCCCGGCTGGAACGCTGCGCTCGTCTCGGCCGGGGAGAAGACCGCACCGGTCCCCGCGTCGTAGCGCCAGATCTCGCCGCTGCCGGTGCTCGACACGTAGAGGCCGCCGTTCGAGGGATGGAGCGCCAGGCCGCCGGGGATCTGGAATCCCTGGGTGACGGGCTCCACGAAGACACCGCTGAAGGAGCCGTCCGCGGCGTCGTAACGCAGGATCTGCTCGCTGTTCTGGCTCGCCACCAGCAGCTGCGCGGATCCGCTGGACGCCCCGAGGGCGATCAGGGCCAGCGGCAGCCAGCGCCAGCCGCCTCGTGCGCGGCGGACCGCACCCCCGGCCGATCCGCTGTCTCCCGCTCGCCGCATCGCCATGCCGCGCCGCATTCTGCGCCTCGCCGCGCGGGAAGGAAAGCGCCCCGGCGTCGCTGCCCGCCGGCGTTCGTGCCATCCTGTCGCCGATGGCTCGGCTGCGTCGCTGGGGAGTCACCGGGCTGCTGGCGGCCGTCGCGCTCGCCTGCGCGAGCGACGTGCCCGAGGAGCGTTCCGTCCTGCTGAGCGGTGCCGAGCGCACCTGGCTGGTGCTGCCGCTCAACGTCACGGCCATCCTGTCCCCGGAGCTCGAGGCGCGCAGTGCCGTGGTGTGGGACGAGCTGACGGCCTACCTGCAGGACCAGGGCAAGCCGCTCAAGACCGTCAACTTCCGCGACGCGCGGCGCATGTGGCTCGCGAGCATCCGCAAGGTCCGCTCCAGCGAGCAGCCCGGCGACGCGGGCTTCGAGGAGGCCGCGCAGGCGTTCGTGGCGGAGCTCGGCCGACACGCCGAGTTCAGCACCGTGCTCTCCCCCTCGCTGTTCGTGCGCCAGGCCGTGATCGAGGGTCGCAAGGCCTCGTGGGACGGCGTGTCCCGCGGCATCGAGATCGAGGCGGAGGGCATCGAGGCAAAGCGGATCGCCCAGGAAACCGCTCTCGAAGGCGTGGCTCCGGCGGTCTCGCTGCACGTGGTGATGCTCGACGCCGAGGGAAAGAAGCTGCACGAGGCGTTGCGGGGCCTCGAGCTGCTGGTGCGCGTCCGGGTTCGGGGCAGCCCCGACCTCAGCCCCGAGGAGCGCATCGAGTTCGCGCCACGCCCGAAGCTGTTCGAGGACCGTCGCGAGCTGCGCGAGGAGATCAAGGCGGTGCTGGCGGCGGCGCCGGGTCTGCCGGAACGCTAGATCCGCTGCGCTGGCTCGGCGGGCCCTCCAGCAGTGCGCGCAGCGCAGGGTCGGCCGCCTTGGCGCGCGCCAGCCGCTGCGTGCCGTGGACGACGATCGGATGGGCGTGGTCGAGGATGGCTGCGCGGTAGCTGGGGCGGCCCTGGAGCCGCGCCCAGTAGGCGGCGCACTCGGGTCGGCGACCTTCGCGCACGAAGACGTGAAGGCAGTCGACCTGCGCGAGCCGCTCGAAGATCACGAGCCAGCTCACGTCGGCGAGACTGAAGTGCGAGCCGAGGATCCAGGGTCCCCCCCCCTCGCGCAGCCGGGCCTCCAGCGCGTCGAGGTGAACGGCCAGCTGCTTGCGGCTGCGAGCGATCGCCTTGCGCGCGGGCCCGAGGCGTCCCAGCCGCTCGACCCCCAGCCCCTTCAACGTCAGGAACATCAGCGGGCGGCGGCGGTCGAAGTGGAAGAGCAAGCCCTCGAGGATCCTCCAGTAGGGAATCCGGTCGATCATCGCCGCGAAGAGCGGGACGGTCAGCCCGGGCACGGCGTTACCGGCGCTCTCCTCGCCGTGGCTCAGCGGGTCCTCGGTGAGCGACGACCGATCGACCCAGCGCTGCATCTCCGCGCGCGCCGCCGGCGTCTCGGGCACCAGCGCGGGGCTTCCCGGCGGCGCGTGGTCGGACGCGTAGCGGATCTGCTCGTGCGACTCGTAGACGGGGTGTCCCTGGTGGACCAGCACGGGCACGGTTCCACCCGGGTTCACCGAGAGGAAGCGCCGTCGGATGTTCTCGTAGGCGCCGGTCTCGATCAGGTCGACGGGGTGGCTCGCGTAGGCGAGGCCCAGCTCCGCCAGACAGACGCGCGCCTTCATGGAGCAGAGCGAGAAGGCGTTGTGGTAGAGCTCGAACTCCTGCTGGTAGGGGATCTCGAGCTCGGGCCGATGGCCGGCCGGCACCGGATGTCGGCGGCGCCGCGCGTTCTCCCAGGCCCACCACGCCATCGCGGCCCCGAGCAGCACCAGGACCAGCGTCACGCCGGATCCGCCTCGGAGCCCGCGAGCTCGAGCAGCTGCTTGCCGAAGTTCTCGCCCGTGTAGAGGCGACGCAGGGTCTTCGGTGCGTTCTCGAAGCCCCGCTGCACGTCGGCCTTCCAGGCGATGCTCCCGTCGGCCAGCCACTTCCCGAGCTGCGCGGTCGCCTCGCCAGCGCGGTGCAGGAAGTCCAGCACCACGAAGCCCTCGATGCGCGCGCGCTGCGCCGTGATGTGGAAGTAGTTGCGCGGACCCGGCGGGGGCTCCTCGACGCCATAGCGGGCGATCGAGCCACAGATCACGATGCGGGCGCCGCGGGCGAGACGCGCCAGCACCTCGTCCAGCACCGGCCCCCCCACGTTGTCGAAGAAGAGGTCGATGCCCGCCGGGCAGAGCTCCGACAGGCGCGGCCCGACCGCCTCGCGCTTGTAGTCGATCGCCGCGTCGAAGTGCGCCTCCTTCGTGAGCCAGGCGCACTTCGCCGGCCCTCCGGCGATGCCGATCACGCGACAGTCGTGACGCTTGGCGATCTGCCCGACGACGGAGCCGGTCGCGCCGGCGGCACCCGAGACCACCACCACGTCTCCCGGCTCCAACCGGCCGACGTCGAGCAGCCCGAAGTAGGCCGTCAGGCCGGTCACGCCCAGCACCGACAGCGCCAGCGTCGGATCCGTGCCGGGCGCCAGCTTGCGCAGCCCGCCGTCCCCGAGCGCCCACTCCTGCCAGCCGGTCATGCCGGTCACCCGATCGCCCCGGGCATGGCCCGCGAGTCTCGACTCGACCACCTCGCCGACCGCCATGCCGCGCATCACCTCGCCGATCGCCACCGGGGGCAGGTAGCTCGGACGGTCCTCCATCCAGCCGCGCATGGCCGGCTCGAAGGCGAGCCAGCGGTTGCGCACCAGTAGCTGGCCCTCGGCGGGCTTCGGCACCGCTGCGCTGCACAGCTCGAAGTCGCTGTCCTTCACCATGCCCACCGGACGCGCCCGCAGCCGCCACTGTCGATTCTCCTCACGCATCGCCGGACACTCCCCCGATCCGCGATGCGTGAGGGCTCGCCGGCAGACGACGCCCCAGCGGCCGCAGCCCATAGGAGGCCGCGCCCAGCGCCAGCACCGCCAGCGGCCGCGCGGTCTCCGCGATCGGATCGCCCACGAAGAGATGGGAGGCGGTCGCTCCCAGCAGGTCGAAGCTGAAGCCCGCGTACGCCCATTCCTTCAACAGCGGTCTGCCCGGCACCAGCACCGCGACGACCCCGAGCAGCTTGGCGACGCCCAGGATCGTCATCACGTAGGCCGGGTAGCCCAGCTGCGCCATGCCCTGCCGGATCGTCTCGGCGCGCACCAGGTGACCGCTTCCCCCGATCACGAACAGCAGGCAGAACACCCCCGTCACGACCCAGTACGCGCGCTCCCGCCCCCTCATGCCGCGGCCTCCGGAGCCAGGCCGGGCTCGGCGACCACCGGGTTCTCGAGCTCCCCGATGCCCTCGATCCCGACCCGCACGACATCCCCCGCCTTCAGCAGCTGCGGTGGCTTCATCGTGATGCCGACCCCCGACGGCGTGCCGGTCGCGATCAGGTCGCCGGGCTCGAGCGTGAAGGCAGTCGAGAGATGCTCGACCAGCTGGAAGCAGTCGAAGATCAGCTCCTTGGTGTTCGAATCCTGCCTCGGCTCTCCGTTCACCCAGGTGCGCAGGCGCAGCTGGTGGGGATCGCGCAGCTCATCGGGGGTCACGAGCCACGGGCCGATCGGCCCGTGGGTGTCGAACGACTTTCCCATCGTCCAGGTCGGCGTGCGCAGCTGCCAGTCTCGCACGGTCACGTCGTTCACGACGAGGTAGCCGGCGATCACGTCGGGCGCGTCCTCTCGCCGCACGTGCCGGCAGCGCCGCCCGATCACGAAGCCCAGCTCGCCCTCGTAGTCGAGCACGTGCGAGACGCGCGGCACGTGGATCGCGTCACGCGGGCCGGTCACGCACGTCGATTGCTTGTTGAAGATGGTCGGATGCTTCGGCACCTCGAGCCCCGCTTCGGCGACGTGATCGGCGTAGTTGAGGCCGACCGCCAGGAACTTCGGAGGCCGCGCCAGCGGCGCCTCCAGCCGGACCTCGCCCAGCGCAAGCCGGGGGCCTCCGGAGAGCGCAGCGTGCGCCGCGCGCAGCGCCTCCGGTCCCGCCTCGAGGAAGCCGAGCATCTCGTGCGGCAGTGCGGGGACCGCGGCGGCGAGATCCACGACCTCGTCGCCGTCGATCGCGCCGAGACGCGTGCTGCCGGCGTGGCTGAAGGTGGCCAGCTTCATCGGGGTTGCTCCTTGGGTGTCCGCCCGAGGAACAGGTGCTCGACGGCCCGCGTGTGCGCCTCGATCGCCGCCTCGTCGGCGGGATCGACGCCCGCAAGTCGCTTGCACTCCTCGGACTGATGGAAGATGACGTCTACCGCTCCGACCAGCATGTAGACGAGGTGGACCGGGGCGACGCCGCCCGGCAGCACTCCTTCCTGCTGGGCGCGGCGAATCAGCGGAACCAGCACCTCGAAGAGCGGCTTCACGTGGCGGTCCACCAGCCAGCGCATGCGCGGGCCGCGCCGCTTGCCCTCGTCGTGCATGAGCCGGACGAACTCGGGCCGGCGCGCCACGAAGCGCACGTGCGCGCGAATCAGCCGCCGCAGGCGCTCCCGCTCGTCGCTGGCTCCCGGGTCGGCGAGCACGCCCATCAGCCCGCTGCGCAGATCGGCGAAGGCCCGTGCGACGGCGGCCTGCCAGAGCCGCGTCTTGTCGCCGAAGTGGTACTGGAGCAGGCCGAGGGTCGCGTCGGCACGCGCCGCGATCTCGCGCGTGGTGGCGCCGTCGAAGCCCTTCTCGGCGAAGGCCTGCAACGCCGCGCTCAGGATCCGCTCTCCGGTATGCGTCTCGGCCCGTGCCAGCGCCCCGCTGGGCATCGCGTCTCCCTGCCCGCCGGCCTGCGCCGGCTGGCCCTGCTTAATCGATCGACCAAGGGCATTATACAGATGACCAACCCGGCTGCAAGCGCTACCTCCGGACCCCGACGGCCGCGCTCGACGCGCTGGCTCCGCCCAGACCCGGACGAGTGCCTAGAGCAGCAGGAAGAGCGCCAGACCCGCCGCGGCGCCCAGCCAGCGATTGCGCCGCAGCTTCGCCCCGCTGAATCCCGCGAAGCTCTCGATCGGCGAGGCGCCCGAGTAGGCGCGCCGGATCACCGGAAGCTCGGTGAGGCTGCCGAAGACCGCGAAGCCGAAGGCCGAGCTCAGCAGCGCGACCCGGCCGGCGGCGTCGAGCGGTACGGCGACCGCCAGCAGCAGCACCGCCAGCCAGTGGGCTGCGTTGCCCGCAACGCTCATCGCGCGGAACGCGCGCGGATCGCTGCGCTGCATGTCGAAGACGAAGAGCGGGAAGAAGGAGGTGAGGGGC
>Ga0307429_1001677_pt1 | contig 10036 bp, 10 predicted proteins | sample SalMarWE160230MG_FD_202151 | JGI IMG/M metagenome (GOLD analysis project Ga0307429, IMG submission 202151) | Salt marsh sediment microbial communities from the Plum Island Ecosystem LTER, Massachusetts, United States - WE1603-230 | ecosystem: Environmental > Aquatic > Marine > Intertidal zone >...
GGTCATGGTTCTTTCATTGATAAGGAGTATTGGATGATTGGAGTGTTGAAAATCATCATAGCTGATATCCTCCATAAAAAGATCCACGGGAAAAAATGTTGGTGCATCCTCCCTGATTTTCAAAACCCTTCCTTCAGTGAAAGACCATTACTCCACCACTCCAGTACTCCATTACTCCGACAACACAGTGATCTGGGAGTACACTATCGGCCCTTTTCCGAGAGGCTCCAAAGCCACGTCATCTGGGCTTGAATTCTTTACCTGAGGGCTTTTACAGCACGGAACTTGGTGCGGGATCGGAGAGTTCTTGGAGGTAAGCTGCCGCCATCCGAGTGCAGACTATCCCTCTTAGGGAGAGACGCATGCACCGGGGATGCGGTTTTTATCATTGCCTTAGAGGCACGCATGGCTCTCCCTCTTCAAATGTTTCACCGATTCTGTAAAGGAAATGCCCGGAATCCCTCGGATCAGTCTTCCCTTCGGGGTATCAACCCAGAGTGAACTACCTCGTTGGTACCTAGAAAACCTTTTTATCAATGGAAATGAATGCCTGACGGGGATTTCTTAGTGGCTTCTTTTCGATGCCTTCAAGGGATTGAGCTTATGGTTATCGTCTACGTGATTTCTCTTCACGTGGGTAGCCATGTTGCAAACCCCTTTTTTCCATTTAGCGGAAGGATCTAGAAAGTTCATGCAGAACTTACCGGTAGGATAGTCGACGATTCTCTGACAGCCATCGCACTGCTCGACAATAGTATGACACCTGCCTCCATTGAATTGGCATCCTTTCTTGGTCATGAAAACACACTCATAACCCTCTCGTAGCGTTGTACAAACCATGGGTATCACATCCTTTCTTTTTATATACTTAGGTTCCCTGCGCGCATGTTGCTAAAGTAGCAACCGCAAAGGACTGCTCTATATGCCCGAACGTAACGGCATTGTCAATATAAATTTTTGATCATAAATTTTTAGCCACAAGGTAAGCATAGTTTCTTAAATGTCCAGGGTTTGTTTCGCCCTGTCTTTTCAAAGAACCTTGCAGGTATGTGTCCATGGCGTAACTTCTCAATAAGCTCGGACAACACTTTGCTCTCCTGAGAAACTGCAATGCAAAAGCATGGGGATGTCTTTTTTTTGTTGTACACCCTTTTCCCGAAAAGCTATGCATGTGAGGAACAGGGGGATGTCTTTTTTTGCTATGCCCTTATTATGCTCTGACATTTGTCCCGAAAAACCGGATGAATCCAATCCGCATACTACCTTTATAGGTTGGTTGCCCTTCGGCCTCGAGCCATTCGGCCCCGAGCTCAAGGCCGAGGGGCTCATGGCCGAGAGGCAATTTATCCCATTTTTCGGGACCATGCAATCACCTTTATTTTAAGGGAATATGTCAAAAAAAGACATCTCCCTGTTCCCTGCAAAAAAAGACATCCCCATGTTCAGCGATACGTTTCTTTCATAATGAACCCTGAAGCGAAGTGCCGGGGTCATGTGCTGAATAGTATGTGACGTCATTGCGAGGAGCGGAGCGAGGTGGGTTTTTCTCGCGAGATACCAGGATCTAAAACGAGGCTGGTTTGCAGATGACCTCCTTTACCTTGAGGTCAAAGAAGGTATGGGTATTAGTCCCCCTCAGCACCAGCGCCGTGTCAACACCTTGTGAGGTCCCTCCGATCGAAATAATATCCTCATCAGTCCTGACAAGCCCCGCATCTGCTGCCATGAGAGCAATCTCAATGGCTACCTTGGTTCCCTGCCCGAAGGTCCTCAAGGTATAGGCAATGACCTCATCGATCTGGTAGGTACCCGTTTTATTCCTGAATGCCCGGCCAACCCCGCCAAATGCATGCTCGGAGGTCACCACATGAGCACCCCTGCCTAAGAGATACGTTCTTTCCTCTTTGGGAAGTTCCTGGTAGTTGGGTTCTTTGAAACCGGTAACGTGCGTGACGACGATAATGGAAAAATCGTTCCCAAACAGGGCAAGGGCCTTGCGGGCGGTCGTCCCTCTGCAGCTGGATACCACAATGTTGCCTATTTTTAACTCCTTTGCCCTTTTTTTTGCCGCCTCAAGGGTGGCATCCGTATTGTGCGGGCCGGGCTCCGTGAAATAGCGGCATACCACCTCGTCACAGGCCTCATTTCCTTTGTGCCTCGATGGTTGTTTTTCGGGTTTTATCGCACCGGATTCCAAAAAAAGCTCCTTGACAGTATCCCGTCCTTTGGCAAGCAGCAGATGATTAAGGTGCTTGAACTCCTGCGGCACAGTGATGATCCTCGCCTTTGGGAGGATTTCGATGACCCTTTTTACGGCCGTGTCTCTATCCACGGTGTTCGTAAAGCAGACTGTTGCCTTCATATCTGAAAAAAGTTGCAGTTGCGACAACGTCTTCAAGCTTGGGAGGGAAACACCCGTCATTCCCGTGCTCAAGAGGTCGAGGATGCCGTTGGTGATGATCACCTCTTTGAAGTTCTTCTGCATGTTGAAAATCCCGGTTTCTAGGTCGCTCTCCTCGTGGCAGTATTCCCTGCCTTCCATCATGATCTTCCCGTCAACTTCCGTTGATTCGATCGTCAGATATTGAATCCCTACGATCACAAATCCTCTTATAAGGGGAAAGGCGAGGGCCTTTCTCTCCGGGCAGTATCCGATCAGCTTTTTGGGGAGCAGCTCATTGTAAACGATTCCCCTGTCGATCCCCTTGACATCGCAGAGGTAACCACTGGCCATTTCTGCGATGTCTTTCTCCTTCAGCATTAGGTTGAAGAGATGGTCAAAGTCTATGGTGCCTTTGGTATTTTTTGCGTTCATATCAAGCTCCTATAATAAAATCGTGTAACGATTTTATTCCCCGATTATCTTGACCAGGACCCTTTTACGCCTGCGGCCATCGAACTCGCCATAGAAGATTTGTTCCCATGGGCCGAAGTCCAGCTTGCCATCGGTAACGGCAACCACAACCTCTCTGCCCATGATCTGCCTTTTGATATGGCCGTCTGCGTTGTCCTCGCCCACATTATGCCGGTACTGAGAGACAGGCTCGTGGGGAGCGAGCTTTTCAAGCCATGTATCGAAGTCGTGATGGAGGCCTGCCTCATCATCGTTGATAAACACCGATGCGGTGATGTGCATCGCGTTCACGAGGACGAAGCCTTCCCTGATGGTGCTCTCTCTCAGGCATTCCTCCACCTGGGGCGTAATGTTGATAAAGGCCCGTCTTGTGGGCACATGAAACCACAATTCCTTTCGATAGCTTTTCATACCCATCTCCTATCCGGAGGTCTTCATAGCTCAAGATCGTAGCATTTGTGTCACGTTTTTGAAGGCATCCAATCCAAGATGCAATCGGAAAAAGTGCAAAAATAAAAGGTAGAATATTGCCGTTATAACCATGTGGGGAAAAGTAATGTTACCTTTTGCACTTTGCATTTTTCATTTTTCAACGCGAAGCTTCGTCCCATGTATGCTGGTAACACCTCGTTGCTTTGAGGCGAAGCCTCGCTAGATCTAATAACACGATTCTCCGAAGAAACTAAATGCAAAAGAACACGGAGATGTCTTTTTTTGGTATACCCTCCTGCAGGCATGACATCACCGCCTGCCTCTCCTAGCACATCAATCCGCCTGGCCTCTCTTTCCCTGGCGCTCGATAGAGGCGGTTGATCCAGCACAGTCGGTCCACGAGTTGCCCTACACACCGTATTTCCCTTGATTTTGGCAGAGATTGGTGCTAGAGCCACGCTCAGAAGGAGGATGAACAAGGGATGACAAACGATTTTGACCAGGCAATGGAAGAGATGCAGACAGCCATTATAGAGGATGCCCGCAAGACATTTTCAGAACAGGTGATCCAGAGGTGGATTAATCCCAGGCAGATGGGAGAGATACGGGATCCCCAGGCCTATGGACAAGTGATGGGGCCCTGTGGAGATACGTTGACCATGTTTCTTAAGATCGAGGGCGGCAGGATCATTGATGCCCGGTTTCTTACCAGTGGGTGCATGACCACCATCGCTGCCGGCTGCATGGCCTGTGAGCTCGCCATTGGAAGAAGCACTGAAGAGGCGTTCACCATCGGCCAAGAGCTCATCCTGGCGAAGCTCGGAGGGCTGCCCAAGGAGAGCGAGCACTGCGCTTTGCTGGCATCGAATACCTTACGGGCTGCCTTAAGCGACTATCTGGAGAAAAAAGATCGGCTCCGGAAGAGGCTCTCCAGGAAACAATAGGCCATGGGGGACTACAAAACTCGTTACAAGAATGCTGCCTTCTCCAAGGAAAGGATCGAGCTCGACGGCAAGTATTTTGAAAACTGCGAGTTCAAGGATTGCCTGATTGTCCTCGAGAGGGGAGAAACGGACATCCGGGGAAGCAGTTTTTTGAACTGCAAGCTGTTACTCAGGGGCAACGCCTATACGATTGGGAAGATAATAAAACTCTTTACCGGCAAGAGCCCCCTCAAGGTATTGGATTTCGATGAGCCCCTGTTTGAGGAGGACAGGAAAGGAACTCCTTCATAGGTAAGGTATTTCCTCGAGGCCGATCGTTTTTCGGTAGCGCATACAGTTTGCATGGTCATTATAGTGATCAAGGAACGATAACCGCCCTATGTTCCTGTATGCCTTCTCCCGGGCCCCCTCTAAGGTGGCAGCCCCTGCGATCACATGGAGGACCCTCCCGCCGTCGGTTACCAGGCCCTTGTCTTGATCCTCCCTCACCCCTGAAAAGTAGATGGCTATTCCCCTCTCGATCTGATCCAGGCCCACCACCTTATGGCCTTTTCCGTACCGACCGGGATACCCCTTATTCCATCCCTTGTTCGCCTTTGAGCGGCCCTCCATGGCAACCACATCCACATAGTATTGGCTGTTCCAGACGGGCTGAATCCGATCAAGCGTTCCTTCCCACACCGCCATGCCTATTTCGAATAGATCGGTGCTCAATTTCCGGGAAAGCACCTCCCATTCGGGATCACCATGCCGCACGTTGATCTCAAAGACATCCAGATTATGATACGGGTCGAGGTTCAGACCGAAGTAGAGGACCCCCTTGTAGTTCCATCCCAGCCCTAAGTCGCCCCGGTTGTAAATAGCGTTCACCGTGGGGTTCACGATCTCCTTGATGATCCTGTTGACGAGCCATGGGCTCACCAGTTTGTGCGGGGCATAGCACCCTGTACCGCCGGTGTTGAGGTTGCCGCCGAATTCCCTGATTGCGTTCTCGTCATCAAGATCAAAGGCCCTCTTGTAGTCCTGGACGAACATCCTTAAGGGAAGAGCCTGCTTGCCGTCCAGGTACACGAAAAAGGAGATCTCAGTGCCGTACTTTCTCTCTTCGATGACGACCCTATCGCCGGAGCTGCCGAATATCTTCTCCACCATGAGTTTATCAATAGCGCTTTCCGCCTGGGGGACGTCATCGCACCCGATGGCTCCCTTTCCCGCTGCAAGCCCGTTTGCCTTGACGAAGACCTGATAGCCGATAGTTCTCACATATTCCTTGGCCTTCTGCGGATCATCGAAGATCCTGTATTCGGGTTTGGGAACCCCAATATCGCGCAGGATATCATCGGTGAATGAGCGGTCGCTCTCGATCCTCACGTACTGCTTCATTGGCCCGATGGTCCTGATGCCGTGTTCATTCAGCATATCAACCAGCCCTTGTTCCAGGGGATTTTCCGAGCCGATATCAACAAGATCAACCTTGTTTTCCCGGCAAAAATTCGCGACCTCGGTGAAATCCCGTATATCGAAACACTCTATCAGCCCCCTCTTTCCCTTTAAGGTATACGCCACACCGGGATTGCCGGGCACGAAATAGACCTTGTCCACGTGCTGGCTGTCTCCGTATTTATCGGCAAGGCTTTGATCCCTGCCTCCCGTACCGTACACGAGTACCTTCATGTCTGCCTCCCTGAGAGATGGCGTTGCATGTTTTGTCGAGAAAAATCACATCCTGTGGTGTTGTCAAAGATGATGGCTCTGTCGGTCATGGTTCTTTCATTGAAACGGAGTAATAGAGTAGTGGATGAATGGAGTATTGAAAAGCATCTTAGCGGATACCCTTCACGCACAGACCAAGCGGGACAGTCTTTGCAGGGCCTCCTTTCCTTTCAAAACTCTTCTCTCAATTCTCGCCCATTACTTCAACAACACTCCATTACTCCATCACTCCCCGGCACAGACATGGTCATAGAGGATTGGGTTTAGCTCAAAAGCCGCGTCCTCCGGGCGTACATTCTTTAGTGGTATATTTCTGGACAAGGTATGATTGTCTGAATTGACTGGTGGAGTATAGGGGGATTGCCGGGGCTTGTCAATGCCGATTGGGTGGAGGGCCCTCATTTGAGGTTGTCTTTTTGCCATATTCTGGTATACTTCTTCGACAAATCAGGAGAATGGTCGATATCTCAAGGAGAGCTTTTCCATGGTCAAGATCGGTATCATCTCAGATACACACCTCCATGCGGTGAGTTCGGAGTTGGTCGATATATATGAGAACTACTTCTCCGACGTGGAGATGATCTTTCACGCAGGAGATCTCGTCTCCGTAGAGATCGCCGAATACCTGTCTCAAAAGCCCCTGCACGTGGTTCAGGGCAATATGGACACCATGGATGTAAGGGATAGGTTCCCCAGGAAGGAGATTATTGAGGTACATGGTTTTCGTTTCGGTCTTATCCATGGATGGGGATCCCCACTCGGGATAGAGAGAAGAATACGCTCCGAGTTTAGAGATGTACACGCAATAATCTATGGGCATTCACACAGGCCATCCAATCATGCCGATGATGGTATTCTCTTCTTTAACCCCGGAACTGCCACGGGCTTCAGGATAGCAGGATCCAATTCTATCGGGATTGTGCAGATAGCAGATGAAATCAAGGCAACGATCATTTCCATTTGAGGAAAGGTGATGGAGATTCTCTGGGCGCCATGGCGGATGGAGTATGTTGCTGTGAGCAACGAGAAAGGTGAGTGCATCTTTTGTCCGGGTAATGACAGGAGCCGCGATGAGGAACGGTTGATCCTCTATGTAGGAGATCGGAGCATTGTATTGATGAATAGGTATCCTTACATAAGCGGTCATCTTCTCGTGGCACCGGTGCGCCACGTTTCCGCCCTTGATGCCCTCGCCGATGATGAGAAGCTCGACCTCATCACCATGGTTGAGAAATGCGTGGGGATCTTAAAGGGGGTCATGAACCCCGGTGGATTCAATGTGGGATTAAACATGGGAAGGATAGCCGGTGCCGGGGTCGAGGATCATATCCACTTCCACGTTGTCCCTCGTTGGAGCGGGGACACCAATTACATGACCGTGGTTGGGGAAGTGCGGGTAATTCCGGAGCATATCCGAGCGACGTATAAAAAACTGCTGCCTCTTTTTCATGACCTATAAGGGGCGATTCATCGTGTTTGGATAATCTTGTGAAGCTTCTGCTTTATGGCGTGTATCGTACTCCTTTGACTGAGAGGAGGGCCGAATAGGTGAGGGCGACAGCAAGAATGGGAAAAGGTGCGTGTAACTGGTAGGCTTCTAACAAGAGGTGAGGAGGATCTATGAAACACATAAAGGCTATTGTGAGCATATTGATCATGTTGTTGGTGATAATCCTTATCGTCGAGAACCTCGGGCAACTTTCAAAGACCTTAATCCTCAGGGTGGATTTCCTTTTTTGGTCTCACGAAACTCCCCCTACGGCCTTTTACCTGGTCATGATCATAGTATTTTTGCTCGGGGTATTGATTACCGGTTTCTTCGGGATATTTGAGCGATTTCGATTAAAGAAAGAGATACGAGCGCTCTCGAGGGAGAAGGTTGCAAAAGAAAGGGAGATACGCTCCCCCGGAAACGCGCCCGTTTATGAGAGCAAAAAGGAAGATTCAAGGCACGAGCAAGAAGACGAGATTATGACGTGATGGATGGGAGTGTACCGAGGCGTACCTTGCATCTTGCTCCTACACCAAGCGTGTTAAAGGGGGTATCCATCGTACAACACCTCATCCCATGTCTATAGGCATGAAAAAGGCTCTTACATGATGTGGAGGTTTTTAGTTCGAAGGCATGCGCTGATTTCAGTTTCCCTATCCCTCTTTTTCGCCCTTTTTCTTGCCTCCTCTGCCTATTCCAGCCACCCCTTGCCCAAAGATTCAGCTCAAAGCCTTTTTAAGCAGGCACAGGATTGCTTCAACGGACTGTATCAATCCCCGAACAAGAGAAGGTACCGCCACAACTGGGAGGGATGCATAACGCGCTACGAGAGGGTCTACAAGGGGTTCCCGGATACCGATGAAGCGGTATGGGCGATGTACAAGGCAGGCAAGCTCTGGACCGATCTCTCGCGGTACTCAGGAAAGAGCTCAGACCTCGATCAAGCCATCGCGCTTTACCGGGAGCTAGCCAAGAGATACAAGGCACACAAATTAGCCGATGATGCCCAGTACAAGTTGGGGGTGATATTTTACGAGCGCAAGAAGGATTCACGGCAGGCATATATAGAGTTCCTCAAGGTAGAGATAAACTTTCCGCAGGGTGATATGTGTGCTAAGGCCTCTCTGATGCTGGATAGGCTGGAGCGCATCCTCGGAAAGAAGAGGGTGGCGCGGGAAAAGGGCAAAGCTGACTATACCAAATTGCAGCAGATGGTACGGGTCGAGGATATCAGGCACTGGTCGACCCCGACCTATACGAGGGTCGTTATAGACCTAGCGGATCAGGTGAAGTACGAGGGCCATCTTCTGAAAAAAGATCCGGATCTCAAGAAGCCGAGACGCCTCTATGTGGATTTGGGTAACGCATGGATTAACAAGGAGATAGAGACCTCCATCCCGATAAAAAATAACTTGTTGCGAATGGCCAGGGCTGGACAGTACGACAAAGACACCGTGAGGGTGGTGCTCGATATCGATAACATGGTGGGATACAAGATATTTCATCTTTTTGATCCGTTCAGGATTGTGATCGACGTGCAGGGTGAGGAGACAATGCCCGGTGAAGCAGCAAGTGCGGAAAAGCCTCCGGAAAAGAAGGTGAAAAAGGAGGAGATGCAAAAAGAGCTTTCCCTGGCAAAGCAGCTGGGGCTTAGGGTACGGAGGATCATTATCGATGCCGGGCACGGCGGGAAGGATCCGGGTGCTGTCGGCAGGAAAGGGATGAAGGAGAAAGACATCGTGCTCAAGCTCGCCCGTATCCTGGCGGAAAAGGTACGAGATAACCTCGATTGCCAGCCCGTGCTCACGAGAGGAACCGATGTATTCTTGCCTCTGGAAAAGCGAACCGCAATGGCCAACATAGAAAAGGCGGATCTCTTTATCTCCCTTCACGTAAATGCGCATAGGTACACCAATGTCCAGGGCCTGGAGACCTACTTCCTGAATATTGCCCTGGATGAAGACAGCATGAATCTTGCGGCGAGGGAAAATGCCACCTCCACCAAGAATATCAGCGATCTCCAGGTGATCCTCAATGGCCTCATGCTCAATACCAAGATACATGAGTCGAGCAGGCTGGCTGAGTTCGTGCACAGCGGCTTGATGAGCGAGGTTAAGGGAGGATACAAACAGGTCAAAAATAGAGGTGTCAGGCAGGCGCCGTTCTATGTATTGATTGGCGCCGAGATGCCTGCTGTGCTCGTGGAGATAGGCTATATCACGAACCCAGTCGAATGCGCACGGCTCGGGAGCGATGCCTACCTCACACGGGTTGCCTCAGGAATCGTAACGGGCATCGAGCGCTACATGAAGGACATGGAGGCAGCCTATAAGGGAGGATAAAGCCTAGCCCGGCTATTCACATAGCCACTTAAGGTAAGCATCGATGAACATATCAATATCCCCGTTCATTACCCGTTCAACATCTCCTACCTCGAGGTTTGTCCGGTGATCTTTCACCAGCCGGTACGGGTTGAATATGTAGGATCGTATCTGGCTTCCCCAGGCTATCTCCTTCTGGGATCGGTGTCGTAAGTGTTTTTCTTGTTCCTGTTTCTCCTTTTCCAGTGCATAGAGCCGTGCCCTTAGGATCTTCAGGGCC
>Ga0307429_1001680_pt1 | contig 10031 bp, 8 predicted proteins | sample SalMarWE160230MG_FD_202151 | JGI IMG/M metagenome (GOLD analysis project Ga0307429, IMG submission 202151) | Salt marsh sediment microbial communities from the Plum Island Ecosystem LTER, Massachusetts, United States - WE1603-230 | ecosystem: Environmental > Aquatic > Marine > Intertidal zone >...
AGCGTCGCGAGGGCGCCCGTCACGACGCGTCCGGTGGCGGCGCCCAGGCAGCAGAGCGGCTGGCGCAGTCGCAGCGGCCGCGCGTGCAGGCCGCGCAGCGTGCGGCGCAGGCGCGGGATCGACCAGCACGGAACCGCGGCGGCGCCGCTCACCAGCCGCGCCAGGGCGGCGTCGTAGGCGAGCGCGAACTCGCGCCCCCGGCTGCGCGCGCGGGTCCGAGCCACGGGCGTCGCCGTGTAGCGGCGACCCCCGTCGCCGATCCCGCGCAGCCGGTAGTCGTCGAGCGGCCGCCGCCCCCACACGTCGGCGAAGACGTGGGAGCAGCCGAGCAGGAGCCGCCGCCGGGGCACGGACTCGAGCTGTGCGTCGAAGGCGAGGCTCAGGGTGCCGCGCTCGATGGCGCCCGCGCCGTGCGCCAGCACGCGCTCGATCCGGCGACCGCTCGAGCACGGCCGCGCCAGCGTGAGCTCGCGCACGTCGGTGGGATAGCGCCTCGCGGAATTGCGCGTGCCGTCCTCGCGCAGGTCGACGACGGTCGTCGGAAGCGGGCGCGCCGGTCGCGGCTGCTTGCGCGCCAGGAAGAACACGACGGCGTCGCGGGAGGTCATCTCGCCTCTCGAGATCTTCACCCCCCGGGCTATGGCGAGCACGTTCGGGTCGCGCTCGAAGCGCTTGCGCAGCCCGGCGAGCGTCGCACGCCACGACACGGGCGCTAGCGACCGGCGGGCCGGCTGCGGGTGCGCTGCCGCGCGACGGCAGCGAGCAGCAGGCCGCCGAGCAGCAGCCCGCCGAGCGGTCCGAGCGCCGGCACCGCGGCCGGTCGCAACGGCACGAGCTCGCGGATGAAGCCGTCCTGCTTGGTGGTGACGAAGAGCCGGCCGCTGGCATCGGTGCTGAAGCGCAGATCGGTGCGCCCGATGCCGGGGTTGCCGAGCGCGTCGCGCACCACCTGGAGCAGCGTGGTCTCCGACCCGTCGCGCAGCAGGTGCAGCGTGTAGACGCTCGCCATGCTGGCGGGATCGCCATCGTCCGCGGCCAGCATCTCGGCCACGTCGGTGTAGAACAGGCGGCCGCTCGAGATGTCGCCGAAGACGAACTTTCCCTGGAGCGGGCTCGACACGTCCCGCCTCACCGCCAGTCCGCCCGCGATGGCGATGCCGTCTTCGTGATCGTACTGCGCCACGGGGTAGCTGAAGCCGTAGCTCGGGTCGTTGCCGGGCAGCGGCAGCACGGTCTCGGGATCGACCGTCACGTCGAGCGCGAAGCTGCCTTCGCGCTCGGGCCAGCCGTGGTTCGCGCCCGCCGCCGGCAGGTCCACCTCCTCGACGTTCCCCTGGCCGATTTCGGCGACGAAGAGCGTCCCCGCGCCGCCGCGATCGAAGTGGAAGTTCTGGGGATTGCGGAAGCCGTACGCGAAGATCTCTCCGAAGGTGTCGGGGTCGCCGTCGCTCACGAAGGGATTCGACGCCGGAAGGCCGTACGGAAAGAGCGTCCCCGCGCGCAGGAACGGTCCTCCCAGCGGATCGATGCGCAGCAGGCATCCGTAGACGCTGTCGAGGCGCTGGAGCTGACCGGGCTCGCCGAGCTCGATCGAGCCGAAGTCGCCGGCGGCCACGTAGAGGAGCCCGTAGTCGGCGTGGCCGGGTGCCAGGTTGGGATCGAAGCCGATCTCGCCCAGGTTGTGGTAGGTGTGCGGCGCGGCGATCCGCATCAGCTCGCGCGGCGCGCCGCTGAAGACGTTGGCGGCGGGATCGCTGGCCTGCCACTCGGTGACGACGGCGTGGTGCAGGATCGCGGCGGGGATCGCGGGCTCGAGGTTCGGGGGGGTGGCGCCCGGCGCCTCGGTGTGGGCCGTGTAGAACAGGCCGTTGGTCGCGAACTCCGGGTGGAAGGCGAAGCTCACGAAGCCCATCTGGAGGCCCGAGCTGTCGAGCGCCGGAGCCAGCACGCGCAGATCCAGATAGGTCTGGAGGCTCCCGCCCTGGATCACGTAGAGGGGTCCGCGCAGATCGTTGACGAAGAGCCGACCCGAGCCGTCCGGCAGCTCGCGCAGGATGCCGACGCGCGCCAGCGGAGGCGAGCCGGCCGTCGCCGGCAGCTGGAGGACGTCGACCAGCTCGGCCGCGAGGCCCTGGTCCAGCACGGGTCCCGTGAGTCCACCGCCCGGCGCCGGCACGGCTGCCAGCAGGGCCACGCCCACCCAGAGCACACCCCGCACGCATCCAAACCGGCCCCGGCGCGCCACCTGCCCCCCCTGCACGTCGCGCACGCTCGGCAGCCATTGTAGGCCGAGACGCCACGCTGTGACACGCCTCACGCAGCCGCCGGGCGCGGGCGCCGACCCATTCGCCACGAAGGCTCAAGCCCTTCGAGGAGGATCGGAGCCATGCTGAACCCGCTTTCGATGCGTTGGGCCGCCCTGGCGGCTGCCGGCGTCCTCGCCACCGTGGGATGCCAATCGACCCGCACGGCGGCCCCAGCCCGGGCGGAGCAGCCGAGCGCCACGCGCGGCGCGGAGCGGTCCGAGGCCGAGCCGACGGCCGAGGCCCCGGTCGCTGTCATCCGGCCCGTCTACTTCGAGTTCGACCGCTGGGAGCTGGACGCGGACGCCCGGCAGATCCTGAAGGCGAACGCGCAGCAGATCCAGGCGCGGCCGGACTGGGGCGCGCTGCGGGTCGAGGGCCACTGCGACGCGCGCGGCAGCGACGAGTACAACATGGCGCTCGGCGAGCGTCGCGCCGGGGCGGTGAAGCGCTACCTGGTGGACCTCGGCGTGCCGTCCACGCGCGTCGACACGGTCAGCTACGGCGAGAGCCGGCCGGCGGCCCGCGGCCAGGACGAGAGCGCCTGGCGCCTCAACCGCCGCTCGGAGATCCACGTCGAGGCGCGCCAGGCCTCGCGCTAGCTGCGGCTGCGCCCGGCCCTGAGTACGACGCCGCCCGCGTCCCGCGGGCGGCGTTGCTCAGGGAAAGGTGATGCGGTTGTGCCGCGCGTCGACCGTCACCCGGCGCTCGAGCACGCGGCCATCGGCGAAGCGGGCGCGGAACAGATGCGGTCCTCGCGCCAGCGGGATGCCCCCCAACGGGGTGATGCCGAGCTCGCGGCCGTCGACCTCGATGCGCGCCCACGGCCGCGCGTTCAGGTTCACCGACACCCGGGACAGCGGCGGGGACGGCGCGGGCTCGGCGGCGATCGCGGGCGCCGGCGGGGCGGCCGCGACGGCGGGCGGCTCCGGCGCGACCGGCGCCGCGGCCGCTGCCGGCGGCGGCAGCGAGGCCTGCCGCGCGGGCTCCGCGACGCGGCGGCTGTCCGGACGCGCGCGCTCCTCGAGCCGCTCCGGCAGCGCCAGCAGCGCGAGCAGCAACAGGCCAGCGCCGAGCAGCGCCTTCACGGCCGGCCGGCCGCGCGGCTCCAGGCGTCCCCGCTCGACCCAAACGGTCGCGCGCGGGCCGGCGGGCGGCGGCGGGCGTCCGCGGCGCGGCGCGCTCCGCGCGGCGGCACCGCCGGCGGCGATCTTCTGCACGCCCAGCCCGAGACGGCTCACCAGCTGCGGGACCGGGTCGGCGCCGGCCTCGTCCACGAACAGCGCGAGACGCAGCCCGGGCCCGGCGGCCGCGGCCAGGCGGCCGAGGTGGGCCACGGCCGCGGGCGAGAGCGAGCCGGCGTCCTCCACCAGCAGCGCCAGCGCCGAGCCGTCCGCCGCCAGCTCGCGCAGCTGCTCGAGCAACCGGACCTGCGGGTCGCCTCCCGGCTCCCGCCCCAGCCGGCGCAGGATGCGCGCGTCGAGCACGTGCCCCTCGGCACCGCGCAATCCGATCACGGCGGCTCGCGCACGGCCAGCGAGCCGCGCCGGCAGCGCGCTCAGCAGCAGCGAGCGCTCCGGACCCGAGCGACCGGTCACGACCACGTGGCTGGCGTCGCGCAGCAGCGCGCGCTCCAGGTCCACCAGCGTGTGCTCGACCGCGGCCAGGCCCGCTCGGCTCTCGCTCATGGCCGCCACCCGGTATCGCCGAGGCGGCCCCGCGCCTCGGCGAGCAGCTCGACCAGCCGCGGCGAGACGCGGCTCGCGTCCAGCGTCAGCGCCGGCTCGGCGCGCAGCGCGCGCTCGAGGCTGCCGCGAGCGCGGGCGCGCTGCCCGAGCGCCAGCTCGGCCGTCGCCGCCAGCACCTCCAGGCGCGCCCGTCGCGCCTCGACGGCGGGCTGCGCGCCGACCTCCTCCAGCAGCTCCCGCGTGGCGCCCGAGACCGAGAGCGCGGTGCGGAAGTAGGCCGCGTCGAGCAGCTCGGCGATCTCGGCGAGCTCGCGGTCGACGCGCTCCAGTGACGGCACAGCCTCCCGGGCCGGCTCCGCCTCCGCCCCGGCCGCCGCCACCCCCCAGGCCAGGGCCACCAGCATGCACAGCCGATGCCGCACGTTCGCGCACCTCCCCGGGCGCTCCGCCGCCACGGCGGGCGGCGGGCGCAGCCGCACCGGCTAGAAGCGGACGCCGCCCGCCGGGCCCGTGTGGCGGTCCTCACGGCAACGCGCCGGCAAGAACGGCCGGCTCGGGGCTCAGCTGGCTCGGCGATAGCGCGCCGCGCGCAGGATCCGACGCCGGAACTGCTGGATCACGGGCAGCCGCTCCAGCCAGGCGGAGGCATCGGCTCGCGACGGGTCGACCTCGCTGGCGCGTCCAGCGAAGCCCGGCGGGATCTGGCTCACCAGCTCCGGAGGCTCCCGGGAGTGGTCGAGGTAGTGGTACTCGTAGCCCGGAATCGAGAGCCGGTCGTCGGCCCGCACGTCGATGGTGCGCACGCCGTAGCTCATGATCTGGGTCGTGGTCGCCTGCGGCGGAGCCATCCACGCCTGCCGGGGACCCGCAAAGAACAGGTACTGCACCCTGCGGTTGCGCGAGAGGATCCGGAAGCGGTCCAGCGCGCCGCCGTAGAGACGGCTCGTCGACATGCTCGTCTCGAGGATGCCCTCCTCCGAGAAGTCCGGCTCGAAGCCGGCGACGAAGCGCAGCGAGGCCGGATCGTTCTTGCGGGTGAAGCGCGCGATGTTGCGGCCGCCGTTCACGCGGTTGCGCGGATTGGACCGCGCCCGGCGCCGGGGCTCCGTGAAATCGCGATACGGCTCGATCCGCTGGTCCGGAGCGCGGCGCAGCACCAGCCCCAGCGCCGCATCGTCCCTGGGCACGCGGCGCAGCCGGCGATTGAGTGTCTCGAGGGCGGTCTGGATCTCCAGCGGGAGGTCCGTCGTCTCCTCCGCGGAGCAGAGCAGCGTCTCGCCGTCCTCGCGCACGGCCCGGACCTCCCCCTTGCCGATCCAGTTCTCGTCGTCGGAGCGCGCAAAGTGGGAGGCGGAGCGCCAGACCAGCGAGAGATCCTTGTAGAAGATGCGCGGATGGATCGCCTCGACGCGAGCCGTCCGGTCGGGGATCACGTAGGCCACGAAGAAACGGATGTCCGGATTCTGCCGCGCGCCCGTCAGGTAGTAGACCGTGTCGAACAGCTCGAGCTGGAAGCGGGGCGTGTAGCCGAGCGAGAGCAGGCGGCCGGGCCGCTTGCGGGTGCTCCCGACGGGCCGCAGCTTCGCCCCGCCGTCGAGCCAGCCCTGGAACTCGCGCTGCACCTGGCGGGGCGTCCGCTCGGCGGGCCGGACGCTGGGCACGATGCGCGTGGGGATGACGGCCTCCACGGCGCGGCTAGCGCTTGCGGAGATTCGCCGCGAGCACCCGCTTGCGCAGACGCAGGCTGGCGGGCGTCACCTCGAGGAGCTCGTCGTCCTCGATCCACTCGAGCGCGCCCTCGATGCCGATCGGACGCGGCGGTGTCAGCAGGACCGCGTCGTCCTTGCCAGCGGCGCGCATGTTCGTGAGCTTCTTGCCGCGGCAGACGTTCACGTTCATGTCGCCGGGGCGGCGGTTCTCGCCGACGACCTGGCCCTCGTAGACCGGCACGCCCGGACCCACGAACAGGGTGGCGCGCTCCTGGATGTTGGCGAGCGCGTAGCCGGTGGTCTGACCCGCCTGGCTGGCCACGATGGCGCCGAAGCTGCGACCCCCCAGCTCGCCCGCCCACGGCTCGTAGCCTTCGACGGTGCGGTGGAGCACGCCCTCGCCGCGGGTCTGGGTGAGGAACTCGCCGCGGTAGCCGAAGAGTCCCCGGCTCGGCACGCGGTAGCGCAGCACCACGCGCTCGCCCCGGTGCTCCAACGCCTCCATGCGGCCCTTGCGCGCCGCGAGCCGCTCCATCACCGATCCCGCGAAGGCCTCCGGGACGTCCGCCACCACCGCCTCGACCGGCTCGCAGCGGCGGCCGTCGATCTCCCGAACGATGATCTCGGGGCGCGAGACGCTGAACTCGTAGTCCTCGCGCCGCATCGTCTCGATCAGGATGGCGAGCTGGAGCTCGCCGCGACCCGCCACCTCGAAGCTCTCGGTGGCGTCGCCGGGCTCGACGCGGATCGACACGTTGCCGAGCGCTTCGCGGCGCAAGCGCTCGCCGATCTGGCGGCTCGTCACGTAGCTGCCCTCGCGCCCGGCGAACGGAGAGCTGTTGACCGAGAAGCGCACGCGGATCGTCGGCGGCTCGATCGGAATCCGCGGCAGCGGCTCGGGCGCGGCGGGGTCGCAGACGCTGTCGCCGATCTCGATGGCGTCGAGGCCGGCCAGCGTGACCAGGTCGCCGGCCTCGGCCAGCTCGAGATCGACCCGCTCGAGGCCACGGGTGCCGAAGAGCTTGTTGATGCGGAAGCTCTCGGGAGGGCCCTGCGCCGGAACCCGCACCACGCTGGCGCCGCGCCGCAGCACGCCGCGCTCCACCCGGCCGATCACCAGACGGCCGACGTAGTCGTCGTAGCCGAGCGTCACCGCCTGGAAGCGGACGGGTGCGGCGAGATCCACCTCGGGAGGCGGGGCGTGCTCGAGCAGCGCCTCCAGCAGCGGGCGCAGGTCCTTGCGCGGGGCGCCCGGGTCGAGCGCGGCCGTGGCCTCCTTGGCCGATGCATAGATCACCGGGAAGTCGAGCTGACGATCGTCGGCTCCGAGCTCGACCAGCAGGTCGAAGACCTCGTCCACCACGGCGTGCGCGCGCTGGTCGGGACGGTCGATCTTGTTCACCACCACGATCGGGCGCAGGCCGTGTCCGAGCGCCTTGCGCAGCACGAAGCGTGTCTGGGGCATCACACCGTCCACCGCGTCGACCAGCAGCAGCACGGCGTCGACCATGCCGAGGACCCGCTCCACCTCGCCGCCGAAGTCGGAGTGGCCGGGCGTGTCCACCAGATGGATGCGCACGCCCTCGAAGTCCACCGCCGTGTTCTTCGACAGGATGGTGATGCCGCGCTCGCGCTCGAGCTCCCCGCGGTCGAGCGCGCGCTCGGCCAGCGGCTTGCGCTGGCCGGCGGCGCCCGTCTGACGCAGCAAGCCGTCGAGGAGCGTGGTCTTGCCGTGGTCGACGTGGGCGATCACGGCCAGGTTGCGAAGGTCCTTGCGCGGGATCTTCACGCTGGGCTCGCTGGGGCTGAGGGAAGCGGGCGCGGCAGGCCCGCGCGGGCCGTTAGTAGCGGTTGCCGCCCCGGTAGCCGCCACCTCCGCCGCCCCCCCCGCCCCCGCGGCGGTCCTGGGCCTCGTTCACCCGGATGTTCCGGCCGCCGAGCTCGCTGCCATCGAGCGCACGAATCGCGTCCTTGGCGGAGTTGACATCCTCCATCTCGACGAAGGCGAAGCCGCGCGGGCGGCCCGTGTCGCGGTCCGTGATGACGTTCACGGACTCGACGTTGCCATGCCGACCGAAGAGGTCCCTGAGATCGTCCTCGGTCGCCGAGAAGGGAATGTTTCCGACGTACAACTTCTTGCCCACTGGGCGTGTCCTCGCAGCCCCGCATCGCGACCTGCGACCGGAGCGACTGATCGGCGGAGATCGGGCCGGACCCTCCGGACCCCCGCCCCCGCTGGCGATCTTCAAACTGTTCAGCCCCCGTGGGCCGAGATCGAAAGGCAGATTCACTTGGGACGAGAGAACAGGCAGGCAAACGGAGGATGCTGCTGTCGGGTCGGCCCGAAATGGCCCTTCGGCGAGGCAGACCTTAGGCGAGCCCACCCGGGGCCGCAACGGAGCTGGCGCCGGCCTAGGCCGACGCCTCCAACAGCTCCTCCAGGCCCTCCTCCCGCGCTCCGTGGCGCAGCCGCGCCAGCGCACGCGCCTCGATCTGGCGCACACGTTCGCGGGAGAGCCCGAGCGTCTGGCCGATCTCCTGGAGCTTCTGGGGCTCGCCGCCGCCGAGGCCGAAGCGGGCCTCGAGGATCGTGCGCTCCCGCGGCCCGAGCCCCGCGAGCTGGCGGCCCAGCCGCAGCCCGATCTCGCGCTGATCGATGGACTCGGTCGGATCGACCGCGTCCGGGTCGGCCAGGGTCTCCTCCAGCGTGAACTCCTCGGTGCCCGGCAGCGTGGCCTGGGTGGAGGCGATCGGCTGCATGGAGGTGGCCGCCCGCTTCACCTCCTCCGGGCTCACCTCCAGCTGCGCGGCCAGCTCCTCGTGGGTCGGCGCGCGGCCGAGCCTGGTATGCAGCTCGGCGCGCACGCGCCGCGCTCGGATCTCCAGATCGTAGACGTGGGTGGGGACGCGCACCGTACGGGAGGCGTTCTGCACGGCCCGCACCATCGCCTGGTCGATCCACCACACCGCGTAGGTGGAGAAGCGGTAGCCGAGCCGGTAGTCGAACTTCTCGACCGCCCGGATCAGCCCCAGGTTGCCCTCCTGGATCAGATCCAGATAGGGCACGCCCATGTTCCGGAAACGTTTGGCCTGCTTGACCACCAGGCGCGCGTTGTGGATCACGAAGGTCTGCTTGACGCGGTCCATGCGCTCGGTCGCGCTCCGCGCCCGCTCGAGCCGGGCGCGCTGGCCGGCCTCGTCGAGTCCGAGCCGGCGGCGCGCCTCGCGGTTGGCGCGGCTGCGCGGCGCCCCCGACAGCTCGCTCAGCTCCTTGAAGATCTCCTGCATCACCTCGAAGGCGATGTCCGCCGATCGCAGGGCGCGGGCCAGCTGCTGCTCCAGCGCCGCCCGCTCGCGAGCGTCGCTGCGCCGGTCCAGCGCCTGCCAGCGCGCCAGCAGCCGCTCCAGCCGGCGCAGCGCCCGGTCGATCTGCGGGCTGCGGTCCCGGCCGCTGCCATCGCGGAAGCGGGCCGAGAGGGCGGCCGTGACGTGGCCGCGCTCGCGACGCTGGTGCCAGCGTTCGAGCAGCCGTACGGCCGTGCCGGGGACGGCCCTCAGCTCCTCCAGGAAGCTCTGCCGCTCGGCCTCGAGCTGGCGGGCCAGCGCGAAGGTCTCCTGCTTGCTGAGGACGCGCGGCGCCTGGAGCGAGCGCAGGTACTGGTCGAGCGCCGTGCGGGGCGCCGCCTCCGCCGCACCCCGCTGGTGTCGCCGGGGGGTGCGCCGAGCCCGCTGGCGGGCGGGCGCCGAGGCGCGCCCGCCGTCCTCGGGCGTGTCGTCGAAGCGGATGTGATCGAGTTCCGTCTGATAGTCCATGCTCTTGCCGTATCCCGTGGCGCCCGCCTGGAGAGCCCGGTCGTCCGGATGAGGCGGCGAGAGCCGCCCGCTCCCGGGGGGAAGACCAGACGCCGGGTGAGGCGCCTTCGACCCTGTTTGGATGCCGCGAACCCCGAAACGGTTTACCGCGGGCGACCGCGACCCGGCTTCTCCGGGCCAGCGCCCGGGGCGTCGCCTATGGTGGGCGCATGCCGGAAGCCGGTCGGCGGGTGGCCCTGGTGCTCTCCGGCGGCGGCGCGCGCGGCGCCTACGAGGCGGGCGTGCTCGCCCATCTCTTCGAGGCGGTCTACCCGAGGCTCGGGCCCGGCTTCGAGTTCGACCTGGTGAGCGGCACCTCGGTCGGCGCCGTCCACGCGGCCTACGTGGTGGCAAGTGCGGGCCTCGCCAGCGCCGCGCGCGCGAGACAGCTGGCCGATACGTGGGCCGAGATGAAGCTCGACGAGGTGCTCCAGCTCTCGCTGGGTGACCTGGTCGGCGTCCCGCTGCGCGCCCTCGGC
>Ga0307429_1001684_pt1 | contig 10019 bp, 9 predicted proteins | sample SalMarWE160230MG_FD_202151 | JGI IMG/M metagenome (GOLD analysis project Ga0307429, IMG submission 202151) | Salt marsh sediment microbial communities from the Plum Island Ecosystem LTER, Massachusetts, United States - WE1603-230 | ecosystem: Environmental > Aquatic > Marine > Intertidal zone >...
CAGCCATGTATTGCCTACCGGGGGAAGCGCTCGTTTCAGTTCGCCCCTGGGTGTTGAGGATTTCCTCAAAGTTACCAATATCATTTCCCTGGATGATTCCACCGCCAGGGAACTTTCTCAACCAGCAATAACTATAGCTGAGGCTGAAGGGTTTAGTGCTCATGCCCAGGCAGTATCATTGCGAGCAAAGCGAAGCAATCACAAGAGGTAGATGAACATAAAGAAGCTGGTGAGACCTGAACTAGTAGCAATGAAGAGCTACACTCCAATAGAGCCTGTGGATATTCTGGAGCAGCGAGTTCGGGGGAAAGTAATAAAGCTCGATGGCAATGAGAATCCCTATGGTTGCTCCCCGAGAGTTTATCAGGCTCTGGCTGACTATTCTCATTATCATATCTACCCCGACCCGGAGCAAAGGAAACTGAAGGAAGCACTGGAGGAATATACCGGCATAGCTCGTCAGCACATCGTTTGTGGTAGTGGCAGTGATGAGCTCATTGACCTCGTCTTGAGGCTTGTTCTTGAGCCGGGTGACAATATTGTTAACTGCTCACCGACGTTTGGTATGTATCCCTTCAGCGCAGAGGTTTGTGGCGGCAGGATAATTGATGTACCTAGAAAGGATGAGGATTTTGCTCTGGACATAGCGGGTATAAAAGGAGCGATGGATGGGAGAACGAAGGTCATCTTTATCGCTTCTCCTAATAATCCCACCGGCAACGTCATTGAGGAGCAAGAGCTAATGGAGCTCATTGATACTGGGAGGATCGTGGTCATTGACGAGGCTTATTTTGAATTCAACGGGGTAACCATGGCTGGCTTGGTGCCTGCTCACAGTAACTTAATAGTCCTGCGCACCTTCAGCAAATGGGCGGGATTAGCTGGGTTTCGGATAGGTTATGGGGTCTTCCCCGTGGAAATTGCTGGCTACATAATGAAAATTAAGCAGCCTTACAATATCAACATTGCCGCCGAGGTGGCAGTATTGGCTTCTTTAGGCGATATAGACTACCTTCGTGGCAATGTTCAAAAGATAACTACTGAGCGAGAGAGGCTATTCACTAAACTAAAAGAGCTGGGATGGCTAAAGCCCTATCCATCAAAAGGTAACTTTATCCTTTGTGCAATGCTCCAGCGAAATGCCGAGCAAATCTGGCGTCAATTGTGGCAGCGAGGTATCTTTATTCGCTATTTTGATACACCACGCTTGAAAGATTATGTGCGAACAAGTGTGGGCAAGCCTGAAGATAACGATGCCTTGATTGAGGCCCTGAAGGAAATATGTTAGGGTGGCAGCATGCCTCTTCATCATTGTGAGCCCCCGCTGTCATTGCGAGCGAAGCGAAGGGGCAGCGAAGCAATCTCAGCCTCGCTATTATGATGAGTAGAATATTGATGGAGGTTTAAAAATGGCTGAAAGGAAAGCAAAGGTAACCCGGGAAACTGCCGAGACAAATGTCAGGGTGGAATTGAATATTGATGGCATTGGAGAATTTGAAATTACCACGGGGATAAGAATGTTTGACCACCTTTTGTCACAGCTAGCCAGGCATGGGGTATTTGACCTTAAGATCTCAGCCACAGGTGCTGACCAGCATCATGTTGTTGAGGACGTGGCTATCTGCTTAGGTAAAGCGTTTAACCAAGCATTAGGGCAAAAGCAGGGCATTGTCCGAATGGCACACGCTTTCGTTCCTATGGATGAAACTCTGGCAGCAGTGGGGGTGGACATTGGAGGAAGGGCTTACAGCATGGTTGAGGTTTCGTTTTCCGATGTCAGTATAGACGAGCTATCTTCGGATCTGGTGCGCCACTTCTTGATTTCCTTCGCCACTGAAGCAAAAATCAATCTTCATGCTAAAGTGCTCACCGGCATCAATGACCACCATAAAGCTGAGGCTTTATTCAAAGCCTTAGCCCGAGCCTTGGATTCAGCCACCCGCATCGACGAGCGGATTGTTGGCAGGGTACCGAGCACTAAGGAGATTATCGAGGGGTAGGAAGACGTATATAGTTCGAATCCTCCTCGGGGATCAGTTTGCTCTTCTGAAGCACTGGCAGATATGAAATCGCCAAACTTAGGCACTGTTGAACTAAAGCCAACTAATTAGTTTTCTGTTATAATGAAGTTAGATTTTAGAGGGTGCAGATATGCTGGTGAAGATAGAGATTTATTTTGATGGTGAATTTTGGTGTGCTCGGGGGATAGGAGAGGATATATTTACTCAAGGCAATACCTTGGAAAATTTATACCAAAACATTAAAGAAGCGGTATCCGTTCATTATGGCGAAACAGATGAGCCTATTACTATCTTAACTCTGTCTGAAATGAAACTAGCGAATGCCAAAACTCCCACAAGTTAGTGGCAACGATATAGTTAAACTTCTTCTGCGTCTAGGTCAAATCATCAGGCAAAGAGGAAGCCACATCCGACTTAGGAAAGTTACATCTTCGGGTGAACACAACATTACTGTCTCGGCACATAAGGTTTTAGCTAAAGGGACTCTGAATGATATACTTAGCAGAGTGAGCCTCTGGAATAATATTCCCAAGAAGGATCTTATTGAGAAACTGAGATGAGAGTGTCTGGTTCCTCCCATAGTGAGCCTGAATCTCGAACATGTCTCAATGGCTTGATAGCCGCTACGATAGATGCTAATGTTTAATCTATAAGGCTATGTGAAATGGCTGGCAAATAATGTGAAGGAGGTGGCAAGAACACTCAATTAAATTAAATCTTGTGAACCAAGTTTCTAATAGGGGATTCTTTTGTGTTTAGTAGTGTTATCGTTAGAGAGGTTAGAATCGCTATCTTGCTACTACCTCCAGAAGAAGCATTATTAGGCAAAGAGAAATAAAGAAGAAAAGGAGGTTAGAATGGAAGGTAGTAAACTTTATGTAGGAAATCTCAGTTACTCTGTAACCGAGGAGGATTTGAAGGAATTGTTTTCCAACCATGGTGAAGTTAAGCAAGTCAATGTAATTGAAGGTAGAGGTTTTGGATTCGTGGAAATGTCCAGCCCATCGGAAGCTGAGACAGCAAAGGGAGCACTGGATGGTTCTGATTTTCAAGGGCGTACCTTGAAAGTTGACGAAGCGAAGCCACCGAGAACCGGACCAAGAAGGGACAATCCAAGATATTAGAATAATCGAGAGATAAGCTAGAAACTCTATTATGATAGAGTTTCTAGCTGAGGCTAGCTAACCTTTACCCTAGCAGAATTATATTATTGGCTGTTGCGTCGTAGATATCTTTCAGCGTGAATATGATAATCTGGTAATCCTTGCTCAGGTCTTTAAAGAGTTGTAATGCTTTGTTCAGGCGGACTGCATCGGAATTGCCAAAAGGGTCATCTAATAGTAAGGGGGGATTTGAGCTAACTACCTATAGCGGCAACTCACCTTGATTCGTTTGAGGCTCAGTCTTAGGTGGAGAAGTAAACTCTGAGGTAGAACCAAGGCCCAAGCTTTGGTGAAGAAGTATACTTGGGAGCTCCATATAGCTGACATTCCCGTTCTCTATATCTTGTTTGAGTGCGTCTTTTACCTCATCTTTTGCGGTGAAGTAGATAATCTGCCACCCCGATTGGGAAATCCTGTTCAATATATCAATTTGCCGTTGTAATCTTTCCTTATCAGCTTTAACAAAAGGGTCATCCATGATAAAGAAGCCCCTGCTCCCCTTTAGGAGCTTTTCTCCTAGGGCAAGGCGGATGGAAAGATAAAGCTGATCGTAAGCGGCGCCTGATAACTGTTCGGCGTGTAACACATTACCATCCTCGAGCGTTACTTTAATTTTCTTGGTCTCATCCTGAGCAAACTCTACTTCCTGATAAACACCGCCGGTTATCTCGGAGAAATGCTGTGAAATAGGGCTATCCTTACCAAAAAGAGTGGAAATCTTCTCCTCTTCTTCCCTTTGAAGTTCCTCGAAAATGGTTATGGCTTTTACGGCGTTATCTTTCTCAGTTTCGGCCCTGTTTATAAAGGCGGATAGCTCGTTCTTAGTGACGTTTAGGTCTACAGAAGTAGTGCAGTAAAGGTGGCTGTCTTTTGGTTGTAGAATGACGTTCGCTGTTCTTTCTGTTTCTCTTAATTGCTCCTGAAAGTGGCTTAGCTTGCTTTCAAGTTGTTGCTCTTTGTCCTGAAGTCTTTGCAGATCCTCTTTTAACTGTGACTTAGCTTTTTCATCATAGGATATCTCCTTATCCTTATTCTCATATTCTTTCAGAGCATCGATTTCTTCACGCCAGTGGGAAAGATTCTCCTGTAATTCTTCTCCTTTTGAGCCGAAATGGCTCTTTAGTATACCAATTTGGGCGTTGATCGATTTTTCACATGTTGCTTTTAACCCAAGTTTCTGACGATATTCCTCGAGAGTCTTTACTCCTGATTTTTGGACTAAACCCTCTATAGTCTCTTGAGTTTTACTCAATTGCCTTTCTTTGTTTGGAATATCCGTTTCAGTCCACCTTTTGATTTGGCTTTCCAAGGCAAAGACATGTGTCCTCATGTCTTCTACCTTACCTTGTTTTTTGGAATACTCCCCGTCCAAGTTTTCAATATTTTGCAAAATTTCGTGGGGGCTTTCTGCAGCGAGGTCAAACCTAGAGGCGGCAAATTTAGTCCTTTCAAACATTGCAGCGAGGTGAGCTTTCTCTCGGGTCACTGAAAATCTCAGTGATGCAAAGATGCCAGTAGAGACTAAGAAAAAGGCGAGTAATCCGTAAAACAAGGGTGAAGGGTTCATTATGAGTGCCACGATCGATATCGATAATAATACTGCTGAGGCTATAGCTGCCGTTGTAAAGAATTTCCCTCTCGTTTCCCCACTTTCTGCTTTCCCGACTTGCATCTGGTAATTCCTAATCTCTGGCTCGATTTCATTACCTATTCTTTCCTTTTTCTCTTTGGCTACCTTAAGTTCTAATTCTTCTTCATCCAGTAATTTCTTTCTCTCTTGAAGCTCTCGTTTTTTAGTGTCTGCCTCTTTTCGTAAGTCTTGTACATCCCCCTTCCAATTATTGATATCCCTTTCATATCCAGACCAACGTTCCGCTTCAGCGGCGGTATAGACTCCAAGTTCGTTCAGTTTTTGCTGATCAGATATAAGGATTTGATATGCTTCATTGCCCTTTTCATAGTCTTCCCTTTTCCTGGCATCTTCTAAAGTTCCTATTTGGCGGTTGACCTCATTCGTTTCCTCCTTGGTTGTGAAAAGTCCTTCTTCAAGCTTGTCCAATTGGTCTTGTGTGATTTCTTCTTCCAGCGCCTCGATTTCTGTAATTAGTTCCTCAGCATTTGTTGTTCTAGTCTTTAGTTTTTCACCAGCTACGTCACGCAATGTAGCTGCACTACTAGGGTTAGTCAGTTTCCCCAATTCTTGAAGTTGCTCTTTTATCTCCGCAATCTCCTCGGTTCTTAAACCAGTAAGGCGGTCGGTCACATTTCGATAAAATTCGCTCTCTGAGGCAATGGAGAGGTCACTATTTCTTATTATGAAGACGTTGCGACATTCTTGAGGACTCAGCTCTGCAATATCTGTCAAGTCTCCTTTATCGGGAAGTTTTATCTCTTCACCGCTCTCATCCTCTACAATTAGGTATCCGTCGGGGTCTTCATCTACCCTATCTATATTTCTAAAGAGGTCCTTAAGGCGTTGAGACGATAATTGTTGAAGCAATAATTTTATTAAAGCCTCTATGGTTAGTGTTTTGCCGTGTTCGTTCTTCCCGTATAACAAAGAGAAGTTAGCCAACGCTACACGCCCGGTATCGGGTAACGGCCCATAGCGTCTTATCGAGAATTCTTTTATTCTCATAATCCTGCCTGCATCATTGCTTTGATGGCAGTGTCTTGTAGCTGCCTCTCCTCTTCTTCAGTATAATCACCCTCCTTAACCTTATTCATGAAACTTTTGAATAGGTCGTTTTCCAGTATTCTGGAGATGTCTCTAAATTCCTCATAATGTTCCTCAGCACATTTCCCCTTTGTTATTTCCTTTATTTGAGACACGAAATCTTGCTCCGTCATCTGAATCTTTTCACTATTAACATATCCCTTAACGGTCAGGATGACGGATGCCTTGGAATGTAATTTCTTAAAGCGCTCCTGCACAACTCTCATGATGTCTTCGTCTTTGAAGGGGTCAAGCTCTATGATTATTTCTTGGAAGTGGAATGTATCAAGCAGATATTCCTGAGGTGGGTTACCCACTTCAAACAGATTGACCTTCCTCTGCCCCATCTCTCGCTTGGTAATTGAAACAGGTGAACCGGAGTAAGCAAAGTAACCACTATCCTTTAACTGCCATACATCAAATCTTGAGTGGAAATGACCTGCGAGCACGTAGTTAATATTCAATCCCTCAAAGTAAGACAGCTTAAACGGCATGTATCTTTCCTCGCCCTCGGCTCCAAAATCCGCTCCAGAGAAAAAGACATCCAAAAGCTCTCCATGGCATAGTAAGATGTTTTTCTTATCTGGTGTCAGAGCTTCCTTTAAGGCTCGAATTTTCCCGAGAAGATTTTGTCCTTGTATTGGCTCGAAAGGCATCCCGATTATTCTTACATCGCCATATTCGAATGGCGAGCCAGTTAGAATAAGTACATCCTCACCAAAGTACATGCCGCCTTTATAAGAGGCAGCATCATGATTGCCAGGAATTATCAAAACCTTAAAAGGTATGTTGGAGAAAACTTCCCTTATCTTCGGTCTAAGGTTCTCGGCATCGACATCTTTATCAAAAAGGTCGCCACATATGGTAAGGATATCTACTTGATTCCTTTTGCCAACCCCGGCAATTTGTTCGAGAGCTTCCCACCTCTCATCTTTGTATTCTCTCAGGTGAATATCGGCAGTGTGGAGTATCTTAACCATAGAATTCTTGTTCCTTGGATTTTAATTTCAAAAATAATACCACTATCAAAGGGTAAGCTAAACTGTTGAGGTTAGCAAGCTCTGATTAGGCTAGAGAAGGTGCTATAATTACCAGGTGAAAGGAGTTGGAACATGAAGAAAATTGGCGTGTTAACCAGCGGTGGTGATGCTCCAGGCATGAATGCCTGCATCAGGGCGGTAGTGCGCTGTGCTACAAGATATAAATTGGAGGTAATAGGGATTCAGCGTGGATATTGTGGCTTGCTGGAAGGGGATTTTATAGAGTTAGCTCCCAGGTCAGTGGCAAACATCATCCAGCGCGGAGGGACTTTTCTGGGCTCAGGCCGGTGCGAAGAGATGAAGGCTGAGAAGGGAGTTAACAAGGCGGTTCAGGTCTTACGCAAGGAGGGAATTGAAGGTCTGATTCCTATAGGTGGGGATGGCACCTTCCGCGGTGCGGTGGCATTAGCTAAAGCAGGTGATATAAAGGTAATTGGAGTTCCTACCACTATAGATAATGATGTTTATGGCACTGATTATGCCATTGGCTTTGATACCGCGGTGAACACCGCATTGGACGCGATAGATAAAATCAGGGATACCGCGGGGTCTTTGCAGCGCCTCTTTTTCGTGGAGGTTATGGGGAGGAACAGAGGGTTCATAGCCCTGGATGTGGGGATTGCCGGTGGAGCGGAGGACATTTTGATACCAGAAACAAAGACGAAAATAGAGGAACTTTGCCTCAGTATAAGGCGTAATCTCAAAAAGGGGAAAAAGTCAAGCATTGTGGTAGTTGCTGAAGGGGATGAGGCAGGCGGGGTGTTTCAAGTTGCTCAAGAGGTATGGGAAAGGTTGAGGCTGGATTACCGTGTTTGTGTCCTGGGACACGTACAGCGTGGAGGCTCGCCAACAGCCAGAGATAGGATTCTAGCCAGCAAACTTGGAGCTGCGGCTATAGATGCTTTAGCTGAGGGCAAGTCGGGCTTGATGGTTGGAGAATTAAACGGTGAAATAGCCCTTACATCTTTAGAAGAAACCTGTACCAAGAGAAAAAGGATGGATAGTAGCTTGCTACAGTTAGTGAAGGTGTTAGCTACCTAGAGATATGAGAAAGCTATCAATAGGCAAAATAAGAAGATTGCAGCAGTTAGCCAACGAGAGGGGGATAATGGCGATGTGTGCCCTTGACCACAGGGGCTCATTGATGAAGATGCTTTCCGCTGGACAATCCCAAGGCGCTGGCTATCAAGAGATGGTTGATTTCAAACTAGACCTGTGTCGAGTTGTAGCCCCCCATGCTACTGCTATCCTGCTTGACCCCATTTATGGTGCTGCACAGGCAATCACCGCTGGAGCTATTCCCAACACAACAGGATTACTGGTCAGCCTGGAGGAAAGTGGCTATTCCGGCGAAGCAGAGGCGAGAATCACCGATTTGTTGCCTGAGTGGGATACAGAAAAGATAAAAAGGATGGGAGCCACTGCGGCCAAGCTCCTGCTCTATTATCGTCCTGATGTCGATGTTGCACAAAGGCAACTAAATACGGTGCAGAAGCTGGCTGCGGATTGTGTGACAGAAGATATACCTTTCGTGGTTGAGCCGGTAAGTTACCGAGTGGCTAGTAAGGAAGCTAGCCCCGAGGATTTTGCAGGGGTGAAAGGACAGATGGTAGTTGAGACAGCAAAACAAATTACAGCTCTTCCCGTTGATGTCCTGAAAGCTGAATTTCCAGCCGATTTGGAATATGAGAAGGATAAAGGCAGGCTATCAGACCTTTGCCATCAAGTTAATGAAGCAAGTCAGATTCCCTGGGTTATCTTAAGCGCCGGTGTGAATTTTGAACTTTTTCATCAGGAGGTTGAGCTAGCCTGTCGGGCTGGAGCCTCGGGCTTCCTCGCCGGGCGTGCTTTGTGGCAGGAAGCCACTCAAATAAAATCCCGTGAGGAAAGATTGAAATTCCTGGAGACCACCGTGGTCAGCAGGCTTGAAAGCCTGACTGAATTAGCAAACGCTTATGGAACTCCGTGGTATGCTAGGCTTGAAGCCAGCGAGGTGGATGAAAGCTGGCATCGGCGTTATTAGATTGTTTTCTGGGCATTACCAAGGCCCAGATTAAGGAGACTTTCCTGCATTGTCAAATAATCAGGGCCATAAACCTTTACGCGAGCTTCGAGCATCTCTTCCAATGGAAGGTCAGGGTAATGACCATAGTCGTGGACATACTCAATATGTAGTTTTCCCTCCTGGTTGTTGCGGTGGAAAGTGGCATTATTCTTGCCATCAAATTCCACTGGAATGATGTGATGTTTTTGACACATTTCCAGGTCGAACGCCGGTGTAGCTTTAACCCATTTTTGTCCGATATATAGCTCGCAATAGCCGTGGTAGATAAAAAGGTTACTTCCATTCATCAGCTCTATCAATTTTTGAGGGATGATATGGTTGCGTATATCAGCAAACCCAGGGCGGGCTGGGATTCCTATAGCTCGTGCTAGCGCAGCAAGGAGTATTGCCTTTTGAACGCAGTATCCCTCTCCCCTGCTCAGAGTGATGCTTGCCTTATTATGTTCAGCAAGATTGTGTAGCACATAGGGGTTATACTTGATCTCGTCCCTGACGAAGTAGAAAAGTGCCTTCGCCTTCTCTACATCGTTTTCTTTGTCTGCGGTCAAATTCTGGGCTTTTTCTCTCACAGGAGGAGCGTCACAATCGATTACCGGAGTTGGCTTCAGGTACATTTCCATGATTTATTCGCTTCCAAATCGCTAATTTAATTCTTGTAAACAGTATACAAACTTTACACGAAACTGAAGTCTCGTGCTACATTTTACTAACTAATCTCTTTTATGGCTATCCTGATAATCCTATTATCGGGTTTCACCATGACTTAATCTGCCTGGCAATAATATCCAACGCTTCGAGTATCTCGGGAGAGGGAAGGGAATAGGAAGTTCTTATTCTGGTGTATCCATGTTTTGGCTCAGGGAAGATCCCGATGTTTCCCTTTAGCGCGGGGACATCACGCTGCAACAGTTTGTCTTTAAGCCGGTAATCGAAATTGAGGCTCTGGGCTAGCGATTTATCTCCCTTCCATTCCATAGCTACCACCTTACCCCATAGGAATAAGCTTTTCTTTAC
>Ga0307429_1001686_pt1 | contig 10018 bp, 5 predicted proteins | sample SalMarWE160230MG_FD_202151 | JGI IMG/M metagenome (GOLD analysis project Ga0307429, IMG submission 202151) | Salt marsh sediment microbial communities from the Plum Island Ecosystem LTER, Massachusetts, United States - WE1603-230 | ecosystem: Environmental > Aquatic > Marine > Intertidal zone >...
TTGTTCTTTTAAAAAAGTTAATTATTGGATTTCTTTTTTCCGCAATGGACAAGAGTTGCTTGTTTTCATAAATAAGCTGACTCAGTTTGTTTTTCTCCAAAATGTGTTGTTTTACAGTATCTTTACTTAGAGAGATACTCCCTTCACAGTTGGTTATTCTCTCCGCTAATTTTTTGCATATTAAGAGAATTTGTTTATATTCGTAATATCTCTCATTTTTCTGAACTAGAGAATTTATTAAATCGGTTAGTCTTTTCTTTTCTTTCTGCAATTCTTTACATAAACGTTCGTATATTGCTTCAATTGTGAGGGACCTTATTCTGTCATTCTGCAGAACTGGCGTTCCAATTCTGACAATTTCCCCGTTGTTAAATAGATTCTCAATTGTTTCTTCGTGATCATACCTAATAAAATGTTGTAAGACGTTGTCACAAGCAATATTAGTGTGACAGGATACCAAAACTTTTTTTCCGTTGTTAGCAAAATCATTGACTACATTGACAAGGGTTCTTGTCTTACCAGTCCCAGGAGGGCCATGAATAAAAGACACTTCGCTTCCAAGACAGGTCTCTGTGGCTTTGGCTTGAAAAGGGTCAGGTCCTTCTCCGTTCTTATCTATTAAAGTAAAGACAGGTTTTCCCACAGAACATTTTGGAGGAATACGATTAAACGCTCTTAATGCCAAATTAACGCTTCGAGAAGTAGAATTTAAGAGTGATAATGCATCCTTCAATTTTTTGAGCACATAGGTTGCATCTATTTTCAAACGAGCAGATGGAATTTGTTCACCATCAAAATCTGTGATACGGACTTCGAGTTTGAATTCTAAAAATCTAACGATTGATGCCCGATAATTCCTCCCGATGATTTCTATTTGCGCAGGAGTTTCATCTACAACTGGTATTTTTCTTTCTAGGTTAAATTGATATACTCTCTCTCCCGCTATTTCTCCAATAAATCTGCCATCTTTCAACACTACTAAGATTCTATCCCCACCCCGAGTCTTCACAGCTTTTATTTCATCTTCCACGGCTATATCAAACTCAGTTAATAATCCACTGATGTCGTGTTGTGTTTCTTCTTCTGGTTGTCCTTTAGCTTTATCTATTATGGAGGGAAATTTATACCGGAAAGTAGTACGACATTTTCGACACGAAATTCTCAAAACTTTGTGTATTTTAGGAAGACGCAATTTTTGTTGGCATTGGAGGTTTGGGCAGACTATGACGATTTTATTATCTTTATCCATACACTCTCATCTCCCTCCGGTGAAAAAACTAGCTGTTTTTCTCCTTATCAGAGAAAGACGCAAATTGCTCAATGATCCGGCGCTGTGGTCATTTCCTTGATTGCTGTGCCTCTCTGGTGTTAGAACCTATGGTTTTTGTCTTAACTACCTTTCCTAAAGAAGTCTTCGATGAGATTAGTGAGAAAAGGTACGTTTTCAACTTTCGTGATCACTATTCGCAATTCATTAGATCGACTTAGGAAAAGTCCTCGCACTTGATTGAGGATGTTATGTTTGGAAACAAAAAAGCTATAGAGCAAACCCCCAATAAAAAATCTACAGCAATTGTGCCCGTGTATCCTCATAGTGCCACCGGGGATCACGAATCCTTTCATAACAGTGTTATTTAACATAACTGCGGTAATAATACAACCATAATCATCTTCATTCCCAGGAGTTTCTTCGAATATCATTTTTCTAATTCTCTCTTCGTGATATCCAAGACTGATTTCACTAAACTCATCTAACTTTGTTACACTGGCACGCCACAGGATAGAGAGCAAAAAAAGTTTGAATTTCTTGTAATCAACGCTTGTAAATAAAACATATTCTTCGCACCTTCGCCCAGCCTGGTTTACATATTTTGGGTTATGTCCTCCATATAATGTCTTTTTAGCATACTTTTCCCATTTACTCATTTTATCCTCGCATTCCTTACAAAAAAGAGGTTCTCTGAGCCCTTTTTGCTTGTATTCAAACTCACGTGCATCTTTTGCTCTTTCTATTTCGAAAAAACGATGTTTTTTGTCGTACAAACGACTATACTCGTACATGAACTCAGGGATTATGTGAGATTTGACTAATTTGGCCTCCCTCAAACAGAGTTTACATTTCATGTATTATTACTCGTAAGCGCTACAACCTAAGGAAACTCAAAATCTATATAATGTGGAAATAATCTCTTGTTGATTGAAGATGTTATTCTCGCAGGTAATCATCTTTCTATCTTTTTTCCTACGGTTGTATTTGTGCGAGGGGCAAGACTTCTCCAGTTGGATTTACGGAAAGAAAACGAGCTATGGGGGAACAAAAAGAGGGTTCTGTTTCGATGAGAATATTTTTACTTATGTCCCTTTGTGATTTCGACAACTTCCAATTCTCCTAAGTTTATTCTAGCTCTCTTCCTATATATTGTCAAAATGTGCTATGCAAGGATGGATTCAATTACTGATGCAGCAACAATCGCAAAGTAAGCTTGCAATTAAATAGCAGTTTAATGTTACCAGAACATGATGGTAGGTCCGTTTCGTAGTGGAAGGCAGATCCGTTAGTTTGATATGTTAATGTCACTTGTGGCCAAATCGTCTCACCAGTATTGCTTGAACTTGGATAGCGTTTTCTGTTCTAGAATTGGTGAGAATTGGTTCCCTCGGAAAGAGGGTGTCAGAGCTCTTTTGAGCAACATCGCGGACGCTACTCAAATCCTCCTGTAGTCTGCCAGTCTGATCCAAACCAAGACGACCATCTGGCGGAATTCATAGCCATATAGGAAATAAGCGCCCTGAGGCAATCCAAAGATCGACCGATTAATGTCTCTATTCTCAATCTAATTTGTCCTCTTCTGTATAGAAACATGACATTGACCGACTTTCTAGGAATCCTGATCTTCAATCTGAGTGCTTCTCCTTTAGGACCCCTGGAAAATCTAGGCGGGGGGTCGGCCCTCGTGTCCCTTCCTATCTACCAGAGCTTCTAGATCTCTTTTCAGCTTATCAAAAACGCGCCTCACCCAATCTTGGTCACGGTCTTTATGAGTCCCAATGATAAAAAAACAATTCTCGTAGCGAAACCATCCGACCTTCATATACCCTTTCCGATCCGCCACAGAGCTATCTATACACTCTCCGATGACTGCATCTGGGTCGGATTCGTCCCATTTCACCTCTAGTGGTGGTCCTCCCCCTGGGTCCTCCCTCTGTTTTCTTATTTCCTCTTCTATCTGTTCTCTCAACTTTGGTTTTGCCTCTGTAAACATTTCCCTTGCCTTCTCGATGGAGTCAAACGCAAACAGATTAGCCTTAGTCCACCCGAATATGCTAGCGACCCATGGGCGCTGCTCCTCTCCATAGCGTCGTGGCTTCTCTCCATTGAAGAGCCCGTACTTACACTCTAGACAGTCAACATTTACCTCAGCGTCGTGTTCCACATCGGCCTCAAAGAGGTAAAGGTTAGGCTCCGGAGGCGAAGGACAATCATCCTTGGTCAGAGCTCCCAATTTAACCGGAGTCTCACCTTTTTCAACAGTTGTCACCTTCCAAGTGACGGGTCCGTGTATTGTCTGCAGGACAGCGTTTACCTCCCCAGTCTTGGCCAAGGTAGCTCGCAGGAAAGTGCACCGGTCACGTCGGCTGTGATTTATGTAAGTCCCGGTGATCCCGGCACCTTGTAAGGCTGCCCCTCTGAAGATAGACTCTGCAATCTCTTCCCATGGATACTGCCTCCCATCAGATGTGCGTATCCTCGCTTTCCCGGTATGGAATCCTTGGACGTGCACCCGTACTTCCAGCTCCTCTTCAACCTTTGGTCTGAGTGCCGGAGGAGGTCCTTTCACCGTGACTGTCTCCTTGTTGATCACAATGGCAAAGACGTAATCATCCAGGCCTTTCACCGCGAACCCTTCGTTCGCGGGACTGCACAGGTGAACTTCCCTGAGGCCCGCCATTCCCCATTCTGGATCGCTCCTGAGGCGAAAGCTTCCGAGGATTCTCCCTACTTTCGCGGGAGTATCGGCGCGAACCGGGAAGGTGGGTAGTTTTTCTCCTCTCCGGTAGGGAATAATCCTGCCTTGAGCTGCCTCGTAGCCGAAGACCAATGGAACTGTCGTGGGCTTAAGCTGACCCGATAGGCTACGCTCCCAGACCCGGGAGCCCAGTTTCCAGAAGTCGAGCTCAGGGTCTCTTAAGCAATACAGCGCAGGGTACCTTCCACCGTCTGCCGCTGGATTGACTCGCAGCTTCATCCATGCCCCGAGCGGCACCAGCATCCCCCCCGCCAATTTTTGCGTGCGCGGTATATCCGGGCGTGGGAACGGCCATGCTTTGGCGGCTTGGCCAAAGACGTAGTAATCAGAGATACCTAGCTCTGTTTTCAAGTCCTGTGCTTGTTGTGGTAATGACAGAGGGTTCATTAGGGCATAAATGCTCGCGGCTGATCCGCCAATTATATCCCCCCAGACGGACTGCCCTAGGGTTGCCTCGGCTGCCTTCATGGCTGTCCATCCGCCTTTGATGGCCAACAGTTTTACAATTGCCCATGTGACAAGCAAGGACAGGCTCACCCCCAACACGACGTAGGCACCCACTTGCACTGCACCCATGGTAGGCAACCACACATCGCGGAGCTCTGCAAAATCAAACGCGCCCGCCCACTTCCAGTCTTCGAGGCCTTGCGGGAGAGGTGTCTCAGTCAATTTGCGCCATCCCTCAGTGGGTGTCTTCGGGACGAACGACTCGCCGGCACTATGCACAGCCGATATACTCAGGATGAGGACTACGCTGAGGAAAATAACGCCTACTCTTCGCAGCATCATTAACTCACCTCCTCATGAAAGAAACGTTCCCACATTGATTCGGTTTCCTTATTTTGTAGGTTAACACGGGTCTCGCCCGTCACGTAGTACCGCCACTGGCGATCAATATCCAGGCATCTTCTCACTTGCGTCTGGCAGGAAGAGGCTATCAATCAAACCTCCCCAGCTCTGGATGTGGACCGTTGCCTACCCGAAGCCACAAAGACCTGCCTTTTTCCCTCTGTCGGCAACGGTTGCCGACTTTCCTCTTCAACCTCTTGAAACAGGTGGTCCTCTCCCTCTTTCCCGCGCCGAAGTACTGAGAACTCCACAAAAACCTTCCCCTACGGAGCAGTCCCCAGTAGTATTGCAGTGATTTCTCGCCTGTCTTTTTCGATCACTCCCGCATCGGTTTTGATTGTAAAGGTATTTCCATCAAAGCCTAAAAGCTCACCCATGATTAATTCACCTGTAGATAAACGAAAAGCATCTATATAAGGTGTGGGAAGAGGGCCTACACTTCCTTCATCAACTCGAATGTAATCGAAAAAGGCATACTCGTAGTGCCAATTGTTGGCCCGGGCCTCGATTTCAATAGTAACAGTCTTGCCAGAATAAGCTGAGAGATCAAAGGTTTGGTCCTGCCAGCCTTGAGCACCGGCAATGATTTTCTCCTCTCCCAGAGGCTCACCATTGACTTTGACTACCAAGGCGAAGTCCCCATCTACATCCCGATTGCCAGAAACTCCTATACTTAAAGTAGGTCTCAGTCCGGTGAGAGTGATCCGCCGAGAGATTCGGGCTGGTTCCTCCCTACTGACAGGATGAAGGTACAAAATGCCTTCTCGCCCCGGATTGGGATTGGCATGGCCGCTTCTTTCTGCCTCGGGATAAAACCCTGCCTTTCCTCCAAGGAAATCTAGGAGGGTGCTGAGAACTGTCCACTCCCGGGCCCACACCTCGGGAGCCTCAGAAAGATCTAGTACCCCCACCTCCTCTTCGGGGATCTCACCAAGTACTTGGGTCAACTTGACGTTATCCAAGAGAAGACCTTCATTATCTCCCCCGACATGGGCAAAGATGAGTTTCGCGCTGGTAGAGAATGGTACGGAGATCGTGTGGGCAATAGTTCTAAAAGGCTCCTTCAGCGCCAGGGTCAAGTCTTCACTGTAGACGTTACCCAAGCTTACCATTACCTTATTCGGACCGCTTAAGGGACTTCCAGCGAGGTCAAACTCCAGTCGGTATTTTCCTGGATCGAGTTTAAATACAGTCTTTGATTCCAGTCTGCCTGCTTCTCTGGTGGAACCATCAAGGTCAAGGTATAGACCATGATCGGGGAAAAAGTCCCAGAAGCCACGACCGATTAAATCAACTGTGCCTTTGGTAACCTCCCAGTTGATAAAGCCGGAATAGTTCAATTGACCCTCTCCCCGGTGCTCAGAGTCAAAATCATCGTCTAGGAGAGCCTCTCCGTCTCCCCCCTCGACAGGAGCACCCCCACCAATCCTTATCACATTGCTGATCGCGATCACCTCATAACCTCCGACGGGCCAATCGGCGAAGAGGCGAAATTGCCATTCGCCGCCCTCGTCGGGTGCGCTAAATGAGAACTCTCCGTCTCTTTTCCCTCCCAAGAAGTAGAACTCTCCGTAGTATTTGTCCGGAGCTTGAGCAGGAACCAGGGTTACCCAATCTTGCAAATTACCCGGAGCTTCCCGAAATCTCAGGCTTACCGTGTCCCCGGGTCCAACCTGCGAAGGAGAGGCGGTGAGAGTTGGCTTTGCAGTCAAAACCCTTGCTCCTTTCTTGATTTCCGTCTCAATGGGTGTTTGAGTGAAGTACTCAACCGGATAGGTATCATTCGGCCCCGAGTAGTGAAGGGTGACAGCTTGCGGGAGGTAATACTCAATCAGATTCCCTCTCTCGTCTCGCCGCGTAGACGTCGGAGTTCCGAGCCCAAACAAATCCTCATAGAGATCCTTGTGCGTTTCTGGAGTCAGATGAATATCGATACTCTTAACCACCCAGGTCTGAGGATCGTATTCAACAGAGATGGTCTTAAATAGGTAACGCGGACCACCGTACTCGTAGCGGGAACGACCGGGAACTTGAGTAAGGGGTGGCCCCAAGACCGAATCGACCACCTCTTTAGTGCTCTTACCTGGCTCTACGCCTGGGAAAAGACCCGCCCATATTACTCCACGAGGAAAAGCCTCCAGGAACCGGGTCTCGGCTGTAACTTCCGTAGCAGACGACCCAGCCTGAGCGACCAGAAAGGGAATGGCCTCCGATGGGTTCTGTTCCTCGGTCCCGATGTCTACAATGAGGAGAGCCTCCTCACCCCTCACCTCAACAACCCCGGAAGAGAAAATCATGAGGAGGAGAGTAAGCAGCAGACTCACAACTCCAGTCCTCACCAACGCTGGATTTTGCCTCATTGCTATATCCTTTCCTTCGAAGAGGATTTTAAGAAACTCATTTTTCTATATAGCACAAAGCTGAATGCTGTCAAATTCAACGGCAGATAGACCTGGAATGACTCATAGGCCACTCCCCCAGATAACACACCGACCATAAGAACAGCTCTGATAATTTAAGACAGAAGGGTTCTCCTTCTCGGCTTTTTTTCTTTCTTAAATTATACCTCATTTGTCGTCTTCTGTATAGAACTAAGACATTGACCACCTTCCTCGAAACTAAAATCTTTATTCTATCTACATCCCAAATTACAAATTGTCGACATTTAGTCATCTTTTTCACTCGATACTAACAAATCTCACAGGAAGGGCTAAACTAAAAAGAGAGTTAGAGGATCGAGTCTATTCAAATCATATTTCACATAGCTAGAATATGGGAAATCAATTGAAAAAATAACCTGGAAACTTAAGCCCCGCCGAGCCACAGACACCGAGGAAAAACGACTGGTTTTCAAAATTAAATATCAATTTAATGTCCGTTCTATCTCCGTTCCACAGGCGTTCCACCTCCGTTCCAAAAGGGCTAAAATGGAACGAGTGGAACGTTCCATTCCCTTTGTTCAAGCTATTTTCGACATGATTTATGTTGTCGTTCCACTCCCATCATCTTCATTGAGGTAGCGATATGCCGTTGTCTTACCTATCCCTAATTGTTTGGCTATTTCACCATAAGAGTAACCATAGTCATCGTGGAGTTTCTTTGCTCTTTTCTTTTTTTCCTCTTTGCTGAGCTCTCTGGCTGGTCGTTCTTGTCTACCGAGGTGTCCTGAGGCAAAGACATGGCTGAGCTTCTCTGACCAGAAGGAAGGTGTTGGATTCTCCAGCACTCCTTCAAATCCCGAAGGGCTAAAGCAGATGTAAGAGAAACTCTTGACGAAGGCATCACTTTTCCCCTGGAAGAGACGCTGTGCTTTCAGAAGATAAGGTCTTAAGAAAGAGCGATCCAGTCCTACCTGCAGAGGTGCTGGTTTTTTCATGACTAAGGTATCAATTCCGCTTAAGATATTCTTCTCCAGATGGCCTGACTCGTGGGCCACAAAGATAAGACCAATCTCCCTCTGTCGGGCAAGGTTGATGATTTTAGTTATCTCTTTGTTTGCCCTTTTTTGCGGGTCCCGAGAGAAAAAGGCAAGGTAGGCCTCATCTACCAAAGTGATGGAGCCGGGTGGAGCATCAGCAAGGTCTTGCAGAATTCCCAGCCATTCAGGAATTAAAGATTTTTTCTCCTCTGGGAATCTGTATACATAGCACAAAACTCTGTCCCGCATGATCTCAAGAAACCAAAAGCCAAGAGACGACTTTCCGGTTCCTTGATCTCCTAAGATGAGGATTCGAGGATATGTAGAGAGGATGCGTAACCATTGGGAAGCTCGTGGATCTCCCATTATTCCTCTGTTCTTGGAAACCGCAGTTTCTGTTTGTTGGGTAGGATTCTCCCTTTGTTTGAACTCTAGATCTACCTTCCTTTTAGGAGATACCTGGGGGATATTTTGAGATCTTTTTTGGAGTTGCCCTCCGTTTATAATCTCGATTGTCTTCTGTAGCTTTTCTTTCGTTTCTGCCCTCTGTAACTCTTCTTTCATTTCAGTTTGAGCTTGAGCAGGAAAAAAGAGATTTTTGAGTTCTTTGCTATGCTGAAAACCGTGGATGATACCTGCAGTAGCCAAAGGAAAGAGGGTATGGAAAAGATCAGCTTTGCCGATGTTCTCCTTTTTGATGGATTTTCCCGCAATATTCACTGCGCCCCCGGCTCCCCAAATGATACCACCTCCCTTAAAGAGGTTCAACAAGTAGTCGTAGTTTATCCGTCCTTTTTTTTTCTCGTTTGTCATCTGCGCTTGAATTTGGTGGGGATGTTCATCCGTACCGACGCAAACTAACCCTCCCTGGCACGATTCGCACTCTGGAAGTGATGGGGGTGAAGGAAACTCCCAAATCCTTTTGCAAAATCTACACTGATAAATTAGCATTGTGACCTCCTTTGCTTTATTTTTGGTGTTTTTCGATTAGTGGTCTGGTTTTTCGGATATACAAAAGAGTTCCTAGGAAGAGATTTCTTTGGTGGGAGCTTTCTTTCCAAATAGAAAGGGATGTATGTATTGCGTCCAGATTGTGGACACTATTTGGACACCAAAAAATCACCCTCTGATTTTCGGACCTAAAGCGAAAGTAAAACTCACCGATTATACCTATGGTAGAAACAAAAAATGAGGGGAGATTGACAAAAATATTTAATGTGCTAATAATAGTTTTAGTTAGTTTCAGTAATCATAATTTCGATAATTAAGATTACAAAAATGGCTTAAGGAGGCACCAGATGCCCACTATACGAAAGCCAAAGAAAAAGATTAGTACATCTTTGCATGTAATTGAATCTAAAGAGAAAGATCGCTGCATTGCTCATTGCTTAGAGTTTGATTTGGTAGCTGAGGGTGCTACTCGCAAAGAAGCAAGAGATAATTTGGCCGATTTAATTTTCTCCTATCTACACTTTGCAATGGAAAAAGATATAGAGCAGTTTGCTTACCACCCAGCACCTAAAGTATACTGGGATAGATTGAAAGAGATGCAGAGAAAGAAAATCCTAAAGCCTCAGTCCATTGACCCTGCACTTCTTAACAGAAATCACGAAAGTTTATTAAAGCCTATTTGAACAGAAATTAACAGATTTTGATATCGATAAAGTGCTGGTAAATAAGTGATAGTTCTTTGACAAAAGTGTAAAATTATATTATAGTGATT
>Ga0307429_1001688_pt1 | contig 10011 bp, 7 predicted proteins | sample SalMarWE160230MG_FD_202151 | JGI IMG/M metagenome (GOLD analysis project Ga0307429, IMG submission 202151) | Salt marsh sediment microbial communities from the Plum Island Ecosystem LTER, Massachusetts, United States - WE1603-230 | ecosystem: Environmental > Aquatic > Marine > Intertidal zone >...
GTAGGTCGTAAGCTTCTATCGGTCTTCTATGCTATTCTGAAGAAAGGCATACCTTATGACCCTAATTGGGAGGTGAACCGCCATTTTGCCATGGCAAGGCATTGACATCAATATAGTAATCAATCCCATGGAGATTGCCACACTTCCCCTTCGCGGAGTTTACCCTGAGCACTACGAGATTCTTCCCCTTCACGGAGCCTGTCCTGAGCAGAATGAGATTCTTCGCTACGCTTAGAATGACAAGAGTCGAGGGGCTCAGGGCTTTGGCTCACCGCAATGACATCCCCTTCTGTCATTGCGAGGCACAACGTGCCGAAGCAATCTCAATGAGGCAAGATGGGATTGTTTCGCCTTTCCCCCTCCCTCTAACTCCCTCCCGCCAGGGGAGGGAGGATTATATTCCTCTCCCTTGAAGGGAGAGGTTAGAGCCTGTCCTGAGCCGAACCCTTGCGAAAGCAGGGGGAAGGGTCAGCGAAGGATGAGGGTGAATTATGGTGCGATGCCGAAGTAAATTGTGCCGGAGTAGGTTACAGCGGGGATGCCTGAGCCCAGCGAAAGCCAGAGGTGATTGTTGTTTTCCGCATTCCCAGCCTCAGTGGTCTGGTTGCCAGTGTCAAAAGTGGTATACGACGCACTAAGAACCTGCACAGCCTCCTCAGTAGTGTTATCATCGTCGGCCAGCAGGGAAAACTCCCCTGTCCCCGGGCTGCCAGTTGTATTCAGGGTTACGTTGCCCGAAGCGCTGGTCCAGTTCTGTGATGTCTTCACCTGCTCAGTGTAGTTACCGTTGCAGATGTATGTGATGTTCACTACAGGAGATGTTTCGTTACTGCAGCCGGGAGTTACAGTTCCCCAGGAGATGTTTGAAGTCTCCACCGCTATCTCGCCATACCAGTTCATCTCTACATCACGGAGATAATTATCCCCGGTTTGGCTGATGCTGTCCGTTGCTTTAGCGTAGATATCCCAATCATCACTGCCAGGGGAATGGGTAGCTACCTTGCCTACCTTGAAGGAGAACACCCAATTGCCTGTGGTTAGAGTATCACTGGCATTGCTGCACCCGCCAGTATTGATTTGCCAGGTCGTGCTTGCCGGGTCAAGAGACCACACGGGAGAGCCGCCCCTGGTCCAGGTGAGGATAGCGCAGGTCTGGACATCGGCCGTGCCTGGCGCTGAAGTGTCGTTTCCGGCGCTGTCATAGAACACCTCTACATGAACCTCATTCACATCAGCAAGGGTATTGTTATCTGTCACGGGGACGGTTATATTTGTCCATTGCTCTTGCGGCGTCATAGAGATTGGTGAGATGGTGATGTTACTCACGGTGGGGATGCCAGGGGCGGCAGGAGGTTTCCAGGTGACTGTCCAGTCGTTCAGATAAGGCGTGCCGCCGGAATCGGTCAGGGTGGCTAAGATAGAAATTTGGGTTTCATCACCTGCAGGGTCCAAGCTCGAAATATCCACCGCGCAGGAACTGCTTCCGCCGCTTATAGTACAACCCAAACCGGTATCACCGCCGTTTTCATCCAGAATATCAATGGTAATGCTTCCATTGGTGGTATCCGCTCCAATCTGCACCTCATCCCAATCATCCATATTTGGTACCCAGTCAAAATCAATCTGAGGGGACTCAATGGTGCCTGATGAAGGCCCTTCGGTCTCATATGTAATATAAATATCATACCAGTAATTGCCAAAACTATATGTTCCTACTGTTGCATCCCAAGCATCTGTTGAAGCCCCGCCTTCAGCAGTAAGCTCTGCGCGACCCCGTCCTGACTGGAAGTCTGAGGCAGAATCCCAAGAAGTACTATAGTAATAATTAGCATTATCAGTCTTGAACGCCAACCATGTTACAGTATTCTTAGTTAGCGACGCATTCCCACCAGAGATAGTGACCCACCCACCGGTTTCTGGTATTGCCACTTCTCCAGCATCCCAGACAAGAGATGCGCCAGTTGGATTATCTAAAGCTCCTCCCTGATAAACTGCTAATCTGCCTGTTCCAGTTCCACCCCACCATATAGATATAGATGTTACAACCATATTATCAACGTCCGGAGATGTTCCACCCATAGCTCTAGCAGTACTCTGTGCAGATGAAGTTCCTCCTGGATTATTGATATCCCCCCAATTTGTGGAGCCGGATGAGGCGGGAAGCTGAACTGAACCAGAACCCGTTGTTTCGGTATCCACAGGCGTGCCCGTCTCAAACTGCTCATCGGTTGTCTGGACCCACTGGGACTGGTCAAGGCTGGTATTGACTCGAAAGCTCTTTCTGGTTGTCCAGCTTCCAAAGTTGCCCGAGCCACCTTCCCCACTGTCATCTTTTGCTCTTACCTGCCAATAAAAAGCCTCATTAGCTGCACTATTTGACAGGGCATCAGCGTCTTGAATGGTAAATCTTATCTTTTCGCCTTCATTGAAAGGACTATCATCGCTAGAATTGACCGTGTTTTCAAATCCAGCATCAGTATCTGAAGTGTTTGTCGTCGCACTGCCAAAATCTGGATCGGTGTCCCACTGAATCTGATAAACAATGCCTGCTGAACCATCTGGATCATCAGCGGTAAACTCAAAGGAAGGAGTGGTATCAGGAGTTTCTTCATTGGGAAAGGGAACGTCGTGGAGAGTGGGGGCAGCTGGACGAGCATTAGGAGGAGTATAACTAACTACCATTTCTACAAAGTCAATCTGGATAGGGTCACCGTTACCATTCGAATACGCGCCCCAGGTGAATAGTCCCGTTCCATCTATGTAGTTGCTGAAGCCGGAGGTTATCGAGCGGGTCATCGTGCCGTCTGCGCCTGAGGGCATATTCTCATCGGCGCCTATCTGCTCCCAAGCACCGGAGGTGTTATTATATGCCCATATCTCGAAGGCAACGGCTGCGTCATTAGAATAGCCCTCAAAGGTGAGATTAATATTGGTTATATCCGCCGGGTCTTCATCAATAATCATGTCAAGCCACAGGAGTGCTTCATCCCCCCAGCCAGGATCAGGCGTCAGCCATCTTGAGTCATCGCTCGCGGATATCGCTGTATACTCCGCATCAGTGGCCTCTGTTATCACGTTTAAGTTTCCGGTTATGGTCTTTGAGTTATCAGCTGGTGGCATCGCATCAACGTCGCAGTAGTAGGCATCGTGAGGACCGCTGGCAGCGGTAATGTCCACAAAGTTATAAGTATGAGTATCAGGCGAAGCCTCTGCGGTCCGCCAAGAGGCTAAGGGAACCACCGCAAAGAGCAGAGCCAACACTATGAGTGCTATTGCCACCGAGGTTAGTTTTCTCATCCTTCGCTCCATTTTTTTATCGTCTCGCTGATAATACCTTCAAGCTCTCATATCTGGCATATGCATTGCCAATTTTTATTATATTGTAACACAGCTAGCAGCCTCTTCGTAATTCGTATAGTTTCTGTGCTATGAGATTGCTTCGCTTTGCTCGCAATGACGGGTAAGGAAGGCCCGCAATGACAACAAGGAAGAGTGATGTAGTGCGAGGCTTTAGCCTCGTGCCATCCCTCCCACCGCACGACCCTGAAGGGTCACACTACACTTCTTATCATATAACACAGCTAGCAGCCTGTTCCAAGTTCGCACACCGAGATTGCCACGCCTTCGGCTCGCAATGACAGTAAAAAGGTGGCAAGGACGTAAAAAGGCGGCAACGATGTAAGAAGGGCGGCAGTGACGGAGAGGGCTTTTCTTCGGTGTTCTAAACGCTGGGATGGTATCTATCTGAGCGGGTGCATGCCTAAATCAATTCTTTAAATTCTTCATCGCTAAGGCCAGCGTCCTTGATTATTTCCTTAAGCGTGTACGGGTTTATTCTCCTGTGTGCCGCGGGATAGTTACCCGATGAACTCCGCAGACATACTGATATGTTTCCCTTCTTTGATTACCTTAAATCCAACCTTCGATAGGGCATTGACTACGCGTTCAGAGGAGAGGTCTGTGAATAACATCCCTAGATTGTTACCTCTACCTCGTAGATAGAGCCTTTGGCCTCCTCGGATATCATCTCAAGGTAAGTAATAATTGCATCCTTTATATTTTGCAGAGCCTCCTCCAGTGTGTCGCCTTGACTATGACAGCCGGGAAGAATTGGACAATGAACATCGTAACCATATTCGCTTTTATGCACAACAACAGGATATCTCATGTCTTAGCTACTTCCTTAATATATACACTGCTAAAGGCCAGTCACCTTCTCCAGTCCGGACGCTCTATGCATCCCTGGCGGGACTCGAACCCACAACCCGCTGCTTAGAAGGCAGCCGCTCTATCCAATTGAGCTACAGGGACATTCTTAGTAATTCTACTCTTTAGTAAACAGGCTGTAAATCTTGTTGTAGCGCTCTGTGGTAGCCTGGATTACCTCCGGTGGCAGCGTGGGTGGTGGGGATTCCTTATCCCACCCTGAAGCCAGCAGCCAATCACGCACAGGCTGTTTATCCAGGCTGTGCTGAAATTGCCCGACTTTGTATTGACTGGCATCCCAAAAGCGACTTGAGTCCGGCGTTAATAGCTCGTCAATAAGCGATAGCTTACCATCAATAATGCCGAATTCGAATTTGGTATCGGCGATTATAATACCCCTGGTTTTGGCATAATCTTGAGCAAATCGGTAGATAAGTAAACTCTTCTGTTCCATTTCCGCCATTAAGTGCTCGATACCAAGCTCTGTTATATCTTCCTTGGTCAAAGGGCGGTCATGTTCTATATCGCTTTTGGTAGTGGGCGTGAAGATAGGTTGGGGAAGTTCCTCATTTTCCTGGATCCCAGAAGGCAATCGAATGTTGCCAGCTCTTCCGCTTTGTTTATATTCTGCCCAGGCTGAGCCAGAAAGATAGCCTCGAATGATGCATTCCACCGCGATACGATGAGCTTTAGCTACGAGCATGGAGCGGTTGGTAAGATAATCGAGATTCTTCCCCTTCAGTTCCTTCAGGGTCAGAATGACATTCTTATCAATCACCGTAATAAAGTGATTGGAGACAATATGGGCTGTTTTTTTAAACCAGAAGGCAGAGAGCTGGTTGAGAATCCTTCCTTTTTCAGGAACACCGCAGGGGAGGACATAGTCGAAGGCAGAGATGCGGTCAGTGGATACGATGAGAAGCTTGTCTCCTAAATCATAGACGTCCCGCACCTTGCCACGCCGAGCCAAAGAAAAAGATAAATTGGTTTGTAATATAACAGACATGGTTAAGCTTACCCTCAAAATACAACAAAACGGATTCAACGTCAAATTAGTTATGGTCGGTTGACATGTTGTAACCATTTTTTTAATATTGAATGGTTAAAAAATTAGGAGGCTTAATCCCAAAGATAATAACTCTATGAAAGATTGAGTTGTCTTTTGTGCCCTCCATTTCATCATATTTATCACATCTGACACCATTTTGCTAGACAGCTTAGCCCCCCGCGTCGCATCTCAAGCCACGGGTGGCAAAAGGCAGCGCACAAAGGGTGTAGCCTGTGAATGAAGCTTGTCCTAGAATAGCGTGCCTCAACCTGTGGAAAATCTTTGGTCCCCACGCCGATGAGATTATTGAATCGGCGGACCATGATATGACCAAAGAGGACATGCTGTCCAAAACAGGCCATGTGATTGCCGTGAAAGATGTCTCCCTGGAAATCTATGAAGGGGAACTCTTTGTGATCATGGGGCTATCGGGGAGTGGCAAGTCCACCCTGATACGCTGCATTAATGGGCTCGTCGAACCTTCAGATGGGAAGATTTTCGTTGACGGAGAAGAAGTAAATACACTCAGTGGTGTTGGGCTTAGAGAGCTACGGCGCAAGAAACTGAGCATGGTTTTCCAGCATTTCGCCTTGTTTCCTCATCGATCGGTCATAGAGAACGTTGCCTACGGGCTGGAGATACAAGGCGTTGACCGTGACGAGCGAAGTGAGTGGGCACTGAAAATGCTGGAACTCGTTGGCCTAAAAGGCTGGGGAAATAGCGAAATCGATGAGCTAAGCGGGGGAATGCAGCAGCGTGTCGGTTTAGCTCGAGCGCTGGCGGTCGAGCCGGAAATCTTGCTTATGGATGAGCCTTTCAGTGCCCTGGACCCTTTAATACGGCGGCAGATGCAGGAGGAGTTCATCCACCTGCTCTCTGTGGTTCACAAGACTGTGTTGTTCGTTACCCATGATTTGAACGAAGCTCTGAAGCTGGGCGGCCGTATTGCTGTCATGAAGGACGGAGAGATCGTTCAGGTAGGCACCCCGGATGACATAGTACTGAACCCAGTCGATGATTATGTCACTGAGTTCGCTCGTGACGTCCCTAAGGCTAAGGTTCTGTGGGCAAAAACTATTATGGAAGAGCCAGAGGCTGTGGTTTCAGTTGGAGTTGGAATAGAGCAAGCCCTTCAAGTTATGGACGAAAAAAAAGTTTCCCATCTATTTGTCACCGATGAGGAGGGGAAACTCAAGGGAGTTGTCTCGCTCAATGATACCAGGGACGCGGTTCAGCAAGGGAGCATGGACCTTAACCAGATCATAAGCACTGATTTTCCAGTGACCAAGCCCAGCAGGATAGTTGAGGACTTAGTACCTCTAGCAGCAGACAGTGATATTCCTATAGTTGTCACTGACTCCAAACAGAAATTGCTGGGTATCATCTCACGGGGGACGCTGCTGCGGACATTATCGGAAAAGGAGGATGAGAGCTAATGGAATTCCTGAGCTTGCCTTTAGGAAACTGGGTCAACGTGGCCGTAGATTGGCTTACGGTTAACCTGGCAGTGTTTTTTGACGCCATCAGCGACGTCATCAGGGTGATCCTCACCAACCTGGAACACTTCCTGTACTGGCTTCCCTGGCCTGTGGTTATCGCTATTTTTGTACTTATTGCGTGGAGGGTGACAGGCTGGAGGGTAGCTTTATTTGTTGGTGCTGGCTTGTATTTCATGGGAGCATTAGGACTCTGGGAAGCAAGCATGACTACCCTGGCTTTGATTGTTACCGCAGTGGCAATCTCGCTACTGATAGGGATTCCGCTTGGCATTGTGGCAGCTCGCTACAACACTGTCTGGGCGGTGATACGTCCCGTCCTGGATGCAATGCAGACAATACCATCCTTCGTTTACCTCATTCCAGCAATAATGTTCTTCGGCATTGGCAATGTACCTGGCGTGATTGCTACGGTAATTTTTGCCGTGCCGCCGGCAGTAAGGATGACTAACCTTGGCATCCGTGAAGTTCCCTCCGATGTGGTGGAGGCTGCTGTAGCCTTCGGCTCCACAGCACGTCAGCTATTGACGAAAGTTCAATTGCCCCTGGCTCGCCCTACAATCATGGCCGGGGTGAACCAGACGATAATGTTGGCTCTTTCCATGGTGGTGGTTGCTGGTCTGGTAGGTGCTGGAGGTCTGGGCGAGCAGATTGTCCGCGCACTGGGGCATGTAGACGTTGGGCGGGGAACAGAGGCAGGCCTGGCTATCCTCGTTATTGCCATAATTCTGGATAGGATTACTATGTCTCTGGGTCGGAGGAAGAAAAAGAGGAGAATCGCATGGCAAGGTGCCTGATAGTAGCTAGAGAATACGACAGTCGGGGGTGTACCGTGAATTACAAGTAGTCGTCAGGAATGTATATGAAAAGGAGGTGTTATGAAAAACCATAAACTCATTGCTAGTTTAAGCGGGTTATTAGCGATGGTAATGATTGTTACCCTGCTATTTTCCGCGGCATGTGTGAAGGAAGAGGGGAAGCCCACTATTGTTCTCGCCGATGAGGCCTGGACCAGTGCTGAGGCAGTGGATAACATAATAAAGCTCATCATAGAGGAGGATTTAGGCTATGAGGTGGATATGCCGCTGCTTACCATTGAGGCTGCCTGGGCTGGACTTGACAGGGGAGATGTTGACATCTATATGGAGAACTGGATGCCAAATCAAATGGCATATTATACGGAATATGTTGAACAGAAGGGGACGGTGGAGGACCTTGGCACAAACTATCCAACCACTAACAAATGGTATGTTCCCAGTTATGTCTGTGAGGAATATGATATCCATTCGGTAGACGACCTCCATGGTAACGGCAACTTATTTGTCGTCGAGGGTACTGACACGGAGAAAGGTATCCTGATTGAAGGAGACCCGTCATGGCGTTGCGTGGAATTGAATGAGATGAGAGTAGCTGGCTACGAGTTGGACGATGAGTTTGAGGTTTTTCCAGTAGGAAGTGAATGGGGTATGATTGCCCAGATCAAGAAATCCATTACGCAGCATGAGCCCATTTTGTTCTATATGTGGGGACCACACTGGATGTTTGGTGTATGGAACGTCACCGCGGTCGAGGAACCTGAATATAGCGCTGAGCTCTGGAATGAGGAGGGAGGCGACATCGCCTGCGGATGGAATCCGGATAGTCAAGCCCGTATCATCGTGAACGGTGAACTCAAGGACAAGGCACCTGACGTCTATGCCTTTCTGCAAAACTGGTATATCTCAATGGAGGAAGTTAGCTCTTTGATCGTGGAGATAGAGGAGATCGAGGGGGTAAGCCCGGAAAGAGACCTGGTGGATGTCGCCAGGGAGTGGATTGAGGAAAACCGGGCTACCGTGGATCAGATGCTTGGCAAGTGAGCACCTGGCATACTTTGTAATGGTGACCAGAAGGCTTCCACAATAGAACAGCTACATAGAGGCAAAACAAATTTGCTGCCTGGTGATGTTTGTTTCTCAACTGTCGTGTATGCAGTTTGAGGTGTTCCAGTGAAGGAGCACCTGTGGGATGAACAAAGGTCAAGAGAACAGTATCGAGCTGAATATGCTCGATGGGCGAAGACTTATGATGAAGAGCTTCTCAAGGAGTGGGAGTATAAGCTTCCAGCGGTGGTCTGCGAGCTATTCAAGAAATATGTGAAGAAAAGGGATGCGATGGTGCTGGATGCTGGAGTAGGCACGGGCATCACTGGAGAGGTTCTGGAAAAACAGGGATATAGTAAGCTCTACGGGCTTGACCTTTCCCCCGAAATGCTTGAACAAGCGGGGAGAAAGAAAATCTATCAGGGACTTGAGGAGATGGTGCTTGGGGAGGAACTGCGCTTTCCTGATAATCATTTCGATGCTGTATTAAGTGTGGGCACTATTGGTCTGGCACCAAAAGAATCCTTTGACGAGTTGATAAGGGTGACCAGACCAGGCGGTGTCATAGTTTTCAGCATCAGGGTAATACGTTATGAGCAGGGAGGTTTTAAGGAAAAGCAGAGGAGCCTGGAGAATGATGGGAAGTGGAAGCTATTGGAGAAGACTCCCGCTTTCGTAGGTCTGCCTGGATATGCTCCTGATGTGCTGCATTACGGGTTTGCCTATCGAATCCTGTAGTCGGATTTTCCCGTGACACACTGCCATTTTGTGATATGGAAGCTCACAAGTTGGCATTTTCGAGCATTTCAGAGAGTATTTCGCTGTGCTTGGGAGGTGCTTTTTGCTTTGGTCAACCCCAATCGTTCAAAAATGCTATCCACATACTTCAAGTAATAGTTGTAGTCAAACAGGGATTCTAATTCTGCTTTGGGTAGATGGGCTGTAATCCGGTTATCTGCTTCAAGAAGAGATAGGAAGCTCTTCTTTTGCTGCCAGGCTTCCATAGCATTTCGCTGCACCATTTCATAGGCTTCCTCCCGATTTAGTCCTTTGCCGATTAAAGCGAGGAGAACCCGCTGTGAGAAGATTAATCCTTGGGTAAGCTCGAGATTACGGCGCATATTTTCGGGGTAGACCTTGAGGTCCTTTATTACCGAGGTAAGCAAAGAGAGCATATAATCCAGTGCCAGGCAGGAATCGGGCAGGATGATGCGCTCTGCTGAGGAATGGCTGATATCACGCTCGTTCCACAAAGCGATGTTTTCCAATGAAGTGGTGACGTATCCTCTTATTAATCTGGCCAGGCCGCAGATACGTTCGCAAAGTTCGGGATTTTTCTTGTGGGGCATCGCTGAAGAGCCTGTCTGTCCCGCTTCGAATGGTTCCTCAACTTCGAGGA
>Ga0307429_1001690_pt1 | contig 10010 bp, 10 predicted proteins | sample SalMarWE160230MG_FD_202151 | JGI IMG/M metagenome (GOLD analysis project Ga0307429, IMG submission 202151) | Salt marsh sediment microbial communities from the Plum Island Ecosystem LTER, Massachusetts, United States - WE1603-230 | ecosystem: Environmental > Aquatic > Marine > Intertidal zone >...
TGTCCCGTTCCGTAACAGCCGTGAACCAAGCCGAAACCGTAAGGAAAAGCAAATCCGCTAGCGGCGGGGCCCGGCGCCTTAGGGCGCCTTGCGGCTCTTCGTCGTACCGGGACAAGGCGGTTTGGTGGGAAGCCTGGCCGCTGGCCAGGGCAGCATAGGCGAAGAGCACCCAGGGATGCGAGCCCCAATTGGGGCCTTGCAGAAGGGTCCCCCGGCCGCGCCGAGCGGCGTTGGCGGGCTGCTCAAGCCCTGCGCTCAATGGGCGGCACTCGCGAAACATTTCCGGTGGGGGATTTTAGGTGGTATTATAAAGAATCAACGGGAGTGGCATTGTTGCTGGGGCGGGTGCCACTGAAACGGGGGAGGCTTAAATGGGGACGATCTTGACGGTTATGGCCGTGCCATTTTTGGCTGCTACGGGCATCTACAATCCGCCGGTCATGAAGCACGGCCACTGTATCGCGGAGCCCGGCTCGTTCGACGCGCTTTACTGTTCAGCACCCGCAGAGCCTGGTCATCACAAGCAAGCCAAGAGATAGGTCGGGCACACGAATAGCCCACCATCCCCTGCGCCGCGATGATGATCGAGCTGCTGACGCGGCTCGTCTAGGGTTATCGTGCCCCGAGCGCAGTGAAGCCAATTTCCCTTACGAGCGGCAATAGCCGCAACCCTGCGCCTTGAGGCATTCCGGTCCGCCGACTCCGCCCGAGGTGCTTGAACCTATACTTAACGGAACCCGATATAAGGTGGAGACTCCGCGTGCCGGACATCGGCGCGCGGGTCGGAACCAAGGCCCGAAATCGGCCGTTTCAGCTATACTCCGCGTCCGGGCTGGCTGATTGGCTCGCGTGTTCGCGTCTATAGGAGTTCTCGCGTATGGCACCCCGCGCTTTCTGGACTGGAAACTTGCGGCTTTCGCTGGTCACCATCCCGGTGCGGCTCTATCCCGCGACCAGCAGCGAACGGAAGATCGAGTTCCACCAAATCCACGAGCCGACCGGGAAGCGCATTCGCTACCAGAAGGTCGCGCCCGGCGTCGGCCCGGTCGAGAATGAAGAGATCATCAAGGGCTTCGAATACGAGAAGGGCAAATATGTCCTGCTCGACCAGAAGGAGATCGATGAGCTCAAGCTCGAAAGCAAGCAGACCATCGAGCTCGTGCGCTTCGTCGATCAAGACGCCATCGACCCGCGCTATTTCGAGAAGCCCTATTACCTCCTGCCCGACGGCGAGGTCGGCGACGAAGGCTATGTCATCATCCAGAAGGCGCTCGCAGAGGCCGGCAAGGTCGGCGTCGGCCAGCTGGTGTTGCGCGGCCAGAGCAACATCGTTGCCCTGACGCCATGCGGGCGTGGCCTCGTGCTCGAGGTGCTGCGCCAGGCCGACGAATTGAAATCCGCCGACGCCTTCTTCAAGGAAGTGCCGGAGGTGAAGGTCGACAAGGAAGCCCTCGACCTCGCCAAGGAGCTGATCGAGCGCAAGGCCGGCGCCTTCGAGCCGCAGAAGTTCAAGGACGAATATACCGAGGCGGTGTGGGAGCTGATCAACGCCAAGATCGAGCACCGCGCGCCGGCATTGGTGGCCGAGGAGCCGGGCACCGCCAAGGTCATCAACATCATGGACGCGCTCAAGAAGAGCGTGAAGCAGCAGGGCAAGGGCGCCCCGGAAAAGGCACCGGCCGCCAAGTCGTCTGGCAAGTCGCAAGGCGGCAAGCGAGCGGCGGCGTCGCGCTCGGGCTCAACCAAGAAGCAATCGCGCACGGCGCCGAAGAGAAAGTCGGCGTAAGCGATGGCCCGGACCAAGGCCGCGGACCTGCTTTCAACCTATCGCGCCAAGCGCGACTTCACCAAGACGCCGGAGCCGGCGCCGAAGCGTGCGGCGAAGTCCGGCAACAGCTTCGTCATCCAGAAACACGCGGCGCGGCGCACCCATTTCGACTTCAGGCTCGAGCATGACGGCGTGCTCAAGAGCTGGGCGGTGACCAAGGGTCCGAGCCTCGATCCCGCGCAGAAGCGGCTTGCGGTGATGACCGAGGACCATCCGCTCGAATACGGCAAGTTCGAAGGCGTGATCCCCAAGGGCGAATATGGCGGCGGCCCGGTGATGATCTGGGACCGCGGCACCTGGGAGCCGCTCAACGATCCTGATGAGGGCCTCGCCAAGGGCGACCTCAAATTCAGACTTCACGGCGATCGTCTCAACGGCGATTTCGTGCTGGTGCGAATGAAGCCGAGGAAGGGTGACCGCGGCCGCGAGAACTGGCTCCTGATCAAGAAGCGCGACGCTTTCGCCGGCGACGGCGATGAGCCGACCGAGGTCTATGATACCAGCGTCAAGAGCGGCCGCACCATGGACGAGATCGAACACGGCGAGTCCGCGGTGTGGAGCTCGAAGACTCAAAAAAAAAGTCCGACGGGAAAAACTTCCGCTGGATCGGCAAGCAGCCGCCGCAAACCCGCCGCGCGGTAGCGCCTGAATTCATCGCCCCTGAGCTCGCCACCCCCGTGGATGAGGTGCCGGAGGGGCGCTCCTGGCTGCATGAAGTCAAATATGACGGCTACCGCATCGTGACACGGAAGACGGGAGACCAGGTGACGCTGTTCAGCCGCAGCGGGCTCGATTGGACCGTGCGTTTCCCGGCCATCGCGAAGGCGCTCGAAAAGCTGCCGTGCAAGGAGGCGCTGCTGGACGGCGAGATCGCCTTCGTGCTGCCGTCGGGGATCACCGACTTCAAGTCGCTGCAAGAGCACATCGATACCCCGCACCCGGCCTTCCGCTACTTCCTGTTCGACCTCATGTCGCTCGACGGCAAGGATTGGCGGCGCGAGCCGCTCGTGAAACGGAAAGCGCGGCTCGAGCGCTTGATGCGGGAAAAGCCGGTCCCTGATTGGCTTGTCTATTCCGACCATGTCGAGGGCGAGGGTGAGCTGTTCTTTCGCGAGGCCTGCGCTGCGGGTCTCGAAGGGATCCTGTCGAAGCGCGCGTCCGCGCCCTACGTGTCGGGGCGCACCAAGGACTGGCTCAAGATCAAATGTGGTAGGCGCGCGGAGTTCGTGATCGGCGGTTATAGCCGCTCGCGCGCCAAGGACCGGCCCTTCTCCTCGCTTCTGCTCGGCACCTTCGAGGGTGACGACCTCGTTTTCGCCGGCAAGGTCGGCACCGGATTTTCGAGCGCCGATCTCAAGATGCTGTCCAGGCGGTTCCAGCCGCTCAAGCGCGACCCGTCGCCCTTCGTCGAGGTTCCTGCGGCGGAGCGCAAGGATGCGGTGTGGCTCGAGCCGTCGCTCGTCTGCGAGGTGGCCTATGCCGAGTGGACCAGGGACGGGCGCTTGCGTCATCCGAGCTTTCAAGGTCTGCGCGACGACAAGATGGCAATTGAGGTCAGCCGCGAGCTGCCCGATGAGGAGGGCACGCAAGGTGCCGAGACCGACATGACCCTGACCAAACAAAAGGCCGAGCCGATTTTCGCTGGCATCACTCTCTCAAGCCCTGACAAGGTGCTCTACCCGGCGATCGGCGTGACCAAGCTCGACCTCGCCCGCTACTACGAGGCGATCGGGCCGTACATCCTGCCTTACGTCATCAATCGTCCCATCAGCCTCGTGCGCTGTCCGGAAGGAATTGACGGGGAGCGTTTCTTCCAGCGCCACGCCATGAAAGGCATGACGAAGGCGATCAAGCAGATCCCCATTCCCGGCGGCGAGAGCAAGAAGCCGTATCTCTATATCGACGACGCGGCAGGGCTATTCGGCCTCGTGCAGATCAGCACTCTCGAGATTCACGATTGGGGCGTGTCGCTCAAGCATCTGTTCGAGCCTGACCGCCTCGTGTTCGATCTCGATCCCGACGAAGGGCTCGATCTCGCCACGCTGAAGGCCGCAGCGGTCGAGGTGCGCGATTTCCTAGCCGATCTCGGGCTCAAGAGCTTCCTCAAATCGACGGGCGGCAAGGGGCTGCACGTCGTCGCCCCGATCACGCCGAAACTCGGCTGGGACGAGGTCAAGGCCTTCGCCAAGGCGATCGCCGATGCGCTCGTCGATGTCAGGCCCGACCGCTACACCGCCAATCCGCTGAAGCGGACGCGGGTCGGCAAGATCTTCGTCGACTATCTCCGCAATCAGCGCGGCGGCTCGGCCATCGTCAATTTCTCGACCCGGGCCAAGGAGGGGGCGCCGGTCGCGTGCCCGCTTGCCTGGGACGAGCTCAAGGGCCTCAAGGCGGCGGCGCCCTACACAATCAAGACGCTGCCGGCGCGGCTGAAGCGGCTGAAGCGCGATCCCTGGGAGGGCTTCGCCAACACGCGCCAGTCGATCACGGCAAAGGCGCGGAAGGCGCTGGGGCTCGGCTAGGGCGCCCGCCAAGGCGCCGAAATAGGGGATGAAGCGGAGAACCGCGGCGTTCCGCGCTTTGCGCCAGCGTGATTCGGCCGCTATCTTGGACTTATCCCGTCAACAATCGAAAGGAGGTGATCCAGTGTCTCATTGTCAAACGCCGTTGTCGCCGGTTGCCAAGACCTGGATGCGCGCCTCTTACGAGGACATCGCCGGTTAACGCCGAGGCTTGGCGGTCGAGACGCGACCGCGGCCGACAATGCCAGGGCCGCTCCCAAGCCGGGAGCGGCCCTTTTCGTTGCTCCCCCAGGCGGCCGGCGCAGGCCGCTCACGACTTCAGCAGCATTGAAAGATTGTTCACGCCCTCGGGCGCATCTTGCTCGGCATGGCGGTGAGGGTTGCGTATCTGGCCGGGGGTCTGGCCATCGTGGCGTTGGTCGCCGGCTGCGGCGTGAACCGGCTGGCGGAGCCGCGGGCGCAATGGCGCTCCGACGCCGAGGATGCCTGTCTTGCCCGCGGCGAGGTCAGGGCGTCGGCCTATGTGCAATCCGCACGTCCCGTCGGCGGCATCGCCTGCGGCATGGACCATCCGCTCAAGGTCTCGGGCCTCTACGACGGCCGTATCGCGGTATCGCCGACGGCGACAATCAACTGCCCGATGACAGCGGCGCTCAATCGCTGGGTGCGGGCCTCCGTCCAGCCCGCGGCCTACCGCGCCTTCGGCGAGCCGGTGGTCGCCATCAGGCAAATCGCCTCCTACGGCTGCAGGGGACGAAACGGCAGCCGTCGCGGCCCGCTGTCGGAGCATTCCTTCGGCAACGCCCTCGATGTCGCCGGCTTCAGGCTCGCGAGCGGCCGTGAAGTCACGGTGCTCCAAGGCTGGTGGCGCGGCAGCCCACGGGACCGCGCCTTCCTGCAAATGGTGTTCGCCGGAGCTTGCGCTCAGTTCTACACCGTGCTCGGGCCCGGCAGCGATGTCCATCACAGCAACCATTTCCATCTCGATCTCCTGCGCACCAATGCGCGCGGCGGGCACCATTTCTGTCAGCCGCGCCCCGTGTCCGTTGCCTACGCCAACCTCCCCGGACGCGACCAGCCGGTCGGCTCGGTGGCCAAAACGCCACTTTCTTTTGTCGGCACCCCACAGCGAAACGACTGAAATCCCCCATTTCCGTCTCTGACTGTGGCAATCTCGCCTCTTCGCACATGCAGCATGACCCGTTATGATTCTGAGTCGCGGGCGGACTGACGAAGGAGAGCGTAGAGGGGGTTTAGCTGAGCCATGTGCGGGCCTTTAGGGCCAGCACTACGGAGGGGGGCGATGGCAACGGGATCTTTGGCGCAGATGTTCGAGGAGATCGCCGCGGGCCTAAAGGCCGGCGACGAGGAAATCTACTCCTGGCTGCGCGATCAGCTCAAAGAGTGCGGCGGCAGCGAGATCTCGGTGGAACTGGCTATGGGCGTGATCGCCAGCCTGCTACCCGAGGAAGCGCAGACCGGCATGCTCGAAGTTTCACATCAGACCCATCGCTGGGCTCATTGAACCGCAAACGGCCTAGGCGGCAAAGGTCATCAGCCAAGAGACCAAGTAGCTTGGTCTCGCCGTAACGGCCTTGGTGCGTTCCCGCCTGAGCCATGGCCCTTGTCTCGCCTCGTCACTCTCGGTCGTCACGGCGAGCGTCAGGCCTAAGCGTTCAGCCCAACCGTCTCCACCCGCATCAATCGCGCTGACAATGTCGTCGAGCTTCACCGTGCCACGCAGCCTGTGGTTGACGCCCGGCGGGCAGCGCCAATCATGACAGCCGACAAAGCGCGTCACCCCGCGCGCCGGCTCGGCGAGACGTTCGAGAATGAAGAAATCCGAATCGAGCGTGAGACCGGCGAGGCGGACTCCTGTTCGGAGCCGCGGCGCGATGGTCTCAAACCATGCAGCTCCCGCATTCGGCGCGAGGCTGACGACACTCGCGCCGCCGCGCGCGAGGCCGTGCGCAAAATTGCGACTATCGGCGTAGCGCGGATCGGCGACGCCCAGCATGGCGCTGGCGCGGGGCGCCGCGGCGGCGGCGATATCGACGCCGGATGACGTTGCGAGCGACAGCGCCGCGGCGCCACCGAGGCCGAGCAGCTCACGGCGATCGAGCTGCGGGGCTTGCCACTTCGGTCCCAGTCTCACGGCGTGTCGCCCTCCTTCGCGTTGCGCAGCGCCTTGGGCCAGATGCCCTGCTTTCCGGGGGACAGAATGCCGTTCGGGTCGAGGGCGTCCTTGAGGCGCTCATAGGTGCGCATGGCAGCGTGATCGTTGAACGCGAATTGCGCCGCGACCAGATCCATCTCGGAGATGTGGGCGCGATAGCCAGCAATATGATGCTTGCTCGCATCCTCGATCAGCGCCTTGCCCAGCTCCCGTGCGCGCGCGCATTGCTCCGGATTGTCACGGTCGAAAATGATCGAGGCGGTATTGATGAAACATCGCGGCGTCGTCGAGGTCAGGCCGCAATATTGATCGAATCCCGCTTCGTTGAAGAGTTTCGTGCGCCGCCGATAGAGATCGAGAAACGCGGCGCCCTGCATCGGCACGACCAGCGGACATTCGATATGGGCGCCCGTGCCGCCGAGCCAGTTCAACGGCATCATGTCGACGCTCGGGATGCCGGCGAGGCTGCCGAATTCCGGCGGCACTTTCTCGTCCCGCCGAACCTTGTAGGCCATGATCTCGGCGCCGAGGGGAGCGAAGGCCTTTTCCACGGCCTCAAGCTTCTCGTCGACCACGGCGTCGCGGCCATAGAGGCCGAAGCGTAAGCCCCAATAGCCGATCTCCATCTTCGCCATCAGTTTCTTGATGGCGCTCTCCGGCATGGCGCCGTTGCCGTCATCCCATTCGGACCGCGTCGAATTGGCGGCGGCGATGCGCATCCAATTGGCGATGGTGGCGGTGGGGATGGTGCCGTCGAGACGGAGTGGGCGCAACGTGTCGATCAAGGGCACGATGTCCTCTTCGTGCCGGAACGCCATCTCCACCGCGACGAACACCTCGGGCTCCGGCATCAGCCACATGCCGATCTTGGTGACGACGCCGAAATTCGACTGCGTGAACACCCCGTCAAGGGATGGACCGAAGGCATATTTGTAGAGCGGCCAGGCCGGGTTGTCGGTCATGGCGCCGAGCCCGGTGCGCAGTACCTCGCCGGTGGCGAGCACCACCTCCATGCCGCATTGATACCCGGCATGATCTCCATAAGGGGTGTAGCCGATGCCATGCTCCAGCACATTGCCGAGCACGCTGCCCCAGCCGGGGTCGGTGCAGTCGATCCAGAGGTGATACTTTTTTTCCTGGATGAATTTGTAGAGATCGAGATAGGTGACGCCGGGCTCGACCATGGCGTAAGCGAGCTCGGGATCGACCTCGATGTCCTTCATGCGCTTGAGGTCGAGGATCATCGCACCGTTGAGACAGGGTGCGGCGCCGCCGTAAGCATAGTTGCGGCCCGTTGATGTGGTCCAAAGCGGCAGCGAAAAGCGATTGGCGACGTCGAGCACGCCCTTGATCTCATCGACGCTGCCGGCTAGCACCGCGCCCGAGGGCGCGTAGCGGTCGGCAACGCCGGGAGAATAGGGATCGAGGTAGGGCGCAAGCCGCTCCTCTCCGGTGATCACGCGATCGGCGCCGACAATGGCCCGCAACGCCTCGCAGGCGCCGTCGAATTGAGCATCTGTCAGTCCCGGCGGCAGCGGCAAAACTGGCTCCATTCGGTATCGGCGCTGTGACGCTCGCGTGTCGGAGCGATGTTTTCGCGTCGCGCCAAGGCTCTAGCCTTCGCGGCCCTGTGCATAAGTAAATCGTAAGCTGTGCATATCCTGGAGAAAACGGAAATGGCTGTTGCAACCCACGGCCGGAGGTCCAGCCTTGATGACGCTAACGATGCGACACAGCGGCGACGCCGCCGAAAATGCGGGGAATGGGGCCAATGACGGACAAGACATTTCGGCTGGGCGCGCCGAACGTCGCCTATATCGGCGCCGGCGTGACGGTGAAGGGCGCGATCGTGGTTCCCGAAGCCATCATTGTGGATGGCGTAGTGGAGGGCGATGTCACGGCGCCGTCGATCCGCATCGGCCCTGACGGCGCGATCAAAGGCAATGTGGTGTCGTCCGATGTCGACTGTCACGGGACCCTCGGCGAGAAGGCCGAGGTCAAGGACTTCCTGCTTGTGCGCGCGGGCGGACGGGTCGAGGGCCGCGTCACGTGCGGCGACGTCGAGGTGGAGAAGGGCGCCGTGCTCGCAGGCGGTATTTTCTCCTGCTATGACCGTGGTGACGTGAAGCCCGTCAACGACAATGCGCCGGCGCGGCGCGGCGGCGACGCGCCGAGGGCTGGCGCCGAACGAACAACGGTCGATGCTGCCGAATAGGCGTTGCCGTAGCAGCACCGCCGCGTCGTTACGCTGACGCCTTGCTGGCGATAGGACCGTCACCGGCCCGGCCGGTCCCAATGCGGCGGCATCTGCTTCAGAGCCTGCTCGAAGGGCGCGGGAGAGATGCGCACGTCGCCGGTGAACGGATAGTCGAGCACGAGCGCCACGAACAGCGTCAAGGCGACGAGGGCGGCAAGCGACGCCGTCATCAGGATCTGCGACCACAAGTTGGACGAACCGAAGAACGCTGGGTAGCCGAGGGTCACGAGCCCGCCGGCGATCATGACCAGCCACAGCACCCCGGGCACCGAGCCGCGCGAATTGTCCAAACGCTCAGAGCGGTTGTCATTGATGGTGGTGAGCAAATCGAGGGCGTGCTGATAAAGAGCGACGTCCTTCAACGCTTCCGGCCGCGCCTCGAAGATCGCCTGGCTGAGGTGATGCAGCTCCGTCTCGGCGCCCGCGTTGGATTGGCCTTCGGCCATCGACGTCCATTCGGGACCGCGGACCTCGCCGATATAGGAAAGCACGTGCTTGCGGATGTCCTCGCCCGCGGTCTCAGGCAGGGCGAATGAGACTTGGTGCAGATCGCTCAGCGCCTTGGCCTCATTGCGCACCGCGGTCGCCGTGTCCTGATAGTCTTCCCACACAGCAACGACGACAAAGGCCAGCAACACCGCATAGAGCACGCCGATGACGGCGAATTTGAATCCGGCCACTTCGTTGTTGAGGCTGAGGTAGTCGGCGCCGCAGCGGACGCGGGTGACGAGCATGAGGCCGACGGCATAGAGTTCGGCGACGGCAATAAGCACGATCGCCATGACCCACGGGGAAATCTGGTTCAGGACTTCAATCACGTGAATCATGCGGCCGCGCCTCCTCGCCAGACCGAGGGCTGATCGCCGATGGGAGAGGGGAGCCAGACAGTATCGTCGCCACCCGGGGGCAGTCCACTGCCTCACGATAAAATGGCGGGTGGGTTCGCGGGAAACGCACGCTGTCGCTCAGACTGATGAAGCCGGTGTCAGCCCGCGCGGAGCCGCAGCGACTTCAGCACCGTGCGCTTGAACAGATCGTAGGCGGGGCGCCCCATCAGGCCGATGGCGACCACCTTGGTCAGGATCGGCGTGGCGCCAAGGAGCGCGGTGAGCGCCGATTTTGCCCAAGGCTCGAGGTCGGTGGCCACGGCCACGGGGATGAGGGACCATGCGGCATAGCCGCCAACGATGAGCGAGACACCGGTGGCAAAGCGCCATCCTACGCGCA
>Ga0307429_1001691_pt1 | contig 9997 bp, 12 predicted proteins | sample SalMarWE160230MG_FD_202151 | JGI IMG/M metagenome (GOLD analysis project Ga0307429, IMG submission 202151) | Salt marsh sediment microbial communities from the Plum Island Ecosystem LTER, Massachusetts, United States - WE1603-230 | ecosystem: Environmental > Aquatic > Marine > Intertidal zone >...
TAGATGCTCGAAGACTTCACTTAATAGACCCTCCAAGATTTTTGATACGAAACTTTGAAGCTCGGCTCTACGGATAGAGCATAAAAAACTGGCTTCAAGGCTCCGCTAGATTTGCAATTATTTTTTGTTTTCATATGCTGCACCACAGAACACTTGGATTTTAGAGCTTATAAAAATATCCACAATTTGGGATTAAAAACTCCACAAGTCGTGTTTTATATCTCTATTGTGTAAATACACTGAAATTTTAAATCAGATTTAGAAATAAAACGATTTTCAAGGTTTTAACATAAGCATACATAAGGAGCTTTTCCTAGCCAAGAAATAGACAGCATTTAGGATAAAATTTCATTAAGAATGGGGAACTGGTCGAGTTGGTGCAACATATGAAGCCTTCCGAAGAAGCATATGTTCTCAACCAATTCCCCAACTAAAAAACGCTCTAAACCGTCTTAATAAGCATTCTGAAATAGCTTTTCAATACTAAGACAAATTTCGAAAGCACTATCAAAAAATTGGCTTAGTGAAAAATGGTAGGGACATGTTTTTGTTAAAATCTTAAGACAATATCCCAAAATGTTATAATTAAAAAACAGAAAGTAGTTAGACACAATGGATAAAGCTAAAGCTCGAAGCGAAATCGAAAAACTTGTCATAAAATACAACAAAGTTGTAGAGGACAATAGAGTAAAGCAATACAACGAAGAGATGACGAAAATAGGCTTTATTCAACCTTTATTTCGTGCTTTGGGTTGGAATATTGAAGACTCTAGAGAAGTTACTGCCGAAGAAAAAATATCGAAAGGACGTGTTGATTACGGTTTTAGAATAGATGGAATTTCAAAATTCTTCTTAGAAGCTAAACCGTTGAGGGCAGATTTAGACAAAGAAGAATACTTTGAACAAGCAATCAGCTACGCTTGGCATAAAGGTTGCACATGGGCAGTCCTTACAGATTTTGAGGAGATAAAAGTCCTAAATGCTGAAGTGAAAGCTGCCAATTATATGCAAAGTCGTTTTATGTCGATTAAATGCAATGATTTTCTAAATAGATTTGAAGAATTATGGCTTTTGTCAAAAGAAAGTTTTGAGAAAGGCTTGTTAGATAAGAAGGCGGAAAAGTGGGGAAAAAAATCAAAGAAAGCCAGTATAGATAAACAACTTCTTGAGGATTTTACCCGATATAGAACAATGCTTACAAAGAGCATAACAAAGCTTAACCAAAAAGAGAAAATGACAGAAGACGAGTTGGACGAGTCTGTTCAAAGATTGTTAGACCGTTTGATTTTTATTCGAAGTTGTGAAGACCGAGAACTTGAAGAAAAAATTTTGATTTCCAAATTAAGGGAATGGGAAAGTAAAGGTAAAGGAAAATTTGAAAAAAGCTTAAGAGACATTTTTCATTATTTTGATAAACAATATAACAGTAAGATATTTTCTGTGCACTTGTGTGACAGATTAGAAATTGAGAATAAAGTCCTAAGCGAAATAATAAAGGGATTATATCATATAAAGGAGAAATATTTTGCAATTTCTTATGATTTTTCAGTAATTGATGCTGATGTTTTAGGCAACATTTACGAACAGTATTTGAGTAATATTCTTAAAAAAACTGCTAAAAGAGCAAAAGTCGCCAAAAATGGGCGACATAGAAAAGAGCAAGGAATCTATTATACACCAACTTATATCGTTGATTATATAGTAAGGAACACTCTTGGTAAATTACTTGAGAATAAAAAAATTAACCCAGAAAAAATTAAAATTTTAGACCCCGCTTGTGGTTCTGGTAGCTTTCTAATAAAGGCGTTTGATGTTTTCGATGAATATTACAAGAAGAATATGAAAGATTATGGTCAAACTCAATTTGACAAACAAAGAATTGATATTCCGTTCACAAAAAAGGCTAAAATTCTTAAGGACAATGTTTTTGGGGTTGATTTAGATAAACAAGCAGTGCAAATAGCTCAATTAAATCTTTTACTTAAAATTGCTGAAAAGGGACACAGACTTCCATTACTAGAAAAAAACATCAAATGTGGTAACTCATTAATTAATGATGAAAAAGTTGCAGGCGATAGAGCATTTAAATGGAAAGAAGAATTTAATGACATAATCAATCAAGGTGGTTTTGATGTTATAATTGGAAATCCACCTTATGTGAGACCCCACAAGTTAAAAAGAATAGATAAGGAGTTTTTTTGGGAAAATTATAATACTTTCAAAGCAAAATCGGATTTATACAATGTTTTCATGGAAAAAGGGATTAATCTGTTAAAAGAACAAGGTTTGTTTTCTTTTATTGTTCCTCACACTTGGATTTCGTTGGAGAGCTTTTTTGAAATTAGGAAATACATTTTGAATAAGTGTAAAATCCTAAAGTTAGTTCAATTGCCAAAGAAGGTATTTCAGGATGCAACTGTAGAAACTACGATTTTTGTTCTTCAACGAGAGGATACCCAAAGAAAAAGGGATAACAATAAAATTATTGTGGAATCACTTGACGAAGAAAGAAATGTTGAATTTATCAAAGAATTTAAGCAATCAAAAATTAAGAAAAATCATTTGTATAATTTTGAACTCTATACTATGAACAAAGCTAGTTCCATACTTGAAGAAATAAGAGAAAAATCGATTGACCTTGGTGATTTAGTTGTTTTCCTATATGGTCTAAAAACTGCTGACGATAAGAAATTCATTTTCAATGAACAAAAAAATGATGAATGCAAAAGATTACTAAGAAGCAAAGATGTTGGTCGTTATTCAAAAATCCATAGCGGGGAATATGTCTGGTATGTTCCAAATCTTATGCGGAAAAATAAGAAGACTGCCAGACCAGCAGATAAAGAAAGGTTTGAATCAGATAAAATAATTGTTGCGAGAATGGGAAAGAATGTAGTAGCCACTTATGATGATGAAAAATACTATGTTAAAGATGCGATGTTGCTTCTCAGAAAAACTGAGGATACAAACCTCAAATATCTTACAGGAGTTCTGAATTCAAAGCTGATAAATTACTACTATAAAAATTTCTTCATAACAATTGATGTTCTAAAAAACGCATTATTGTCATTACCCATTAAATTCGGGACTGAAATGCTTCAAGAAAAAATCACCGATAAAGTTGACAAGATGCTTTCTCTCAATAAGAGGCTAAATGAATTCGGTGACAAAATTACAGATGAACGGGCTAGAATTGAGAAGGAAATAGAGAAAATTGACCGTCAAATTGACGAATTGGTTTACAAAGTTTATGGGATAACCGAGAATGAACAAAAGATTATCGAAGGCAGTCTATGATTTTCAGGAAACAATTAAAGCGTATTAGTTTCACCTATCTCTCCCTACTATATAGTTATACGCTGTGTCAAACACCTTAAATGAGCAAAAACTAAATTTATAAAATAATGTGAGGTGATAAAATGGTAGAATACGTTAAAGGAAACGCAACTGACACATGGCATTGGTGCAAAAACTGTTCACAATATCCAAAAACCATCTACACAAGACAAACAACCCGACCAAGCTATGACCTTTGTAATCAATGCAAGTCGAAAGAAAAGGAAAAGAATTGCAGAACGTAATTAGCTATGAGAAGAATAGTAGAAACGTTCTTCTCAAACTCATTATCATGGAGTAGTGTGAGCCTTAATTTTCTAAATAACAAAAAATGCGGAAAATCATAAGAACCAAAAGAATTATACTACAAATAATTTGGTTGTCTAATATGCCAAAGCGAATACGGAAAGTAATGTGCCCTCGATGCCATAGAAGTATCCCCGCAGGCGAGCTAGCAGAACATATTCGTCAACATAAAGGCAAAGTCCCACACCATCTACGAACTAGAAAGAAAATAAAACGTAAAACGCACCTTGAACCAAGTTCTCAACAACTACCAAGTTTTAATGAACTTTTTAAACAACGAATGTTAAAAAAGCCAATTAAATCCAATCTTTCTGAAAAAGAGATTCGTTCAAAATTCGAGAAGTCTCTCGCAGATGTTGCTACTACATATAATTCGCTCAAACTTGAACCTACTCAAAACCCACAAACTATTGAGGTTACAATTGGCAATCAAAGGAATCTTAGTCTACAATACAATTCTCATTTTTTGAAAACTCTAACAGAAGATGACATTAATGCAATTCTACTGCATGAAGCTTGTCATGTAGCTACTTTGCCAAATAGTCAGTTAAGTGTGCCCGATACTGGAAACATTGACCAAACAAGATTCATGGTAGATTACTTAGAAAGTTATGACGAATATCTTGCTCATGTTTTTTTAATGAGCAAGTTCAAACAAGATAAACGATTTGAAGGAGTGAAAAGCCTTCAAATCGACCTTTTTAAAGACATTGAAACAATGATAAATTCCAACAGAACTCTCTATTATGCTGGCGATAGGAAAGGTTTACAAATCAATCCTTTTATGATTCTTCGGTCACTTCACAGCATTGCATATGACGCTCTATTTTTTTACATTACAAAAGATGATTCTTTTTTAAAGTGGTGTAATGAAAACAATCTCGAAGCACTCTACATCTTTATTAATTGGATTTTTGAAGATTTTGAGCATTTAAGAAATCTAGGTCTGACTTTAAAAAAAACACATGATAAATTAATTACATCTGGCGTTTTAAGCTGGTCTGTAAATCCAATCAAATTAATAGTAATGAATCAAATTGAATTTGCTGAAACTAGTAAAAGTCTTCATGAAGAAATGATGCAAAAAGGACAGGACATAGACTTAGTAGCAATTTGGGAAAATAGACGCAAAATGTATCAAAAATAATCACATACACCTTAAACTGGTTTTGTATTTTTTTATCAAAAAAATATTATATGCGTAACGTTGATTCTATTCTCGGGGCAAAGCATGGCTAACTTGATTTTGGTTAAAAGTAAGACCGATACTGTCGTTATGAATGAAGTTCCTGTTCACCCTGAAGAAGCCATTGAAAAAATGATTTTTGAAACGGAAAACATTTTACCAGAAGTTTTTCTCCTAAAGCGACAGCAAAATACCTACAACAATAAGGAACGTATTGATGTTATTGGTCTAGACAACGAAAACAACATTGTAATAATAGAGATAAAGGATGAAATGGCGCACGAGTCTGTTTTATCTCAAGTCCTGAACTATGCTGTTTGGGTTGAGGCTCATCCAGATGCGATAAAGAATCTGCAAAACGATACTTTGAAGAAGCATTGAAGATATGCGAGATGGATAAAACATGGGAGAGGGAGTCGATAAGTAAGATTGTGTCGTTAATTAAGGCAGAAATCGCTTCTGTTTCGTAATTAAATATACCCTGATAGTAAGAGAATTGAGAGATAAAGCTTAAAGCTGATTACTTTCATTGACCTTTCCCCTCTTTACCGTCATACGTAGTGTCAATATAGTTTAGAACAACTATAGAAACTTCAATTCATAACATAAGCAGAGGTGCGAACATGACGAAAGAGAACGTAAAACAACACTACGTCCCACAATTCTACTTGAGATTATTCTCGTCCAATGCTAAAGGTAATTCAGTATTTTGTTATGATAAAAAAACAACAAAAACATTCAAAATAAAAATAAAAAAAATATGTTACGAAAATGGGTTCTATGAGAACGAAAATAAGAAGAAAAAGCCAATAGAAGACGCTTTTTCTTTTGCTGACAAAGAAGCTAGTCGTCTATTCAACAAGGTAATAGACGCTGAAGATTTGTCGGTTCTAAATATGAATGAACTTTCTAGCTTAATTTGTTGCTTACTGTTACTCAAACAAAGAACAAGGAAACGAAGGAATATAGTGCGTGTTGCTAGAGAAGAATGGCTTGAGAACATTAATCGTAAATTTTCAGATTGGAAGATTGTGCCAACATCTGAAAATTGGGAACAATCCGAGCATCTATTATCCATCATTGAAACACAAAAAGAAGAATTAAAAAGGTTGTGTAAAAACAACTGGATGTTAATCCTAAACAAAACAAAAATACCTTTTTGGACATCCGATGACCCGCTCATTCAACAACTCGTAAATAATGACAAGCGGTTTAACGAACCATATGTATTAAATTATTTTCCGTTAACGCCAAACATCCTTATGCTTTCACAACCCTTATTTTCTCGCAATATTAGATTTTTCAAAACAGAAGTAACAGATGAAAACATAATCAACCATTGTAATCGCTTAACAGTGAAAAATGCCAATAGGTTTGTCATATCAAAAATTAACGATTTTTCAGATAATCCTTTACTCAATCTTTTGTTTACTTCTTAATGTATACGTCAAATCTTTGAGAAAACCGAGAAAAAAGATTAGTTCTAGAACTTTTTTCTATGCTGTTTTAAATATCCATTAGACTATTTGTTATTGACCCAAAATGGACATCAACAAACAAAAAGCCAACGAAACGTTTGATGCTCCTAATATGGAGACTCTTCGTAGCTTCCCCCCGCAGGCTTTCCACGCAAAAACGGACCCTCTTACTAACGAGGGTAGATCGTGGACGACGAGATTATCATAACAGTGGCAAAACGTATAGTTTTGAGGGGCCACAAAATATGGCGAGAACACGGTTTAGATGAAGGGGATCCAGAGTACGTGGCGCAGCTCGACAGTATATGCCAGGAAGAATACAGGCGATTCATTAACTTGAACGTGATCGACAGTGAAGGCTACATAACCAAACTTTATCCAGTGCCCAGAGTCGTTATAAGACCTCGCACATCATGCTGAACTCCCCCCCGAGACAGCGAAAAAATTAAATAAGCAAACTGACAAGGTCTTTAATTTGAGGTGATACTCTATGGTTAAAGAACGTAAGGGTCGTTTGTTCAGGAGGAAGGACGGCAAGTACTTGATTTACGTTCCCGTGTCTTTGGCTGAGGACAGCATGTTTCCTTTTCCGCTTGACGAGGCTGACTCTGCAGCGGTTAAGGTCAGCTTCGAGATTGGCGGAGACAAGCTTACTGTGGAGCTGTGGAAAGATGAACCTTGAAGAGTTTAAGGCATTACTGGATTGTTCCAACAGACGATTTAACTAGGATCCGGATCTGTGATAGCATAGAAAAATTCAGAAAAAAGCATCCTCGGGCTTATGCTAGAATTATGGAAAGTCTACAAACTTGGAGGGTTTGAGGGTGAAAGCTGATGTTTGTCCTAGATGTGGTTTCAGTTGGTAGTATGTGAATTATGTAAAGCTGAAAAACTTACCGAGTGGAAACATGAAGATGAAGTTTGTTACGTTTGTCGCTGTAAATCGCATCCCCAACAATGGATAATTGTTCTTAAGCGTCATGCCCGGTTGCCTAGTCCTGAAGAGGCGGAGCATGTACAGCAGTTAGCGAGTAAATTGTTTCCTCAAAAAGCGTGGCGTTACCCAATGTCTATTTTAGATCATTGGCATCTTCATAGTACAGGCTAGCCGAGGAATAGAGAATGTTTAAGGATAGGGCGTTTGTTTCTGCGAAGGGCTGCTTTGATCGGTTGCCTGATCCAACGGAGGTGTGCGTGAATCTCGGCGAAGCCACAAATGTGCTTACAAGGAAACGCAGGTTCTATTGTAACCATAACTTTCCCGGAGACTGTTCAGTGTTTGGCTGCCCCAAAAGGAAGCCCCTGGACGAGAATTGGCGGAAAGACCTAGAGAAAACCAAAAACTATGAATAAACAAAACAAACCAGTCTTTTGAGGAATAGAACATGAGTGAAAAGAATGTTGTTTTTCATTTGAGTCGCAGTTTGGTGATTTTGGGGAAATATGTTGCCCCTTACGACTCTATCCGGTGTGGGCGGAAGACGGTTGAGTACAGACCAAACAGTGGGTATTGGCGATCTCGTTTGATTAAGGCTAATCCCAGACCGTCGAAGGCATGGTTTGTTGTTAGCTACCCGAAAGACAATTTGCCACGGTTAGAAGCTGACATAACCAGGATAGTTCATCGTCACCCAACCAATCAGATTGAGGTTCACTTCAAGAATGTAATGGAGAAAACTAAATAAGCAAAACTCAGCGTTGATAGTGTGAGGAAACAAACAAAAGATGTGGATGAGTAGAAGAGAAAGGGAGAAAAATGGGTGCCTCTGAACTGGAAAGATGTGCATGTTGTTTTGATGTGTTCACAGTATACTATGCCAAAGGAAAACCATCTGCAACAAGTATACCAGCCAAACAGATTGTGGGTGGATTGTGGGTTTGTGATAAATGTTTTCATGAGAAGCATTTAGGACAAGAAGCAAATGCTAAGAAACTATATGAAACAATTAAGAAATGTGAAACGTACTAATGGCTTGCATTATGTTTAAATGGTGGGAAAGATTAAAAGGAGAGAGACTGAAAAAAGGACGTAGAGCCTTGAAGGACAAAGAACTAGAAAGGATAAAACAGAAGAAGCTGAGGCAACTGATGGAAAAAGTCACTGAACCCCAAAAGAAATCAGCTCCGAATAAACCAGTCGACTTAACCGATGCAACCTTTACAGAGGCTGTTCAGAATCATCCCCTAGTGGTGGTTGACTGCTGGGCACCGTGGTGTGGTCCATGCCGTAATGTCTCCCCTATAGTGGAGGAGCTTGCGCGAGACTACGCTGGCAGAATCTTCTTTGGAAAACTGAACGTTGACGAGAATCGTGAGGTCGCCACGCAGTACGGGATCATGAGCATACCAACGCTATTGGTGTTCAAGGATAGGAAACTTGTGGACAGGATCGTCGGTGCCATGCCTAGACAAATGCTGGAACCGAAGATAACACGTTACCTTTAGCGCGTTTTCTTATGAGGCTCTTGTAGATAAATGAGCCTTTTTTCAAGACAGCCCTTTTGGTAATGTTGGTAACAAAGATGATTGTTCAGATAAAGGTCGACTATGATCGGTGTACTGGCTGTAAGGAATGCGTTGAAGCCTGTAGTTATGGTGTCTTAGAATGGCTTGAGGACATGCCTATTGTCGTGAATCCTAGCAGTTGTGCGGTGTGTTTGGAATGTGAAAAGAACTGTCCTGTTAACGCGATAAGTGTGAAAGAAAAATAGTAGGTAACGCTAAGGTGATGCAGGAAAAATGAAAAGTGATTTAGAGATGTGGCTAAAGGAAGTTGGTGAAAGATTTTTGAGAGAAGTGGGGATTAGAAAAGGTCAGTTTGTCTTGGATTTTGGATGTGGTTCAGGCGATTATACAATCCCTGCTGTGAAAATCGTCGGGCAAGAAGGTAGAGTTTATGCTTTAGACAAAGACAAGGGAGATCTGGACAAGTTGATGGAAAGGGCTGAGTCAGAAGGGTTAGGAAACATAGAGAGGATGGAAACATCTGGAGAATTGAAAATTGACCTGGAAGACGAATCTGTTGATGCAGTTCTGCTTTACGACATTTTCTGGTATTTTCCATTAACCGATCCAAGGTTACCAAAATTGCTTGATGAAGTTCACAGAGTCACAAGGTCAGATGCTTTGATCTCGGTTTACCCCAAACATATAGACTCAGAACAACTCAAAAATAAAATACAAAGTGTTGGTTTTCGTTTAAAGAATAAATATTCTGGGACGCTTATCCATCAAGGCAAGCTTGAAACACATCAGGTTGTGCTGAATTTCGTGAAAAACAAAAGAGGGGTGATTTTTCAATCTAACACGCGGCAGACGACTGTACGCAAAAAAGTAGACTCCAAAAATGAGGAATAAAGAGGATGTTTAAGGATAGGGCGTTTGTTTCTGCGAAGGGCTGTTTTGATCGGTTGCCTGATCCAACGGATGTGTGCGTGAATCTTGGCGAAGCTACGAATGCGCTTACGAAGAAACGTAGGTTCTATTGTATCGGTGACTTTCCTAGAGACTGTTCAGTGTTTGGCTGTCCCAAAAGGAAGCCCCTAGACGAAAAATGGCGAAAAAACCTAGAGAAAACCGAAAAATATGAATAAGCAAAACTCCTCTCTCTTTTTATTGGGTGAGATTCTGCCTGAAAAGAAATTTGATCCAACTAATGCCTTTGAAGATAGATCGGATGAGGAACTTCAGA
>Ga0307429_1001693_pt1 | contig 9995 bp, 5 predicted proteins | sample SalMarWE160230MG_FD_202151 | JGI IMG/M metagenome (GOLD analysis project Ga0307429, IMG submission 202151) | Salt marsh sediment microbial communities from the Plum Island Ecosystem LTER, Massachusetts, United States - WE1603-230 | ecosystem: Environmental > Aquatic > Marine > Intertidal zone >...
GCACAGGAAGGAATAGATAAGGAAATCATTGTTGTTAAACCGTATGTACCGACTTTATCAGATGCACAAAAAATAAATATTCTTCCGGAGATTATTGATTCTGTTTCGGTTAAACCACGTTTTAATTATGTAATCCAACCGAAGAAATTTGAAACCGGATATGAATTGCGACCTATAAAAGCAGCAAGGCTGGTGGGAGAACCGCTTGAAAAACTATATAAATCTTACCTCAGACTTGGCGTTGGCAATTACCTGGTTCCTCTTGCAGAATTGAATATGAACTCACTCAGATCAAGAGATCAGTCATTTGGACTTTACCTGAAACATAACTCTATCAATGGTAAATTAGAACTTGATAATGATCAAAAGGTCCCCGTGGGATTCAATGAAAATATCATCCGTATCTGGGGAAAGAAGATATTTAGAAAGTCCGAGCTTTCCGGAATGCTGTCACCAGAATTTTACGGTGTGAATTTTTATGGTTTTAATCCGGAAATTGATACTGTGCTGACGAAAAAAGATAAAAAACAAAACTATCTTTTCGCGGACGCGAGGATGAGGCTGCGGTCTACTCATAAAGATTCTCTTCATCTGAACTATGATCTGAAAGTGGATTATGGTTTTACGTATGATCACTTCGAGCATTATGAGCATGCTATGAGAATATCATCTGATATGAATAAGCTGTTTGGGAACAATATATTCGGACTGAAGACAGGTATTGCTTATTATATGAACAGTTCATCCATAGATAGTGTAAACAACACCATCATTCTGGTTAATCCGTGGTTTTCCAAAGCTACTTCTGAATATACCTACAGGCTCGGGGCAAATGTTGTGGCAGATATTCATGGTGATGATCCTGATTTCTTTGTCCATCCGATAGCATTTTTGCAGATAAAGGTTGTTGATAAGATTATGATCCCTTATTTTGGCATAGAAGGGATGCTCCGGGAAAACCATTTCGGAAAAATTGCAAAGGGAAATATGTATATTGTGCCCGGACTTTATGTTGCAAATACCAATCATAAAATCAATGCATATATTGGTATCAAGGGGAACTATACATCCAGGTTAAGTTACCATCTGAATTTCAATTACTCGCTTGTTGATCAGATGTATTTCTTTATAAATGATACAACTGATATCCTCGGGAATAAATTCCTTGTTGCCTATGATAACATTGAACGGATTAATGCAATAGGGGAATTTATATTTAAGCCAAATGAAAAGTTATACTTTACACTGAAGGGAAATTATTACAGGTATAACCTTGATTCACTTGAGTATGCATGGCATAAACCGGAATTTGATCTGATGCTGTTTGGAGAATATAACCTTCAAAATAAAATTTTTATTAAAGGCAACTTATTTTATGTTGGTTCACGTTATGCAATGAATCCCCTAACTTCAGGTGATCCGTTGAAACTGGACGGATACCTTGATTTGAGCCTTGGTTTGGAATATCGCTACACAAAAATATTATCAGCATTTATACAATTGAACAATCTTCTGGGTATGGATCAGAATCCCTGGTTATTTTACCCGAGTATGCGTTTCAATTTGCTGGTTGGTTTTACATATTCGTTGTGATTTTCCCCCTCCTTTTAAAATGTTAATTTTATGTTAATAAAGTGCCTGATTTTTAGGGAGTTTTTGTTAAAAATGTCCCTGAAAATTTGTATCTTTGTAATGAATTTTTAATATGTGTATTCTGATATATAATTTATTGGATATTAAGAACATAGAGATTATTCAAATTGATAAGGAAAATAAATCGGGAACATCAAACAAAAAGGCAAAGGAAATAATCCTTCATAGGTTAATATATCACCCCAATTTTTTAGGATTTTCATATTTAAAATATGGGCATTTGATGTTCATACAACAATAATTTATGGATAGAGAAGAGAATACATTATTTGATATGAATCGGGAAAATAATAACAACAAATCGGACTATTCAGCCGAAAGTATACAGGTGCTGGAAGGACTTGAAGCTGTGCGTAAGAGGCCTGCAATGTACATTGGAGATGTCAGTACAAAAGGACTGCATCATCTTGTTAATGAAGTTATCGATAATTCCATTGATGAGGCATTGGCAGGGTACTGCAACAATATTGAAGTTTTCATCAATGAGGACGGATCTATTACTGTTACGGATAATGGCCGTGGGATACCAATTGATTATCATGAAAAGGAGAAGAAATCTGCGCTGGAGGTTGTAATGACACTTTTGCATGCGGGTGGAAAATTCAATAAGGAATCATATAAAGTGTCAGGCGGACTTCATGGAGTGGGTGTGTCCTGCGTCAATGCCCTTTCATCCAAACTCAGGGCGGAGGTTTACAGAGATGGTAAGATCTATGTTCAGGAATATAAACGGGGAAAACCCCTCAGTGAAGTAACCATTGTGGGAAAAACAGATAAAGCAGGTACAATCATCACTTTTATACCAGATGATATAATTTTTATAACCACAGACTTCAACTTCGAGATCCTTGCATCCCGCCTGAAAGAACTGGCATTTCTGAATAAAGGAATTCACCTGTCAATTACTGATAAAAGAGAAAGAGACTTTGATGGAAATGGTAACGGTGAAAATAATTTTTCTTCAGAAAAATTTCGTTACGAATATTATTTTTCAGAGACCGGGCTGAAAGAGTTTGTACAATATCTGGATGAGACGCGTGAAAAACTCATTGAAAATATTATCTATACTGATACTGAGAAAGGAGACATGCTGGTTGAGATTGCGCTTCAGTATAATACCTCCTTCAGTGAGAATGTTCATTCCTATGTCAATAATATCAATACCATTGAGGGGGGAACTCATCTGGCGGGATTCCGGCGGGGGCTGACCAGAACGCTTAAAAACTATGCCGAAAAATCCGGAATGCTGGCAAAACTGAAATTTGATATCAACGGTGATGATTTCAGGGAAGGCCTTACTGCTATCATATCTGTAAAAGTTCAGGAGCCGCAGTTTGAAGGACAAACCAAGACAAAACTTGGAAATTCTGAGGCACTGGGTGCAGTCGATCAGGCCGTTAGCACAATGTTAACAAACTACCTGGAAGAAAATCCAAAAGATGCTAAAGTGATTGTTCAGAAAATAGTCCTGGCTGCAACTGCCCGTCATGCAGCCAGAGAACTTGTGCAGAGAAAAAATGTGCTGTCTGGAGCCGGACTACCGGGAAAACTGGCAGATTGCGCGGAAAAGGATCCTTCTATATCAGAATTGTTTATTGTAGAGGGAGATTCTGCAGGAGGTACCGCTAAACAGGGCAGGGACAGACATTTCCAGGCTGTGATGCCACTCAGGGGTAAGATCCTTAACGTGGAAAAAGCCATGCAGCATAAGATCTTTGAAAATGAGGAAATTAAAAATATATTCACAGCTCTGGGAGTGACAATAGGAACTGAAGAAGACAGCAAGGCACTGAACCTCGACGGATTGCGATACCATAAGGTTATTATCATGACAGATGCGGATGTGGATGGCAGTCATATCACAACACTGATCATGACCTTTTTCTTCAGGTATATGCAGGAATTGATCAAGGAAGGTTACCTGTATATTGCCACACCACCCCTGTATCTGATCAGAAAAGGCAAATTTGAAAAATATTGCTGGGGTGAAGAAGAACGAATTAGAACCCTGAAAGAACTTGGTAATGAGAGTAGTGTTTACGTCCAGCGATATAAAGGACTTGGCGAAATGAATTCAGAACAGCTGTGGGATACCACCATGAATCCTGAACGGCGGACTCTCCGGCAGGTAACAATAGATAGTGCCGCAGAAGCCGACAGAATATTCTCCATGCTCATGGGTGATGAGGTACCCCCAAGACGTGAATTCATTGAGACTCATGCTAAATATGCAAACATAGATGCATGAAACTGGTTACTGGTAACTGTTTGGTGTGGGTGTGATGTGAGAAAGATATGCCTTTTTTGCTTTCGAATTTTACTCTGTATCCCGATTCTGATAGCTATCGGGATTATTGGGTTTTGTGGTTAATCACACCAAACCCTTACCCAAACATAACCTTGAACCACAGTGAAATATGCTCCTTGGTCGCATTTCACGTGGTAAACCTTGAACCTCCCATGTATCCCTATCTTGTTCCTTTAAAAAATGCATTTGAATCAGGAAAATATATGGCTGCAACGTACCTGCCTGCTTTTTCAGCTGAAATATAAAGACACAACTGATACTGAACTTTTGTTTCGTTTCATAGAAAAATTATCCGGCTCAGAAAGCTTCTGGATCAGGAAAGCGATAGGCTGGAGTCAGGAACCATATTTTGTCAGATCTCCGCCGTTATTAAATGAAAAAGTAGTTGTGACACATTTACAGCAATTGATATTGCTCCATGCACTTTTGACTAAATTTCAATATATCCTTCAAAGACAAATGTTGCAGGTCCCTGCAGTGTGATGTCTTCAAAATGCTCTTTTACTGATCTGTTAAATGAAACACGTAAGGTTCCACCGCGGGTGTATATAATCCATGAATCTTTGTCAGATTTTTTTTCTATAGCTGCACAAATGGCAGATGCAATGATTCCTGTACCGCATGAAAGCGTTTCATCTTCAACACCTCTTTCGTATGTTCTTACATAGATACCATCCTGATAAAACGATACAAAATTTACATTGATCCCATCCTTTTTATATTTCTGACTGTAACGGATAGCTGAGCCTTCTTTTCTGACATCCATATCTTCCAGCATTTGGGTGAATTTTACATAATGAGGTGATCCGGTGAAGAGTTCATAATGATCTCCGAAATAACTGACAGTTGATACGGGAAGCAGGGTCAGGATTACCGTATTATCAGGGGAGATTCTGCCTTCATGGATGCCGTCAACAGCTTCAAACCGGGCCGATTTATCTGTGATACCCAATTTTTTTGCAAATTTCACAGCACATCTGCCCGCGTTACCGCACATTGATCCTTCATATCCATCTGAGTTATAGTATTTCATGATAAAATCAAGATTCTTATGCGGATGGATCGTAACGAGTCCATCGGCTCCTATACCAAATCTTCTGTGACAGAGAGTGGCAATAGTTTCAGGTCCCGGTGTTAAAAACCGGTTGTTCCTGGTATCCAGCATGATAAAATCATTGCCGGTTCCATGATATTTAAAAAAGTGCACTACCACAAGGAATATGTTAATTATTTCTTAAAAATAAGAACTATTTGTAACTTATTGCAGGATTGACTCGTTATGATTTCGTAATTTTGTAAAATTCAGGAACTAAGGCACATTTTTTGCTATAGACATATACCGGAGTAATGTGTTGTGCGATTGAATCGACGATATTGATAGTTAGGAATTTATAGAGCTGCATCGCAGTTCTATTAAAAGATATGCAATTCGATTACTTGGTTCTTTCAATCGCACAATATGCCTTGAAATATTTATTATATAAGAAATTATTTATGAAAACCAAACAAATTTTGGGATCGGTGGCGATAGCTGTTATTGGAGGATTAATAGCAGTGTTTCTGTATACGATACTGGATCAGGAAGAACCGGCTGTCATAATACAGGAAAAGCCGGCTGTCAGATATGTGAATCTTCCGGGGGATGCAACTGCTGCACCTTCTGATTTTATCACGGCAGCTGAAATAGCTGTTGATGCTGTCGTACATGTGAAAACCAAATCACTCAGGGAAGGTACGGGAAATCCGTTTTATGATTTCTTTTTTGGTTACAGGGACAGCGAACCTACACCCGTTGTGGGTTATGGATCAGGTGTCATTATATCTTCCGATGGTTATATTGTTACAAATAATCATGTTATTGAGGGATCACAGGCAATTGAAGTGGTTTTGAATGACAAGCGGACCTTTGATGCGGAGATTATCGGGACTGATCCGAACACGGATCTGGCAGTTTTGAAGATAAAGGCCGGCGGACTTCCCTTTCTGAGGTATGGTAATTCCACTGAACTCAGGCTTGGGGAATGGGTCATGGCTGTCGGTAATCCGTATAATCTGACTTCGACCGTTACAGCCGGGATTGTCAGTGCAAAAGCGCGTAGTATAAATATTCTTAAGGAAAGCATGGCAATCGAGGCATTTATTCAGACCGATGCTGCCGTGAACCCGGGAAACAGTGGCGGAGCACTGGTAAACACACGCGGGGAACTGGTTGGCATTAATGCAGCTATTGCTTCCAGAACAGGTGCATACAGCGGTTATTCTTTTGCTATACCGGTAAGTATTGTTCAGAAAGTTGTTGATGATATCATTGAATACGGGGCTGTCCAGCGGGCCATACTGGGTGTAATCATTACAGATGTTACTGCCGGGCTTGCAAAAGAATACAATATTGACCGTATCGAAGGCGTTCTTGTTACGGGATTGCGTGAAAACAGCGCTGCAATTGAGGCCGGAATAGAACTGTATGATGTAATTATTGCAGTAAACGGTGTAAGAATCAACAGCGGATCTGAACTCCAGGAACAAATCAGCCGTTATCGCCCGAATGACAGAATCACTGTAACTATATTAAGAAAAAATAAACAGCGCCAGTTAAATGTTATACTGCGCAATCCGGAGGGAAATACGGGTATAGTCCAGAAAGAACAAACGGTCTCTGTCCTGGGAGCTACTTTCAGCACGGTATCAAACCAGGAGAAAAAAGGGCTAGGCATTAAAAATGGTGTGAAGGTGGAATCGCTGACTGCCGGCAAATTCCGGAGTGCCGGGATCCGGGATGGATTTATCATAACACAGATCAACAATACACCCGTGAACAATGCCGAAGAGTTAAGAGAAATAATAGAAAAAGCAGAAGGTGGTGTATACATCGAAGGTATCTATCCCGACAGCGGATTGATCGCGTATTATGCTTTACGCCTTTAAAAATAACACTTTGCAGTTATACAAATGAAAAGACTTGTAACTGCAGGTCTTTTTTGTTGTAAAAAAATCGTCAGATAACTTGACTTGAGTCAATAAATAGCATACTTTCGCAAAAATTTTTTGAGGAGAAAAAATGAGACAGTTAAAGATCACGAAATCAATTACTAACAGAGAAAGTGCATCGTTAGATAAGTACTTGCAGGAGATTGGTAAGGAGGATCTGATCACGGTGGAAGAGGAAGTTGAACTTGCACAAAGGATCAAGAAGGGCGATCGTGATGCCCTGGAGAAGCTGACCAGGGCAAACCTGCGATTTGTTGTCTCAGTTGCAAAACAATACCAGAACCAGGGACTCAGCCTTCCTGACCTGATCAACGAGGGAAATCTCGGACTGATCAAGGCAGCTGAGAAATTTGATGAAACGAGGGGATTCAAATTTATTTCCTATGCTGTCTGGTGGATCAGGCAATCGATCCTGCAGGCCCTTGCTGAACAATCCCGTATCGTGCGATTGCCACTTAACCAGGTTGGGTCACTGAATAAGATAAATAAAGCATTTTCTAAATTTGAACAGGAGTATGAAAGAACTCCCTCACCTGAAGAACTTGCAAATATCCTGGATCTGCCCAAGGAAAAGGTTTCTGATACCCTCAAGGTTTCAGGCAGACATGTATCTGTTGACGCGCCTTTCGTTGACGGGGAAGATAATAGCCTTCTGGATATCCTTACCAATAACGATTCTCCAAATGCTGATAAGAGCTTGTTGAATGAATCCCTTTCCAAGGAAATAGACAGGGCTCTTGCAACCCTGACAGAACGTGAACGCGATATTATTAAATTGTTTTTTGGTATCGGTATGCAGGAGATGACTCTTGAGGAGATCGGTGAACAGTTCGATCTGACAAGGGAAAGGGTCAGACAGATCAAGGAAAAGGCGATCAGGAGACTCAGACATACATCCAGAAGCAAACTGCTGAAAACTTACCTGGGGTAGATTCAACTCCTTTTCAGGGGTTGTGATCAAGATATTCATCCTTGCCCGGCACTTCGTACCGGGTTATTCATAGTTTGACCCTCTCCGGGGGTCTTAACCCTGTACCTTGCACCCAAAGAGTCCGGTTAAAAATAATGCCATTTGGCAACTAAAGTCGCCAAAATGTCATTATCTGTATTTGTGCCAACTGTCACTGTTCCAGGCATTTGATGAAAATGAGAATGTCGTAAAGGTTACATTTTCATCAAATTTGCCATTTGGCACAATTATAAACCGGACTTTTCTGTGTCTACCGGCGTTGATATATCTGCCGGTTAAAAACCCTGCCTACCGGCAGGCAGGCGGCAGAACTTATTCGACCCTTGCCAGTCCAGCGTCAGGCTTTTCTCTATACTCAAGGAAATGACCAGTATTCAAAATCTTTGATAATCCTCATTGATAACGAGTTCCCTCCTCTCCGCCTAGGCGGATCGTCGGGATGACTTATTTCAGGATACAATAATCCCTGTTCACTGCACCTGTTGCCCGATGCCTGAACCATTGAGACAATTGTGACCCTGCACCCTGCAACAATTCACTACCCACACACTCATCCCCACACTCCCTTAGCCTCAGCCTCAGCCTTCTTCTACTACAACCTTGTACCCTGTACCTTGCACCCTGCACCATAAACAAATATCCCGCTATTTCTTATTCAGTATCTCCTGCAACGCATCCAGTTCGTCTCTTATCCGGGCAGCTTCAATGAAATCAAGCTTTTTTGCTGCTTTTTCCATGGCCTTGCGTGTTTTGTCCATGGTTTTTCTGATGGTTGCAGCATCCATATATTGTATCAGGGGATCAGCAGCCACATCAACCTGTGATGGTTCAATATAAACTCCGGGTCTGGTGATCTGTTCTACCGGTAAGCCCATAATATGTTTCGAAGCTTTAAAAATTTGCCGGGGTGTGATATTGTTTTCCGCGTTGTATTTCAGTTGTTTTTCCCTTCTTCTATTGGTTTCATCAATGGTTTTCTGCATCGATTGTGTGATGGTATCGGCAAACATGATCACTTTGCCGTTCAGGTTTCTTGCTGCCCTGCCGGCCGTCTGGGTGAGGGATTTCTCTGATCGGAGAAATCCCTCCTTATCTGCATCGATGATGGCGACAAGAGATACTTCCGGCAGATCAAGGCCTTCCCGGAGCAGATTTACACCGATGAGAACATCAAAAGATCCTTTTCGTAAACCTTCAATGATCTCTACACGTTCAAGGGTATCAATGTCGGAATGAATATAGCGGCATTTGATGTTTAACCTTAGAAGATATCTGGTCAGTTCTTCAGCCATCCTTTTTGTCAGGGTAGTTACAAGCATACGCTCATCTTTGCCGGCACGCTCACGGATCTCACCGAGGAGGTGATCAATCTGGTTCAGGCTGGGCCGTACTTCAATGACCGGATCGAGCAGTCCTGTCGGCCGTATCACCTGTTCTGTAATAATCCCTTCACATTTTGTTAACTCATAATCGGCAGGGGTGGCACTGACAAAGACCAACTGATTGACGATATCTTCAAATTCCTCGAATTTGAGTGGACGGTTATCGATTGCAGCAGGCAGCCTGAAGCCATATTCAACAAGTGTCCGTTTGCGCGAATGATCCCCGCCATGCATGGCCCTGATCTGCGGAATGGTGACATGGCTCTCGTCCACGATCATCAGAAAATCATCAGGAAAATAATCGAGTAAACAGAAGGGCCTTGTGCCGGGCGCCCTGCCATCGAAATACCTGGAATAATTCTCGATACCCGGACAATAGCCTATCTCTTTGATCATTTCTATATCATAGTGTACCCGCTCTTCAATTCTTTTTGCTTCAACTTCCTTGCCCTGATCCCTGAAAAAATCTATCTGCCTGATTAAATCCTGTTCAATCTGTTCAATGGCGGATTTCATCCTGTATCTGGTGGTGACAAATATATTAGCCGGGTAGATCACTGCTGCATCGAGTTTTTCAATAGTATTTCCGTTTACCGGATCAAAGGATTCTATTTCTTCTATCTCATCACCCCAGAAGATAATCCTGTACCCGATGTCATTATAAGCAAGATAAATATCAACGCTGTCGCCCCTG
>Ga0307429_1001697_pt1 | contig 9976 bp, 7 predicted proteins | sample SalMarWE160230MG_FD_202151 | JGI IMG/M metagenome (GOLD analysis project Ga0307429, IMG submission 202151) | Salt marsh sediment microbial communities from the Plum Island Ecosystem LTER, Massachusetts, United States - WE1603-230 | ecosystem: Environmental > Aquatic > Marine > Intertidal zone >...
GAGCGGGTCCCGCTATCCTCAAGGGGTCTGGTGTTAAGGATTCTACCACATCTCCATTGGTAGCTTCTACCGGGGTTGAGCTGAATACCTCGGCCGGTGTCCGGTAACCATGGGTCTGGTGGGGACGCTCGGTGTTGTAGAAGCGGAAGTAATTACCGAGACCGATCCTGGCATCTCTGCCATTCTGATATGCTTTCAGATACACCTCCTCATATTTTACTGTCCGCCACAGCCGCTCGATGAACAGGTTGTCATTATAGCTTCCTTTCCCATCCATGCTGATTTTCACTCCGTGCTGCTTCAGCAGCCCGGTGAAGGCTTCACTGGTAAACTGGGCGCCCTGGTCGGTGTTGAATATCTCGGGTTTGCCCTTCCTGAGCGCCTCTTCCAGAGCCTCGACGCAGAAGCCGGCGTCCAGTGTGTTGGAAAGCCTCCAGGAAAGCACGTACCGGCTGTACCAGTCGATAATGGCTACCAGGTACAGAAATCCCCGTGCCATGGGGATGTAGGTGATGTCTGCTGCCCAGACCTGGTTTGGCCGTGTTATTCTCATGCCACTGAGCAGGTAGGGGTAGATTTTATGACCTGGCGCCGGCTTACTCGTCCTGGGACACCGGTATATGGCCTTGATACCCATCACGCGCATGAGTCTCCGGACACGTTTCCGGTTGACGCTGCAGTTCTGACTCTTCAGGCAGGCGGCTATCTTGCGTGCTCCGTAGAATGGTGTGGCCAGGTATTGACGGTCAATCAGCTTCATAAGAGTGAGATCCTCCTCGGAGATTCCTTTGGGCTGGTAGTACAGGCCGGAGCGGCTGATATCCAGTAACCGACACTGGCGTACTATTGAGAGCGACGGATTCCGGCGGTCGACCACCTTACGCCGCCGCTCTACGCTCAGCGACCCAAGGCGCTCTCCAAGAAATCCCGCTCTACCTTGAGCTGGCCGATCTGCTGGTATAACTGGGCAATGAGGCTGGCATCATCTTTCTTTTTGTGATTCTGGTCACCGCCGAAGATGTCGACGGCACCTTCAGCCAATGACTTCTTCCAGGCACGGATCTGGCTAGGATGAACCTCAAACCGACTGGCTAGTTCGGCTGTTGTCTCTTCACCCTTTAATGCTTCCAGGGCTACCCTGGCCTTGAATGACGGGCTGTGTTTCCTTCGGTTCTGTTTCATGTCCTGCTCCTCCTATTCTGTATTTTATTCTAGGAGCAGAACCCGCTCTTAACAACCTGTCCGAATTTCGGGGACCACCTCATAGCCTAGTATTGCCACTAAGCAGTTGGATTGCTTCGTGATAAAAAGGGTTTTTCAGAAAACGCTCTTTCTGGGATGTATTTTCGACCCCTTTTAGTAGCTCAAGGGCAGCACTCGGGTCATATAATCTGCGCAACGCATTATTCATGTATTCGTTTGGCTCAATCAAGTTGTCAAACAAAGCAAAATCAGAGAATTCCTCGGGGACTAACAAACCAAGAAGATTAAAGAGATCCGGGGTTCCTAACTGTAGAGGTGTCGCAGTAAGAAAAAGCATTGCGTCAGAATTATCTGACAAAATCTTTCCTAGTTCGCTGCTTAGAGTTTCAGGATTTCTCATATAATGGGCTTCATCAACGATAACGATGTCGAAGCGCGGTTCTGTATCTCTTAGGCTTTCTATCATTCTGCTTGATCTAAGGGTTTGTAGAGAAACAATGCCTTTCAGTTTCTCTGCCTCTCCGTATTCAGCATATCGGTTTAGGAACTTGAATAAGTCATCTCTTTTCAAGATATTGAAATCTAGGCTAAACCTTTTCCGCATCTCTATTTCCCATTTCTGGGTTAACATAGAAGGGCATACAATCAGAACTCTAGGCAATTCGCCTAATCGTGCAGATGTTTCTGTAATAATAATTCCGGCCTCTATTGTCTTCCCTAATCCCACTTCATCTGCCAATAGAAGTCTCTGCTTAGAGGAATTAAGAAATTTGAGGACAGGCTTAAACTGGTGAACTAGAAATTCAGTTCGGGAAGCATAAAAAGTATAAAGATTATCAGACAGAGGTTTTTCAAGTTTCTTATAAATCAATCCTTGAATGAAGTCTTCAACATCGGAATATTCTTTATCTCTTAGCAGTTGTTCTACTGATTTTGGCGCAATAAATCTCTCGAGAGAATCTTCCGGATAATAAGGGCTTGGCTGGCTGGGGTCGATAGAAACGGGATAAAACCATTTGCCTTTTGTTTCCCTAGGTTCACCATCAATTATGCCAATTCTATTGCCGAAGGCCTTTATTGTGACCCTGGCGCCTCTAGAAAATTTAGCTTCCATAACGCCATTCTCCTATTGGCCGGCAGCTTTGATGACTAACAAACCACCAATAACATTTTACTACTTTGTTACATTTGCATAAACGTCGGGATAGCTGTCCTTCAATGCGTACCGATGCTTGATTCGTTCTCGCATGTGGTTAGGCAACAGTCATTCAACCTCGACTAGCCGATAGATGCCCCACATCGTATCTCTGGGGCACTGAGCTAACCATATTTCATCATCCATCACATAAAGAAGGTATTGTTCATTGATGCTGTATTGGTGGCGCTGTTTGTAGGCAGAGATGTCCGGCATACCTATCTCGAAAAGAAACAAAGCGGTAAATGCTTCCGCGTCCGCTTCGCTTTTCTCAAAACTACTCGTGATTTGCTCTTTAGTGCCGTCGGTATGTAGGATAGTGATAGAGTCCTCTGTGATAACATAATCGGCAGCATTCTCCTTTGTCACCATATATGAGCTTGCTGGGTTAGCATAGATGGTGTTCTCATACTGATAGTAGCCGGTGATGTCTTCATTGTTTGTTGTGCAGGCTACAATGGAAAGTATACAACCTATCACTATCAATGGCAGTATTATGATTTTATACATAGTATAGTTTCCTCAAAGAATATCACGATACCTAAAATTATTTTAGCACTGTTGTCAATGAGATGATCGGGATATTCACATGGGCTTAAATTTGAAATATTCACCTTCTCTTTTGAAGTAGATTTAACTAAATGAGTTTTTGTTACTCGGTGTTGTATTCCAACTTTACAAAGTTCGATTACCTACGCGACACCCTCTTCCTGTTCCTGAACAGCAAGTAGAGGATCAATAACTAACTCCTTCAGCGTCTCGCTAGAGGTTATTTGATATAGCGGTACTGTGAACGTCTCGGAACCTTTTAAATTTTCATACCATTGCGATTGCCCGGTCTTGCGCCAACCTTTTAATGTATCGTGAGGTTTACCGACAAACCAGTACTTACACATCCAGTAATCATATGTTTGCCCTGCCTCTTTCTCCGTCATAGGTTTCTCATATATGAGCCGCCCTGCACAAACGAGGGGATCGTCAACACTTGTTTCCATGCCTGTTCCAAGATCTGAAGCGAAATGGATACTGACAAACAGCATACGGTCTATTAACTGTTCCGTTGCCTCTGTTACGGCTGGAGTATAAAAACGCATTGCCCATCGGGCGAACCAACGCTGCGGTGCATTCATAGAGTAGGATAATTCAGCTATGGCATTGTTGTGACTCGGTGTCCAACCTCGCTCCCCCATGAGTCGATCGCTGTCCATAAGGAGTAGCTGTCCCTGTTTGTATAGTTTTGCCAGAGACTCAAATAAACTCCTTGTCGAGCTTCTCATAGTTTTAGTCATCTCGTCACCTCGAATAAATAATCAATATCTAAAGACTCCGGAATAACCGGCCATGAATACTTAGTTGGAGTGAAATGGTAAAACTCGGGTAAAACAAAGTATTCAGTAATGGGCTCTACCCCGCCGAACACTATAAGTCCTTTCCTCAACAATAGTGCGAGCATATCTGCCATTACAGCCCTATTCTCTGGAACGCTTTCTTTCTCAAGGTTTCGCTGCAGAATAAGCGGTAGAAATCTCCATGATACCCAGAAGATATCACCCTCCCTTCGCCGCTTGCGGGTGTATTCACTCAGCGAATGCGCTAGCAAGTCACATGGAATCCCCATGTCCTGGGTAACGAAAAGAAGCGCACGTGAAGCGATTTCTAAATGTGTTCCCCAGCCCAGAGTTGCACAGGATACCGCATCTAGGTTATCCAACTCACGAGCTAACTGGTCGTTTGGTTCAGCACGCTCGTCCTCATCGCTGGAAAGTCCGGAATAGTACTTAGCTTCAATCAATACCAAATGCACATGGTTTTCTTCCGTTTCAAGCCCGAGGACCACATCTGGTTCACAAGGAATACGTCCCGCTAAACTCAGCCAAGGCCAGAATGACCAGTGTACCCTGAGGAATTCGCCCGGGATTGTAATGGTATTGCCATGAAGCGAGTGGGCTGTCTGCAAGAATGGTATTAGGGCATTCTGAGCTGGCAGGTATCTCATACAACCGAAGATGTCAGATGTAAGCAGATCCTCCATACGTTCGGAGAGATTAGAACCAGTTGCCGATATTTTGCCACGTATCTCTGCAATACTCATTGTCCCTAATTATACGACAACGTTATCCGCTGAACAATTGTCAGTTTTGTTGAGTAGTCGGTCGTCCTCTATGCATACCACCGAATCGTGTTGTGTAGTATAATGCTGGTAAATCGAAGCTCACGAACAGCAGGAACATATTGTGGAACAAACGAATCTTAAGCTATTTGTTCAATATATACATACGGTCGAGAAAAAACTAGCTCTAGGTGATGCCACAGAGCACACTCACCGTTCCGCGCTGGAAACGCTGGTTGAGAGCTTGGCTGAGGGAATCACCGCCACAAACGAGCCGAAACATATTGAGTGCGGCGCTCCCGACTTCATCCTCAGAAAAGGCTCGGTCACCGTTGGCTATATTGAAGCCAAGGACATCAGCAAGAGCCTTGATGAAGCGGAAAAAACGAACCAACTCAAGCGCTACCGTGATTCACTCACCAACCTGATTCTTACCGATTACCTTGAATTCCGCTGGTATGTGGATGGCGAGTGCCGTCTCAAGGCCCGCCTGGGAAGTCCTACTAAAGACGGCAAAATCAGGCGGGATAAAGAGGGTATTCAGGATGTAGCCGAGCTTTTAACCGCTTTTCTTTCTCACAAAGCTGAGGGCGTAGGCACACCCAAGGAGCTCGCCCAGCGTATGGCCCGGCAGGCGCACCTGATACGGAATCTCATCATTAACGCCTTTGAGAATGAGCCGGGAGGCGGCAGTCTGCACATACAGCTAGCGGCTTTCCGTGATAACCTCATCCCTGACCTGTCGGCCGAGTATTTTGCCGATATGTATGCTCAAACTATTGCCTACGGTCTGTTTGCCGCCCGCTGCACATACAAGAATGGTGCCTCCTTTACCCGCCTTGATGCCGCTCAAAATCTGCCCAAGACTAACCCGTTCCTGAGAAAGCTGTTCCAGTACATCGCCGGTTACGACCTCGATGACCGCATTGCCTGGCTGGTGGACGACCTGGCGCAGGTATTAGCGCAGGCGGACATGGAGGCGGTCCTGAAAGACTTCGGCAAGCACAGCGGGAAGGAAGACCCTGTTGTGCACTTCTATGAGACCTTCCTGAAGGAATACGATGAGAAGATACGGGAGATGCGCGGCGTTTACTACACGCCGGAGCCGGTGGTTAGCTACATTGTGCGCTCCATTGACCACCTGCTTAAAACTCGTTTTAACAAGCCGCTGGGGCTGGCCGATGATAAAACGCTCATCCTCGACCCGGCGGTGGGCACGGCAACGTTTCTCTATATGGTGATAAACGAGATTTACCAGGCTAACATTGGCAAGGGGCAACAGGGCCTGTGGAATAACTATGTGGCGGAAAAACTCCTGCCCCGTATCTTTGGCTTTGAGCTGCTCATGGCTCCCTATGCCGTGGCACACCTCAAACTGGGGCTTTTACTACAGGAGACGGGCTACGAGTTCCAGAGCGAACAGCGCCTGAGTATCTATCTGACTAATACCCTTGAGGAAGCAATAAAGCGCGCCGAGACACTCTTTGCTCGCTGGATAAGCGAGGAAGCCAACGACGCCGCCAGGGTCAAGAAAGACGAGCCCATCATGGTGGTGCTGGGCAATCCGCCATATTCCGGGCATTCGGCAAACAAGGGTAAATGGGCAAAGCAACTGGTTGAACAATACAAGACGATTGATGGTAAGCCATTAGGTGAGAAAGCCTCCAAGTGGTTACAAGATGACTATGTGAAATTCCTTGCCTTTGGGCAGTGGCGAATAGAGCGCACTGGACAGGGCATCCTGGGGTTCATCACCAACCACGGCTACCTGGATAATCCTACCTTTCGCGGCATGCGCCAGTCCCTGATGAATACCTTTACCGATATCTATATCCTTAATCTACACGGCAACGCCAAGAAAAAAGAGGTTGCCCCAGACGGGAGTAAGGACGAGAATGTATTTGATATCCAGCAAGGGGTAGCCATCGGTATTCTTGTTAAGGAGCTAGGCAAGACCGGCCCCGCTACAGTCCACTATGCCGACCTGTGGGGAGTACGGGAAGGCAAGTATCAAGCCTTGCTGGAAAGCGATATCTCGGCGACAGATTGGGTACAGCTTAATCCAACCAGCCCGTTTTACCTGTTTGTGCCAAGAGACGAAGCATATCTTCAGGAGTATGAGAAGGAATGGAAGGTTACTGATATTTTCCCTGTCAACAGCGTGGGAATAGTTACGGCTAGAGACGAGTTGACCATCAGATGGTCTGACAAAGAGGTTGAAGAGACCATTATAGATTTTGTCTCGCTTCCTCCAGAGGAGGCGAGAGATAAGTATAAATTGGGAGATGATGTCCGTGATTGGAAAGTATATATGGCGCAGAAAGATCTCAAAGATTCAGGCTTGAGTTCAGAAAAGATAGTTCCCATACTCTACCGCCCGTTTGATACCAGGTATACCTATTACACCGGACATTCCAGAGGGTTTCAATGTATGCCTCGTGGTGAGGTTATGCGCAATATGCTGGCAGGAGAAAATTTGGGCTTCGTCAGCGTTCGCCAAGTTGCTGAAGGCATATTTAATCACGTTTTCGTTTCCAGTAGCATAGTTGAAAGCAGAATCTCATTGAGTAATAAAGGTATAGGATTCTTATTTCCCCTCTACCTATACCCCACAGAGGGCGAGATGCAGTTTGGGGGCGGTAACCACCGCCCCAACCTCAACCCAGAATTCATCAAAGCTGTATCAGAGAAAATGGGGCTAACATTCGTTGAAGACGGCAGGGGAGACCTTGAGCAGACCTTCGGCCCGGAGGACATCTTTAACTACGCCTATGCCATCTTCTATTCACCTACCTACCGCAGCCGCTACGCTGAGTTCCTCAAGATGGACTTCCCGCGCCTGCCGCTCACCTCGGATAAAGGGCTTTTCAAGGCGCTGGCGGCAAAAGGCGTTGAGCTAGTATCTCTTCACCTAATGGAATCACCCACACTGAATAATCTTATTACTGGCTATCCTGTCTCCGGCTCCAACACCGTGGACAAGGTAAGCTACGTTGACAATAACCAGCGGGTCTACATCAACAAGGAACAATATTTTGAGGGCGTGCTGCCGGGGGTCTGGAACTTTCACATCGGCGGTTACCAGGTAGCCCAGAAGTGGCTCAAGGACCGCAAAGGCAGGACACTCACCTATGACGAGATGACCCACTACCAGAAGGTCATCGTGGCGCTAAAGGAGACCATCCGGCTCATGGCTGAAATTGATGCCCTGATTCCGGGTTGGCCGGTTGGGTAGTAATGTTGGAAAATCTGCTGACTAAGCAAGGTAAACTGAACATCCTGCTAGATTCTGAAAGCTTTGATAGGCTTTTATCTGAGCAAAATAGCGTCGCAGAGAATTTATTAAACTACTCAAATGCGACAACCTTCAATTTTGCCCGCTCGATCTTTGATACCAAACGTGCCGAATTGGCAAATATACCTGAAATCAAGCAATGCTACGACGAAAATGGTAACTTGGACTCCGTCATTATTTCTAGGGGAAAATCAAAAACGACAGCCTATTTCTATCACAGAATGCAAGATATCGAAAAGACTGCCATCAAAATTTATGGAAAAGACTCTTTAACGAGAACTGAAATCAATGGTATCGCTCTTGTTTTCATTCAATCGTGCCTGTATAAAGCCAATGTAAATGATTTGTTGGTAACCGATAATGAAGTACTAACCAGGAATAGGAAATCGCACTTGCTTGGACTCTCTGTAAATATTATAACAACCGATGAAGCGATAGAGTTTATGGATTTATTTGCCAAATTCAGGGGGACATATTATATCGCGTCTAATAGCATGGTTACTAGGGGGCGCTGGTATCTATTGTCATTTATAACGAAGGTACCCAATTTTCAACTTCCCCGGAACTTGGCCGTTAACAAAGTCCCTTTACATTTTAAGGGTGTAGTAGAGGGACTCTCGAACCGTTTCAAAGATTTGCTAAGGGCGGTTGATGAAATTGGATTTCAATACTATCTTGGCGCAAACAATGATGTTTTAGAGGCAATGGTCTACCATTTGAACTACTTTATAATACTTATTACCGGGATTTTTGACAGCTTGGCTATCCTATCTTATATTCGTCATAACCTTCAAGTGAAAAGGGTCAATCTTGATGATAAAACGGGGATGATAAAGTTAACCCTTCGACAGAAGAAAGGTGATGGAAAGGGAATCGGGGATGAATTTCTACAGAAGCTTAGAGAGCAGAACGCCGAGTTATCTGATTTTATAGCTCGTGAACAATGCTTTATCGAGTTGATTTACATATTGAGAGATAGAATTGTGCACAGAGAGAGATTGCCACAAACTACGTTTGACTATCACGATGGTGCGGGTAGTTGGAAAGCCAGTTTCGTGGAAATCCCGGAAAAGGCATTAGAATATATAAACCAATATGATAGAAGGCAAGAACACGAGCCTATCACCGAGTGGGGTGTTTATAAGCTAGACTCCCGGATATATATCGAACCGTTCCATTTCACCAAAGCATCAGCGGGGAAGCTTGCTGAATTTTGCAATAAATACTTTGAGCTATTGAATTTCGATTGGTTGCTAGAAGTGCATCCGGAGGTAAGAGAACAATTAGAGGAAAATAGAGCGCCAGGAACCCGTAGCTTTCTCATAGGGGAATTGGAGCTATTTAAAAAATGCCACCTGGGTTTTTAAGACACATACCTCTGCGCAACATGCCTACCAAATAAAATCTCTAATGCCGGTTACACTATTCGTCACATTGTTCAATTGTCCCGGCAAAATTAATCCCATTAGAGTAATCTAAAGAAAGTTTTAGTAACCTTGACAATCTCAGTATAGGGACTATAATACAAGATTTCCTAATTGATGTCAAGCCATTAATTCACCTATTGATTGTTAATCTTCAGCCAAGTACACTGTTACAGGGGAGGTGGAAGTATGTCTGGACTGAGGAGCTTTGGCTGCCTCGCGTGTTCCACGACTAGCAAGCCTCCCCACATTAGATTTGCGATGCCGCCGAGCCTGTCTTGTTTCTTCAGGTACCTTATACGCTGACCGGATGAGTTCCATAGCCTCCTTCTTTGTTATCAGTTTGCCCTGGCTATCTCGCAACTCATATGGTCTACCCTCTCGCAGCACCGCCATTATTCTAGCTCCCAGGTGACTCATCACTGCTCCCATGGCTTGCAGGTGTGTCTTGCCATGGTGGACCATCTCCCTGTAATAGAGATCGGCAAGCTGTGGGTCATACCTACGTGCAATATCCCCGGCTTGAAATAGAGCTCGCTTTATCATTGAGGGGCCTGCCTTGGTCATCCTCAGTCCCTTGCCCTCACTGTTGGCCGATTGTCTGGCTCCGGGCACGACGCCCGTCCAGTTAGCGAAGGCAGATTGACTGCGGAAACGGTGTGGGTCACCAATTATGGCCAGAAACACCTGGGCTGTTCTCACTCCAATTCCGGGAATAGTACGCAGATGATCAGATGGATGAAGATGTC
>Ga0307429_1001698_pt1 | contig 9975 bp, 5 predicted proteins | sample SalMarWE160230MG_FD_202151 | JGI IMG/M metagenome (GOLD analysis project Ga0307429, IMG submission 202151) | Salt marsh sediment microbial communities from the Plum Island Ecosystem LTER, Massachusetts, United States - WE1603-230 | ecosystem: Environmental > Aquatic > Marine > Intertidal zone >...
GTCTGCGCCAGGATGCGCCCGAATCCGGACGTGTCGAGCTTGACGCCGATCTCGTCGCCCACCTCGGCATCGGGATCGAACTTGTGCGCCTCCTCCAGGGTGACCTGGGTGGTGGCGTCCTCGACGTTCTCCACCACCTCGCGAAACTCGAAGAGCTCCACCTCGCCGAGTTCGTCGTTGTAGCGCGCCTCGATCTCCATCTCGGCGCCGCGGTCGCGCCGCGCCGCCTGCTTCATCGCCTCTTCGATCGCGCGGATGATCTCGGTGCGTTCGATGCCCTTGTCCTTGGCGATCTGATCGATTTCGCGTTTCAGGCCGAACATCGTACCTTCCTGCCTTGCTCAGCGGGCGGGGACGCACCCGGCGCGAAGTCCGCACGCGTGAATTCGTAGACGACGTTCGCCTTGGCGACGTCGTCGAAGGGAACACCGAACTCGGCGCCGTCGATCGAGAGCCGCGCGACGCCCGCTTCGAAGGCGATCAGGCGGCCCCGGAAGCGCCGGCGCCCCGCCAGGGGCTGCCGCGTCTCGAGCCGAACCTCCGAGCCGCAGGCCGCCGCGAAGTCCTTCTCGCGCGCGAGCAGCCGGTCCAGACCCGGCGATGAGACCTCCAGACGGTACGAGACCGGGATGGCGTCGCGGGCATCCAGCTGCGACTCGATCTCGCGCGAGACCTCGGCGCAGCGCTCGATCGGAACGCGTCCGTCGCCCGAGGGTGTGTCGATCGTGACGCGCAGCAGCCAGGGGGTGCGACCGCGCGTGACCAGCACGTCCACCAGCTCGAAGCCCGCGTCGTCGACGATCGGCTCGATCAACGCCCGCAGCTCTTCGGGAATGTCGCGATACAATCTCAGCCCCACAAACAAAAAAAGCGGACGACGCGCCCACTTCTCGACCGACCCCAAGGGCCGCAACCGCCGGGAGCCGCCCCCCGCGTACCCCGCCGCCCCGCGCCCGGAGGGCGGGCCGGCAACCGATCCGCGAAACGGCGGCTTTCCCTTTAAGCCCGCGGAACGTATCCGAATTTCAGCGAGAAGGCAATCCGGACCCGGCCCGTCTCGCGGGGGCCCGCCTACGCTCGCCTGCGGCCCGCCGCGCGGCCGGCTGCGGCGGCCTGGCTGGGCCGGTCGAGGCAGCGGGGGACGGCCGTCGAGCGACGACTCGGGCCCTGGCGAGGGGGCGGGAGCCCCGCGTTGCGCGGGCCTGCGCCGGAGGAGCGAGGCGGCCGCACCCCGCTTCCGGTTCGCCCCGCCTCCGCTACCACGGCTCCAGCGCTCCGACCAGGTCGGCAAGCCGGGCCACCCCGTGGCGCTCGGCCCACGCCTCGAGACCCTCCGCCACCCGCCCCGAGACCGCCGGGTCGAGGTAGTTGCTGGTACCGACCTGCACCGCGCTGGCTCCGCACAGCAGGAACTTGACGGCGTCCTCCGGCGTCTCGATCCCTCCCATCCCACAGACCGGGATCGAGACGGCCCGGTGCGCCTGCCACACCATCCGCAGGGCGATGGGCCGGATGGCGGGGCCCGAGAGGCCGCCCAGGCCGTTCGCGAGCACCGGCCGGCGCGTCTCCACATCGACCTCGAGCGCCTGCACCGAGTTGATCAGCGAGACGGCGTCGGCGCCCTCGCCTTCGCATACGCGCGCCATCTCCGCCACGCTGGTCACGTTGGGCGAGAGCTTGATCCACAGCGGCAGCGAGGTGGCGCAGCGCACCGCCCGCACCAGCTGGGCCAGCACCCGGGGATCCTGGCCGAACTCGATACCGCCGCTCTCGACGTGGGGGCACGAGGCGTTGATCTCGAGGGCCGCCACCCGGGGTACGCCGGTCAGCCGCTTGCACACCTCCGCGTAGCGGTCGATCTCCGTCTCGAACACGCTGCCCACGATCGTCACGCCCTCCGGGAGCGCGGGCAGCTTCTCCGAGACGAAGGCCTCGACGCCGACGTTCTCCAGGCTGATCGCGTTCAGCATCCCGGAAGGTGCCTCGGCGATGCGCGGCGGCGGGTTCCCGACGCGCGGCTCGAGGGTCAGGCTCTTGGCGACGAAGCCGCCGAGGCGGCGCAGGTCCAGGAAGGGCGCGAACTCGCTGCCGTAGCCGAAGGTGCCCGAGGCCGTGAGCACCGGGTTGCGCAGGCGCAGCCCGCCCAGCTCGACCGTCGTGTCCACGGGGCTCACGGGAGCCTCTCCCAGGCGATCCGCTCGGCGTCGAAGACGGGACCCTCGCAGCAGACCAGCGCGAAGCCCCCGGCCCGCAGCGGTGCGGCGCAGCCCAGACAGACCCCGAAGCCGCAGGCCATGTGGTTCTCGAGCGCGGCGACGCACGGCGTCCCCCGAGCGCGCGCCAGTTCGGCACAGCGGCGCAGCATGGCCGTGGGGCCGCAGGCGAAGACCCGCGCGGGGCCGGGCTCGGCGAGCGCCTCCTCGAGCAGCGCGGTCACCCGACCGGCGAAGCCCCGGCTGCCGTCCTCGGTGGCGATGCGCAGCTCGGCGCCGAGCGCCGCGAAGTCGTCCAGCCCCATCAGGTCGTCGACGCCGCGCGCGCCCAGCAGCACCCGCGCGCGGCCTGCGAGCCGCCGGGCCAGCTCGTAGACCGACGCGATGCCGGTCCCCCCCGCCACCAGCAGCGCGCGCTCCCCCGGCTCGGGGGCGGCGAAGGGGCGCCCGAGCGGACCCACGACCCCCACCCGCTGGCCCGGCGACGCCTCCGCCAGCAGCCCCGTGCCCCGGCCGACCCGCTTGTAGAGGATCTCCACCTGGGGGGCTCCGTTCGCGGGGTGCTGGCGGTAGACGGCCATCGGCCGCGGCAGCAGCGGATCGCTGCGCGGCACGGCACCGCGGGCTCCCGGCGAGAGCATCGCGAACTGCCCCGGCGCGAAGCCGGGCCAGCCCGGGATGCGCAGCAGCAGGCGATGGTTGGCGCCCGCTTCGACGCGATTCGAGACGACGGTGCCCTCGCCGCGGATCGGCGCGGGGCCGGCTCCGCTGGGCGTCGCCTCAACCACGGTCCACTTCGATCCCGAACGCCTTGATCTTGCGCGACAGGCTCTCGCGGGCGATGCCGATGGACGCCGCGGTGCGCGAGATGTTGCCGTCGTGCTCGCGCAGCTTGGCGAGCAGGTAGCCGCGCTCGAACTCGCGCCGCGCCTGCTCCAGCGTCTCGCCCTCGCCGGCCTGCTCGACCGGAGCGGCTCCCACCGACTCCGGCAGGTCCTCGAGGTCGATACGATCGCCCGGGGTCATGATCACGAGCCGCTCCATCAGGTTGCGCAGCTCGCGCACGTTGCCGGGCCAGGCGTGCGCCCGCAGCACCTCGACCACGGCGTCGGTCAGCTGCTTGGGCCGGAGCCCGGACTCCCGACAGAACTGGTCGACGAACGCGCGCGCGAGGATCGGCACGTCCTCGCGCCGCGAGCGCAGCGGGGGGACGTGGAAGGGGATCACGTTGAGCCGGTAGTAGAGATCCTCCCGCAGACGACCCGCAGCCAGCTCCCCCTCGAGGTTCTTGTTGCTCGCCGCGATCACGCGCACGTCGATCTCGATGGTCTCGGTTCCGCCCACGCGCTCGAAGGTGTGCTCCTGGAGGACCCGCAGCACCTTCGCCTGGGTGATCAGGCTCATGTCGGCGACCTCGTCCAGGAAGATCGTGCCCGCGTCGGCCAGCTCGAAGCGCCCGCGTTTCTCGGCGAGGGCGCCGGTAAAGGCTCCCTTCTCGTATCCAAACAGCTCGGACTCGATCAGCTCGTCGGGGATCGCCGCGCAATTGACCTCGACGAACGGCTGGTCGGACCGCTTGCTGAGCAGATGGATCTGGCGCGCCACGAGCTCCTTGCCCGTGCCGTTCTCGCCGGTGATCAGCACCCGCCCGTTGCTGGGACCGGCCACGCGAATCTGCTCCTTGAGCTTCACGATGGCGTCGGAGGTTCCGAGGATCTCGTGGGCCCGCAGCGCCTGGGCTCGCAGCCGCCGGTTCTCCCGCTCGAGCTGCGCCCGCTCGAGGGCGTGCGCCAGGGTGAGCAGCAGCTTGTCGATCGAGAGCGGCTTCTCGATGAAATCGAACGCACCCATCCGCGTGGTGCGCACCGCCGTCTCGATGGTCCCGTGACCGCTCATCATGATCACCGGCATCTCGGGCCAGCCGTCGCGCAGCTCCCGCAGGATCTCGACGCCGTCCACCCCCGGCATCGCGATGTCGAGCAGCACCGCTTCGGGCAGTCCGTCCTCCCGGATCGAGGCGATCGCGGCGTCCCGGTCTGCCGCCGCGGCGGTCTCGAAGCCCTCGTCCGAGAGGATCCCCGACAGCGAGCCGCGGATGCTCTCCTCGTCGTCGATGATCAGGATGTGTCCCACCTAGGTTCCCCTCACCGGCAGCTCGATGACGAAGCGGGTGCCCCGCGGACGATTCTCCTGGACGCGGATGTAGCCCCGGTGATCGGCGACGATGCGCGACACGATCGCGAGACCCAGCCCGGTGCCGTTCTGTCGGGTCGAGTAGTACGGCTCGAAGATGCGCCGGCGGTCCTCCGGCGGCACGCCGACTCCGTCATCGCTCACCTCGATGCGCACGCTCTGCAGCGAGGAATCGTAGCGGGTCCGCAGCCCGACCCGCCCCACCCGCACGCCCGGAGCGTCGCAGCGCTGCACGGCGGCGATGGCGTTGTCGATCAGATTGGTGACGGCGCGGCGCAGCTGCTCGCGGTCGATGTCCACCGTGGGCAGGTCGTCGTCGAGCTCGGTGTCGAGCGCCACCTGCTCGGTGCCCGCGTAGCTGGCCGCCGCGTCGGCGATCACGCGGTTGACGTCGCCGGGCTTCGGATTGGCCGTGGGCAGGCGCGCGAAGTTCGAGAACTCGTCCACCAGCAGCTTGAGGCTCTCCACCTGGCTGGTGATGGCCTCCACGCATTCGTCGAAGATCTTGAGATCGCCCCCCTCCGCTTCGATCCGCGGGCGGAAACGGCGACGGATGCGCTGCGCGGAGAGCTGGATCGGGGTGAGGGGATTCTTGATCTCGTGGGCGATGCGCCGGGCGACCTCCCGCCAGGCCGCCATGCGCTGCACCTTCACCAGCTGTGTGGCGTCGTCGAGCACGATCACGGTCCCGAGCTGGCCGCCCGCTTCATCGTGGAGCAGCGTCGCGCCCACGACGAGGATGGCGAAACCCCCTCCCACCGGCGCCCGCACCTGGCGCCGGCGGCTCTCCCGCAGTCCCGGCTCGAGCTCCTCGACCAGCTTCGTGATCACGCCCAGCAGCTCCGGCACGCGCACCACGCCGTCGAGCCTCGCGCCGATCACGCCGCTGCCCGCCGCCACGCCGAGGTAGCGCTGCGCGGAGGGGTTCATGGTGCTGATGCGGCCGTCGGCGTCGATCGAGACCACGCCCGCGGCGATCGTCCTCAGCACCACCTCCATCGAGCGGCGGCGCTGCTCGAGCTCGGCGTTGGACTGCTCCAGGTGGGCGCGGGCATCGCGCAGGTCGCGGGTCATGCGGTTGAAGGACTCGACCAGCAGACCGACCTCGTCGTCGGAGTGCTCCGTCACGGTGACGTCGAGATTGCCGCGCGCGATCTCCGCGGTGCCCTCCGCCAGCGCCCGGATCGGACGGGTCACGCCCTTCGCGAGCCGCAGGCTGAGCCAGAACGCGAGCATCAGGATCATCACGGCGGCGAGCACCAGCTCGAGCAGGTACGCGGTCCGGATGTGGCCGGCGCTGGGCTCGAGGGCGCGGTACTCGGCCAGCGCAGAGCGCACGCTCGCCACGCTGCGCGCCAGCGGATACGGCACGTAGGCGTTCACCACCACCGCTCCCGCGGCTCCGCCGTCGGGCGCCGGCACCGGGACGGCACCGCGCACGACGTCGCCGTGACCGCCCTCGTCGACTTCCCAGCCCTCTTCTCCGGCCAGCGCCGCCCGCACCAGATCGCTGTCCTGGCGCGCGAAGCTGGCCGTCGGGATCTCGGGATTGATCGCGCTGACCAGCTCGCGCCCGCCCGCCCGGAAGATCTCGACGACGCCGAGGTTGTAATCGTGCTGGCGGCGCTCGACGAGGTCGAGCAGCTCGGAGCCGAGCTCCGGCCGGAGCAGACCCCGCGCGGCGATCTCCTCGGCGATGCGCGCGCTGAAGCCGAGCGCGTTGCGCGCGGTGGCCTCGTAGGTGCTGCTGGCGATGGCGCCGCTCTCCTCGAGGGCTCGATCGACCTGGACGCTGAACCACTTGTCGATGGTGCGGGTCACGAAGATCGCCGAGACCAGCAGCAGGCCGGAGGTCGTGACGAAGGCGACCAGCACGAAGGCCGAGACGAACTTGAAGTTGAGCCGCGAGCCGAGCGTGCCGCGCCGCCGCTCCCAGACCAGCTTCCAGAAGTTCCGCGTCACCAGGAAGCCGAAGATCAGGATCAGGATCACGGTCACGGCGTTGAGGAAGAGGAACAGACCGCCCTCGCCCACGCCTTCGAGCAGACCCGAGATCGGACGCAGCGGGATCAGCCAGGCCAGCAGACCGATCACCACCACGCCGATCACCAGCTCGCGGCGCCGGCGTCGACGCTCGCCGGGGGTCAGCCCGTGCGGCGGCGCGGGAGCGTCGCGGGGGGGGCCGGGGTGCCCGGATCGGGCGAACAGGCGACCGAGGGGCATGTGGCGGCGCCTCGCGGATGGCGGCCGTCTCCTGCCCGCTCGCACCCGAGCGCCGGGGCCGGGCTCGGCGGGGGAGTGCGGCTCCGGGCCTAAGCCGGCGAAAAATCTAGTCAAAACGGAACCCCGCTGCAAGCGATTCCAGTCAAGCTCGACGCCCCGCGCGTCGATGTAGCCGCGGGGGCGGCGCCCCGCGGGCGCGCGCCAGGAGCCTTCGTGTCCTCGATCCTCGAACGCCAGCACGCGCGCTTCCAGGCCGATCCGAGCGACCGCAACGCCTTTGGTGCGGTGGAGGAGAGCCTGTTCGTCTCCGGCGACTGGCCGGCGCTGGTCGCGCTGTACGAGCACCGTCTGACGGCGCCCGACCTCGAGCGCGATGCCCGCGAGCGCGGGCGGGTGCTGTACCGGCTGGGGCAGGCCTGCGCCGACCGGCTGCGCGAGCCCGAGCGCGCCGCCGACTGCTACCGCCGGGCGCTGGCCGCAGACCCGACCTGTCGGCCGGCCCTCACGGAGCTGCGCCGGATGCATGTCGCTCGCGGCCAGTGGGACGTGGCGCTCCAGATCGCCGAGGCCGAGAACGCGCTCGAGATGGCCTCGGACGAGCGCTCCTCCCTGCTGACGGAGGTGGACGCCATCTGGCTCGACCGCCTCGGCGAGCCCGAGCAGGCGCTCGGGCACTTCGAGCGGGCCCTGGAGCTCGGTTCCCTCCAGCCTGCGGCGCTCGAGGGGGCGGCCCGCGCCCATCGGGCGCTCGGCCACCCGCGCGAGGCAGCCGCGCTCTGGGAGCGCCGCGCCGAGCAGGGCCAGGGCCGCGAGCGCGCCCGCGCCCGGGCGGCTGCCGCCGGCCTCTACGCCAACGAGCTCGCCGAGCTCGGGCGCGCGGCGGAGCTGTACCGCCGTGCCCTGACCGACGATCCGCGCAATCCCGACGCGCTGGAGGCGATGACCGAGATTGCCGAGTCCGAGCGTCAGTGGAGCCTGCTCGCCGACCTCCACGAGCGGCGCTTCGAGCTGGCCTCCGCGCCCGAGCGCCGCTGCGCAATCGCGCTCGCCGCGGGTCGCCTGCAGCGCGATCACCTCGGCGACCTCGAGGCCGCGCGGCTCTGGCTGCGCCGCGCAGCGCAGCAGGACACGCGGGACGGCGAGGTGTACCGCGCCCTGGCCGACATCGAGCGCGAGCGCGGCGACGAGGGGGCGCTGCGCGACGCGCTCGCCAAGCAGGTGGCCTACAGCCACGGCGCGGCGCCGGTCTCCGCACTGCTCGAGCTGGCCTGCTTCCACACCGATGCCGGCCAGGACGAGCGCGCCGTCGAGCTGCTCCAGGCGGCGCTGCTGAGCGCGCCCGACGACACGCTGATCGTCGAAGCGCTGTCGGACGCGCTGGCGCGCCTCGCCCGCTACGAGGAGCTGGTGGACTGCCTGGAACGGCGCGCGTCGCTGGCCGCCAGCGATCCCGCCACCGGTGCGAGCGTGCTGGCGGAGCTGGCCGCCCTGCACGAAGAGCGGCTCGGCGACCCGGACGCCGCGCGGCAGACCTACGAGCGCGCGCTCCAGGCGGATCCGAGCTGCGGCGAGGCGATCCGCGCCCTCGCGCGTCTGTACCGCAAGGCGGAGTGCTGGCCGCAGCTGCGCACGCTGCTCGAGCACGCGGGGCGCGGCGGACCCCGCGAGGAGCGACCGGCGAGCCTGTGCGAGCTGGGCGCGCTGCTGGTGGAGCGCTTCGAGGATCGCGAGGCGGCGGCGCGGGCCTTCGAGGCCGCGCTGGCGCTCGACCCCGGCTGCGCCGCCGCACACCGCGGGCGCCAGCGGCTGGCGCTCGAAGGCGGCGACGACGAGGCGATCCTGGCCGCCTTCCAGCACGAGGCGGCCGTCACCACCGAGCGCGGGCGCCTCGGCGCGCTTGTGCAGCAGATCAGCCGGATCCTGGAGGGACGCCGCCAGCAGTCGGCCGCGCTCGGCTGGGCGCAGCGCTGGATCGCGCTCGCCCCCGAGGACCCGGACGCGTTGCGGCTGGGTGCCCGCCTGCTCGAGGAGCTCGGGGAGCATGGGCAGCTGCTCGCGCTGCTCGAGCGGCTCGATCCACTGCTGCACAGCGGCGAGCAGGCTGCGAACCGCCGCCGCATGGCCCGGCTGCATGCCGGACAGGGCCAGACCGAGCAGGCGATCACGGCCTGCCGCGGCGCGCTCGAAGCCGACCCGGCGGACGTGGCCGCGCTCGAGTCGTTGGTCGAGTTGCTCGAGAACGCAGCACGACCCGAGGAGCTGGCGCGCGCACGCCAGCGGCTCGCCGAGCTGCTGCGCGGTGCCCCGCAGGCGGCCTGCCTCGATGCGCTGGCCGTGCTGCTCGAAGAGCGCCTGGGCGACCTGCCTGGCGCCATCGAGGCGCTGAGCCGACTGGCGGCCAGCGGCCGCGCCCCCGGCGACGTGGAGGGCCGCCTGGAGGCTCTGCTCGACCGCACCGGGCGCCACGAGGAGCTGGCCGAACGGCTCGGGCAGCGCGCCCAGCAGGCGGACGCGGCGACGGCCCGCCAGCTCGGGTTGCGCCGCGCCCGGGTGCTGCTCGAGCACCTGAGCCGGTTCGACGCGGCCGTCGCCAGCTACCGCGAGATCCTCGCGACGGACCCGGGTTGCGCGGCTGCGCAGCAGGGACTCGAGCGGAGCCTGCGGGCCGCCGGCGACATCCCCGGGCTCGCCGCCTGGCTGGCCGAGCAGGCCGCCGGTCATCCCGATCCCGGCGCGCGCGACCGCGCCGCGCTGGAGCGGGCGGGGCTGCTCGACGAGATCCTGGGCGCCAGCGACGAGGCCGCCGAGATCTACCGGCGGCTCAGCAGCGCGGCCCATGACCCCGAGGAGCGCGACCGCGCGGCCATCCGCCTCGAGGCGTTGCTCGAACGAAGCGGCGACTGGTCCGCGCTGCGGCAGCACTGGGAGGAGCGCCTCGGCCGCGTCGGCGAGGGCGAGCAGCAGCGTCTGCACGCGCGCCTCGGTCGCCTGTGCCGCGACCGGCTCGACGACCCCGAGGCCGCGGTCGCGCACCTGGAGCGCGCGGCCGAGCTGGCTCCCGACCGGTCGGAGCTGTGGCAGGCGCTGGCGCAGCTGCACGGCGCCGCCGGTCGCACTGCCGACGTCGTGCGGGTGCTGGAGGCCGAACTCGCCGCCGCCCCGGAGCGCGATCGCGAGCTCGAGGTGCTGCAGCGGGCCGCGCAGCTGTGCGCGCATGAGCTCGACGACGCCGAGCGAGCCCAGCGCCACTACCGGCGGATCGCAGCGCTCGATCCCAGCGACTGCGCCGCCGGCGAGTTCCTGATCCGGTACTGGGAGCAGCACGGCCGACTCGACGAGGTAGCCT
>Ga0307429_1001700_pt1 | contig 9971 bp, 13 predicted proteins | sample SalMarWE160230MG_FD_202151 | JGI IMG/M metagenome (GOLD analysis project Ga0307429, IMG submission 202151) | Salt marsh sediment microbial communities from the Plum Island Ecosystem LTER, Massachusetts, United States - WE1603-230 | ecosystem: Environmental > Aquatic > Marine > Intertidal zone >...
GCAACTAGCTGTCGTACTCGGGTATAAAAAAATCTATCTTCTTGGAATAGATTTAAATACTACCGGTTCACTCACTCATTATCACGGAGGTTATGGCGAATCAAAGGAAAAATTTGATTCGAAGTTGCAAATATATTTCAAGTATTTCAAGGAAGGATTAAAACAATTGCAGGAAAAGGGTAATATGCAAGTTTTTTCGTGTTCAGAGAATAGCAGTTTGAATACTGTTATTGCCTACAAAAATCTGGTGGAGGTGATAGATGAGTAAGGCAGTTTTACTCAATGATACGAGTAGAGAAAATCACATTGGGTGTAAATTAGTAATTCAGAATATAAAAACACTATGTAAAACGTACAAAATTTGTTTACTGGGTACGTTTGATCGAGATTCAATTAATTCATCTAATCGACAATTGATGTCCAGCATAGCGGACAGTGATTTCATTCTTGTTAATGGAGAAGGGACCTTACATCATTCTCCAGAGACTACTTCAAGATTACTGGAGTTTGGCAATAAGCCTAAGGTTTTGATTAACGCTGTTTGGGAAAAAATGTTTTTTGTTGATCGTGCTCTAGATAATTTTCGTTATATATCTGTCAGAGAAAGTATGTCGTATAAGGAAGTTGTTAAGTATGCCCCAAAGGGGCAGGTTTGTATCGTACCAGATTTGATTTTTTACAATACTGAGAGTATCAAGGTACATGATACCGGGTTTGGCGACAGCGTTATGCCATACGTTCGCGAAAAGTTTAAACAAAGAAACAATTATTTTCCTCTCCAGGTTGAAGCAACTCACCCCGATTTATATGCATACATAAGCTGGATGCGGACTTTGAAGTTATATGTTACCGGGCGATTTCACGGAGTTTGTTTAGCAATGATGTTAGGGATTCCTTTTCTAGCTGTTCCTTCAAACTCACATAAGATTGAAGGGTTGTTAAAAGATTGCGGATGTCTTGAATTACTAATTTCGAATGAATCTGAAATACTAGAGAAAAGGAAAAGGGCACAAGAGTTAATCGTACAAGCACATACATATGTTAACTCAGCTAAAGCAAAGATAGAACATAGTTTTCGAGCTATTGCTAACATTGCCAATTCATTTAAAAAAGTGAGGTAGGAAAAACCAATGAGTTCCGTTAAATTTCATATCATAACGACGGTTTATAACTGTGAAAAATATATATCAACTTGTTTGAAAATGTTATCACTTCAAACATATGATAACTGGGATGGTATTATAGTCGATGATGTTTCTGCAGATAGAACAGCTCAGATTATTAGAGCTCGATTGCCTAAAAAGATGACATTTGTTTTGAATAAGAAAAACGTTGGTTCTTTAGCAAATCAAGTTAAAATAATTCCACTGGGTATTTATGCTGATGAGGATGTTATCGTAAAAGTGGATGGTGATGATTGGCTTTATAATAAGGATTCGTTAAAAATATTAGCAAAGTATTACGAAAATCCGAACGTATGGATGACGTACGGAAGTCATGTTTATTTTCCATCAGGTGAACGGGGAACAACTCCTGTCCCTGTTTCAAAGGATTATGATTTTCGTAGAAGTAGGTGGGTTATGTCTCATTTAAGATCTTTCAAGTATTTTCTTTTTAAGAATATTTTAGTCGAGGATCTAAAATCAAAAGAGACAAACGATTTCTATGCGACTTCAGAGGATTGTGCAGTAATGAAGCCTATGGCGGAGATGGCGGGTTGGGAACATATAAAATACATCGATAAAATATTGTATGTTTATAACAGAAATAATCCACTAGGGGATGGTAAAATCCATCGATCATTGATGGCGAAATGCGGGTCTGAAATTTATCATAGTCCAAGGTATAAAAAAAGAACGAAACAAGAATTAATAGATGGAATAAAGGGAAGATAAGTTATGAATCATACTCTCGCCACACTTATTTTTTCTAAGGATAGAGCATTGCAACTAAGAGCAACAATAGAATCTTTGCTTTTGTGTTGTGAGGATACTAATTTGGCAAACATAGTTGTTTTGTATACAACTTCAAGTCGGGAACATAAAAAACAGTATCAGAAATTACAAAAGTTATTCCCGGCAATAAATTTTCTTCAACAAGACAATTTTATTGAGCAGACTATTTCTCTTATGCGGCAGCATGAATACATTTTGTTTGTGGTTGATGATACTATCTTTGTGAAGAATTTTAAATTAGCTACTGTAATAAATGGCTTAGTTAATCATTCAAAAAGTATAGGATTTTCATTAAGATTAGGAGTTAATTGTACTCATTGTTATGCTCAAAAACACGATCAGAAATTCCCTTCTAAGTATAGACAGGTAGAAAAAAACATTCTAAAGTATGATTGGAGTTTAGCAGGAGGCGATTTTGGTTATCCTCTTGAGGTGTCAAGCTCAGTTTATCGAACAAAGGATTTGATACCTATTATTGAGCTTGGATCAGGAATTGAGCATCCAGGGCACCTAGAAGGTACCATGAGCGTCGGTCGAGATAGATTAAAATATCTTTTGTATCTTCTATGCTTTAGAGAAAGTGTAGCTTTTAGTAATCCCATAAACATAATTCGCCCAGAGAAACGCAATCGAGTGGGACATAAATTGGAGTATACAGTGTTAAACTTATCTAAACAGTTTAGCAGTGGATATAGAATAGCTGTAGAGAAATATCATCATTTTACACCTACTGGAGCTCATCAAGAAGTAAATTTGTTTTTGATTGGAGAAAAGTAATGTTACTAAATATTCAAAACCTATTTGTTAAGTATCGGATAGAACCTACAGGAGTCATTCATATAGGAGCCCATACCGGACAGGAATTGGCGGCATATAAAAGAATGAAAATGAGGAAGATTTTATTTATAGAAGCTAACCCAGAGGTATATGAAAAGTTGAAAGTGAATGTTGCTGAAGAAAATAATGTCCTAACGAGTTGTTGTGCCATATCCAACTATAATGGAGAGACAATTCTCAGGGTTACTTCTAATGATCAAAGTAGTTCAGTTCTGTCGTTGAAGTATCATAAAAAGTTGTATCCAAATATTGTAGAAACCAAACAAATTAAGGTCAAATGTAGAACAGTTGATACTTTGTTGCAGGAGTTAAACTTGTCACCAGAAAGTTTCAATTTTATAAACATAGATATTCAGGGAGCTGAGTTATTAGCATTTCAAGGAGCGATGAATTCTCTTAGGCATATCAAAGCCATTAATTCAGAAGTTAATTTGAAAGAGCTCTATGAATCCTGTGTTTTGCTTGAAGATTTAGATAAATTTTTACAGGAACAAGGATTTGAACGCAAGGAGATAAATACTCCTTTTGATCCATCCTGGGGGGATGCATTTTATGTTAGAATTAAGTAAACAAATTAGAGCGATGTTTAATAAAGGAAGATACACTGAAGCTTTTGGTATGTGCGTACAATCAATTACTCAGTATCCACAAAAATCTACTCAAATTTTATCCGATGTACAGGATTTACTTCCTAGAAAAAATCGATATTTGAGCTATCAAAGTTATTTTCATAATTTTAATATCAAACCGTCGGATAAAGTATTAGATATTGGAAGTGGATCTGCTCCATTTGAATTAGCCACTCATTTAGCTGATATTATTGTTGATGGTTCAGCAAAAGAATTTGGGAGATTTGATTCTTTCACACCTGTCAAAGGAAAATACGTTACCAAATGTAATATAGAAAATATGCCTTTTAAGGAGAAAGAGTTTGATTTCGTTTATTGTTCACACGTACTAGAACACGTAATAAATCCTGTGAAGGCTTGTAAGGAGCTTATTCGTGTTGGTAAAAGAGGATACGTTGAAACGCCAACTCGTATGAAGGATTTAATGTTAAATACTATTAGGGTTAGTAATCATCGTTGGTCGGTTGAGAATGCCAAAGGGAATTTAATTTTTTCAAAGTATACAAAAGAAGAAATTGAAAATTCTTTTCCTGATATAATGAGAGAGATAATTTGTAGTCCTAAAACAGACCGCGAACGAGCAATATCTGCTCTTGTATACTTAAAAGCAAATGTATTTAATACTATGTTGTTATGGGAGGATTCATTTGGGTATGCCATTCAAAAGTAATCCAAACACCGTCGAATTTTATGACAGACTTTATGAAGGTTGGTATGAGATAGCTGGCGTTTCTAAACCATTCACCTATGATTCAGGTGGAAGGATGCTGTTCTATCAAAAATTAGTCAAGCAACCGTTTTTTAATTTTTCAGGGAAATTATTGGATGTAGGATGTGGGAAAGGGACAATTTTATCATTGCTTAAGACTGATGTAATTGAGAGATTTGGAATAGATTGGTCAAAGGTGGGAATTAAAAAGTGTATCCAAAAAGTGAAGGGTCATTTTTGCGTAGGTAATATTCACAAACTTCCTTATAAAAATAACTTTTTTGATCGTGTTATGTGTACTCAAACACTAGAACATGTTGATGACGTTGTACAAGTCATTCGAGAAATGTGTCGTGTTCTTAAAATTGGCGGAAAAATACTTATAACGGTACCTGAACAAAGTCAGGATATACAGTCGAAGGATTGGCCTGGAGGTATGTCCTTGCACATTAATAAGTTTTCTATAGATGGTACAAAAGAATTGATCAAAAAATTTGCATGTACTTTAGAATTTATAGATGTTGTTGGAAAAATAATACATGTAGTTGCATTCAAACATGAGAACTAAAATGAAAATAAGTTTTGTAATGATAGTTTTAAATGGGATGCCTTTTATTGAGTTTAGTTTAAAATCTATTTATAACTTTGCTTATGAGATAGTTATAGTAGAAGGAGCGGTTAAAGACTGTTTGTTTGCTGCTAATCCAAATGGGAGTTCTAAGGATGGAACAATTGAATTTGTTAAAACGTTTCCTGATCCAGAAAATAAAATAAAATTTATCCAAGGGAGGTGGTTAGAAAAATGTGAAATGCAGAATGAGGCATTAAAGCACATCTCAGGCAATTATATCTGGTTGATAGATTCAGATGAGGTTTACCGGGAGGAGGAAATGTGTACAGTTATTGATATGCTTGGACAGGATAATAGCATAACCCAAGTGAACTTTTTTCCATATAATTTTTGGAAGGGTTTTGATTATTATATATCAAGTCCAGCTTTGTTAACTGCCCCATTCAGTTTTAAGAGATTGTTTAAGTTTGCACCAGGGAGTAAGTTTACTCAACATCGTCCGCCAACGTTGAGTAAACCTAAAGGTGAGAGTGAAAAACACAACGTGGTGAGCGCCTTTCAAATGATGGGAAAGGGAGTTCGCTTTTGTCATTATAGTTATGTGTTAGAAAGTCAGGTATATGAAAAAACAGAATATCATAATAGGAGAGGTCCAACTAAAGTTTTAGGATTGGATAGAATGAAATGGTATAAGAAATGCTTTTTAAAATGGACCTCGGAAAATAGAGAAGTAATTGAACAGAAGTATCCTATATGGATAGGGAATAAAAATTCTTGTACCAAACTATTTGAAGGAAACCATCCAAAAGTCATCGTAAATTACATAGAAAAATTTAAGAGAAATTGTGTATGAAAACTACAATAGCGATTCCTTGTATCCACTATCATATTCACTTTCTTGAAAGAACTTTAAAAGGAATAGTATCAGGAACAGAACTTCCCGATAAAGTTGTTATTGTAATTTCCTATGTTACAACACAGGGTCAACGGAAACAAATTCAAAAGCTTCGCAATAAATTTGGGAAACGGTTGAACCTTACAATTATTGAAGTTAGACAATTTTTACTTCATTCAGAAGCCAGAAATTATTTGATTAAATATCTAGACCCGGGATTGATTTTATTTCACGATGCTGATGATGTTCAGCATCCCCAAAGACTTGAAATTGTTAAATACTTTTTTAACAAGCATGATATTGTTCATTTGTGTCATGGATGGAAAAAGATGGGGAGGGCTCTTCCAAATACTATAGATATAAATAAAATAAAGGTGTTTACTTGTCAAAATATTATAGATGGGTATAACCAGTTTGGATGGAAACCTAGGGCTTTTGGAGCTCTATTTATGACCACTCATAGCGGAGCTTGCTGCATAAAAAGAGAAGTTTTAGAAGAGTTTAGTTGGGAAGGAGTAGCTCCAGGAGAGGACAGTAGATTTTGTTTTAGAGTTCTTAAGAAATTTAAGAAAACGATACTAATTGATGTTCCATTGTACAGTTATAGCTTACGGGAGTTTCGAAAATAAAATGATTGATGTTAGTATTATTTTAGCTACGTTGAATAGAGCGGACCAACTTAGAAATATGCTCAGTAGTTTGAAAAAAGCAACTAAAGAGATAGCCTACGAGTTAATAATAATAGAAGGTAAATCTTCTGATAATACTTCAAAAATAATACGCGAATTTAGCCCAATTAAGCCTCGTATTTATAATGAGATAGAGTATTTTGGTACTGGAGAGCATACTTGGCCTCAATTGTACAACTTTGGTTTTTCAAAAGCTGTAGGTAAATGGGCGATGTATGCGAGTGATGATATTGTATTTAGTACAGGATGTTTTTCTAATGCAGTATTAGAACTAAATAAACAGGGGGATAAGGTCGCTGGAGGAATTTTCTTCTACAAAAATATACCCTCAGTACATCAAACAGGTTTTCGTATCGACTATACATATGGTCAAAAGTTACTAATGAATTATGGTCTACTCAGATTAGATTACTTTAGGAAGGTAGGTGGATTGGACGAATCCTACTCCTTCTACTGTGCGGACGGTGATTTGTGCCTAAAACTGTACGAGAAGGGCAAACAGTTTATTCCTCTTCCAGGATGTTTTGTAGAACATTTTAGAATAAGGGATTCTCAAAGAATATCTCATGGGCATACTTCAAATGCGGATATAAAAAGATACAAAGATAGATGGAAACATTTTGTAGATGTAAGTAAAATTGGTCCAAGACATTATTTTGGGGCATCTAAATAAATGCTTATATCAATATTCATGCCAGTGTACAACGGGGAGAAATACTTGAAAGAATCTGTCAATTCGATTCTTAATCAAATTTATACAGATTTTGAGTTAGTTATTGTAGATGATGGTTCAGAGGATAAGACACTGGATATTCTTAAAAAATATCGTGATAACAGGATACAGATATTTAGTAGAAAACATGCTGGAGAAGTGTCCGCTAGAAATTTTGCAGTTCAACATACTAATCAAAATTCTAAGTATCTTCTTAATCATGATTGTGATGATATATCTTTGCCAGCAAAATTATTTAGGTTAGTAAGTTATTTGGAACAGAATCCAAAAGTTTCTGTTATAGGGTGTTTTGCCCAGTATTTTGATTGTAATAATCATAATATAGGATCTCCAAAAATAGAATTTGAACCTGATAGAATTCGAAGAACTTTTGGTAAGAGAAATTCCATGATTAACAGTGCTTCATTGATACGTAGAAAAGTATTCAACAGGATAGGCTGTTATCGAGAACAGTACCGAAGAGGAGAGGATTACGATTTTTTCGCTCGAGCTTTGATGTCCGGATTTGTTCTTGCAAATATCCCAGAAGTACTTCATCTAATTAGACTTCATCCAGAAAGTGTTGGAGAAAAATACAAACAGGATGTGGAAGTTATTGTCTCTAAAATCCAGAGGGAGTATAAACTAGAATGAGAAAATTGTCTATCCTTCATACAGCACTGTATTATTTTCCTCATATTGGAGGAGTTGAGAGTGTTGTTCAACGAATATCTGAACAGTTAGTAGATAAAGGGCATAGTGTAACTGTTGCTACTCGAAAGCTTGGAGAACGATCATTCACGAGTTTAAATGGTGTTGAAGTAAGAGAGTTTGTAGATTACAATCAGTATCAAGAATTTGTCAAAATATTATCCCCAGATGTTATGATGAATTATGCTGCTCAACAACCCTTTACAGATAAAATGTTGCCTTTAATAAGTCAGTTAAGAAAAAATCAAGTTAATATAATTTGTCCATGCGGATACTCCGGTCTTGGAAAACCGGAATGGGAGCATTATTTTAATAAGATTATCCCGGAGTATATTCCGCAGTATGATGCAGCTGTGTATCATTCTGCTCAGTATCAGGATTATAAATATGCTGTTAAACATCATTTTACAAATAGTGTGGTAATTCCAAATGGAGCAGGAGAAGACGAATTTTTGTGTCGAAGTAAAATGGATTTTCGTCAAAAATATGGTATTAAAACCAAGTATATGGGTTTGTGCGTAGCTAATTTCTATGCTAGTAAGGGACACGATGTTTTAATTAACTGCGTAAAACAAATGCGTAGACCTGATTTTACTATGGTTTTTATTGGGCTATCCGGAAAATCTTTAAGAGGAGTTAAGGCCGAGGCGGAACAAAATGGGATTAAAGTTCTAGTTGGGATTCCAAGAGAAGAAGTAGTTGCAGCTTATTTTGCTGCTGATGTATTTTTGTTTGGGTCTAGAATTGAATGTTCTCCGTTGGTGATTTTGGAAGCAAAAGCTTCGTATACACCCTTCGTTTCGACAGATGTGGGAAACATCAGGGAGTGGAAAGGCGGAATTGTTTGTCCTTCCAACTTAATACACACAAAAGTTAATGAAATACTAAATAACGATGAACTGCGCAAAAGCCTTGCCAAGAGTGGGAGAAAGGAATGGGAGGAAAAATTTACTTGGGAGAAAATAGTAGTCAAGTATGAAAAATTGTATTTGGATTTATTAAATCGTAGATAAGAGGATAGTAAATGTTATTGGTAATGCAAAATCTTATTGATTCAATAGAAGAGCTGAAGGCGAAATTTCCAGGTATTCATTTGAATACAATTGAGTTGGGGACTATTCGTAATACTAATTGTAGACAACTTGGTCAAAGTACTACTTGTATCTCTCGCGCTCTTGGCGGACGGGGTAGTTTGGTAGCTGTGGATGTTAATGCCAATTCAATTAAGGCAAGTAAGGAAGTTTGCCGTGATATGAATAACATAACATAGGTTCTATCTGATTCGGTTGTTTACTTAAAAGAATTGAAGAATAGAAAATTTCATTTTGCTTTTTTGGATACTGTACCAACTTCTACGTTCAAAGAATTCTGTCTAGTAATTCCGATGATGTTAGAAGGAAGCATTCTTATGGTTGACGACGCGGGTATTACAAGAGACGGCTGTCGGATTGATAGTAGTATTCCATTTCAACAGAAAGGCCATGAGGTGTGGCGATTCTTAAAATCTTGTAATGCAGATTTTTCAGCAATTTCCTACCCTGATAACTGTTTTCCTGGAACACAGCTTAAGATTGTTTTGGATGCAGGTAATCTTGAACTAATTATATCAGAGTTAGTTAACTACTAAAGTAAAAGAAGGTTACATATGAAAAAGTATGCTTTATTGTCTTATATACGAAGAAGATCTTTTTGTAGTGGGTTTCCAGGACCTCGAAATAAAGCACCTGTATTTGTTAGAATACTAGAGGAGTTGGGGTACGAAGTTGACACCGTTATGTGGAACGATACAAATTTTAAAAGCAATCACGCGTATGATTTGTTTATTGGACATGGTGGAGCAAATTGGGAGTACTTGTGCAAAACAATGATTAAACCAAACGCTCCAAAAATCTTTTTTGCAGCCGGAATGTATTGGAAAGAATTTAACCGGTTAGAAAAAGAAAGATTTGATCGACTAGAAAAACGAAAAGGGGTGAGACTACCTCCTGACCGTTGGATACGTTTTTCTGAAGAAGCGGCTATACTTGATGCTGATTCTCTTATAGTTCTTGGTGAAGATATACATAAAACTTATGCAAAATTTCCGCGAGTTTACGCGGTTAACAATCTTATACCTATAGATGATCATTATAATGCAAATCAAAAAAACTTCAAGGAAGGTAGAAAACATTTTTTGTTCTTCGCCGGTAGTGGAAATATACATAAGGGTTTAGATTTACTAGTTGAGGCATTTTCAACTTTAGATCTACATTTATGGTGCGTG
>Ga0307429_1001701_pt1 | contig 9970 bp, 9 predicted proteins | sample SalMarWE160230MG_FD_202151 | JGI IMG/M metagenome (GOLD analysis project Ga0307429, IMG submission 202151) | Salt marsh sediment microbial communities from the Plum Island Ecosystem LTER, Massachusetts, United States - WE1603-230 | ecosystem: Environmental > Aquatic > Marine > Intertidal zone >...
GTATTAAGAACCATCCTTGCAACGCTTTTCCTTTATTCCCTGTGGCCGACGGTAGAGGGGTTTGCCTTCGCATACATGATCGCTCAGGCTCTGAACGCAATCCTTGTAACCGTCTTTGCCTTTAGAGAAGTAGGGATTATCGGTGCCAGGATAGACCTTTCGTTCTTCAGGAAAGCGGTAGGATTCGGTGTAGCGGTCTTTTTGGCTTCGCTTACCTTGCAGGCCAACCGGCAGATAGGGGTCCTGATTCTCAAAATGCTTAGATCGGTGGAGGAAACCGGTCTCTACGCCCAGGCACAAACCTTTGCCAACTTCCTGCTTCTTCTACCACAGGCGCTCTCTTTTGCCATTTACGGAGCGGTGGTGGGAGAGAGGAACAAAGAGGAGTTTACTGCAAGGATCGTAAGGCTGTCGATTTTTTCTCTGCTTGTGCTCTCCGGGATTGTAGCTTTGATCGCCCCCTGGCTTATCCCGGCCCTGTTTACCGAAAAGTTTACTCCAAGCGTTCCATATCTCTGGGGGCTCCTGCCCGGTGTCGTAATCTATACCCTGCCTAGGATTTATGCGTCTTTCGTAATAGCAAGCTGGGGCAGGCCCTGGCAGGTTTTTGGGGCAAGTATGGTAGGATTTTTCTTAAACGTGGTTGGCAACCTTTTGCTTATCCCCTGCATAGGTGCTTGGGGAACGGTAATCGCCTTCGACGCCGCCAGCATCGCGATGGCTCTTTACTATATCGTATTCCTTAAAAAGCAGACTGGAATAAGTATAAGAGGGCTACTGCTGCCCTCTGGAGAGGATTTTCGCTTTCTGTTAAGACGCCTCAAGTCTTTCTTTAAACCCTAAACCGGACTCTCGGCTTATACCTAAGAAGAACCAATGAATCGTCGGTAGATAGCAACTTCCTGGTTTAGCCTTTCGGGCCAGGTTAGAAGAACCCTACGGTAGAATTCTTTTGCCCGTCTGCCCAGGTCTTTTCTGAAGGATTTCTCGCGCATGAGCCGCTCGATCCCTCGCGCCGCGCCTTCGAGATCATATGGTTTATAGAGCAGCCCGGTCTGGCCGTGACGGATAAACTTGCGGGTGCAGCCGACGTCCAGGGTAACGACCGGTTTACCCAAAACTAGCGCCTCAAGAACGGTGTTGTTGATATTGGATACCTCCTGTGTGGAAAGAATCACGCTAGCCCCGGAAAGCATTTCGTGTACCTTGGCTCGCGAAACGTTTCCCCAAAAATGCACGTTGGATGAAACCCCCAGCTTCCTTGTAAGCTTTTCCAGCATCCGCCGCCGTGGGCCATCACCAAGGATGATGAACTGAACCTCAGGCAGACTCTTCTTGCATATCGCAGCTATCCGGATAAATCTATCAACTCGCTTCTCCTCAATCAGACGTGTGGCAGTCAAAACATAAGGAGGAGAAGATTCCTTACACTTCATGGATAGAAGTGAGGGATCGTAACCGTTTATGAGGAAATCGCAGCGGTCATCCGGGACTCGAAAGATACGCAGGACCTCATCCCCGCAGGTGCCGTCATCGGTAAGAACGATGTGATCAGGCGGATGACGAAGGATAAAGAGCAAATCGAAGTAGCGCTCGCGAAGCAAACCTCCCCTGAGTTGCTCTATGGGAGCGCTTGTACCGTATAGCCTCGAGATCGCGGGAACACCTAGATAACGAGCGGCACGGCGCAGGGCAAAAGCGCTCTCCAGTCCGTGTCCCACCACGAGATCGAAACCCTCGCCGGATTTTCGCAGCCAATCGGAGACAACCAGCGACCATGCACTAACCGCAGGAAGGCGATAGAAAAAACCGACGCCCGTCTTGATAATCGGCTGCAGCCTAGCAAACGGATTGGATATACGAATGAAGCGAACGTGTTCCTGTTTTTCAAAGGCAGGAAGTCCTGTGGCGACCGGCGCAAGGTGCGTGACCTCAAATCCCGCCTTAACCAGGGCCTGGATTACGTAGCCCTCTGAAGGCGATCCACCGCCCTTGCCCATCACCCAGATGGAAGGCCACGGCGAGATGGAAAGCACCTTCTTCAAACCATTCACCTAATATCTCGAATAATTTTGTCCAGGATAAAATTATTCGATAGAAAATCCCGTTTTCTCCCAGTCGTCAAGGAAACGTTTAAGCCCGACGTCGGTTAGTGGGTGCTTTACCATCTGACGGAAGACCTTGGCAGGCATGGTGCAGATGTCGGCACCTATAAGTGCCGCCTGCATCACGTGCTCGGGATGCCGGGTGCTGGCAAAAATGATCCGGGTATCGATGCCGTAGTTATCAAATATCTCTCTTATGCGGGCCACCTGATTGATGCCTTCGTGGCCTATGTCGTCAAGGCGGCCCACAAAAGGCGAGACGTAGGCCGCACCGGCGTTGGCCGCAAGGATCGCCTGCAGAGGAGAAAAGGTAAGAGTCATGTTCACGTGTATTCCCTCCTCGAAGAGCACACCTGCCGCCTTAAGCCCTTCAGGGATGCAGGGGATCTTGACCACTATGTGTTCGGATATCTTTGAAAGTGATTGTGCCTGTCTCACCATGCCCTCGGCATCGAGAGCCGTGACCTCTGCAGATACAGGACCTTGCACCACATCGCATATCTCTTTTAAGAGCATCCGGTAGTCGCCGCGGCCTTTCTCTCTGGAGAGCAGGGTGGGATTGGTTGTAACTCCGTCAAGAACGCCCCATGCGGCTATCTCTTTTATCTCGTCTATGTTGCCTGTATCAAGATAAAGCTGCATCAATCCTCCTTAGGATAGACTACTTTCACAAGCACCAGGCCGTTTGCAGGGGCCGTGATGGTCTGCACCGGCTTGGTGCGGCTAAATAACTGCGGAATGATCTGTGGTTCTATCATACCGCGTCCACACTCGGTTGCGACACCTACCATCCTGCGGACCATCTTGTAAAGGAAAGACTTCCCTCGTACGTCGATAACTATCTCGTCACCCTCCTCCAGTATATTTATTGAATCCACGGTAAGCGAGTGCCTTGGATCGTCAACCTCGCAGAGTGCCGCGTAGTCGTGCGTCCCGACCAAAAGGGCGGCGGCGAGCTTCATCCTCTCGATGTCAAGATCGTAGGAATACTCCCACGCCGTGCCCCTGCGCAGAGGGGAACGTCCACGGATGATACGGTAGCGGTAGAGCTTTGAGGAGGCATCGCGGCGTGCGTCGAAGGAATCCGATACCTCTTCAATAGATTTGATGAAAATTGTCCGGGGCAGAATCGAGTTCAATGCGATCGGGAGGCGATCGGGTGTAAGCCCGCCATCGTAGACGAAAGACGCAACATAACCCAGAGCGTGCACCCCGGCGTCGGTGCGTCCGCAGCCGGTGATACGAATCCCGTCGCCCGTAATCTGTTCCATGGCTCGCTCGATCGTGCCCTGAACCGTCGCCCTTTCAGGTTGAGTCTGCCATCCGAAGAAATCTCGACCGTCGAATTCGATAACGGCTTTGAGTCTCATCTCACCACCACCGCAGCCGCCAGGGACAGGATACCGACAGATAACAGTACCCATCCCGGACGCTTACCGGTTATCTCGATGGGGTGGGTGACGATGTTCCGGGCCTCTCGGAATACGCGGGCGACCGATTCGGGAACCTCCTTCCATCTCCTGACCTTGGATAAGGACTCAAGAAAGAACGGTATGGAGAGAAGCGCCAAAGCAAGAACTTCACCGATCACGGGGCGGCGAAAAAGTTTGTCTGAGAGCCTTGCCAGGCCCCATACCAGCTCCTCGTGCGTGCAGACGTAAACGAGAAGCAGGGAGAAGAAAAGCGCCAAAGCGAACCGAGCTCCTATTGTTGATGCAGTCCAAACCGCATCTGCACCCTGGGAGCGGTTGAGAAACCAGTTGAAGAAAACGCTTAATACAATCAAGGGAAGCGATATCTTAAGGTAGCGCCCCCAGAATCTCCATCCTGCTCGACCAAGGATTGCAAACACCACACAGAGCGCTCCTGCGGCTGCAAATTCATACCAGCGAGAGCAGAAAGGAGCGATGGCGATCAAAAGAATCGTTGCTACTATTAGCGTAACCGGAGAGACCCGGGAAAGCGGCGGGCGAGTTGTGCTCATAGACCGAGAATAGGGAAAGCCGAACGAATGTCAATAAGACCTGTCATTGGCTTTATCGGCGAACGATGACGCCCCAGTTGCGGCCGGCTCCATGTTCGCGGCGGTGAGAGTAGAACCGCTTCGAATTGCAGTGGGTGCAGAGATCCAAAGACGCACCCTCAACCGCCCCGACGGATGAAAGAAGAAAACAATTGGCCGCTCGAAGGTCCAGATAGAACCCCTCCTTCTTTCTTGAGAAAAACCGGTTCGCTTCGGGCCAGGTTTCTCTGAATTCATTCAAAACGTCCTCACTAACCTCATAACAGCACTTGCCGATTGAGGGGCCCAAGGAATAGTATAAACGATAAGAAGGAATGCCTGTCTCCTTTTCCACCTTTTCGGCAAATCTTAAAGCTATCTTGGCAAGGGTTCCCCGCCATCCGGCGTGAGCCAACCCCACAACCCCAGAATCCTTGTCCCAGATAAATATAGGTACACAATCCGCCACTCTTAATGAAAGCGCAAGACGGAACTCGCTGGTAAAGCATCCGTCCGCCTCTATCTCTCCAGGCCTATCAACCCGAATCACGCGATCGGAGTGGGTCTGATTCATGGTTACGAGAGAAGCACCCAACTCAAAAGGCGCGAGTTGTTCCTTCAGATCAAGGTTGTGATCCAGACCCTCGTCTCTAAACCGCCGCGTGGTGAATAAGATCTCTATATCCTGTGTGGGATTAAGTACATAGAACCTTAAGCCGTCTTTGGAGATCAAGCGCCATGATTGACTATACACCGAAGTCCTCCGGTTCGTAGCGCAGCTTTAGATCCTTGGCAATAAGCTGCATCCCTTTCTTGCCCCAGTAGCTATCTTCGGCGATCCGGTAGGCGACATCGAGCGCTTCCTTGCGACCCGGTTCAAGTTTCAGGATAAGCTCGGATTTACCGAACGCAAGAACGGGCACGGTAGTTTTATCCTTGCGCACGGTAAATTTGAGATGGTCGCGACCGAAAACCCGGGGGGTGCCAACCACCTCCAACCCGGAAGTAACAAAACAAGGCTGGGGATTGCCCATACCGAAAGGCCGAAAGCGCTCGAAGAACTCCCGAGTCTCGGAATCGAAATCGCCAAGCTCTACCTCAGCCTCAAGGCGCAGCCTGGGCTCAAATACTGACTCCGGGTAGGAAGAGGCATGTTCGTTAATTGCCTGCGTGAAATCTTTAAGCTTCGCTTTCTCCATAACCAGCCCGGCTGCCACCTCGTGCCCCCCGAAGGTCACAAGATATTCCCGCACTGCAAGAAGTGCCTCGTACAGATGAAAACCCGGCACACTGCGAGCCGACCCCTTCAGCCTGCCCTCTTTTTCCGCTAAAAGGATGGTTGGGCGATAGTAATCATCCACCAGCCGGGAGGCAACTATCCCGATAACGCCTTCGTGCCAGTCTGAACGGCAGCAAACAAGCACGCGAGGGTTTCGTTCCTTGATCTCATGCTCGGCGAGGATACGGGCCTGCTCAAGGATAACGTCCTCTGTCTGCCTGCGGTTGCGGTTGTGTTGATCAAGCTTTACGGCCAGGCTCCTTGCCTCTTCCAGGTCGGTTGAAAGCAAAAGCTCAAGAGCCTGCTTTGAATCGGCCATACGGCCTGAGGCGTTCAAGCGAGGCGCCAGCCCGAAGGCGACGTTGGTAGCCGTAATGGACTTACCGGCGAGTCTGGAAACCTCCAGGAGTGCGGCAAGTCCCGGCTTGGAGGCCTTTGAGATTCGTTTAAGTCCATAGTGAGCAATAACTCGATTCTCGCCGATCAAAGGAGCGACGTCGGCGATGGTGCCGAGGGCAACAAGATCGAGATCGGCTTGAAGCGGCTCCAAGGGTTCGCCAAGACGCCGGGAAAGTGCTTCAAGTAGCTTGTAGGCTACCCCGACTCCGGCAAGCTCAGCAAATGGATAAGTTGAGTCTCCTCTCTTGGGGTCGACGACCGCAAGGGCTTGGGGAAGGTTCTCTCCGGGTTCGTGATGATCGGTTATTAAAAGATCGATGCCTGCCTTACCGGCCATACGTGCTTCTTCGACAGCGGTGATACCGCAGTCCACCGTAAGAATAAGAGACGCTCCGGACTCCCTGGCTGCATCTATCGCCTTGGCAGTAAGCCCGTAGCCATCCTTCATGCGATGGGGAAGATAGAAATCAGCATCGATCCCTAATCTATGCAAACCACGCAACAGCAGGGCGGTGCCGGTGACTCCGTCAACGTCGTAGTCGCCGTGTACAAGAACCCTATCTCCCCTTCTTTGAGCATCAAGCAATCTCTCGACCGCTCGTTCCATATCCGGAAGCCCGAATGGCTCGTGCAGATGCCCCAAGGAAGGATTCAGGAATCTCTTGACAGACTCCTCATCCCTGTAGCCGCGTTTCCATAAGACCAATGCAGGCAAATATGGAATACCTTGGTGGGAAGCAAAATCTCTCACCAGTTGATCATCCACAGGCTCACAAACCCAGCGCAGTGTCTTGTAGGTAGATGGGGACATCAACGAATTTTAGTCATAGGCTGGGCTATGTCAAACTTGAGCAACCATGAGGATAGAAGATTCATCGCACTTGACAGAAGGGGCTAAGGACTTTATCATTACATCATGATTGCATTGTTTTTATTAACAATCCTTGGTTCCGATAAGGATAGCACCCGTGAGCTTATCCCCTATCTTGCGGGAGACCAGGGCAGCGGGTTTATCCTGTGGGGTGATGCCGAAGCCGACGATCTGATCACAAGAATCTTCCCTGCGGTAACGGAAGCGATGAAGGCTGATACCTCCAAAACCTTCAGGGCTGTTGCCTCTATAGAGATAGATCGTTCAGGAGCGATCGTCAAGGAGCCTGAGCTTTTAGAGAAGAGCAAAGTCCCCAAATGGGACACGACGATTATCACGATCTTGCGCGGCTGGTTGTTCGAAACGTCTCGTGACAGCCTGCGCTGGGATACTGTCGAGTTCCGGTACATAGCGCGTAAATCCGGAAAGGGGAGCACCTCCATTATCAAAGCCAGGGGACGTGAAGACTTCCATCCTGCCGCTTTCACCTCGGTGGATAAGATTCTGGCTGACCAGTCAAAAATGAACGCTCCTCGTGACAGCATCACGCCGATGGGCATCAACGTTACCTTCTCAGGCGATCTTGGTCTTAACGATCTGGAAAGTCACATCATGCCTGATCTCGAAGAAAGCATGAACGAGAAAGGCATCGCCTACGTTACCGCACGTTTTGAGATCGTGGTGAACGATAAAGGTGCATCGATGATGTCAGGGTTATCCAATCAAGCGGGAGAACTGCCTGGGATTCGGAACTTGAGAAGGCCATGCTTCAGTGGCGATTCAAGCCGTCATACAGGCTGCAGCGCAAAACCAACGTGATATTTGTAGTGAGCCTGGAGTGAGGGGTTTACTCCTCTCGGATAAAAAGATCAAACATAATGCGAAACCAAGAGCATGAAGAATAGGCCCTGTGTCCATTAAGGTTTAATCACTGCCAGCTAAGGTCTTGACAGATTCAGGTGCAGCTACTATCCTCAAAACGCGCGACGGCTAAATGGTTGAGGCAGTCTTCACCGGGATGTCGAACGCGTTTGCAGACGTTAGTTAAACCATCGAAGAACAGCTATAAAACATAGAGCTATGTCGAGGAAATTCCCGTTATCTCGAGAGAAATATCTAAAGTCTTTGCCGAATTGGTCAGTGCACCTACTGAGATGTAGGTAACACCTGTGAGGGCTATATCCCGGACGGTCTCAAGGTTTACGCCGCCCGAGGCCTCAAGTTCTACCTTCCCTTTGACCAGCTTAACCGCTTCACGCATCGCATCCAGGCTCATGTTATCAAGCATGATACGATCGACACCCCCTGTATCGAGAGCCTCCTTGACCTGATCCAGGGTCGCACACTCAACCTCAATCTTTAAATCTCCGTGGGAGTTCTGTGCCGCTTTGAGGGCTGCCGCAAGCGAACCACAGGCGGCGATGTGGTTATCCTTGATAAGAACCATATCGTAAAGACCCATACGGTGGTTGTAGCCCCACCCATATCTGACAGCGGCTTTCTCAAGCGCTCGCAGACCGGGCGTCGTCTTTCGGGTATCAAGTATCTTCGCGTTGGTGCCATGAACCGCGGTCACGAAACGAAAGGTCAGTGTAGCGATGCCGGAAAGATGTTGAAGGAAATTAAGAGCCGTCCGCTCGGCCACAAGGATTCCCCTCCCAGGGCCTGAAAGCTTGGCCAGCTCATCACCTGGATTTATCCTCTCCCCATTGTTAAACAAGAAGGTTACTTCAACCCGCTCATCTACCTGGCGAAATGCCTCCTTTACTACCTCTGCCCCAGCAAGCACCCCCTCATCCTTGCAGAGTATAATGGCTTCAGCCTGAGCTCCTGCAGGTACCGTCGCCAAGGTGGTAACGTCACCTATACCTATATCCTCGGCAAGCGCACGCCTTACACTGTCCTTTACCGCATCTTCGTAGAAATGAGAGTTGCTCATCGGGGTATTTTAGTCGAATTAACAAACAGGTCAACTAATATAACCGAGTCATTCGTGAGGAGTGCAAGATTCTCTCTCCTCCAGCTTGACGAAACCCTGCTCAGAGCTATACTGAACTTATGAAGAAATTCAAGGCGCTGTTCAGGCCCGAACCTGATGGAGGATACACCGCATCTGTTCCCTCTCTGCCCGGATGCATCTCTTACGGGAAAACCCTGGAGGAAGCGAAGAAGATGCTTGCCGACGCCATTTCCTGTTACCTGAAATGTATGAAAGAGCACGGCGAATGTTCGCTGGACGATTCAGAGTGCATAGTGGATGAAATCTCAATCGCAGATGAATAAGCTCCCTGCGTTAAAATCAAAAGACCTATTGCGCCTCCTGAAAGACGCGGGATTCCACGAAGATCATCGTTCGGGCAGCCGCGCCATCATGCACTCGGATTCCAGAGGGGCGCGAGTAGCTGTCCCTTTCCACCAAAAGGACCTGCCTATGGGTACCACACAGGCGATACTGCGGACGGCGCATCTCGATCCAGAGAGGATGTTGGAGCTCTTGTATGTCTGAGTTCAGGCTGGTAACCGACATGAAGCCGACGGGCGATCAGCCCCATGCGATACGCGAACTGGTGGAGGGCATAAAGAAAGGCGACAGACATCAGACCCTTTTAGGCGTAACCGGGTCGGGCAAGACCTTCGTGATGGCCAACGTGATTCAAAAGGTGCAGCGCCCAACACTGGTGATGAGCCCGAATAAGACCCTTGCAGCTCAGCTTTACGGCGAGTACCGCCAGTTCTTTCCTCACAACGCGGTCGAATACTTCATCTCTTACTACGACTACTACCAGCCCGAGGCCTACGTGCCCGAGTATGATTTGTATATTGAGAAGGAAGCCGACATCAACGAGGAGATCGAGCGGCTGAGACTCCGAGCGACCGCGTCACTTCTCTCCCGCCGCGACGTAATAATCGTAGCCTCCGTATCATGCATCTACAACATAGGCGAACCTCGTGAGTTCGCGGACCGGGTTAAGCTGGTAAAGGTGGGCGATGCGCTGGACAGAGATGACCTTCTGGCTAATCTTGTTCGTGAGCAGTACTCGCGCAACGACTACGAGCTTAAGCGCTCTTCTTTTAGGGTAAGGGGTGACGTGGTTGAGATATGGCCCGCCCATGAGGATGTAGCCTTAAGAATCGAGTTCTTCGGCGATGAGATAGATTCCATCAAGCGCTTCAACTCGGTCTCCGGCAAGGTGATAGATGAGCCGGAAAGTGTCATGATCTTCCCTGCGCGACACTTCATGGTCTCCGAGATTACACTTCAAGAGGCCTTAAAGGCGATCCACGAGGAGATGGTGGAACGGGTGGCAGAGTTG
>Ga0307429_1001702_pt1 | contig 9969 bp, 7 predicted proteins | sample SalMarWE160230MG_FD_202151 | JGI IMG/M metagenome (GOLD analysis project Ga0307429, IMG submission 202151) | Salt marsh sediment microbial communities from the Plum Island Ecosystem LTER, Massachusetts, United States - WE1603-230 | ecosystem: Environmental > Aquatic > Marine > Intertidal zone >...
CCGCACAGCGACTTCGGTTTTACCATAGCCCACATCGCCGCAGATAAGTCGATCCATTGGCTTGCCTTCTTCCATATCTTCCTTGACTGCCATAATTGCCTCAAGCTGGTCAGATGTCTCCATGTAAGGGAAAGACGCTTCCAGCTCTTGTTGCCATAATGTATCCTCGGAAAAGGCAAAACCGGGGCTTACTTCTCTCCGGGCGTAAAGGACAAGCAGTTCCTGTGCAATATCAGCCACCGATTGCTTAACTCGGTTTTTAGTTGTTTCCCAAGCTGAGGTTCCCAGTCGACTCAAGGTCGGTGCCGGGACACCACCGACATACCGACTGACCCTCTCTATATGCTCAGTAGGTACGTAAAGCCGGTCATTACCGGCATATTCTAGAATAAGATATTCTCGTTCAATACCATTGTCAGACATCTTAATCAGCCCAGCAAATCTGGCAACACCGTGGTCAACATGGACCACGTAGTCGCCTGGCATCAATTGAGGAAATAGCCACCGCCGACGCAGTGGCATCTTTTTCCCCTGACGCGCTTGTTTCACAAAGCCGAATAGCTCAGCGTCGGTAAGCAAGGTCAATATATCTTCAACCATCCACCCACCAGCTAATGAACCCTGAATCAAAGTGATTGAACCTGAGGGTGGCACTTCATCTATTCGTGAAACCGGAGAAACATATATGCCCTGTTGTTGTAGAAGTTCAGCTAAACGGTTTGCCTGATGACTAACTGCAACCACACGCTGTCTTTGTTCAATCATCTGCTTAGCATCATCGAGGAACATTTCCAACTTACCGCCGTAGCTTTGAGGCAGATCAAAAGGCAAAGATTGCTCACTACCGACACCCCAGGAGCTCAGCACCAGGCGATTCTTCGCCTTCAGTCTCGGCTCCAGTTCATCCCAACCCAAATAACCAGAATTGGAAAGGCCGCCTTCCTGGTCTGCTCCGCCCTGTGTCTGCTCCGAAACCTGGTCATACACTTTCTGAACAGCATTCTCGATTTCCCGCAGAGGATCAATCACGAGCAAAGTGTTATCCGGAACATAGTCAAGGATGTTCGCCATGCTTGCCTCAGGCGCAGGAATCTCCCTGGCTGGAATGATAGTTATCGAATTCAGGAATTGCGTCGACCGCTGGTCTACCGGGTCGAAAAGCCTCATGCTCTCCACTTCATTTCCGAAGAACTCTATTCTCATCGGTAAGTCGCTGTCAGGAGGGAAGATATCAAGGATGCCGCCTCGATGGCTCACCGTGCCGGGCAACTCAACCATGTTCTCCATTTCATAGCCCATGCTTTGCCATCTATGTAAAAGCTCTAGGGGGTCTGCAGTCATGCCCCGGTTTAACACATGGCATGCAGAAGCGAAATCCTCTTTAGAAGTAGTCCTGCTCATTACCGCTGGTAACGAAGCTACTATCAACGGATGCTCATCACTACCCCGCGCAAGTGCTAACGCCGATAATGTTTGCAACCTTTGAGCCATTGTATTGCTGTAATAGGAAGCATCAGGCTCAGGAAAGTAGCGTAGATTAGCTGACTGGGAACACCAAACTTGAAGTTGCTCATACAATTTCCTGGTATCTCCAGGCTGGACAGTTATCACCATTATTGGCAAGCCAAGCTCGTCGTGAAGAGCAGCTATAAGATAAGGCTTAGCGGCATCAAGCACCACCGCCTCGCCTTCCCGTTGAACACTTATTTGCCTCACCAGCTCCCTATAGGAAGGCAGTGCTTCCACTAACGGTAGTAAACATGAAAGATTCATCTTCCATAGTATAGTAGTATAATAATATTTTTTCAGTTGTTGAGCTTCTTCAGCATTGCTATAATCTGACTAATGTCATACCACCGCATAGTGGCTAAATTTGGCACACGGCTTCTTACCTCCGGCACAGAGCATCTTGATGCACAAGTTATGTCAAGTTTGGTAGACCAAATAGCGGAGCTCCACCGTCAGGGAAAGGAAATAATAATAGTTTCCTCAGGAGCCATAGCTGCAGGAAGGGAGAAACTAGCGGGAATCTCAGAACGCAAGAATACGCAGTTTAAACAGGTTCTAGCTTCAATCGGACAAAGCTACCTTATGTCTGCTTATGAACAGCTTTTTGACAAGTATGATATACCTGTAGCCCAGGCGCTGCTTACCAAAGCAGATATGTCCGACCGCGCTGGCTACCTTAATGCCCGCAATACGCTGCTGGCACTGATGGAACTGGGAGTAATTTGCGTCGTCAATGAGAACGATGTTATTGCCCTGGACGAGATTGAAGAGCTCAAATTCGGGGATAATGATAATCTTTCCGCCATGGTCGCCAATCTGGTTGATGCCGACCTTCTGGTACTGCTCACCGACATCGAAGGGTTATATACTGACGACCCGAAATATAATCCCGAGGCTCAACTCATCCGCCAGGTGGATAAGATTGATTCCAAAACCGAGCACCTTGCCAGCAAAACAGCCAACCGCCAGGGAACCGGTGGAATGGTAACCAAGATCGAGGCTGCCAGGCTTGCCACCTCATCAGGAGTAAGCGTCATCATTGCCGATGGACGGCAGCCTCAGGCAGTGATAAGAATTAGCAATGGAGAAGATGTGGGCACATTTTTCCCTCCACAAACCAGCAAAATGGAGAGCAGGAAAAGATGGTTGCTTAGCGGGCTGGCTTCCAAGGGTAAAGTAGCAGTGGACAAAGGCGCTGAAACAGCCATCAAAGAGCAGAATAAGAGCCTGCTGCCCGCTGGCATCCGGGAAGTAACAGGCGATTTCCAGCGTGGCGATATTCTGGATGTCCTCGATGAGCAAGGAAACCAAATCGGCTGTGGTGTCTCCAATTACGGCTATGCCGATATAGCTATCATTAAAGGTGCCCACTCTGACCAGATATTAACCCTCCTCGGGCATAGCTACGGCGATGAAATAATTCACAGGAATAATATGGTAGTATTGTAGAGGCAGTAAAAGGAGGTAACTCTAAATGGGTAATTGGATTATAAGATGGGCTTTTGATAAACCAACATACGCCCCTGGGAAGCAAGCCTTAGTAAATTTTTGGCTCGAAAATACAGGGGATACTCATCTTTACCTCTCAAACCTTGAACTAAATTTCGACTTCGGAACTTATAATCTTGAAACCATCAGCGGCGCAATTTCCCCAAGGGAAAGCAAATTTTTGGGAAATGTTAGCCTTTCGCTACCTACGAATATTATCGGCAGAATAATTCTTTCGCTTAGGTATTTAATACACGAATATATTAATGGTAACTGGGTTAATCTTGGTCTTCATCAATCAGATAGGCAATATTTCATAAGCATATACCCAACACCATTTTACAGAGTATTTGTATCAAGAGGGTTAACAGCAGAGGATAGAGCAATAGGAGACCCAATAGCAGAGATGATAAGGGAATGGGGTTTTGAAACTGTTACTGTAGGCATTGAGGTAATAGTTCCTGAGGAGCAAGTTCCTATGCAGGCAAGAGAGGAAATACGGCGAGCAGATGGAGCAATAGCTATCGCCACGCCGAGATTCAGAGACGCCGAGACAGGACTATGGAAGCTCTTTGAGTGGTGTCACGATGAAACAGGAATAGCTTTTGGCATCGACAAACCTCTCCTGATATTAAAAGACAGGAGAGTAGCTTTGGGTGGATTACCAGCTTACCTTGCTACGTACAATCAAGCCCTAAGTATAGAATTTGACCCATATAATCCAGAGGACGTTAGGACGGGGCTTCCCACAGTAATGCCTGGATTCAGGGAATGGATTAAAACGGAGAGAAGACAAAATTTTCTTGAATCTTTGAAGAAAGTCGCAGTTGGAGGATTAGCAGTAGCAGGAACAATAGCAATCATGAGCGGTATTGTGGGTGCTCTTTCCGGGACATCTAAAAAGTGATTCTATTTTGAGGAACAAATATGGATACATTGAAAACTAATGTTTTGTATTACGGCGATAACTTAGAAATCTTACGCAAATATATTCCTGATAATTCCATTGACCTGGTATACCTGGACCCGCCATTCAACAGCAAGAAGGACTATAACATTCTGTTCAAGGAAAATGGCGGGGTTGAGTCTGAAGCCCAGATAAAAGCGTTCACGGATACCTGGCATTGGACTCAGACTGCCGAGAATACTTATTATGACATTGTCACCAACGGACCACTAAAAATAAGTCAGCTAATTGGCGCTTTGCATGATTCCATAGGTCAGAACGATGTCATGGCATATCTGGTGATGATGACCACCAGGTTAGTAGAGTTACACCGTGTCCTCAAGCCAACTGGCTCCCTTTATCTCCACTGTGACCCCACCGCCAGCCATTATTTGAAGCTGGTGCTCGACCAGATATTCGGACCAGCCAACTTCAGGAATGAGATTGTGTGGAAACGCTTCACCTTCCATGCAGACGCAAAGCGATTTGGCAGGGTTTCAGATAGGCTACTCTTCTACAGGAAAGGCGCAGACTACATCTTCAATAGATTAAATGCATCATTCTCAGATGAATACATTACTAGCAAGTTCACCCACTTCGATTCTGATGGAAGGCAATTTCGTCTTGATAACCTAAACCCCCCAGGGGGACGAGGGCCGATTTACGAATTCCACGGCGTTACCAAACCGTGGAGGTTTACGAAGGACAAAATGCTAAAACTAGAAGCAGAGGGAAGAATATATACCGGTAGTAAAGTTGCACAACTGAAGCGATATTTGGACGAACTTCCGGGCCAAGCTGTTCACGAATTATGGACTGATATAGCACCGATTAACCCGCAGGCCAAAGAAAGGCTCGGCTACGAAACCCAGAAACCCCTTGCCCTGCTTGAACGCATTATTAGAGCAAGCTCCAATGAAGGCGATGTAGTTCTCGACCCCTTTTGTGGCTGTGGCACAGCACTTGTTGCTGCTCAAAAACTGAATAGACGCTGGATAGGCATTGACATTACTCATTTAGCTATTACCCTGATGCGCAATCGTCTCCGTGATAGCTTCCCCGGCATTCAATTCGAGGTTATTGGTGAGCCGGCAGATTTGGCTTCAGCCAATGCTCTAGCGAGACAAGACCGCTACCAGTTCCAATGGTGGGCACTTGGCTTGATTAAAGCCAGACCATTGGGAGAGAAGAAGAAAGGTGCCGACAAAGGAGTTGATGGCATTATCCAGTTCATAGATGACCCCAGTGGCAAGGCAAAGCGGGCAGTGGTTCAGGTGAAGAGCGGGCATGTAGGTGTTAATGCCATTAGAGAATTGAAGGCAGTGGCTGCCCATGATGCTCTAGGCATCTTTATTACCCTGGAACCACCAACGGGGCCGATGCAGACTGAAGCGGTAAGTGCTGGATTTTACCACTCCCCGGGCTGGAATAAAGATTATCCTAAAATGCAGACATTGACCATAGAAGAGCTATTACATGGCAAGACTATTGATATGCCACCACAAACACAAACCAGTGTAACCTTTGCTAAAGCACCCAAGGTTTCTCAAAAGGAAGGAGTACAGCCAGCGATGGGCAAACTAAAATTCAATATGGGAGACATAGTAATAGGGAATGACAAAAAGGCCTCGTTTAGAGACCGTAAGGGGACAGTTATTGGCTATGAGCCTCGCACACATGAGTATCTTGTCCGTTTTGACGATGGAAGAAACGAGTATGTAAATCCCAGTTGGTTAAATCATGGAGTTTAAGAGGGACTTCGTCCTTCTTTCAAAAACTTTCCCCTTCCCCTTAACGGAGGGGAAGGGGACAAAGGGGATGGGGTCACATATAAAAGGAGAAAGTTATGAAATCAGCCATAAAAGAGCTGGAACAAAAAGCAAAGGCGGCTAAGGCAGCTTCAAAGAAGCTTGCCTTCCTTTCTACAGAAATAAAGAATAAGGCTTTGCTCAATATCAAGAAAATCTACGCAAAAATACAGCGAAAGGAGGTGAGCTGGATGGCTCGACAAGGAAATTTAAAGGTGTCCTACAATCTCGCTTTAGAAGGCAGGGAAAAACCTTCCGGTGCAAGCGAGGATACAAAGGAAAGCGCAGGCAGCGGATGATATGGCAGTAGCCAAAAAAGAGAAAATAAATTCCAGATCACCAGATCATAGGAGATAGATTCTTGAGACAACTTCTTAGAATTTATGCGTCATATGGAGGGTCACTCGGAAGGGATGCCCAGTATAGGAATCAATTAGAAAGGAGGTAGCACTATGGTTGAAATTATTCTCGATTCTTTTAGGGATTTCTGGGCAGTGCTCTGGACATACCTGCCCCAAGTGGTGGGTGCACTCGTCTTGTTGCTGGTCGCCTGGATCTTGGCCAAAGTGCTAAGATCCGTTGTCCGAAAGGCACTGCGGGCTGCCAAAGTCGATGAGCGCTTAGCCAAGTTGCGCGGTGTCGAAGAAGAGGGTCGGTTTCCCGTGGCTCAAGGAGCCGGTACAGTTACGTACTGGCTGGTCTGGCTGCTCTTTATCCCAGCTGTGTTGGGTGCCCTAGGCCTAGAAGGATTGTTGGTGCCGGTCATGGACATGATTGACAAGATCCTTGTGGCGATCCCTTACATCGTTGCCGGCATCCTGCTATTAGTCATCGCTTACTTATTAGGTCGCTTGCTGGGCAACTTGGTGACTAGCTTTCTGACACGTGTTGGTTTCAATACGGTCCTGGTCAAGCTAGGTATAACCAAAAAGCCTGCTGAGGGGGAGTGGACACCGTCAAAAATCGCTGGATGGACTGTTCTGGTGGTGATCATGCTCTTCGCTGGGATGATGGCAGCGGATCTGCTGAACTTCCCTGTCCTAAACGAAGCTATAGCTACGGTCACGGCCGTTCTCGGTCGCGTGGTCTTGGGGTTGGTCATCCTAGGCATCGGCATCTTCTTGGCGAATCTGGCCTCCAAGGCTTTGCAAGCCAGCGGGCAGCCCCAAGCTAAGACGTTGGCCTTTCTTGCGCAGGTCGCTATCATAGTGTTCGTTGGTGCCATAGCCTTGCATCAAATGGGTTTTGCTAATGAAATCGTTACGCTAGGCTTCGGTATGCTGATGGGCGCTATCGCTGTGGCAGTGGCCATCGCCTTCGGTCTGGGAGGGCGTGAAGTCGCTCGCGTTCAGTTAGAGCGTTGGGTGCAGTCACTAAGGTCTGAAGAGCCCAAAAAGTAAGGCGGGTCTTAAAGATTATGAAGCATCCCTTCCAAAGTGACCGCTATATGACAGATGAGTTCTAAATACTTATGACACCAGGAGCACCTAGTCGACTCTTCCCTATGGTGAACATCTTAGTCCCGCTTCTCCGTCACGCACAGTGAAAAGCGGTTGCACCACCAACAGCGAGCCTAGTAGCGCCTTGGCCTTCGCAATACGCCCACTGAAAGCGTTTAGAGAGACTGGTAGGGAAAGATACATCCAGCTTCCTAAGCCAGGAGTAAATCCCCGAGGTGTAGAAATCACTAAAGAGGCATTAGTTGCGGATGAGGACTCCAAAGCTATTGACATGTATTGCCAAAGAACAAAAATAGAGTATAATCCATACAAGAAGTGGGTTAGTTACTGGAGGGAGAGATGAAAAGGAGCATCAGTTTATAGTTAAAGAGAGCAGAGCGGATATAGGCATAGCGGGAAGCACAGTTCGAATCCGGAAAGCAAACTTCATAAGCTTGGGAAATCCTACATGGATGTGATCATCCCGACACACCGCTAAGGTAAATGATAGTATCCTAAAAGGAGACCGGTTATGCAATCAGCCATAAGAGAGCTGGAAGAAAAGGGGAGAGCTGCCAAAGCAGCTTCCCGGAACCTAGCTTTTCTTTCTACAGAAATAAAGAATAAGGCTTTGCTCAATATCGCCGAAGCCTTGGTTAACAAACAAGACGAAATCCTGGCTGCCAATAAAGTTGACTATGCCCAAGCTAAAGCCTCAGGAATGAATGAAGCCATGCTTGATAGGCTTATGCTGTCGGCATCCCGCCTCGAGGCGATGTCACAGGATGTGAAGACGGTAGCTGCCCTGCCCGACCCTGTGGGCGAGATATTTGAAATGAGAACCCTGGCAAATGGCTTACAAATAGGCAAGAAAAGGGTCCCCCTCGGAGTAATCGGTGCCATATATGAGAGTCGTCCCAATGTAACTATAGACATATCCAGCTTGTGCCTTAAAGCGGGCAACGCCGTTATTCTTCGTGGTGGAAAGGAAGCTATAAATTCCAACATGGCACTTGCCGGAGTAGCCCAGCAATCCTGCTTGGAAGCTGGAATGCCCGATGGCGCAATTCAACTCATTGAATCCACAGAACGAGCTGTGGTTAACCACATGCTTAAAATGAAAGGAATAATTGACCTGATAATCCCTCGTGGCGGTGCTGGTTTAATAAAGCTCATCTCAGAAAACGCCACTATGGCCGTGGTTACCGGCGGCGTAGGCGTTTGCCACACCTATGTGGATAAAAGCGCTGACCTCGATAAAGCCACAGCTATTGCCTATAATGCCAAGGTGCAACGCCCAACAGTGTGCAATGCCCTAGATTGCCTCCTGGTCCACAATCAGATTGCCAGAGATTACCTGCCTTCAATCGCAACGGAATGGGGAAAGGCTAATGTGGAAATGCACTGTGATGAACGAGCCATGGCTATGTTAAATTCTATCCCCTCCCCCAAGTTAGTCCCGGCAACAGAGGAGGACTGGGGGAAAGAGTTCCTATCCCTAACTGCAGCTATTAAAGTCGTCGATTCCTTAGATGCAGCTCTGGAGCATATTGCCAAATATGGCTCAGGACATTCCGAAGCTATTGTAACCGAAGATTACTCAGCTGCAATGAGATTTATCAACGAAGTGGATGCTGCTTGTGTCTATGCCAATGCCAGCACCCGCTTCACCGATGGTAGTCAATTCGGATTGGGCGCCGAGATAGGCATAAGCACTCAAAAATTCCATGCCCGCGGACCGATGGCTCTAAAGGAAGTAACCAGCTATAAATGGATTATTTTCGGCAGCGGGCAAGTCCGCCCTTAAGATAAAGTCCTTACTGCTTCCCTCTGGCTTTTGAACAACCTTGTTATTCCTTGCTGGGCTAATAGGAGCAGTGAATCGATAGCTTCTCTAGAGAAAGGCTTACCTTCGGCAGTCCCCTGGACTTCCACAAACTCGTTCTTATCAGTCATAACTACATTGAAATCAACATCAGCACGGTAATCTTCCTCGTAGCAAAGGTCAAGCAGCATATCTCCACCAACGATCCCCACGCTAATGCCGGCTGCCATCTTACTGAGCGGCATAAAGGGCAACACACCTTGTTTTCTCAAATTATGGAAAGCTTGATACAGGGCAACATATCCACCGGTGACCGCAGCGGTTCTGGTGCCGCCGTCTGCTTGCAATACATCGCAGTCCACAATGAAAGTTCGCTCCCCAAGGACAGTCATATTAGTTATCGCCCTCAAACTACGACCAACAAGACGCTGGATTTCCTGGCTTCTTCCCCCCATCCTATCTCGCGACATGCGGGTAAGCGTTGCGCGGGGCAACATAGCATATTCCGCAGTCACCCAGCCTTGCCCGCTACCCTTCAGGAAATTAGGAACCCTCTCCTCCGTACTTACGGAGCATAACACTCTCGTCTGCCCCACCTCTATTAACGCTGAGCCTTCGGCAAAAGATTGATAACCCAAGGTTATCCGCGCCGGGCGGATTTCATCACTTGCCCGCTTGTCTATCCTTGCCATTTCAGTCATCAAGTATAGCACTGCTCACCGACATCACCAAAATCGGGATTGAGCCGTTAAGAATGTCTATTTTGCCTTAGCGAAGGGTGAGATTGATTCCTCGTCCTTCCTTAATTCAATGATACGGTCACGAAGCAGAGCAGCCTTCTCAAATTCCAGATTCTTTGCTGCTGCTTTCATCTGAGATTCCAGCTGTTTGATGAGGCGATGCATCTCTTCCATAGAAATAGGGCTAGCTATGTAAGGAGCACGAGTTTCCGCT
>Ga0307429_1001705_pt1 | contig 9934 bp, 8 predicted proteins | sample SalMarWE160230MG_FD_202151 | JGI IMG/M metagenome (GOLD analysis project Ga0307429, IMG submission 202151) | Salt marsh sediment microbial communities from the Plum Island Ecosystem LTER, Massachusetts, United States - WE1603-230 | ecosystem: Environmental > Aquatic > Marine > Intertidal zone >...
GGAGACGATGAGGGAAATGATGAAAGAGGATGAACTTTGGCCTCCCAAGTGGCCAGTATGGGCTTATCATGATTTTCAATATGACCCTACTTTTAATGTTGCCCAAATAGATATGGGTAACTCTCTTGAAGAATTTATAGAGAACAGTCAGAACTATCAAGCAAAATTGTTAAAATATGCCATAGAAAATTATCGAAAGAATAAATATTCTAAAGTGACCGGAATATTTCAATTTATGTTCGTAGATAATTGGAATGCCATAACCTGGAGTGTGGTGGATTATTTCCGAAGACCAAAAAAAGGTTATGATGTTTTGAAAACTGTTTACCAACCTGTATTAATCGGAATGGATTTTGAAAGGGAAAAAATAAGTTTGAATGAAATTATTAGCTTTTCTAATATCTGGATAATTAATGATACACTGGATAAATACGAAAGTACATATGCTGAGATATGCTTGTTTAAAGATAAAAATAAAGAGATAGTAATAGAGAAGAAGATAGAGATAGGTTGCATACCATCCGATAGCGTAAAGCATTTTTCTAATCCTTCCTTATTAGAGGGGCTTAGGAATTTAAATTTAAAAGAAAAGGGTAAATATGCCATTAAGATAGAATTAATAGTCAATGCAGGTAAGGTTATCTCAAAAAATTCTTATAAAATAGAAGTGGTATAGGTTTATTGTGGATTTTTTCAAAATAACAAACTAAATTAAGATAGAAAAGAATATTTTAGTGGAATAAGATTATATCAAATAGGGGCGTATTGTATACGCCCCTATTAGTTTTTAATAATATTTTTTGAATATCCGAGTAAAAGATTTTGGTTTTATAAACGAAAAGTATTATAATTATACAAAACAGTTCTTTTTTCTCTAAAAAGAGAGAATAGAAAATAAGATATGAAAATTGTAAATAAAAGGAGAAAAGCTAAGATGAAAAAAGATAAAGAAACTTTAGAAAGTTCCGAAGCACAGGATGAATTAAAAGAACTGGATAATCTGGAAGATTCATTAGAAGACGAAGATTTGAAAAAATTAGATAAAGAGTCAATCTAAATGAGGTAGGACAGGCGTCTCGCCTGTCTATGATTTAATTTAAAGGATTCGTTGTTAAAAAATTAAAGGAGGGCATAGTATGATATTAGAGGCAATTAAAAAAAGACAGAGTGTGCGCAGTTATCAGGACAGAGAAATTTCCGAAGGAATACTTCAACAAATTTTAGAATCAGGAAGATTAGCGCCTTCGGCTAAAAATGGACAACCATGGAAGTTTATAGTAGTAAGAGATGAAGGTTTAAGGAAAAAATTAGTTCCTGCTTGCAAAAACCAGGAATTTGTAGGAGAAGCTTCAGTAGTAATTGTAGGTTGCGCTACAAATTCTAATTATAAAATGGGTAATGGTGAATTTAGTTATCCTATTGATTTAGCTATTGCCCTGGACCATATGAGTTTACAGGCAGCCTCTTTAGGATTAGGTACTTGTTGGATAGGGGCATTTTATCAAGATCAAGTTAAAAAAGTTTTAGATATACCAGAAGAAGTGCGAGTTGTAGCCTTGATGCCAGTAGGATATTCTAAAGAATTAGGTTTAGAAAGAGGGAGAAAACCTTTATCAGAAATTGTTTGCTATGATAAGTATGCTTTATAAACTTTGTCAGGGGACGGTTTTTGGCAAACTTTTTTTAAGGATACCAAAGGAGTAACCATGAAAAGAGCAGACACAAGGTCTGCCCCTACATAATTTTATTTTTTTATTGAAATAAAAGATTTAACCCTACTTCTTCATTGAATACTCTTTCTATTTCTCCCTCTATTTCTTCAACAATAATTTCTCCTGTACCACTAATTATAGCAGAGCTTAGATGTCCCCCAAAGGCTTGTTGATTCTCATCAGCTAAAGTAATGTGTAAGTGAAGGTAAACTTCTTTATTCATAGTAGAAATATTTCCAGATAAATTAGTAATTTCGTAGTCTCCAATTAATTTTTGAGAATGATACTCTTTGGCTTTGGTGTCGAAAAGTCCAATAGTTACTTTATCTGCAGCACCAATTCCACTAATTGAACCTAATTTTATTTTATTATCTTCACATATATTTTTTATGGTTTGGATAACTTCTTCTCCTTTATCGATTCTTACTATCCATTTGTTTCCAAATTTTTTAAATTTCATATTTTATCCTCCTAATTTTTTATTAATTTATTTGTATTACCAATTTACCAATTGACCAATTGAGTTACTTAGTATAAAACGGTTTTATAGTTTTTAGTCCACTATAAAGGCTTTTTTAAACTTGTAACTTGTAACTTGCAACCCGTATATTAATTGGCCAACCGGCAGACTGGGTGACTAATATTCTGTCCATTATTTTCTTCACGCGATACTCGATACTTTTTCTTTTACAGCAATTGATACGGTGACTCCATTTTTTTACTTTTAATTAAAATATTTTTGGGAATTCCAAATTTAATCAATTGATCATAAAGGGCTTCAACGAAGAATTTTTCGGTATCAAAATGTTCAACGTCCATGACGTTTAGTCCTAATTCTTTAGCTCGAAGGGCAGTATGATAAGTGATGTCTCCGGTTATGTATAAGTCGGCATCTTTATTATTAGCTTGTTCTAAAAGAGAATCTCCTCCTCCCGTGCAAAGGGCTACTCTTTTTATCTTTTGCTCATTTGATTTAATAAGTCTGATATAGCGAGCTTGAAGTCTATTTTTTACCTCCAGGGAGAATTTAGAAATTTCTGCTTCCTTCCCTATCTCTCCGAATATACCTATCCCATATGATGGCTTTGTTTTAAGCTCATATACATCATAAGCTGGTTCTTCATAGGGATGCACACTTTTCATCGCCTGTACAACTGAATCTAAATCTCTTTCTGCTACCACAGTTTCAATTTTTATCTCCTGAACCTCTTCTCTTTTTCCTATTTTCCCGATGAAAGGATTAGTTCCTTCCATAGGTTTAAAAGTTCCTTTTCCGTCAATATTAAAAGATGTTTCAGTGTATCTGCCGATTTTCCCCGCTCCTGCCTTAAAGATTGCCTGGCTAACTTTATCAGCATATTGTGTAGGCACATAGACTGCAAATTTAAATATTTTTTCTGAACTGCTCTGTAGAGGAACAATTTTCTTTATTCCTAATAAATTGCCTACATAATCATTTAATCCCTTTTCGGCTAAGTCAAAATTGGTATGAAAGGCTACAAGATTTATTTTATGAGTAATAGCCTGATAAAGGAGAGGATTTTTCTGCTTGGTAATCTGCTTTAAGGGAGAAAAGAGAAGGGGATGATGGGCAATAATTAAATTTGCCTTATTTTCTAAAGCCTCATCCAAGATATCTTGAGTGACATCTAAGGATAGCAAAATTTTTGTTACAGGGGCATCAAGGTCGGCAAATTGAATACCGCTGTTATCAAAACTTTCCTGTAAGGAAAAAGGGGCAATTTTATCTAAATTATTTAGGAGATTTTTTACCTTCATTTTTTCACCTTCTCTCGTTAGTGTAAATTTATTTCTATCTTTTCTTTCTCTTTCTTAACTCGATACCCGATACTCGATACTATATACTTGATACCATATTCTCTCGGCTTATTAGGTTAATTGATTAAAATTATGTTATTATTATAATATATTTTTAGAAATTTAAAAGTAAAATGATAAATAAATACTAAAATTGCTTAATTAAGAGGAGACAAAAGGTGAAGAAACCGGAGTTATTGGCCCCGGCTGGTAATTTAGAAAAACTAAAGATGGCGATTATTTATGGGGCTGATGCAGTATATTTGGGCGGCGAGAATTTTGGATTAAGGGCAGGAGCAAAAAATTTTACTCTGGAGCAATTAGCTGAAGGAATAAAGTTTGCACATGATAGAGGGAAGAGGGTTTATCTGACTCTTAATATAATACCTCACAATGAAGACCTGGTAGGATTACCCGAATATGTAGTTAAATTAAAGGAGCTGAATTTAGACGCAGTAATAATTTCAGATCCGGGAGTACTTAAAATAGTTAAGAATATTATCCCGGAGATGGAAGTTCATTTAAGTACCCAGGCAAGTACTACTAATTATGCAGCGGTGAATTTTTGGTATGAACAGGGGATTAGAAGAATAATTCTGGCTCGAGAATTATCCCTGGAAGAGATAAAGGAAATAGTGAAAAAATCTCCTCTCGATATGAAAATTGAAACATTCGTGCACGGAGCTATGTGCATCTCCTATTCAGGCAGATGCCTGCTAAGTAATTATATGGTAGGTCGAGATGCCAATAGGGGAGATTGTGCTCAATCTTGCAGATGGAGATATTATCTTATGGAAGAGACAAGACCGGGGGAATATTTTCCGGTATTTGAGGATGAAAGAGGAACTTATATTTTTAATTCCAAAGACTTATGTATGATAGAGTATCTGCCTTTATTGATAGAAGCAGGAATTTCCGTTTTTAAGATTGAAGGGAGAATGAAGAGTTCGTATTATGTGGCTACCGTGGTTAAGGCTTATCGGCATCTTATTGATAGTTATTTTTCAAAACCTAAGGAATATTTTGGTGTTGAAAAATGGTTAGATGAGATAAAAAAAGTAAGTTATAGATATTTTACTACCGGATTTTACTTTGCTAAACCAGGCGGCGAGGAACAAAGGTATGATAGTAGTGCTTATATTAAGACTTACAATTTTGCCGGATTGATACTTGATTATTACGCAAGCAATCAGATGGCAATTATAGAACAGAAAAACAGGATATTTGCAGGAGATGAGATTGAAATATTTGGTCCGGATGGCGATTTTTTCACCCAGAAAATCGAGAAAATGTGGAATGAGGATGGGGAAGAGATAGAAGTTGCTCCCCACGCTAAGCAAATTATCAGAATAAAAATGTCTAAACCGGTAAAACCTTGGTATATAATAAGAAAATTTAATGAAACTTAAAAATTGACTCGATACTCAAATTGAGCCTTAAGTGGTAATATAATTTTGGCTACTCCCATGTCATTCCCGCTTCACTTATGTCATTCCCTCGAAACATGTCCTCGATCTGATCGGGGAGCGGGAATCTATCTTTGTTAATTGTTGTGCTTATAAATTCTGTGTAAAGTGCGGAATGACAAAAGTAAAAATAATTTTAAAGTTCAGCCATAGCTCTTTTAAGAGTTTTTATATCTTTCCAGGTTAAATCTTTAGGGCTGCCCGGGAAAGTTGCTTCGTTTCTTAATAGGTAACTGGGATGAAACATAGGAAATATTTTTATTTCACCCAACCAATCAAACCACTGGCCTCGAATTTTAGTAATTCCCTGAGTAGTTTCTAAAAGATATTGAGTGGGGACATTACCCAGGGTAACAATAATTTTAGGATTGATTAAAGCAATCTGGGTTTCTAAATAAGGGAGACACGTTTCTATCTCACTTTTGGAAGGGTTGCGATTAGCCGGCGGCCGGCATTTTAACATATTAGTTATAAATATATCTTCTCTTTTTATATCAACTGATTGCAGGATTTTAGTCAAAAGTTGGCCTGCTTTACCTACAAAGGGTATACCTTTAAGGTCTTCCTCTTCTCCCGGTGCCTCTCCGATAAACATTACTTTAGATTTTGCATTTCCCTCTCCGGGAACAACCTTGGTGCGAGAAAGATACAAAGGACATTTTTTGCAATTTCTACATTCTTTTGCCACTTCTTCTATAGTAAGTGGATTAAGATTTTTAGGCATCAATTTTACTCCCTTTTATTTTAATTGTTGAAGTAAACATTAATGAAAAGAACTACTAAAAATTATTTTAGATAATTAAGTATCTTTAAATTTTTATAATTTTACCATTTTTTTATACTTTTTAGCAAGTAATTAAGAGGAAGGTTAGAGGAAATCCCCGAGCTGAACAAACCCCATCTCTCTCGACAACCGACAACTTTTATCCCCAAAAAGGCAGGATTTCCCCAACTTTTTAATAATAAATGGGGATACGTGTATTTTCTATATACAGAATTAGAGGATTATCAGTTTTTATAGGAAAAAATGGTAAGGTTCCAAAACGCTGTAAATATAATGGTTTCAGCGTTTTTTTATTATATAGGATATTGATAGTGGTTCTAAAATAGGGAGAAAATGAGGAAAAAAGGGCTAAAAGATGTATTTTTAGCAGCCTAAAAGCCTTGCAAAATAAGGTTTTCAGAGTTTTTTGTCGTAGCTGCGTTTTTTGAGGAGGCCTAAGGTGATTTTCATATTTTTTAAAATAAGCGCTTAAAAGGGCTTAAAATGGCTTATTTTGGATGTAGTTGAAAAGCCTATTTTATAAGGGGTTGAGTGAGATTTTGATTAAATTTGAGAATAGTATAAAAAAAAGAGGAATTTTAAGAGTTTTGTAGAATATATATAGTAAACAGTATTATAATTAAGAAAATAATTTACAATTGTAAAGGCTACATATAGAAGAAAAAAGTAATAGGTTTTTATTAAAATTAAGGGGAGTGGGTGAATTGAAAAATTTAGAACTATCCCGAATATTCGAGCAGATTGCCAGGATGTTAAAGATTAAAGGAGAAAACCCTTTCAAGATTAGAGCTTATGAAAAGATTACTTTGGTTTTAGAGAATTTACCCATTGATATAGAAAAAATTTACCACCAGGGAGGATTGAACAATATCCCGGGAGTTGGTGAGGGTATTGCCAAAAAAATTGAGGAATTTCTGACAACCGGTAAGCTTGAATATTACGAAAAATTAAAAGAGACAATACCTGACGGAGTGGTAAAACTCATAGATATTCTTGAAGTGGGGCCTAAGACAGCCAAGCTTCTATATGAAGAGTTAGGTGTAGACAATATAGAGAAGTTAGAAAAAGCAATTAGGCAGCATCAGATTAAAGACTTACCAGGGATGGGCGAGAAATCGGAAACTAATATTTTAAGAGGAATAGGATTATATAAAAGGCGAAAAGAAAGAGTTCTTTTAGGTACTGCTTTGCCTTTAGCAGAAGAGATTGTGGAGAATTTGCGTCAGTTAAAAGAGACGGATAAAATAAATTTTGCCGGTAGTTTAAGACGTAAAAAAGAGACTATCGGAGATATTGATATACTGGTCACTTCCCAGAAACCTGAAAAAATAATGAAAACATTTACCTCTTTACCTCACGTTAGAGAAATTTTAGCTGAAGGGCCTACCAAATCAAGCGTTATTACTAAGGATGATATTCATATTGATGTAAGAGTAGTAGAGCCAATAAGTTTTGGAGCAGCACTGCAATATTTTACCGGTTCCAAAGCCCATAATATTAAATTAAGAGAATTGGCTATAAAGATGGGTTTGAAGATAAATGAATACGGAGTGTTTGATTCTAAAAATGGCCAGAGAATAGCTGGGAAAAAAGAAGAGGAAGTATATCGAATTTTAGATTTACCTTTTATTCCTCCAGAATTAAGAGAAGACAGGGGAGAGATTAAGGCGGCACAAGAAAATAGATTGCCTGAACTAATAAAGTATTCTCAAATTAGAGGAGATTTGCATCTTCACACTAAGTGGAGTGATGGAGCACATACCATTAAACAGATGGCAGAAGCAGCCAAGAAGAGGGGTTATAAATATATCGCCATTACTGACCATTCACAATCACTTAAATTTGCCGGTGGGTTAACCGAAGAAAGATTAAAAGAACAGGTAGAATTAATCAAAAGGTTAAATCAAGAATTGAAAGATTTTACTATTTTAAGTGGGATTGAAGTAGATATAAAATCAGATGGTAGTTTAGATTTTTCTGATGAAATATTGGGCAAATTAGATGTGGTGATTGCAGCAATTCATTCTGGTTTCAAACAGGAGAGCAAAATTATCACGGAAAGACTTGTTGGGGCTATGCAAAACAGATTTGTAAGCATTATCGCCCATCCTACCGGACGCTTAATCGGATACCGTGAATCATATCAAGTAGATATTGATAAGATAATGGGCATGGCTGCGAAGACGGGAACTATTTTAGAGATAAATGCCTATCCGGAAAGACTTGACTTAAATGATGTCCATTGCCGGATGGCTAAAGACAGGGGAGTGCAATTAGCCATTGAGACCGATGCCCATAGTATTGACGGATTAGAATTTATGAATTTAGGAGTAGATGTAGCCCGCCGAGGATGGTTGGAAGAAAAGGATATAATAAATACACTTCCTCTGGATAAATTATTAAAAAGATTGAAAAATAAAGGATAATTAATATTTTGTAAAGAAGAAAGAAGATTTAATGTTTAATTTTAACGATGTAAATGAAAAATTGAGTCAAGATAAAATTTCCAAAATAAAAGATGTTATTAGATGGCTTTTGGATTCTTACTATAAAGCAACTGGATTTAAGGTGATTTTTGTAGATAAAAAGGGTAAGATATTTTTATCTACAGCTTCTGATGGATTTCTTTGTAATTTTTGTAAATTAATTCAGAGCAGTTCAGAAGGAGAAAAAAGGTGTTTTAAGTCTTTTAGTAATGGCATGTTACAGAGTGCCGAATACGGATTTCCTTATATTTCTCGCTGTCATGCCGGTATTATTGAATGGGCTGCTCCTTTTTTGTTTGATGGTGAATTTTTAGGTTGCTTTATTTCTGGTGGAATTTTAATGAGAAAGCCAGATTCTTCTTTTTTAAAAGAGATAAAAAAAATAGATAAAACTTTAGGGTTAGAAGAGTCTCGGTTAGAAGAAATTCTGAAGAGGATTAAGATAGTTTCTGAGAAAAAAGTAAAAGCAGCTGCGGATATTTTAGGCATAATGGCTAATTGTTTGACAAAGATGGAATTGATAGATACTAAATTACGTCAGGAGAAATATATACAACAAGCAAAAATTTCTGAGGAGATTCAAAGGATAAAAAGAAAAGAATTAGAGTTGAGTGATAAAGAAGAGAAAGACGAAAATTCATTTATTTATGTTAGTTCACTTTACCCCTTGGAGACGGAGAGAGAATTACTGAGGAGAGTTAGATTGGGGGACAAAGAAGGTGCAAAAGAAGTATTAAATGAGATTTTAGGAAAAATATTGTTTAAAAATGCCGGTCAAATAGAATTAATTCGCGCTCGAATCCTGGAATTGGCAGTTGTGCTTTCTCGAGCTGCGGTGGAAGGTAGGGCAGAATTAGAAATGATTTTAGGATTAAATTTTGAATATATTCAAGAATTAGGAAAAATTAAGTCAATTGAAGAGTTGTGTATTTGGGTTGTAAAAGTTTTAGATAGATTTACTGAATCTGTTTACGAAAATAGAAATATTAAAAATGTAGATATTATTAGAAAAACAAGAGAATTTATTCGAGCAAATTATAAAAAGAAGATAAAATTAATAGATATAAGTAAAGCAATTTATTTAAGTCCTTATTATTTAAGTCATATTTTTAAAAAAGAAACCGGATCTACTCTATTGGAATATCTAACTAAAGTTCGCATTGAGGAAGCCAAATACTTATTAGAAAATACTCAATGGAATACCACTCAAATTGCTTTTAAAGTTGGTTATTCAGATCAAAGTTATTTTTGCAAAGTTTTTAAAAAATCAGAAAGTATATCGCCTTCTGATTATAGAAAAAGAATGAAAAGATAGCTAATTTATTTTGATATTATATTTAAATATAACTCTTATAAACCTCTTAGTTTTATATTGGCTACATATAAAAAATTATTTTATTCCTCAATTTTTTATCTTTCTTCGTACTTTTAATTTAAGCCTAAATAGTACTGGATGAATAATGTTTTATTAAAAAAGCAAGATATTACCTAACAATGCAATTATATCTATAGTATTAGTATTTTTTATTTTATAAAATAATATGATTATATCCCAAAAACTAACTATTTAATAAAATATTTAACTTAAGCAGCAAATTTAATTCTGTATGTCCTTTGAAAACTGAATAGCGATAATAAATGGTTAAATAAAAGGATAGAAAGCTCAGG
>Ga0307429_1001706_pt1 | contig 9930 bp, 9 predicted proteins | sample SalMarWE160230MG_FD_202151 | JGI IMG/M metagenome (GOLD analysis project Ga0307429, IMG submission 202151) | Salt marsh sediment microbial communities from the Plum Island Ecosystem LTER, Massachusetts, United States - WE1603-230 | ecosystem: Environmental > Aquatic > Marine > Intertidal zone >...
GAGATGCAGCCCATGGTCCCTCGCGAAGGGAAGGAGGTCCTCGTCCTCCTCGGGCGGCAGGTCGATGACGATCAGCCCGTCCACCCCTGCGGCCGCGGCGTCCTTCGCGAAAGTCTCCGCGCCATAACTGTAGATCGGGTTAAAATAGCCCATCAGGACGAGGGGGGTCTCGGCGTCCTCGGCCCGGAAGTCCCGCACCATCGCCAGGGTCTTGTGCATATTCGCTCCGGCCGCCAGGGCGCGTTCGGAGGCGAGCTGGATCGCCGGGCCGTCGCCCACCGGGTCGGAAAACGGCATGCCGAGTTCGATGATATCGGCGCCCGCCTTCGGCAGGGCCCGCAAGACCGCGCGCGAAGTCGCGTCGTCCGGATCGCCCGCCGTCACGAAGGCGATCAGCGCCCCACGATCTTGAGCTTTCAGCGCCGCAAAGCGATCGCCGATCCGGTCAAGATTTGACTTTCCGGTCACAGCTCGACGCCCAGCCGCTCGGCCACGGAGAAGACGTCCTTGTCGCCGCGCCCGCACATGTTCATGACCAGCAGATCGTCGCCCGAAAGCTCGCCCGCGATGCGTTGCACGTGCGCGAGCGCGTGTGCCGGCTCGAGCGCCGGGATGATGCCCTCGGTCTTGGCGCAAAGCTGGAACGCCTCGAGCGTTGCCTCGTCGGTCGCGGACACGTATTCCACGCGGCCGCTTTCGTGCAGCCAAGCGTGCTCGGGCCCGATGCCCGGATAGTCGAGCCCGGCGGAGATCGAATGCGCCTCGATGATCTGGCCGTCGTCGTTCTGCAAAAGATATGTGCGGTTGCCGTGCAGCACGCCGGGCCGCCCGCCGGCGAGCGAGGCCGCGTGCTCACCCGTCTCGACGCCGTGTCCCGCCGCCTCGACGCCGATGAGCCGCACGTCCGGGTCGTCGAGGAAAGGGTGGAAGAGCCCCATCGCGTTCGAGCCGCCGCCGATGCAGGCGACCAGGATGTCGGGCAGGCGGCCCTCGGCCTCCATGATCTGTGTCCGCACCTCGTTGCCGATCACCGACTGAAAATCGCGCACCATGGCGGGATAGGGATGCGGGCCCGCAACCGTGCCGATCACATAAAAGGTGTCCTCGACATTGCTCACCCAATCGCGCAGCGCCTCGTTCATCGCATCCTTCAAGGTCCGCGAGCCCGAGCTGACGGGCTTCACTTCGGCGCCGAGCAGCTTCATGCGAAAGACGTTGGGCGCTTGGCGTTCGATATCGACCTCGCCCATATAGACTGTGCAGGGCAGGCCGAAGAGCGCCGCCACCGTTGCCGTCGCCACGCCGTGCTGGCCCGCGCCGGTCTCGGCGATGATCCGCGTCTTGCCCATGCGCCGCGCCAGTACGGCCTGGCCCAGGCAATTGTTGATCTTGTGCGAGCCGGTGTGGTTGAGCTCGTCGCGCTTGAAATAGATCTTCGGGCCGGCTAGCACCTCGGTCAGCCGCTCGGCGAAATAGAGCGGGCTCGGCCGGCCGACATAGTGCTTCAGGCGCTCGTCGAGCTCGGCCTGGAAGCTGGGGTCGGCCTTCGCCGCCTCGTAGGCGGCCTCGACCGCGAGCACCAGCGGCATCAACGTCTCGGGCAGATAGCGCCCGCCGAAGATGCCGAAATGCCCGCGCTCGTCGGGGCCGCCGCGATAGGTGTTGACGGTTGCCATCGGACGGCCCGCCCTAAGCCGGCAATGCGCCGCGGGCGGCCTTGAGGAAGGCGGCGATCTTCTCCGGGTCCTTGTCGCCCGGCGCGTGCTCCACCCCGGAGGACACATCGGCGCCTTGCGCGCCCGTTGCGTGGAGCGCCTCGCCCACATTCTTGGCATCGAGCCCGCCGGAGATGAGATGCGGAACGTCCCAATCGCGCCCGGCGAGCAGCGACCAGTCGAAGCTGAGGGCGTTGCCGCCGGGAAGCGCGCCGGGACTTCGCGGCGGCTTGGCATCGAACAGCAGCCAGTCCGCCGCCTCGGCGAAGTCTCCCGCCAAGTCCACGTCGCGGGCGCAGGAGATGGCGACCGACTTGATCACCGGCAGGCCGAAGCGCGCCTTGATCTCGGCGACGCGATCGGGGCTTTCGCGCCCATGAAGCTGGAGCAGGTCGAGGCGCACCCGGTCGAGGGTTTGTCTGAGCACTGCGTCCGTTGGATCGACGAACACGCCGACGCGGCCGATCTCCGCCGGCGTCGCATTGCCGAGCGCCGCCGCGCGCCCCGGCGCCACATAGCGCGGCGAGGGCGGGTAGAAGATGAAGCCGACGAAATCGGCGCCGCCCTCGATCGCCGCGCCCAGCGCGGTCGCATGGGTGATGCCGCAGATCTTGACGACCGTATGGTTGATGGGCGCGTTCATGCCGCGAGCTCCGCGGCGATGCGCTGCGCCGCCTCGGCGGGCCGATCGGCCCCCGTGATCGGCCGGCCGATCACCAGCACGTCGGCGCCGGCGGCCGCGGCGTCGGCCGGTGTGGTGATCCGCTTTTGGTCGCCCGCCGCCGCCCAGGCCGGACGGATGCCGGGGACGACGAGGAGGAAGTCGGGGCCAAAGCCCGCACGCATCGCCGCTGCCTCGCGCGGCGAGCAGACAATGCCGTCGAGCCCGCCGGCCTTCGCCTCCTCGGCGAGCCGCTTCACCGTTGCTTCCGATCCCTCGGCCCAGCCCATGCGGCCGAGATCGTCGTCGTCGAGGCTGGTCAGCACCGTGACGCCGACGATGCGCGGCTCGCGCGCGCCGCCTTTCGCGTCCACCGCCGCTTCGAGCATGGCGCGGCCGCCGCCGGCATGGACGGTGAGGATGCACGGTGCGAGCGGCATCAGCGCGCGCACCGCGCCCGCCACGGTGTTCGGGATGTCGTGGAGCTTGAGGTCGAGGAAGACCGGCAGCCCCTTCTCGGCGAGCTTTGCCACACCCGCCGGACCGTTCGCGACGAAGAACTCGAGCCCCAGCTTGATGCCGTCGACCGCGCCGGCAAGCGCGCCCACGAGCCGTTCGGCGGCAGCGAGATCGGGCGTGTCGATGGCGCAGTAGATCTCGGTCATGCCCCCGACCCCGATTTGGCGAGTCCCGCAAGCGCCAGCTTGGCGGCCGCCAGATCCTCCAGCGCCGTGCCGACCGACTTGAAGAGCGTGATCTCCTCGGCGCTGCCGCGGCCCTTAACCTCCCCCCGCGTGAGCTCGAAGAGATCGCCCTGGATCGCCGCTTCGCTCAGCACGCCCGACTTGAGTGGCTGGACGATGTCGCCCGCCTCGCTCATGGCCCCGGTGCGGGTGTCGACATAGACCCGTGCGCATTCGATTGCCGCGTCATCGGTCTCGCGCATCGCCGGGGTGAAGCCGCCGACGAGGTCGAGATGCTGGCCGGGTTGAAGCCATTCGCCCGCGACCAGCGGATCGGCCGACAATGTGGCGCAGGAGATCACGTCGGCGCCCCGCACCGCGGCCTCACGGTCATCCGTTGTCTGCACATTGATCGTCCTGTCACCCAGTTCCTTGCCCAATGACGCGTCGAGTACCGCCGCCAGCGCCTGCGCCTTGTCGGGCGAGCGCCCCCAGATCACGACCTCGTCGATCGGCCGGACCGTCGCATGGGCGCGCACCAGATGCGGCGCCAGCGCGCCGGTGCCGATCATCGCCAGCATCCGCGCATCCTCGCGCGCCAGATAATCGGCCGCGAGCGCGGAGGCCGCCGCCGTCCGCCGCACGGTCAGCGCCTGGCCGTCGATCAGCGCCATGGGCGTTCCCGTTGCACCGTCGAGCAGCATGTAGTTGCCCATCACCGCGGGCAAGCCTTTTGCGCCGTTGTCGGGATAGACGGTGACGATCTTGATACCGAGCGCCCCGCCGGATCCTGCGTCCTGCTCCCAGGCCGGCATCAGCAGCAGCGTCGCGTCCATACCGGCTTGCGGGATCGTGTGGTGGTGGCGTACCGGCGCCACGCAGCCGGCGACGAACATCGCGCGCAGCGCCTCGATCAAGGTGCGGTCGTCGAGCAGCGCTCCGAGCGCTTCGGCGGTGACGGTCTGCATGGCCCGGCGCGCGGCTCAGCCGCCACCGCCCGCGATGGCGCGCGGCACCGGGCGGTCGGTGGCGCGATCGGCCGGGACCGCCCGGGTTGCGGACCCGCTCGGGCCGGCCAGCGTCCGCTCGCGCTCCTTCGCCTTGAAGCCGTCGAGCTCGCGCATCAGCGTGTCGGTCTCGCGCTTGCGTTGCCTGGCGAGCTTCCGCCAGCGATGTCCGCCGATCCAGGCCGCGACCGCTCCCAGCACGAAACCGAAGGCCAGGGCGACGATCACCACGGCATAGAGCGGCGCTTTGAACGTGTAGGGAAGGGGCCAGAAATCAACGGTTTGGGCGGCGTGATTGTGAATCGCGAAGGCCACCGCGATCAGCGCCACGATTACGAAAATGCCCCAGCCGATCAGCTTCATGGGTTTCATGCGGCAGGCCCGGCGGTCGTTCCGGCATCAGTCATATATATGTCGTGCCCCGGACCAGCACAGGGGGACCAGCGTCGCGATCACGTCCGATGCGGGTGCGGCTAGCCCTTGCCGTTGAGGCGCTCGCGCAGTTCCTTGCCGGTCTTGAAATACGGCACGTGCTTGGCCTCGACATTGACCGTCTCGCCGGTTCGCGGATTGCGGCCGACGCGCGCATCCCGCCGCTTGACCGAAAAGGCGCCGAAGCCGCGTAGCTCGACCCGGTCACCGCGCTCCAGCGCCGCGGCGATCTCCTCGAACACCGTGCCGACCACGCGTTCGGCGTCGCGCTGGTAAAGCCGTCGCTCGCCGGTGAACAAGTGAGCATTTCGCTCCATCAGGCGCTGTATCAATTCCGATTTCGTCATGGCGCTCGATTGACCCGTTTCCACCCCAACAATCTCGACACCTATCTTCAGCCCGTATCTTCAGCCCGTAACTTCAATCCGCATCTTCAACCCAATGCACCGTCCGGGCTCACTCGGCCTTCACCACCCGGCATCCCGAACGCGGGTCGCTATGGTTCGACCAAAGCTTCCTGCGCCGGAGCGTCCACCGATCCGGGGTGACACCAAACCACCAACCTATGACTTGTGTCTGTCTACCCCACAGCCAGCGCCTTGCGACGCCACGACCGTTGTTCAACCCCCGGTCCTTCAGCGCCGGCAAGGTTGCCAGAGGGCATGAGGGTCGTCAAGGGTAAGCTGTTCAGAAAAAACCATTTTTTGGGAGGTGTTGCAGCGCGGAGCCAGCCCCGGATGCGTGCCGGGAACGTGCCTGGTGCAACCTGCGGAAGCGGATTGAGCGGGCTGCCCCGTCCACGTGCGCCCCGACGGCAACGGGCGCGTCTCCGTTTGGGGACGCGCCCGGCATAGTGTCGCGACAACAATGAAGGACGGTCAGGCCGCCAGCCGACGGTGTTTACGCGTCGGCGTCCTTCTTCGCCTTGGCCGTAGTCTTCTTGGCGGCCGGCTTCTTCGCTGCCGTTTTCTTGGCCGCCGGCTTCTTCGCTGCCGTTTTCTTGGCCGCGGGCTTCTTTGCCGGTTTCGCGTCCTCGGCCTCGGCCGCCGGAGCCTCCTCGGCCGGTGCAGCCTCTTCCGCGGGTGCTTCTGCTTCCTCGGCGGGCGCCTCGGCTTCAGCCGGCGCGGCGTCTTCTTCCGCCGGAGCTTCGGCTGCTTCGGCCGGCGCGGCCTCGTCGTCCTTGCCCGACTTCTCCTTGGCCTTGTCGAAGGCGGCACCCAGGATGTCGCCCAGCGACGCGCCGCTGTCGGACGAGCCGAACTGCTGCATTGCGCGCTTGTCCTCGTCGAGCTCGCGCGCCTTGATCGAGAGCGTGAGCTTGCGCGACTTGGCGTCGACCGCGATCACCTTGGCGTCGACCTTCTCACCGACGGCGAAGCGGTCGGGCCGCTGCTCGGAGCGGTCGCGGCTCAGCTCGGCCTTGCGGATGAAGCCGTCGAGCGACTCGTTGACCGTCACTTCGATGCCGCCGTCGACGACGGCCTTCACGGTGCAGGTCACGGTGTCGCCCTTCTTGATCTCGGCGGCCGCACCCGCGAACGGGTCCTCGGTCAGCTGCTTGATGCCCAGGCTGATGCGTTCCTTCTCGGTGTCGATATCGAGCACCTTGAACTTCACCATGTTGCCCTTCTCGAAGCCGGCGATCGCCTCCTCGCCGGGCTTGCCCCAGGCGATGTCGGACATGTGCACCATGCCGTCGATATCGCCCGGCAGGCCGACGAACAGCCCGAACTCGGTGATGTTCTTGACCTCGCCTTCCATCTCGCTGCCCGAGGGATACATCGCCGCGAAGGCTTCCCACGGATTGTCGAGGCACTGCTTCAGGCCTAGCGAGATGCGGCGGCGCTGCGGGTCGACATCCAGCACCATCACCTCGACCTCCTGGCTGGTCGAGACGATCTTGCCCGGATGCACGTTCTTCTTGGTCCACGACATCTCCGAGACGTGGACGAGACCCTCGACGCCCGGCTCCAGTTCCACGAAGGCGCCGTAATCGGTGATGTTGGTGACACGGCCCTTGAGCTTGGCGCGCACCGGATATTTGGAGACGACGCCATCCCAGGGATCGGCTTCGAGCTGCTTCATGCCGAGCGAGATGCGCTGGGTCTCCGGGTTGAAGCGGATGACCTGCACGTCGACCGTCTGGCCGATCTGCAGCGCGTCGCTCGGATGGTTGACGCGCTTCCACGAAATGTCGGTCACGTGGAGCAGGCCGTCGATGCCGCCCAGATCGACGAAGGCGCCGTAGTCGGTGATGTTCTTGACCACGCCCTGGAGGACCTGGCCCTCCTTCAGATTGGCGACCAGCTCGGTCCGCGCCTCGGCGCGGGTCTCTTCGAGCACGGCGCGGCGCGAGACCACGATGTTGCCGCGCTGGCGGTCCATCTTCAGGATCTGGAAGGGTTGGGGGGTGCCCATGAGGGGCGAGACGTCGCGCACCGGCCGGATGTCGACCTGGCTGCCGGGCAGGAAGGCCACGGCGCCCGAAAGATCGACGGTGAAGCCGCCCTTGACGCGGCCGAAGATCACGCCGGTCACGCGTTTGGCGTCCTTGAATGCCTGCTCGAGCTGGGTCCAGGCTTCCTCGCGCCGGGCCTTCTCGCGGCTCAGCACGGACTCGCCGTGGTGGTTCTCCATGCGCTCGACGAACACTTCGACTTCGTCGCCGACCCCGATATCGGGCTCACCGCCCTGGACCGAGAACTCCTTCAGCGGGATGCGGCCTTCCGACTTCAGGCCGACATCGACCAGCGCTATGTCGTTGTCGATCGCGATGACCTTGCCCTTGACCACCTGGCCTTCGAAGTTCTCGGTGGCGGCGAGGGACTCTTCGAGGAGGGCTGCGAAATCTTCCTTAACCGCGCCTGCGGTTTCCGTGCTCGTGTTTGCCATGTCTTCCGTTTGCTTCCTTTTCAGTATCTCGATTTTCCGGCCAGCCGGTTGGTTCCGGCGGTCTTTGACCCCGTAGGAGGTAGTCGTGTCCGGGTGCAAGACGATCGGGAGTTTGACGCCCGGCGATGCGGCCCCCACTCACTTATCGCACCCAAAGGCCGTCATATCGGGCGATTGGGCGTAAAATGGGGCGTCCCTACACGAATTGCCATAGAAAATGAGACAATTAGGGGCGCCTAGCGTTTGCCCCTCACGCGAGCAATCTTCGCTTCGCGAAGCCTACTCGGGCGCCGTGCTCGGATCGACTATCGCCAGGGCTTGTTCGAACGCTTCGTCGGCATCGAGGTCCGTGGTGTCGAGGATGTGGGCATCCTCCGCCGGGACCAGGGGTGCCACGGCCCGTGCCTGGTCGCGGGCGTCGCGCTCCTTCATGTCTTGCAAGACGTTGGCGTATATAGCTTCGATCCCGCGCCCCTGCAACTCCTTGAGGCGGCGCTCGGCCCGCGCCTCCGCGCTGGCGGTGACGAATATCTTCACATCGGCCTCGGGGCAGACGACGGTGCCGATATCGCGGCCGTCGAGGATGGCGCCCTGCTTGCCCGCGGGCGGGTTGGCGGCGAGGTCGCGCTGAAAGGCCAGGAGAACCTGACGCACCGCCGGAATGGCCGCTACCTTGGAGGCGGCGCCGGCGGCCGCATCGCCGCGCAGCTCGGGGTCGTCGAGGATGGAGCGGTCGAGGTTTTCCGCGGCCTCGACCGCTGCCGCCTCGTCGGCCGGATCGCCGCCCGCGCGCAGCACGCTCAGGCCGACCGCCCGGTAGAGCGCGCCCGTGTCGAGATAGGCGAGATTGAGCGCCAGCGCCAACCGCCGCGCCAGCGTGCCCTTACCGGCCGCCGCCGGCCCGTCGACGGCGATGATCATGCGCCCGCCATCCCTTCGATTATTTCGGCGCCGAGCGCGTTCATGAAGCCGGGGAAATCGGGGAAGCTGGTGGCGATCATATCGGCGCCGTCGACCGTGACCGGGTTCTGCGCGCCGGCGCCCAGCGCCAGGAAGGCCATGGCGATGCGGTGATCGCCGTGGGTCTCGATCGGCGGGGCGTCCGTCTGAAGCCCGCGCGGCGGCCCGCCGAGCCCATGCACGGCGAGGCTGGTCTCGCCCTCCTCGACCTCGACGCCGCAAGCCACGAGCCCGCGCGCGATCGCCGCGAGCCGGTCGCTCTCCTTGACGCGCAGCTCGCCCAGCCCCTCGAGCACGGTGGTGCCCTTCGCGAAGGCGGCGGCGACGGCGAGGGCGGGATACTCGTCGATCATCGCGGGCGCGCGTCCCGCCGGCACGGTGACGGCTTTGAGCGCGCTCGAGCGGACCGTGAGATCGGCCACCGGCTCGCCGCCGTCCGCGCGCTCGTGCGCCGCCTCGATGACCGCCCCCATTTCGCGCAGGCTGACGATGAGGCCGGCGCGCAAGGGGTTCATGCCGACGTTGCTCAGCACGAGCTCGGAGCTGGCTGTCGCCAGCGCGGAGATGATCGGAAAGGCCGCCGAGGAGGGATCGGCCGGCACGGTCACTGTCCGCGCCTCGAGCTCGGGATAGCCGGTCACCGAAACGACCCGGCCGTCCCCAAGTGATTCGATGGGCCGGTCCTCGATCGTCACCTCGGCGCCAAAATGCCGGAGCATGGTTTCGGTGTGGTCGCGGGTGGGCGCGGTCTCGATCACCGACGTCACGCCCGGCGCGTTCAGCCCGGCCAGCAGCACCGCCGACTTCACCTGGGCCGAGGCGACCGGCATCGCGTATTCGATCGGCAACGGGTCGACCGCCCCGTCGATCGTGAGCGGCAGGAAGTTGTCGCGGCGTGCCGTGAACTGTGCGCCCATGGCTTCGAGCGGCGCCATCACCCGGCCCATCGGCCGGCCGCTCAGCGATGCATCGCCGGTGAAGGTCGCGCGCATCGCATGGGTCGCGACCACGCCCATCAGCAGCCGCGCGCCGGTGCCGGAATTGCCGAGATCGAGTTCGCGCTCGGGCTCGCTCAAGCCCCCCACGCCGACGCCGGTGACGCGGGTGCGGCCGTCCTCGCCACGCACAATGCGCGCGCCCATGGCCTCCAGCGCCCGCGCGGTCGCCAGGACGTCGTCGGCCTCGAGCAGCCCCTCGATCTCGCTCACGCCGACCGCGCAGGCGCCAAGGATCAGCGCGCGGTGGGAGATCGACTTGTCGCCGGGCGGCCGCGCTGAGCCCCTGAGCCCGGCGACGGGCCGCGAGACGAGGGTCCGCAGCGTCGAGGTGGGCGTCATCTGGCTCGGGTCTCTCTCCTATCGGGATCGGCCGCATCGGGCCTTCGCCCGCACGGGCGCGCCCTGCCTAGCACGAACGGGCGCCCCCACACCACATCGCGGCCGTACCGAGGCGATATCGCGGTGATATCAAAGCCATGATCGGCGGCGACGCGCCGGCGGACAAAATTGCTTTTGACAGGCGCGACGACTCATGGCAAACGCACGCCGGATTCAAGGGCAGACATAAATCCTGGAGGCAGA
>Ga0307429_1001710_pt1 | contig 9914 bp, 10 predicted proteins | sample SalMarWE160230MG_FD_202151 | JGI IMG/M metagenome (GOLD analysis project Ga0307429, IMG submission 202151) | Salt marsh sediment microbial communities from the Plum Island Ecosystem LTER, Massachusetts, United States - WE1603-230 | ecosystem: Environmental > Aquatic > Marine > Intertidal zone >...
GCAGCGCTCCGCCGGCGAAGTGCCAGGCGTTGCCCGCGCCGAAGCGCAGCACCTGCTGTGCGGTGACCAGGTCGAGGCGCCAGCGGCCATCCTCGCGGACCAGGAACCAGGGAGCGCAGTGCCGGGCCTCGACCGGATAGCGCACGATGGCGCGTCCGTTCGCCGCGTCGAGCCGCGCCGGCTGCGCGCGACAGCCGCGGTAGGCGTGGGCGATGGCGTCCATCTGCCCCGGTGTCACGACCCAGCTTCGCATCAGCTCGCGGGTCTCGGCGCTGTAGAGGTCGAGGACCGGGTTGCCGTTGCGGGCGCGCATCGCCTCCAGGTAGGCCTTCACCGTCTGCTCCGGAGCCTCGTGCGCCGCGACGTCGGGGCCCGAGCGGAAGCGTGGGTCGGGGCCGGCCCCGAACGCGACGCGCGCCGCGGCGCCGCCTCCGGCGGACCCGGTGCGCGCCGGTCCGGCGAAGGCCTCGCCCAGGTCGGCCTGCTGGGCCCGCGTGACCACGAGCTCGGTCGCCGCCAGGATGCCATCGGCGATGCGGCCGGCACGGAAGAAGGGCGCCATCTGGCGCTCCTCCAGATAGGCGATGAAGGCGTCGGGGAAGACGCCTTCGAGGCTCTGGCCGACCTCGAGCCGGAGCCGGTCGCGGGCGGGGTCGATCACCAGCAGCAGGCCGCGGCCGCTGCGGCTGCGCGAGCCCACGTCGAGCTCCTGGAAACGCCGCACCCCGTACCCGAGGAGCTCGCCGGCGTGATCCGTGACGTCCACCCGATAGTCGATGTCGTGATCGCGCAGCAGCAGCGCGTGCTGTCGGTCGAGGTCCCGATGCTGCTCGGCCGACAGCGCATGCACCGCGTCGGTCACCACCGGCGGCGGCGCGTCGCTGCAGGAGAGGAACGCGAGCAGCAGCGTGGCCACCCGCCGGCGCGGCACGCGGCGCTTCACTCGAAGGCGAGCGGACCGGTGGTGTGCGCGTCCTCGTCGGCTCGGAAGTAGACGCGGCGGTCCAGACCCTGCGAGCGGGCGATCAGGCTGGTCGGAAGCTGCACCAGGGCGGCGTTGTAGTCGCGGACGGCGTCGTTGAACGCCATGCGCGCCACGTTGATGCGGTTCTCCGAGCCTTCGAGCTGGGCCTGGAGCTCCAGGAACTGGTCCGCAGAGCGCAGCTCGGGGTAGCTCTCGCCCACCGCCAGCACGGCCTGCACGCCGCGGCCGAGGGCGGCCTCCCGGCGGGCCAGCGACTCCAGCTGGTCGTGCGTCGGGGCCCGGCCGGCCAGGGCGGCGCGCTCCTCGGCGCTGGCCTGCTGGGCAAGGCGAAGCTCCGCGAGGGCCGCGTCCGCCGCCGCCAGCGCGGCGCCACGCTCGCGCGTGACGGCCGTCAGCAGCTCCGACTCGTGGCGCACGTAGCGGTTCACGGTCTCGACCAGCCGCGGCAGCAGGTCCGCGCGGCGCTGGAGGTTGCTCTCCACCTGGGCCCAGGCGGCGTCGACGGCCTCGGCGCGGCCCAGCATGCGGTTGTGGGCCCACAGTCCGAGCGCGCCGCCCAGCAGCAGCAGGCCGACGACCGCGATCCACGCGAGCGAGCGGCTGCTTCCCGCGCCCCCGATGGGGCCCGGTCCGATCGGCTGCGGGGAGCTCCCGCTCGGATGGCTCTCGGCGTGCATGGTACGCTCCTCCCGGCAGCTCATCGGTCGGCCGGAGGGCTGCGTTGAGCGCGCGGTTGCGCGTGCCTGCATCTCGACACGGGCGCGCCAAACGAGGACAATCGGCCTTCCTCCCGCGTCCGGTGGGAGTCCGGTACAGGAGGTCGAGATGCAGAGTCGTGGAGTGGCGCTCGGGCTCGCGGCTGGTCTGCTCGCGTTCGGCTGCGGCGGGCCGGATCCGGAGCAGGCCCTGGCGGAGGCGAACCGCGCCGTGGAGAGGTCCCGTGCCGCGGTCGAGAAGGCGCGCGGCGTGGTGGAGGAGCGAGAGGCCGAGGTCCGGGCCGCCCAGCAGGAGCTGGCGGACGCGCGCGCGTCCCTGGGCCAGGCCGAGGAGGAGCTGGCCCGACACGAGGCGGCCGTCGACCGCAGCGCCACCGACACGGCGCTGTTTCGGGCGGTGCAGAAGCAGCTGCTCGAGGACGACGAGCTTTCCGGCGTGGGCATCTCCGCGAGCGTCTCGGAGGGAGCGGTCGTCTTGACCGGCTCCGTCCCCAACGGAAAGCTCCGCGACCGCGCTGTCGAGGTCGCGCGTGAGACGCCGGGCGTCACGCGAGTCCAGAGTCGTATCGAGGTGTCCGTGGCGGCGCGACCGCCCGAGGACTGAGAGCCGCGGGCGGGCGGGTCGGCTTCCGGGGGGAGTCGGGTGGCGGTGATGGTGAGTGCCGATCCGAGGCCCGCAGGCGCGTTCGGTCGCACGGCGTCCGCCTCGCTGCCGCACGGCGTGCGCGTGCGCGCCTTGCACGCACACCGCGACGACCGCGGCTCGCTGACCGAGCTCTTCCGGCAGCCCTGGACGGGCGGGGAGCCCACGGTGCAATGGAACGCGGTGCGTTCCGAAGCGGCCGTGATGCGCGGCGTGCACATCCATCTGGGCTACCACGAGTACTACGTGGTGCTGGAGGGACGCGTCTCCGTGGGCTGCCGCGACGTCCGACGCGGCTCCCCGACGGAGGGAGCCACGGCCCTCGTGGAGCTCTCGTCCGCCAGGCCGCGCGCCATGCAAGCACCTCCGGGCATCGCCCACGGTCTGCTCTTCCACGAGCGCTCGTTGCTGTTGGTCGGGACGACCGCGTGCTGGGATCCGCGCCACGAGCTGGGCTGCCACTGGCTGGACCCGGCGCTGGAGATTCCCTGGCCGACGCGGTCTTCGAAGCTCTCGGCCCGCGATGCGGCGCTGCCGCCGCTGGCCGAGGTGCTGGAGCGCGTGCCTGCCTGGCGGGACGCCTGAGCCATCGCGTGCGCCCTCCGCTCGTGAGCGTGATCGTGCCCGCCTACAACGCGGGTGCGCACATCGTCGAGACGCTCGAGAGCGCGCTGGCGCAGACGCATCCGCGCTGCGAGGTGATCGTCGTCGACGACGGCTCGACCGACGATACCTGGGAGCGGATCGCGCCCTTCGCCGGCCGCGTCCGTCTGCTGCGTCAGGCCAACGCGGGCGGTGGTGCGTCGCGCAACGCCGGGCTGCGCGTCGCCGCGGGCGACTACATCGCCTTTCTCGACCACGACGATCTCTGGCATCCGGAGAAGCTCGCGGTCCAGCTGCGCGTGGCGGCGCGGCACCCGGAGAGCGGCGTGGTCGCCTGCGACGGCCTGCACTTCGACGGCGACCGCATCCTGCGCGGGCATCTGCTGTCCGACGACCTGGTGCGGCGGCTCGCCGGGGCGCCGGCAGGTGAGCTGACCGGCTGGCTCTACCGCCGGCTGCTCGAGGGCAACTTCATCTTCACACCGGCGCAGACCCTGATCTCGCGCCGGGTGATCGAGCGGGTGGGCCCGCTCAGCGAAGCCCGCGACGAGCCGTACGACTACGAGTACTACCTGCGCGTATCCGTGGATCACCCGATCACGCTGCACGCCGAGCGGCTGGTCGGCTGGCGCTACCTGGCCACGGGCCGCTCCGGTCCCGAGGCGGAACGCCTGCTGCGCTGGACCGTCATGGATCTGCCGGTGCTGCGACGGCAGCTGCGCTGCTGCCCGGCGGGCGAACAGCGCTACGTGCGCCGGGCGCTGCGGCGGCGCGCGCAGCGCGCGCGACTCGCCTACGAGTTCAGCCGGCGGGTCGACCGGGCGACCGGCAGGCGCCTGCTCCGTCAGATGTGGCGGCGGGCTCCCGGGTCCCCGCAGCTGTGGCGGTGGCTGCTGGCCAGCCACTGGCCGGGCCGCTGGCCGCAGGGGGCGCCGTGAGCGGGGAGGAGTGGGGGCCGCGCATCCGCCGCATCGTGCTCGAGGAGTCGATGCGCGCCGGCCTGGGCCACATCGGCTCGTGCCTCTCGGTCGCCGACCTGATCGGCGCCGTGTATCGCGGCGTGCTGCGCGCCGAGGGGCCCCGCGACGCCGATCGGGACCGTTTCATCCTCTCCAAGGGACACGCGGCGCTGGCCCTCTACGCCGCGCTCTTCCTGCGCGGCTGGCTCGGGTGCGAGCAGCTGGCCCGCTACGGCGCCGATGACAGCCCGCTGGGATCGCATCCTCACCACGCCGTCGCGGGCATCGACTTCTCGACGGGCTCGCTCGGGCAGGGACCCGGCTTCGGTGCCGGTGCGGCACTCGCGGCGCGCATGCTTCGCTCGTCGCGTCGGGTGTTCGTGCTGGTGAGCGACGCCGAGTGCAACGCCGGGGCGCTCTGGGAGGCCGTCATGTTCGCGGCGCACCACCGGCTCGCGAACCTCGTGGTGCTGATCGACGCGAACGGGCAGCAGGCCCTGGGTGCGACGGAGGAGATCCTCTCGCTGGCACCGCTGGCCGAGCGCTGGCGCGCCTTCGGCTGGCACGTGTGCGAGGTGGACGGCCACGACGAGGCGGCGTTGATCGAGACGCTGCGCGCCCTGCCCAGCGATTCCGGTCCGCCCCACGCACTCGTCGCACAGACCGTCTTCGGCAAGGGCGTGTCCTTCATGGAACGCAGCCTGCGCTGGCACTACGAGCCGATGACGCCCAGCGAGTACCGGAATGCGTTGGCCGAGCTCGAGGCCGCTGCGTGAGGCGCGCCGTGATGCGGACGCTGGAGGAGCTGGCGGAGCGCGATCCGCGCCTGGTGCTCCTGACCGGCGATCTCGGCTACTCCGTGCTGGAGAGCTTCGCCAAGCGCTTCCCCGATCGCTTCGTCAACGTGGGGGTGGCGGAGCAGAACCTGCTCGCGGTTGCCACCGGCCTGGCCGAGGCGGGCTTCCTGCCGTTCGTCTACTCGATCGCGAGCTTCGCGGCGCTGCGCCCCTACGAGTTCATCCGCAACGGTCCCGTGCACCACCGCCTGCCCGTGCGCATCCTCGGAGTCGGCGGGGGCTTCGAGTACGGAACGGCCGGAGCGAGTCATCACGGGCTCGAGGATCTCGGTGCGATGCGGCTGCTGCCGGATCTGATCGTGCTGGCTCCGGCCGACGCGGAGCAGGCGTCGGCGGCGCTGCGCGCCACCTGGGACCTGCCGGATCCCCTCTACCTCCGCCTCGGCAAGGACGAGCACGCGCGCGTCGCCGGTCTCACTGGACGCTTCCGTCTGGGCCGCGCGGAGCAGCTGGCGACGGGGGACGAGCTGCTGCTCGTCACGGCGGGAGCCGTCGCGGTCGAGGTGGCGGCGGCGCGCGCGCAGCTCGCCGAGCGCGGCGTGTCAGCGGGCTTGCTGGTGGCCGCCAGCCTCCAGCCCGCTCCCCGCGACGATCTCGCCGCCGCGCTCGACGCCCATCGCGTGGCGCTGGTGGTCGAGTCGCACTACGCGGTGGGGGGACTCGGATCGCTGGTGGCCGAGGTGGCGGCGGAGCGCGGCCTCGGCTGCCGGGTGGTGCGCCACGGCGTCTGCGGGCGAGCGGATGCCGTGATGGGCAGCTCCGCGCATCTGCTGCGCGCCCACCGCCTGGATCGCATCGGAATCGCCGAGACGGCCTGGGCCCTGGCGCGCGGCGGACGCTGAGTCCGGCGCGGCTCGGGCACGCCGCCCGGGGACGCCTCAGCCGGTCGAGGCTCCGGCGGGGACGGCGCGGGAGACCGGCGCCGCCGCGGCGCCCGCTCGCAGCGCCGCCTCGGGACGCGCCATCGTCGTGCGTCCGTTGAAGAAGGCATGCCGCTCGATCTCGAGGCACGGCGTCTCGACGTCGCCGTGGAGCCGTCCGCCGGCGCGGATGCTGAGCTGACGCGTAGCGGTGACGTTTCCGACCACGGCGCCGCAGATGATCACCTCGCGCGCCCGGATGTCCGCCTCGATGCCTGCGGCCTCGCCCACGATCACGGTCGCCTGGCTCTCGATCGCACCGCGGAACTCGCTGTCGATGCGCAGGCTCTCGGTCAGGCGCAGCGTGCCCTCGAAGCTCGCGCCCTGGTCGATGAAGGTCCGCAGCACCGGGGCCGAGCCCGGCTGCGGGGCCTGCGCCTCGCTCGCCTCCGCCTCTTTCTGACCGATCGGTCTTCGTACCCAGCCAGGCTGTTCGTCCATTGCGGATTCCCTCCTGCTCGCCGCCCCTTCGGGGGAGAGCTGCGCGCTCCCGGAGCGGCATCGGCGCGCCGAGCCGGCGGCTTGAGCGGAGCAGCGGGTCCTCAAGTCGCTGGGGGGAACACCCGATTCCCCAACGGATTCGCCTCGTACGCGGCGTCTCGAGGGGGGGAGATGCGTCGTGCCTGCTTCGTCGCGTGTCTCGTGCTGGCGTGTGCCGGGGTGCCGGAGCCGCCGGCACCGGGCACCAGCCAGGTCTGGGGACAGCTGCGCCTGGTCCCCCGCGAGGGCGTCAGCCGCGGCGGCGCGGGTGGCGGATCGTACGGCGACCGGCGCTTGCGCGACGTCGAGTTCGTCGACTACTCGCAGCCGGGCTTCGCGGTCGTCTTCGTCGAAGCCGAGCCGCCGCCCGGCGGCCTGCTCGAGCTCGCCATCCGCAGCACGCGGGTGAACACGCACCTCGATCCGGCGATCGCCGCCATCGGCGCCGCTGGCCGTCTGGTCGTGCACAACGCGACCTCCGCCGCGCACGTCCTCTCCTATCCCGCGGCCGGTCTGGTGCAGCGCCTCGAGCCGGACGAGCGGGTCGAGCTCGCGCTGGCGCGGGTCGGGGAGCAGGGGCTCTTCGTGCTCGACGTGCCCGACGCCGAGGCCACCATCTTCGCGGCGCCCGGCCCCTTCTCGGTGGTCTCCCAGACAGGGCGCTTCGAGCTGCGCGATCTCGCGCCGGGCCGGCGCGAGCTGCGCGCCTGGCATCCCCGCTTCCCGCCGACCGTGGAGTCGGTGGAACTCGCCGCGGATGCGCAGCTGCGGGTCGATCTCGAGATGGGCGTCTCGCGCGGCAGCTCGGGCCACGCCGAGGAAGAGCACGCCCATGCGCACTAGCACGGGCATCGCCCTCGCCGCGCTGCTCCTGCCGCTGGCAGCGGCGGCCGACGAGGCCGAGCTGCGCGAGCGCATCGAGCAGCTCGAGCTGCGCATCCAGGACCTCGAAGCGACTGCGCCGGCGGCCAGGGACACTTCGGGGGGCGCAGGCTGGACGCGCGACGTGCGCCTCGGCGCGAGCGCCAACGCCGGCTACTTCGGCGGAGAGCAGAACTCGGGCTTCGACCCCGACGGCTTCCTGATCTGGGACGCGCGGGTCTTCCTGGACGCCCAGCTCGGGCAGGACGTACAGCTGGGCGAGCGGGAGATCTTCCGCAGCCTCGGCCTGACCTTCGAATGGGACCTGGTCCGGCTCGGCGAGCTCGACAACCGGGTCGGCGAGCTCTACGCAGACTTCCAGGGCTTTCTCGACAGCGACGCCGTCAACTTCCAGGTGGGACGCTTCCAGATTCCCGTGGGAGAGGCCTACCTGCGCTACGCGCGGGGCTACGCCAACAAGCCCTTCATCTCCAACGTCGTGGGTGGACCCTGGTGGTGGGACGAGGGGGTGCGCTTCTACGGCTCGAACCCCGAGGGACGCTTCGGCTACGTCTCCTCCATCGCCAACGGCGATACCTCGTTCAACAGCGACGTGGGCGACGGCACGCAGCTGACGCTCAAGCTGTTCTGGCGTCCCCTCTCCTGGCTCTACCTGAGCGCCAGCGGCCTGCGCTCCGGACCGCTCGGCTCCTCCTCGCGGTCGGCGTCCGGCGCGCTCTGGCTCGGCGAGACCTGGGCCCGCAGCCTCGGCGCGGGGACGAGCGTGCCGAGCTACCAGGACGGGGTGGAGGTGCTCCCGGGTCCGAACCGGATCGACGACACCTGGCTGGCGGCCGGCGACGCGATCTTCGAGTTCGAAGACAAGATCCGCGTATGGCTCGGCTATGGACGCTTCAGCATGGACGCGCAGGGCGGCTCCTTCTACGACCGGGTGCTCCACTACTGGATCGCGGAGACCATCCTGCGCGGCGCCTGGCTCAGCCCGGCGCTGCGGTCCTTCTATCTGGGTCTGCGTGCCGACGCCCTCGGCACCTACGACGATGGCAAGGGCTACCTGCTCGACGTCCGGCGCTCCTCCACGCTCGGCTACAACATGGAGGCTCTGACCGCGTATTCGGCCGTGTTGGGCTGGGAGCTCACGCGACAGCTGCGGCTGCGCGCCGAGTACTCGCACCGCGACATCGAGCTGGTGGATGGCGTCAGCCAGGAGATCCGCGATGCGGCGCAGCGCGCCGACTATTTCGCCTTCGAAGTCGGGGCGTCGTTCTGATGCGCGGAGCGTTTCGACCCGGCTGGATCCTGGCGGCGCTGCTGCTCGTCGCGGGCGCGGCCCACGCCGGCGAGGTGAGCGGCCGCATCACGCTCGCGGTGGAAGGCGCGCAGCTCGCCGATCTCGGCCCCACCGTCGTCTACCTGGAGGGCGGGGCGCCCAGCCCCGCGCCGCGGCCGCGACAGCGCCCGGCGATCCGGCAGAGCTCCGCGCGCTTCGACCCCTCGTTCCTGGTGGTCGCCGCCGGACAGACGGTGGACATGCCGAACGAGGACACGATCTTCCACAACGTCTTCTCCATGTCGCGGCCGAACGACTTCGATCTGGGTCTGTATCCGGCGGGTGAGTCTCGGGCGGTGACCTTCGCGAGCCCCGGCCTGGTCCGACTCTACTGCTCGATCCACGAGTCGATGACGGGCACCGTGCTGGTGGCCCCTTCGCCCTGGTTCGCGACGGCGACGGCCTCGGGCGAATACCGCCTGAGCGACGTGCCGCCCGGCCGCTATCGGCTGACCGCCTGGAACGAGAAGCTTCCTTCGGAGACGCGGGAGGTCGTGGTCCGCGCGGGCAGGACACCGCTGGACCTCGTGCTGGGGGGTGGCGGGTCGTGATCCGCGGACTCTTCGGCCGCCTGCTCGCGATGATGTGCGGCGTGGCGGCCGCCAGCACCGGGCTCGCGCTGCTGCTCCAGGAGCGTTCGCTCTCGAGCGACCTCGAGCGGGCCGCCGAGCGCCGACTGGACGACGCCGCGATCGCGGCGGAGCAGCTGCTGGAACGACACATCGCGGCCACGGCCGAGCGCTACCTGGCGGTCTCGGGCACGCCCCAGCTGCGCGCCACCCTGGAGCTGGGCGACGCCCCGACGCTCGCCCACTACGCCGACTTCCTGCTGGGGCAGCATCGGGCGGCGCGCATCGACTTCGTCGGCGCCGACGGAGAGGTGCTCGCGGCGGCGGGGCTGCCGGGGCTCGACAGCCAGGCGCTGGAGGTCGAGGGCAGCGGCGTGGTGAGCCACGACGGACGGGCCTACGCGGTCGTCAGCACGCCGCTGGAGCCGGTCGGCCGTCTGGTGGCCGTCGAGCCGATCGACGAGCCGACCCTGCAGGCGTGGTCCGAGCTCTGCGGAGCCCGGGTCGCCTTCGTCCAGCCCGCCGCGGGCGCCGAGGCGGGCATCCAGCGCAGCGTGCGTCCGGTCGGCGAGCTCGAGCTGCGCGTGTCCTCTTCGCTCGAGGCGGAACGGCAGGCCATGGCGAACGCCCGTTTCAACCTCGTGGTCGGTGCCGCGCTGGGGCTGTTGCTCGCCTTCGCGGCGAGCCTGGTGGCGTCCCGTGGCCTGGTGCGGCCGATCCAGGCGGTGCAGGCGGCGGCCCGACGCATCGGCACCGGGGATCTCCAGACGACGGTCCACAGCGACCGCAACGACGAGATCGGCGACGTGGCCCGCGCCTTCGAGGAGATGATCCGCGACCTGCGAGACACGGTCGGGCGGGTGGCCGAGGCCGCCGAGCGCGTCGACGCCACCGCCGGCGGCATCGCGCAGGGAGCCCAGCGCTTCCTGGAGGTGACGCAGGAGCAGCGGCGCGGCAACGAGCAGGCCGT
>Ga0307429_1001713_pt1 | contig 9905 bp, 10 predicted proteins | sample SalMarWE160230MG_FD_202151 | JGI IMG/M metagenome (GOLD analysis project Ga0307429, IMG submission 202151) | Salt marsh sediment microbial communities from the Plum Island Ecosystem LTER, Massachusetts, United States - WE1603-230 | ecosystem: Environmental > Aquatic > Marine > Intertidal zone >...
TGGATATAGTTAGGAGCTACGTCATTCCTTCCAACCCGAAGTCCACAGACCAGGTCACTCAGCGAGGCTACTTTACTACCGCAGTTACCGCAATTCACGACGCCATGGCACTTGCAGCCCACGCCCTCGATGCCGCAGATAAAGCCGCCTATGCCGCCCTTGCGTCTACGCGAGCGAAGCCCCGGACCTGGTTTAATGAGATAGTCAAAACCTGGGTCGATGTTATGGTGGCGGGTAATACCCCCATCATCTACACCGATTTCACTGTCTCAGACCCTACCGTCGGCGCTTTTGACTGCATCGTCTACCTGAACGAAGAAACACCCTCAGACCTGGCAGCCGGGAAGTTCTACTTTGGCACTAGCAAAACCGCTTTGATCAATTCATTCGCGGCCACGCTTAACGCCGGAGTGGACGTTAGCCTTGTGGCCGCCGACCTCAGCGGGTTCCTTACTGCTGGAGTGAAATACTACATGCAGTTCAGGCCCGATGCCGCGGACCCGTGCGAAGGCGCCGTCAGTGGCATAGTTTCTTTCCTAGCAGTCTAAACCCATGGCTGTGCTTGCCTCGATTCCCTCGCAGGCCGTCATTGACGGCTTGCGGGGCAGCATCGATTTTTACGAGCGGCTAGGAACAGTCTGTGCCAGGTCCTGGCCTAGATGGAAAATCAAGACCAGGGCACCCGCCGTTGTCGAGCAGCAGGTAATCTTCACCTATGCCAGCCAGGTGCCTCAGACCTTGCCCGCTAAGGTCATTGAAACCTGGCAATACCTGGCCAGCCAGAGCAACATGACCTGGCGGGATTGGCTTATTCGTGCCTACGTAGGCGGAACGCTTACAGCCCCGGGGATGCCCCCGGTATGACACCCCCCCCAGCTCTAGCCCCTCCATCACTGCATTTTCTGATCCTGAACTTCAGTTACACTTGCGGCGTCCACCAGTGCACATTTTGGTGCAGGACAGACGCCCCCTGTCACCTATACCTCCACCTTGCAGCTGAGCGCCCCATCATTCGCCGAATACCCTACATCAAGCGTGGCGCCGATTTTGAACTTAGCTCGGTCACTTGCTTTGTTGAAATAGACACCATAGAACAAACGGACCCCGGAGACACTCTAGAGCATACCTTCATTATCCCATTCCCTGAATACAACCATACCTATTACTGGTATCTAACCGGCACCCAGGGAGGCGTCCCTTGTAAGAGCATCAGTCAGATATTCAACCATTCGTGTCCAGAACCTCTATACCCACCCCCTGTTCTCGCTTGCTATAACAATTACGATGGCCGCTGGCCAACGTATTTCACTAATACGTCTCCCTGCTGTGAGATTGCCTACTCCTTCAAGCCTGTGGCTTCATACCACCTCACCAAAATGAGGTACCTCATCTCGACTGTATCTTGGATGACCCCTTTCAACTGGACCCAAGCCGCCATCTATACCGATTCGCCTAGCCATTACCCCGCTGTCCTCATTGGCGAAAGCACCATTACCGATACGTCAGGTATGGGTGGTTCCCCCGAATGGGTTTATTTCGACTTCCCCTATACCTTACTCACCGGCGGCGTTGGTTATTGGTTTTCCGTTATGCAATGGGGCCGGCCCCCGGGTACTTCTTCAGCCCTTTTCTGCATGATCTACAAAGGCAAAGGCGGTAATTGCTACTGGCAAATCGGTGGCACCAGTATGAACCGCTACCGTTACAACCCCTCAGCTGGTGGCCTATGCATTAGAAGTGCTTCCTGGCGGGCAGGCCAGTTCGTTCCTATTCGTTTCTATTCCTGGGGCAGTTTCCCATGAAAATTACAATCACCTCACAGCTAACGGCAATCGTGGCAGAGATAGCCATCACCACACTTGGCGCCATAGCCCTTAGTAATGGCATGGACGGCGCCATCTTCGCAGGGTGCATAGCCGCCCTGACTGGACTTGGCGGCTATCAGCTCAGGACCACCGCGGCTAATCCTTCAAATAACCAGGTTAAACCAGGTCCCCAGGACAAGACCTTGACCTGAAACCGCCGTGATTTAGATACAAATTTCCCGCCGGCCGGCAGCCCCGAGCTGATGCCCTCAGCTTTGAGGGCAAAAATCACGGAGGTTTTGGGGGGGTAGATATCGGGGTGGATCCGCGGGGGTCGGCGGTTTCCCATAGCTAAAAAGAGAGGTAGAATCACCCAAGGAAGTTCGCCGAGGCCCTTTCCCGGGCATCCTGGTGCGCCTTTCTTTACATAATGCGTCCCAGGAGACTCAAAATGACCAGGACCAAAATTTTCCGTCATTATGTTAACCACCCTCTTGGTTATACTCAATTAAATGTGATACTGTTTGATTAATGCAACTGAGTATAAGGAATATTATACTCAATCAAATTATGCCTACAAACACTCCTTTTGTCAACCCCTATTTACCCCATATTATTGCTGTGTGGAACGGTGATTATCAGGCTCAAGTCCTTCCCCAGAGCAAGCAGTATGAGAATGAGCTGAGGGAAGGCATCGCTGTAATGTTTCTGAGGACTGGCGTAACAGTGACCTCTCCAGGATAAAGTTCAAGTATTTGCTCTGTGATGGTATTTATTTTGAGATGCAGATTGGCAGGACTATCGGGAAGGTCTCGGTGCTGGTGTTATCGGTATAGACGAAAGTGGCCAAAAGCATGTTATCGGGCTGCAGTCACGAAGTGCCGTGTTCATTGGTCTTGCAGTCAACTAAGTATCAGCAATGGCCTTCTTACTCCCAGCAAGACCAATTGCCCGTTGTTTACACTCTTGAATGTCGCCCATTGCTTCAGCTAGAATCGTCATCCTCTGTGCAGCTAGAGAACCTTCAGCATGTATTGCTACTACCTCGGATTCAGCACTTAGCGCATGCCTTATAATCTGAAACATTCGCAACCTGTCCTCAGTTAATATCCCCGCCTTGCCACCCAGGTATTTCTCTATGTAGCCTCGGGTCTTGGGATTCTGCCAGTCCCGGTAAGTGGGCGCAGTAACGAGTAGACCACCAGCGATATCCTGTATGAGCTTGGTGCAGTTATGCCAGCTATTTGCGTAACTATACTTGGCGATATTGGTTATTGTTCTATTTGGGATAGGAATGCCCCCGTATATCTCGTAGTCCAGACAGGATGCTTTGGATAGCGACTTCAAAGTCTGAAGTTGAATTGCCAGGTCTGTGATTTGCTCCCTTATATGCGAGACTCTATCTATACCATTATATTCAGCTATAGCTTGGGCCATTCCCACCAAGATTTCAAGTATGGGAATATGGTAGCTGCAACCAGTATGGCGATGGAGGGTAGCAAAGTTGTAAACAAGTGGCATGGCAAACTCCCACTCCCCAGCAAGGAATACCCGATCCCAGGGTACCAACACATCGTCAAATATAATCATAGAATCGGTGTGATTTTTGACCGGAATGTCAACGGGAAAGTTGTCAGCTCCTATCTGGTAATGGAACGGATGACATATCTGCACAACACCTTTGGTGTTAGCAGGTATGGCGAAAGAGACTGCATAGTCGGCATCAGCCTCGGACATGTTTCGACAAGGCATTATCAACAGTTCGTTGAAGTATGCAGCTGCTGTAATGTGAACCTTTGCTCCCCTAACCACAATGCCATCGCGATTCCTATCAACGATCCTGACATAGTAATCAGGATGAGCCTGTTTGGGGTCGGAAGGATGGAGTACCCTATTGCCCTTTGCATCAGTCATAGCGCCGGCCATACTCAAGTCATTCTTCTGCAGATAGGCACGAAATCTTTCAGCCCGCTCCACATATTCCTTCTTGCCCATCATTTGAGCAGTCATGCTGACGGCATTCATAGAATCGGCGCCAATATCCTTGGTAAAAGGTACTATGCCTTGATTTGCTCTCGTCCCGCTTACCATTAGCTCGTGTCGCTTAAGCAGGTCATCGCTGTTTTTCGGAGTATAGTAGTATCTACTTATTGGCTCCCCTGTCTTTTCATCCGTAACCACTGCCAGATCCCGGTATTCTGGCATCTCTGCCATTTCGTAATCGAACGCTGCTGTATCTACACCTACCTTCAATGCGGGGTGTGTAGTGACATCCTCCACCTGAACCCCATTTAGATAGACTACTCGGCCATCTCTCAGACTCTCTCTGTATTCTGCTGCATTTTTAAGTCCCATATTCTTACCTCCTGTAACTATAAATTCAGCTGCATCTCACTTGCTATACTATAAGAAGAAAAGGGCATTGTCAAAGGATACCGTAATACATTATTTCGCGAAGAAGTGGTCATACCGCTCAAAGCCGGCTTTCACACCGGTCTCTCGGAAGAATATGACTCCCGCGTTGGCGAGCAGCTGAAATCCCAGCGGCGAACACACAGGCAATTTAGCCTTCTTACAGTTCAGAGAGAGTGCTGGCTTTAGGTAGTCGCCAGGAATCCATATCCTACTTGCTCACGTGTTCGAAATAGGTCAAGCGACTTAATTAGCAGGTCAATTTTCTTTGCCTCCACCATTGATCCGCTATACTGCATCCTTGAAACTGGCAAGCTCAATGGATTACAATCATGATGTGGCAAGCGGGCTAACTAAACAAAACATCGCCAAATTATTAGCTGAACTCCCTGACGGAGTCGGGGTGGTGGCAGCAGCAAAAACAAGAACACCTAAGGAAGTCCTGGAAGCCGTTCAGACGGGAATAAAAATCATTGGAGAAAATTATGTCAAGGAAGCAAAGGAAGCATATGAGCTGGTGGGAAAGAGAGCGCAATGGCATTTTATTGGAACCCTTCAAAAGCATAATGTCAGGAGAAAGGTGCTGGAAATATTCGACATGATAGAAAGTGTCGATTCCTTAGAAATAGCCAGGGAAATCGATAGAAGGTGTGCTCAAATTGGCAAAATAATGCCAATATTGATTGAGGTAAACAGTGGCAAAGAGCCACAGAAATCAGGAGTGCTGCCAGAGGATGTAGAACAATTAGTAAGAGAAATATCCGGTCTTGGAAATATCAAAGTGATGGGTCTTATGACCATGGGGCCACGTTTTGGAAACCCTGAAGACTCCAGGCCTTATTTTGTGGAGACAAGAAGGATATTTGAAGAAATTAAAGGGCTGAAGTTGCCCAATGTCGAGATGAGATATCTTTCCATGGGCATGAGTAATTCTTATAAAGTTGCCCTGGAGGAAGGCGCTAATATAATCAGAATAGGCACTAAGATCTTTGGCGAGAGGGTTTGTTCTTTATAATTCGATTACCAACCCTGCCCCACACTCTAAAGTTTTATCTTTAAATAATTCTCTTATCTCCTGCTTGTACATGGTGCAATGACAGGGACAAATCAACGATAGGCCACGGAAAGCCTCAAAATTATGAAATTCATGGAATCCACCGGCAATTCCATAGAGCTCCCCAAACTTTGCAGCAGCGTCGAGAATGCTTTTCATCGCAGGGTGAGCACAACCTGTAAGCACAAATATCCCATTATCAGTTTTGAGGGCTAGGGATTGCTCTATTCCTTCGAGTTCACCAGTCGAGAAGATGTTTTCACGAATTTGAACGGGACCTTTGACCATGGTTATCTTTCTTCCTAGAAATGCTCTCCCAAAGGAACTTGGGAGGTAAAGTTCAGTAATCTCATTTATCCTAAGGATTTCAGAAAGTCCTCCAGTATGGTCTCCATGGGCATGTGAGATTACAATTGTACTTATGTCCTGCGGGTCAATATTAAGCTCTTTCATATTATGTAGTAATGTAGGGCCATCGGCACCTGTATCAAACAAGAGCGGCGGTACTTCTGCATCTTCAATAAGGGCAGAAAATCCCCAACCTGCTCTTAGTCCCTCTCTCTTTACTTCGTTGTCATAAACAATTGTAATTTTCACTCTCTCCTTTCTGATAGGAGACTAACTCCAGTGACGTTTTTTAATTCACCTCCTAAATAACTGGCTATCTTAGTTAGAAGCTCGTCCAATCCCCATCCTTTGACAGCAGAGATGAGAGCAATGCCTTCATTTGGCAACACGATTTCTTCCTCGAAGTAAGGAATAGTAGCTAATGCCTTCAGCTCTGTCTCGCTGCTTAGAGCTAAGTCTAGCTTGTTGAATACGGTAAATTTTGGTTTCTTTTCCAGATTTAGCTCGCTGAGTATCTTTTCTACTGTGAGGCACTGATTAGCAGCATTCTTGTGTGTTATGTCAACTATATGTAGAAGTAAATCAGCCTCATCCAATTCTTCCAAAGTAGCCCGGAAGGCAGCAATAATTGAAGGCGGAAGTTTGTGAATAAAGCCAACTGTGTCGGTGATTAGAAATTGCTGCCCAGTGGATAGAGCCAGCCGCCGGGTCACAGGGTCCAAAGTAGAAAAGAGTCTATCTTCCACATCCACGCTGGCTTTGCTTAAGGTGTTAAACAAAGTGCTCTTACCGGCATTAGTATAGCCCACGAGAGCTACGATGGGCATGCCGGTCTCCTTACGGCGCCTCCTGTAAAGTTCTCGCTGCTTCCTGACACTTTCTATTTTATGCTGCAGGAGATTGATGCGCTTATGGATAAGGCGACGATCGGTTTCCAGTTGTGACTCTCCGGGACCTCTGGTGCCGATGCCACCACCGAGCCGCTCTAAATGTTGCCATTGTCCGATAAGCCGGGGCAGAAGATATTGGTGCTGGGCCAGTTCAACCTGGAGTTTTCCTTCATGGGTTCGAGCTTTTCGGGCAAATATGTGTAAAATCAGAGCGCTGCGGTCAATAACTTTAACTCCCAATGCCTCTTCGAGATTTCTTTGCTGCCGCGGCGACAGTTCGTCATCAAAGATTACCGTGTCGTACTGAGTTTGCTCTTTGAGGCTAATTAGCTCCTCAATTTTACCCTTACCTATATAATAGGTAGGCGAAGGCGCGTTCAGGTTCTGAGTTAACATACCTACTACACTGGCGCCTGCTGTTTTAGTCAAGTAGGATAGTTCTTTTAAAGAATCTGTAACTGACCAATCATTGTTAGAGGTCTTGCTTCCCACCCCGACGAGGAATGCTCGTTCTACCTTGGCTTCAGTAGTAAAAAATTTCTGCTTTATCTCCCCCTCCTGCATACATTCGGACTTGCTTAGTCGCTAACGTTCCTCACAATGACAATTTCGGGTGTGCCAAGCCGATAGACGATTTATCCCCTCTTCCAGACGGTCATCGGAAATGGTCAGGGAAAGTCTGATGTAACCCTCTCCCTCCTTCCCGTAGCCAGTTCCCGGGGTTACCGCTATCCCGGCTTCGTCCAGCAATTTCTTGGTAAAATCCAGAGATGTATATCCCTGAGGAATCTTAGCCCAGATATAAAAGGTTGCCTTGGGTATCCTGGCCTTTAGCCCCACCTCATTAAGGATTTTCACCAGTTTATCTCGGCGCCATTGAAAAATAGCATTATGCTTAGCGATGTGTTCCTGGGAGCCACGCAGAGCTTCCACAGCGGCATATTGAATTGCCTGGGGAATGCCTGAATCCAGGTTGGATTTAACTTTAAACAAGGCGTTCACCATGTCAGCATTACCTACCACCATGCCTATTCTCCATCCCGTCATATGATAAGTTTTGGACAGGGAATGAAATTCCACACCTGTTTTCTTTGCCCCAGGTACCTGCATGAAGCTCGGTGGCTTATAGCCATCAAAAGCAATTTCGGTATAAGGAGCGTCATGGCAGATTGCTAAGTCGTGCTGCTGTGCGAAATGAACTACTTTCTCAAAGAAATCAAGGCCGGCTATAGCGCCGGTGGGATTGTTGGGGTAGTTAAGCCACATAAGCTTTGCCTTATCGGCTACCTCGGTTGGAATAGCTTTAAAATCAGGCAGAAAATCATTTTCTTCCTTTAAAGGCATAAAGTAAGGCTCGCCACTGGCTAATATGGTGCCCAGAGAAAATGGCGGATAGCCCGGGTCAGGCACCAAAGTCATGTCACCAGGCTCAATAAAGCATAAAGCTATATGCCCGATCCCCTCCTTGGAGCCAATAAGAGGCAGGATCTCTTTAGCCGGATTCAAGATAACCCCAAAGCGTCTTTCATACCACTCGGCAATGGCTTGACGAAGTTCGAGCAAACCGCCGGTTTCAGGATAATGATGGTTTACGGGATCTTGTGCTGCCTGGCACATACGTTCGATGATATGAGATGGCGTGGGCAAATCAGGATCGCCAACAGCAAAGCTGATTATGTCCTCTCCCCTAGCCCGAAGCTCAGCGATTTTCTGATTTACTTCCACGAAAAGATATGGAGGCAATCTATTAAGTCTTTTGGCTAATTTCATTAGCTCCTTTCTTCAAGCCATTCGCCAGTGAAAACTTCCTCCACTGGACCGCTAAGCAGCACCTCCCCTAACCTATCCCAGGATACGGTCAAAGTCCCACCTTCGAGTATTATGTCAACTTGTCTATTTACGTAGTCCAATAACTGGGCGGCCACAGCTATGGCACAGGCGCCACTACCACAGGCCAGAGTTTCTCCAACACCGCGCTCCCACACCCTTGCTTCTATCTTCTCCCTGCTCAAGACCCTGGCGATCCCAAAATTGGTCCTTTGGGGGAACATAGTATGCCTCTCCACTTTCGGTCCTATCTCAGCTAAAGTAAAATCAGCAACCGGCTGAGATAAAAAGCTCACGGCGTGGGGATTTCCCATGGATAGAAGAGCCAAAGTCAACTCTTTTCCGTTTATCACCAAAGGATACTCCAATATGGGTATTATGTCAACTTTAATTTTGACAGGAACTTGCTCCGGTTGGAACTGGGGCAGGCCCATATCTACCTCGACTCGGTTGACCGTATTCCCTGACATATAAGCTTTAACCTTTCTTACGCCTGACAAAGTCTCTATGGTCAGAGAGCGATTGCCTTGTCCCGCTCGCGATGACATTTTGCCAATCAGGCCTTTCTCAATAACATACTTGGCAAAACATCTCAGCCCATTTCCGGAAACCTCGGCCTCAGAACCGTCGGAATTAAAAATACGCATCTTTAAATCAGCGATGGTCGAATTCTGCACCAGTATCAGGCCATCAGCTCCTACTCCAAAGTGACGGTCACAAATAGCTCGGGCCAACTCTCGCCGATCACCTTTCCCTGTTCCTGTGAGGGCATTTAGCAGGATGAAGTCATTACCCGTTGCCTGTAACTTGGAGAATTTCATGATATGAAGCCTTCTATGAGATCCTTCACTTTGTTCAGGGTGGCGATGCTGGCTTTGGCTTCTGTCTCACTTACGTCAAACCAGCGAATTCTGCTATCGCTGAGGCGAAACCAAGCATACTGGTGACGAGCCAGTCTATGAGTTTCATATTTTATTTTATCAATAGCCTCGGGCAAAGTCATCTCGCCTCGAAGAAACTGGCCTATTTGCTTGTAACCTATTCCCGCCATAGAAGACAATGAAGGGCTATAACCTTTTTTCAATAGCTGTTCTACTTCTTCAACCAATCCACTTTGTATCATTTTATCAACCCGCCAATCAATCTTTCTATATAGCTCGCTTCTTTCCCGGGTTAAGCCAATGACCAGGATAGAGAAACCCGGCACCTCCTTACGCTGTAATTGAGAAGGAGGCTGCCCTGTCGCATGATAGATTTCCAGAGCCCTTATAATGCGTCGGATATTATTGGGATTGATTTTTGCTGCTGCTATAGGGTCAATATCCTGCAATTCCTGATAAAGGCTGTGGCTACCTTCTTGCTCTGCTCTGGCTTCTAACTTGCGCCTTAGCTTTTGGTCGGGTGGTACTTGAGGTATCTTCCATCCCTCCACCAACGACCACACATAAAGGCCGCTGCCACCGACCAGTAAGGGCAATTTGCCTTTCTGCTTAATGGCTTTCAGCGCCTCAATGGCTAGTTGATGATACATAGCCAGGCTAAAATCTTCGTCAGGCTCAATTACATCGA
>Ga0307429_1001715_pt1 | contig 9903 bp, 8 predicted proteins | sample SalMarWE160230MG_FD_202151 | JGI IMG/M metagenome (GOLD analysis project Ga0307429, IMG submission 202151) | Salt marsh sediment microbial communities from the Plum Island Ecosystem LTER, Massachusetts, United States - WE1603-230 | ecosystem: Environmental > Aquatic > Marine > Intertidal zone >...
GGGTCCTACAGAGACTTTTCTCAAAAACCTTTAATCCTCTGATCTACGAAGAGTCTCCTTGACCGTTTGATGCAAGCACAAGACCACATCTTTTTGCAGCTGCTAGACTTCTAGCATTAGAAGTTGATGAACAATAATCCGTAGCTTTGCTGTTTATCAACTTCTAAGCCTAATCGCTTTTTCACGAAAAGATTTTCCATCTTCCACAAGAACTCTAAGCCTCTTTGGCAATCAAAATGCTGAAACTGACTGAAAATCTCGTCTATACAACCTGAAGAAAATTGAAATGAAGCGTGTACACAAATGGAAGCTGATTCCCCGATTAAGACGCGACTTTGCTGCCGAAAAATAGACGATTAGAAAGAGAGGGAGAAATCAACCAAAAATGATGGTTTGTTAGTTTTTATATGTAATGTGCTGGGGCGAACGTTACTGTTGTGTTTTCGATTTTTTGGTGGCTCCAGAAGTTTTTTGTTATTATTAGTGCTTTTTGTGGTTTGTAGGTTTTTATGAAGCTTCGGAGGCTTCTGGAGATTTTTGGTTTTTGGAAGGTGCGGTATTTGGCTTCTATGGGGATTAATTCGTCGTTTAGTCGGAGGATGAAGTCGACTTCGGCTTTAGCTATTGTTCTCCAGTAGTTTATTGTTTTGTCGGGGAAGCTGTTTCTCAGGCTTAGAAGCACGTGGTTTTCTATTATTGCTCCTGAGTCGACTCTTTTTGTTAGTGGGTTGAAGTTGCTGATCATGTGGTTTCTTAGTCCAGTGTCAAGGAAGTACACTTTGGGGTTTTTCTTTAATTCTGTGATGGGGTTTCTGTGGAAAGGTTGAATGAGTTGTATTATGTAGGTTTCTGATAGTGTTGCGATTGTTTGTTTTGTTTCTTTGTAGTAGCTTTGGCATTTGTTGCTGAGTTCGTTGTAGTTCATTAGGTTTCCTGTTAGAGCAGCTAGAGTTCTGGTTATGCATCGGTATTTGGTTGGGTTGCTGATTTTTAGAAATTGGATGATGTCTTTGGAGACGTATGTGTCGTAGATGTTTTTCAGTATTGTTTTTTTGGTTTCGTTGTCTTCGGCTGTTATTACAGCCGGGTATCCTCCGAATGTCAGGTATTCGTTAAGCAGTGGGGTGAACTCTTTTTGGAAAATGTCTGTTTGTGGAGGTGGGATTGTGCCGTTGATGATGAAGTGTTTGATTTGGCTGTTTTTTTCTTTGTAGACGTTTGCGAGTCTGGGGTTTTTTGCGGTTAGGAATTCGGGAAAGCTAAATTGGAAGAGTTCGAAGAAGAAGACTCTTCCAACTAGAAATTTTGCCATGGCGTCGCTGAGTTCTAGAGATGAACTGCCAGTAACTATGAACTTTGCGTTTTCGAAGGTGTCGTACAGCAGTTTTAGTGTTTTTCCAGAATTTTTTACGTAGTGGTATTCATCCATCAGAAAATAGTATTTGCCATGGTTTATCATGAAGCTTTTGATGTATTCTTTTGGGTTGGTTTCGAAGGCTTCAAGGATGTCGGGATCCTCAAAGTTTAGAAATGTTACATTTTCTTTTTTTAGTTTTTCTTGGAGAATTTTTAGGATTGTGGTTTTTCCTGATTGGCGTGGACCTTTGATGGCGTATGCTTCTTTTCGGTTTAGCCATTTTGTCAAGTAGGTTAGTATGTCACGTGGAAATATTTCAGTGTTCATAGTTAACAATAGTATTATTAAATACTTTTAAATTTTACTAATGTTAAAAATAAACAGTCTTTAATATCAACAATGGATACGTGATGACTCCTTGATTTATTGCCTCATTTGTTAAATCTCGCTTTGATTCTAAAATAATAGTTGTCTTTTTGATAAAAAATGACCCCCATTTAGGTTTTCAACATACTTTGCCTATTTGGATTCAAATATGATTATGGCTTTTGGAAGATGATTATTATTTTTTCGATGAGGTTTAGTGGGATTTTGAGTATGTAGGAGAGGGGGCCAAATCCTTCTAGGGTCTCTTTTAGGTTTTGGGTGTCTGTTTTGTTGATGGCGCCCGTCAGTGGCGCAGCTACAGTGTAGGTGGCTAGGAAAATTAGGGTTCCGGTGATTAGTATAATCCAAGGAGATTGTGTGAGTTGTGATGTGGTTATGTATGTGATTGTGGCAGCCAGTGTTGATGCTAATAGGATTCTTGCTGATGAAGAAAGGCTGATTTTGGCTGCGAGGTGTGTTTTTATCCACCAGAGTCCTATGATTGTGCTTGGGAATCTGCTGACTAAAGTTGTGATGATTAGTCCGACTATTCCGTAGGTTGGTATGAGGATTATGCTTAGTGGGAGTGCAGTGGCTAAGGTTACAATGGTTATTTTCATGTTTGTTTTGGTTTGGCCTTGGCTATTAATGAGGGCTCCAACGCTTAGGCTTCCGAATGCAGAAAAGAGGTAGATCATGGCATATAATGATATGTAGAGTGGGGCATCTGCATATTTTTCGCCGAAAAGGGTGAAAACTGCTGGTTGTGCCAAAACTATCACCAGTGCTGTTGCGGGCACAACAAGGAGTGCTGCGTATTTTACGGAGAACTGGAAAATGTTTCCCAGTGTTTCTTTTTCTTTTTGTGCGTTGAGTTTGGAGAAGGCTGGGAAGAGCACGGTGGTTATTGGTGTGGCGAAGAAGGTGATTAATACGGCGAAGTTTAGTGCCACTGAATAGTTGCCTATAAGTTGGTTTGTGCAGTAGATTGCTATTAGAAAGTTGTGGAATTGTGTGACGAGTCCATTTAGGATGGCAGAGATCGAAAGTGGTAGACCATACTTGAACATTGTTTTTATGTTTTCTATGATTGCTGACTTTTCGTGGGAGAGTTTCTCCGTGTTCTTGTAGAGGATAATGTAGAGCAGTGCAATGCTTACTAATCCGGAGATTAGAAAGGCTATTGTGGTTCCGATGACTGCGCCGAAGACTCCTAGGCCGAAGATTACGAGTAGAATGGATAGAGTGGCTTTCAGGGCGGATTGGAGTACTAGTGTAATGCTGTGTAGTTCCATTCTCTCGTAACCTGTGAAGATGGATCGAGCAGCAATTAGAAGTGCTCCTCCTAATATGTTGAAGGATGCTATTCGGATCAATGGTGCTATGTCAGGTCGTTGAAGAAGATTGGTTGCCATGAAATCTGAGAGGATAAATGAGAGGAGAGAAAGAGACAAGCCTAATGCTAGCTCGAAAAGTACACCGGCAGATAAAATGCCTTTCACGTTTGCCATTTTGTTTTCTGACCGGTATTTGGCTATAAATCGTGTCATGGCTGAGTTTACGCCCCAGTCTCTGAGGAGTGCGAAAAGGTTTGGGGCAACTACTGCGATTGCGAGTATGCCCATGTCGGAGGGAGACAGTAGTCTTGCTAGGAATATTATGTATAATGCGGATATGATTGTTGAAAGTATTAAACCGTAGAAGAGATTAAATCCGCCCTTAACTGAAACTCTAGCTAAACTTGCTGACTTACTCATGAGAATCCAAACTCGAGTAATTTGCAGATCGTAGTTTTAGGTATAGTTTGGTTAATAATATTTTGAAGGTTACAAAGAGTCTTAGTGGGTTAAAGTTGTTGGGGAGTTAAAACAACAGCAAGTAAAGAAATTAAAGCTAATCCACTAAGTAGTGCATCTGCACAGGGAAATTTTTTTCACTTTTTCAAGGTTTGCCCAAACATTTGTAAAGTATCGATTTTTTTAATTTTCTAGTATCTATGAAATTTCTTGTATCGATAAGGCAGCAATTTGGTGCAAGTTCATTTATTTTTTCTTCAAGATTATTTTCTTCAAAATATGAATGGTTGACTAGCAAGATTATGCAATCTTTAGCTTGGATTGCTTCTTCTAGACTTCCGCTTTTTGCGCCATAACTTTCGTTGGTTAAAGGATCAAAAGTTATGATTTCCTTACAAGTTTTGTTCAATTCAGTTATGACAGTTTTTGCAGGTGTTCGTCTTGTATCAAGCACGTCTTTTTTGTAAGTGACTCCTAGAACTGCAAAAGTTGAGTCTTCAATAGTTTTTTTTCGTTTTTTGAGGGTTTCTTCTGCTATGTGAATTACATAGAGTGGCATGTTTCTGTTTATGCAGGCTGCCTCTTCTATGAATTCAATATTTGTACCCATTTTTCGTGCTTTGTACAATAGATAAAACGGGTCTTTTGGAATACAATGACCACCGACTCCTGGACCTGGATAATGAGGAAGAAAACCATACGGTTTTGAGTTGGCAGCTTGTATGACTTCCCATGTGTCTATTCCTAGCTTCTCAAGGAATTTTGATAAATCGTTAATTAATGCTATGTTTACGCTTCTGAAGATGTTTTCTAACATTTTTGTGGCTTCTGCGACCTTTAGAGAGGATACTGGAACTACTTTTTCAACGATTTGAGAGAATAATTGACATGCTATATCGGTGCTTTCTTTGTTTATGCCTCCTACAATTTTTGGGGTGGTTTCCACGCTCCATTTTTTATTCCCAGGATCAATTCGTTCAGGAGAGAAACTGAGATAGAAATCTTTCCCTGCTTGATGAGTTGATCTTTCTAGTATTGGTTTGACTATTTCTTCTGTTGCCCCTGGATATATAGTACTTTCAATTATCACCATGGTTTCTTTTCTAATGAATTTGGAAATTGTCTTACACGTGTTTTCTAGAAAAAGTAAGTTTGGGGTCTCGTTTTCTAGCAAGGGGGTTGGCACGTCAACAATGAAAACGTCTGCGTTTTTCAAGATTTGTTCGTCATTTGAAACCGTCAGATTCTTTGAGATCTCAGATAATGTTTTTGCCCTCTTTGTTTTATCAGTTGGTAGTAGCGATTCTATTTCGGGGATGGCCTTTCCTTGGCGTATGACATCTAATCTTTTATTGTCAATGTCGTAGCCGACGGTTTGGAATCCAGTCTTAGCAAATAAAGATGCTAATGGATATCCAACATGCCCTAAACCCAGAACTGCAATCACAACTTGTTTGTTTATAATTTTTTGCTTTAACATTTAATTTACACATCTAGTTTAATGCAATTATATGAAGAAGCTTATTTTTTATTCTTTTTTAAATTTTGGCATTAAAATGATCAATTTCTTCGACTTCATTCTGAAGAAGTTTTTCGCATAGATCTTTTATGTGAAATCCGAGCCTATTCTTAGTAAAGTTATTTTTAACAAATTGTGCGCCAGCATGATTTAAGTCCATATGAGCATAAATCAAAAAGTTTTGTTTTAACTTGCGGGTAATCTAAACCTGAATAATGGCAGAAAGGGAATTTATATTTATAGATAACATGTCTACCATGGATAGAGCTTCTAAAACCATCATCTACAAACCGTCATGATAAGGAATTCTTAACAATACAGACAATTGCTCATAAATATGGACCATGTTGGAGATCCACTTAGTTGAGAATATATTCTGAGGAAAATATGGTCGATCAGTTCCAATTACTATAAACTTAATGAATGGAAAATCGTTTGCAAGTTTTTCAATTATTGGTCCATTATGAAAAAGGTAACTTCTTTCTGGAAGATATGCTACAACTGTGAATTCATCAGGTAACGGGCAACTGTTATCAGGTAATTGACCTATGATTGGCATATATTATATAGTTGTCATGTAGTGTTTTTATTTTGGAAAGTTTCCAGAAATAATAGCTCAATTTTCCTAGATGAGATATTACGGACGAGGAGTAGATTAAGAGTTTATGTAATACTTTTTCATTTGGAATTACCATTAGTCCAATATCAGATATAGTATAGGGAACATGAAATATTTCTAGAGTTTTTTGTAAGAGTATTCTCATAAGGGTTGAACTGGCAGAGGTCAACCCTATTTCTACGATATAACCATGGTTCTGAAGAATCGTAGTTACCTGTTGCACGTCAACAATTCCAACGTGAATCTTTCCCCATATTTGTTCTGCATATACTCTTGAAATCTTAACCAATAGTTTTTCTCTTGTTTCTGTTGGAAATCTTAAATAGACAAAATTGGGTCCTAAGTCCAAAATATGTGCTAATACCTTCATTGAACACACCTTTTCTAAAAGGTAAGAAACGAACATCACACACAAAATAAAAAGCCTCCGAATCTGATTTCTTGGCGCATAATATTTTAACAAGATCTATGTCGACTGCTATAATCTGCCCACATTTGCATAATTTTCTTTGGCTAGTATAGCCACACCCGACCACAAGGGAAAATAAGTGATCATTCACTAATCAACACATTCCCAAACTTCGGCTGAACTGTCTCAAAAAGAATCCTCCCTGAAACAAAAAATATTGTCATGATATGGTAATTCCTGTTCTTCAGAAATTTTTACTAGTTCTGAGGGTATTCCTTTGCCATGTCGCAGTTTATAGAAAGAATAATTATTTACCGATTTAATGAACCTATAAATGTCACGCGTAATTCCACCATGTTGCGGATGCAGGTCACTATATTCCACACATAACATAGGTGCTTGCGAGCCACTGAGCAATGTTTTAGCACCCTTCAATATTTCTAGTTCAAATCCTTCCACATCAATTTTTATTAGGGTAGGAATGCGTAATTGCTTGTTTTTAATTAGAGTGTCAATTGTAGTTACTTCGACTTCCTCGCCTAATTCTTCAGACGCACCTTCTGGACGAATGAGAGAAGCTGAGCCTCTATTTATGCTAAAATTATCGTATATCCGTGCTTTAGATACTTCTGCTCCTAAAGCGATGTTAAGAGGGCGGACGTTTCTTAACTTATTTATATGAATGTTATACTTCAGCATTCTGTAGATTTCAGGATGCGGTTCAACAGCGTAGACCAAGCCACTGTTACCAACAAAATGTGCAGCAATGCACGAAAGAAAACCAATGTTAGCGCCTGCGTCTAGAAAAACATCGCCCTTACGTAACAAGTTCCTCAGAACGGATAATATTCCAGCTTCGTACTCACCAAAATAATATATGGATCTTTCCAGCCCTTTATCAAAAACAGGATCAACTAACATATCAACACCGAAGATGGTGGAGCATACGGTAGGACCAACAGGTGATGGTACCAACCAATGGCATAGTTTGTTTCGTAAAAAAATTGCACCTTTAAAATAATGATTTAGTAAAAAATAGGAAAGTTTACGGGAAACTAGGAAACGTATATTTTGTAGTGGATGCATTTTTTCTATCTTCAACTTTTCTCGCTCTTTTGTCTGGGTTTATTCGGTATAGAGCTTGATGTGTTCAGCCACACACTTATTCCAGCTGAATTTGTTCTTAACGAACCTTATAGCGTGTCTGCCCATTCTATTCCGTAATCTTTCGTTGTTCATCAACTCTAAGATCTTCTCCTTTATTGAGTCTGGGCTGTTTTCTGGCACAATAAATCCCGACTTGTTATCATCTATTGTCTCTGGGATTCCCCCACTACGAGTTCCAATGACTGGAACGCCGTAGCTTTGTGCCTCCAAAAAGACAAGACCTAATCCTTCAACGTCACCTTTCTCTTTTATATACTTAGAAGGCATACAGAAAACATGGGCAATCTTATAAAATGGAAATACAGATTGCACATTCCCTGCAAAAATTACGCTTCTCTTTAAATTCAGTTTATTTCTCAGTCCCAGCAAATGTCCTTTTTCCGGGCCATCACCAACTATTATAAGTCTGATCTGTTCCTCCCTGACTTTATGAATTGCATGTATTAAATCATCTACACATTTCCTTGTAACAAGCCTACCAACAAACAACACCACAAAATCGTCATTACTTAATCCATATTTTTCTCTTAGAGCTGTCACTTCTTTTGGGTAAACCTTGGGAACAGATATACCGGGATAAATAGTTTTAAGTTTGTTCTCCTTAAGCCCATATAATCTTTTGACTTCATTTTTTGTAAAAATACTATTAAATATTATTTTGTCTGCATTATTAAAAGTTTGATTAATTGGAAATCTTAATGATTTCCTTCTGAAAGCTGAAAGAACAGTTAGTCCATGAACCATAGTGACGAATTTTTTATGCAAGAAGTAACGGTTATAATCTGCGACAAAAAAACCTGTGGGAAATGTTGTTATGGAGTGAAATACGTCAATATTTTTCTTCTTAATTACATAATGAAGGATTTTAAGTCCTTTTCTCAAAAGGTTTGTCTGCGGCAATATCAAAATATCGAGTTTCTTATCTATTATTTCTTTTCTTAGTTGTGTATTAGCAAAAGCAATAACCGAAACTTTCTCGATTCGTTCATCATTGGAAAGGGAATTAGCGATTCCAGAAGCAAAGGTTTCTATACCTCCGACCGATGGTGCGAAAGTATCAGACAATATGCATATCTTCATTGTTCACCCACCGAAAAATCCTTTTGAACTACTTCGGTTATGGCTCAAGAGGCTGAAGTCCATAATGTCCTATAGTGACCATATCTAAGTTTAAGGAGTAGGGATTTGATGACTGGAACCAGAACCAGATACCCTTGATGGCCGACAAGTTTATTGGAACTGCACGTTGTTCATGATATGACATTATTTCGATTGTGGCCTTGTTCCACGATCCCAGCTCTGCCCAAGTTATTGAGTAAGTTCTATAATTTCCCTCGTAATCTATTAATTGAATGATCCTCTTTTCGTTAACAGTCACGTTACTTTTGACATAAAAATGCATCCAAGTGGAGTTTGAGATATCGATGGGTTCAGATTCTTCAAAAAAGACTTTAGCTAAATAATTTTTGTCCACGGGTAGCCAATTGCTCACTATCTTCAAACTTGCAGATCCCTCCATTTTATCTTCAAAGTCTAGAGATAATGATCCTCGAAAAACATTATTTTTTTTATCAAATGGTACGCGAAAAGTCTCTAGGTTGTCTAATGTGGTAATAGTCTGCTCCAAGTACACTAAATCATGGAATTGTAAGTCATTAACATCGTAAATTAGCACATCCCTACCATCCAAGTTAGATGAAAAAACGGTATTAAACCCAGGTAGGGGATCCCGAATATAAGAATATAGTGTAGTTAGTTGTGGATACGTGGTAAAGAATGAGTAGTCAACCAGCAAATAATTAATGTTAAAGGTACGAATTATCTCAATCAAGTCAGGAAAGCTTATTTGAGCAGTAGTTTTCCCGTTTATACGATCCATGAAGATCCCGACACATTGTCTGTTAGTGTACCAAGCTAGTTCTCTGGGTTTGCGAGAACCAAGAATATCACTAGACAAAGTGTTATTATTAATCCATTCAATAGCGTCATCCCAGCCCTGTTGCTTTTTTGTGTCTAGTTTTTGAGTGATAACATTTTGAGTTTGAAAATAAACGGGGTACCATAACTGAATTAACATTACAGCCATTATCAGGATAGCTATATGCCCCCAATGAAGCTTTATGAATTTTCTACAGGAACCAAAGCTAAATTTGATTTGCACCACAGGGGTGAATGAATCTATCAAGAAATCGAGAAAAGCCGATGCCAGTATTATTGAGATGCTAATTGTAGTTACATAAAACCGAAAACCATCAGTATAAGAAAACAGGGGATACGCAAAAAATGCTAGAATGAGAACGAAACTAGCCAATAGAACCAAAAGCACAGACAGCCTCCGTTCTTTGGCTGCTAAGAAAACCGAAAACAGTGATGCGTACAGTATTGGATTAGAAGCGTATTGAACTAGATACTGAACATAGGTGTTTAGAGCATTGGATAAAAATAAGGTAGAGGGAATTGCTTTCGCCACTGCAGTCCCGGCGTTTGGGGCGGTCATAACATATGCTTGTGGAAAACTGTAAGATCTAACCTGAAAAACGAGAACTACTACTAGAATAATTGCGAAGTAGAAAAGAAACCAGCCTAGCTCATTACGAAGACCATGTGCATATCTAATAATAAATATTGACGCCAAAAGTAGAAGCATTGTCAGCGTCACATACATATATG